>Ga0207674_10010597_pt1 | contig 10429 bp, 9 predicted proteins | sample KBSCornC72_FD_184303 | JGI IMG/M metagenome (GOLD analysis project Ga0207674, IMG submission 184303) | Corn rhizosphere microbial communities from Kellogg Biological Station, Michigan, USA - KBS Corn C7-2 (SPAdes) (version 2) | ecosystem: Host-associated > Plants > Roots > Rhizosphere > Soil ...
ACCCGTAGCTATTGAAAGATTGGTTGTGGTCCTGTATACTTGCCCGTTGCCCCCCGTAGCGAGGAGTGTAAAATTTGCGAGAATTTTTTCGATGCGATTTGTCTGGAGGTTTAGGACATAAACGCCATAACACTCAATATCAGGGGTAGATTTCGTAATTAGAAAACCTAAATGATGCTGTGTAATAATGTCTACTACAAAACAGTGCTTGATAATTTCGATATTCTTTTGCGCAGTCACTGTTTCCAACAATGCTCTTTCCATTTCCCATCCCGTAATGTCCTTGTGATGTATGATCCGAAATTCAGAGTGACCTCCTTCTTTGCCCAGTTTGTAATCACCGTCTTTTTCTTTATCAAAACGGGCACCCCAGTTAATGATTTCTTTGACCCGGTCCGGTCCCTCTTTCACGACGATCTCAACTACCTCTTTGCTGCATAACCCGTCGCCTGCAACCAGGGTGTCATCAATATGTTTCTCAAAACTGTCTTTTTCAAGATCATTTACGACGGCAACACCGCCTTGCGCATATTTTGTGTTCGTTTCATCCGCCGCAGCCTTGGTCATTACCAGCACCTTTTTATCAGGAAATCGCTTTGCAATTTTCAAGGCATAAGTCAATCCTGCAATACCAGTACCTATTACTAAAAAATCAGTTTTTTGCATTGTTGTCCAAATATTATCATCGTGATTTTTGCCGGAAAGTTGCCGGCATTGAGCAAAACTATTCCTTATGGCCCGAACTCAAATAGCGAACAGCCCCATAGGTTATAAAAAATTGTGCCAGCCCATAGCTTGCCATTACAAAAATACCGGCCACAGGAAAAGCGTAATAAAATTTATTTATCGCCAGCAGAGAATCCGAAATAATGAACAACGTCGCACCGATCATCATATCCAAGCCCGCACTTTTGTTTTTGACAAATAACATATGCATGGCCAGCATAAGCATGCAACTGATGACCGCGGCATAAATTCGCACCGGCCACACCAGGTCGCCAAGATAGGGGGAAAGAATAGAAATGATCGCTACGCAATACCCTACCACTATCATCAACAAAAACCATCGTCCCGTCACCTTTTCTTTTATCCGCACAAAATGAAAAAACAAAATATAAAACAGATGGGCGAGGAGAAAGGACGAAAGCCCCAATAAGAAGAAAAGAGAGTTATCATCCTGGAACAACAGGAACACATCACCGATCCATGAAAAAAGCAAAGCGAGTATAATCCATTTTTTCAGTGGACTCCGGATCGTTGCGGTTTGCATTACAAACCAGGCAAGCAGCCAGATCACAATCAGGGGTTTGAAAACAAATTCGGCTATCCTGTTCTGTAGCCCGGTAGCGAACAGTTCGCCGGTAAGGATTAAAAAAAAGAATATCACTTGTTTTTTCATCGTGAATCGTTCAACTAAGGACGCATATATTAATGGGAATGACAAGGAGGGAAACACGGAAATCAGGGAGCAACCCATGCATCATTTTCTTTTAGCAAATTGATCAACTCATCAACCGCGACTTCACTATTCACGTTGCGCTTCATCACATCCTTGCCTCTGTACAGGGTAATTTTGCCGGGACCGCTGCCCACGTAACCAAAATCGGCATCGGCCATTTCACCGGGACCATTCACGATGCATCCCATTATAGCAATCTTTACACCTTTTAAATGATTTGTAACTGACCGAATCTTTGCGGTTGTTTCTTGCAGGTCGAATAAAGTGCGACCGCAACTGGGACAAGAGATATATTCTGTTTTTGAAATCCTTGTTCGCGTAGCCTGTAAAATACTGAACGCAGTATTATTGATAAACTGCTCGGGACTCGTATTGGCTAAATAATTCCTGCCGGAAGCATTTACTGCGTCGAAGCCTGTCGTTAAATGATTGTAGCTATCCCTGGTCATACCCAAACAAATACCATCCCCGAACCCATCCAGCAACAATCCGCCCGCTTCTGTAGCAAATTGGACCAGGTGTTCATCGGTAGTTTTCCAGCGGCTGTCTGTTACGATGACAACCGGGTTCTCAATGCCGTTTTTAAGAAGGTCAGCAAAGACGCTTCTTATTGATTGCATTGCATTTCTACTCGTACTGCCCAGGCAAAGAATGGTAGTCGTTGAAATCTCAGAATTCTTTAGATGAAGTTTCAGATCATAAAGCAAACTGTTTTCTGAAGTGTTACAATCCACCATTACAAAATGCAAATGGGATCGCTCACTTTCTGCATTGCAGAAACTGAGAAATTCCTTCGCTTCAAAAATCGGGTGGTATTTTGTTTTGTCAGCAGCCTTTCTCCAGGCTTCCTGTTTGACGATCACCTTTAAGGTTCCTGGCAATTCAAAATCCAATAATTGATCTGCGGTAAAAACGTAATCGGCTGCAGCATCACTGATATTCCATTTATCAGTTGTTGCATCATAGGCATAACCTATACTCTTCAAGTCGTCCGGACAGATTACAGGCAGCTTACCCAGGTCTGCAACAACAACCGGAACATGCCTGCCACCAATATTATCGATACTAATTGTTTCTCTCCGCTGGTAATGAAAAGGATCATAAGGAAGCGATATCCTCCCCTCGCTGGTTACAGAATTTTTATTGAGGGGTTCCGTATTTTGTAGTTCTTCCGGCATCCGGCCAGGTTCTAAACCGTGTTCGTACCTCTTAAGAATATCTTTGCAAACCGGTATTTCTAATTCCGGATCTTCTGTCAATGACACCCTGATGGTATCCCCCAATCCGTCTTCGAGGAGTGTCCCGATTCCTACAGCACTTTTCACCCGTCCATCTTCTCCATCGCCGGCCTCCGTTACACCCAGGTGCAATGGATAACACTCGCCGAATTCTTCAAACATTGTTTTTACAAGCAACCGGTAAGCCTGCACCATCACCTGGGGATTGCTGGCTTTCATGCTCAAAACAATGTTGTGATAAGCTTCGTTTCTCGCAACCCGTAGAAATTCCATCGCACTTTCAACCATTCCCATAGGCGTATCTCCGTATCGGCTCATAATACGATCGCTCAGGGAACCATGGTTCGTGCCGATACGCATCGCCGTGCCATACTCTTTGCAGATTTTTATCAGGGGAGTAAAACGATCCCTGATTCGTTCGATTTCTTCCGCGTAATCTGCATCACTGTATTCAATGATCTCAAATTTCTTTTTATCAACGTAGTTCCCGGGATTGACCCTAACTTTTTCAACTATCCTTGCGGCAATTTCAGCGGCATTAGGAGTAAAGTGAATATCTGCGACCAGTGGCGTGTTATAACCACGCTTCCGCAATTCGGTTTTTATCGCCAATAAGTTTTCCGCTTCTCTTTTTGACGGGGCGGTAATGCGGATCAGCTCAGCGCCGGCTTCAATACATCTTATGGATTGTTCCACTGTCCCAATGGTATCCATGGTATCAGTGGTCGTCATGGTTTGCACCCTGACCGGGTGAAAATTACCCAGCACGAGCTCGCCAATCCTTACTTCCCTTGTAGCAAGACGTTTGTAATGCGTAAGTGATTCACAATATAATTGCATAGTTAATCTGCTAATCTGCTAATCTGCTAATTTGCTAATTTGCTAATTCGAAAATGTAGGGAATAGCTTAAGGCTGCAAAGCTACTAAACAAATAGAGCATGAGGATTAAAGATGGGGTAGTAGTTCTCAGCCAACTCGTTGGTTTGTAAATTTTACCAGTCCTTTGGCAAGCCTCCCGTTTTGGATTTTTCTTTCAACAGGCGCTGCTGTACTTCCTTCTCTTTTTGTTCGAGCAATTTTAATCTTTGTTCAGCCTCCTTCTGATTCATTTTTGGCTGCGGCTTTTGTTGTTGAGGCTGCGGTTTTTTTTTGTCGTCCTTTTTTTGAGGAGTTTTCTTTTTTAATTCAAGCAGGGCTTTTTGAAGGTTTTCCCTCGCTTCTTTATCGTCGGGATTTTGACGTAATGCATTTTTGTACGCTTCGATGCTTTCTTCCAATTTTTTTTGCGCGGAAAGTATCGCTCCCTTATTATAGTAAGCTTTTGACTTTAATTCGGGGGCTTCTGTTTTGAATGCGAGATCTTCGAGCACTTTTACCGACTCATCCGGTTTTGTTTGACGATACAATGCTGCCGCCTTGTTGTATTTCGCAATACTATTGGCCGGATCAATATTCAACACTTCATTATATGCTGCTTCGGCCATTTGATATTCTTTCCTTTTGTATTCCTCGTTTCCTCGTTGGATAAGACGGTCGGTGTCTTGTGCCTGCAACGACAAACGAGGAATCAGGAATGCCAGGAATAATATTGAAAAAATAGTTTTCATGCTTTTGCTCTGCGGGTTTCGGGAATAAAACTTTCTCCCAGCAGAAATATCAGCATTGCTGCCGCAAACCACCAATAATAAGCTTTGAAGTTCATCAGCGATACGTCGCCAAAGGCTTTGCTTTCTATCTGCGACAGCTGCTGCTGAAGTACTCTTACAGCTTCGTCGCTCTGTTCGAGCCTGACATAAATACCGTTTGTATTAGCGGCAATCTGCTTCAATATATCTTCATTCAATTTGGAAATAACGGAAGCGCCGGTTGCAGGATCAATCTTGTTTTGACCTGTAGCCGGGTCCGGAATATAAGAGCCATCCGGGTCACCGACACCAACGGTATTGATCATCAATCCCTGCGCTGCAAGTTCCTTGGCGGTCTTCAAGGCATCAGGGTCATGATCTTCGCCATCCGAGATCAGCACCATCGCCTTGAATCTTCTTTCGGCAGCATTAAAAGCGTTGGAGCTGCGGGTCATTGCTTCGCTCAGCACGGTGCCCTGTTGCGGGACGGCATCGGGACTGGCAGCGGCAACAAACATTTGCGCCGCAGCATGATCGGTTGTCAAAGGCATTTGTAAATAGGCCTTGCCTGCAAATAACACAAGTCCCAGACGGTCATTGGGCATCCCATCCATGAATTTGCCAATTAGTTGCTTGGCCCGTTCAAGCCGGTTCGGCGCAAGATCGGTAGCCAGCATGCTCTTGCTGACATCTAATGCTATGACCACATCGATTCCCTTGCGATTGATACCTTCGGCCCCGCCAGGTTTGCGCAGATCCATAACCGCGACAACACCCGCTGCAAAAGCCATGCTGACCATACAGAATTTTAAACTAAACAGACCCGGAGAATAGTTATCGATTAGCGCATTGACAAGGTTTTTGTCGCCAATCCTGTTCCTCACTTTTTTCTTCCACCTCCAAATCCAAAAGAACAGCAGAATGAAAAGTCCAACTGCTATAAAAAGCCAAATAAATTCTTTATGTAAAAATTGAAATCCCAAAATATTAGCCTAATTCGATTTTAGCTGCATGTACTTTAAACAAGAATTGAACCAATCGTGCTTCCTGCTTCCTGCTTCGCTTTGCTCGCAGTCGGAGTCGCAGTCGCAGCGGCCACGCCTTCAAACATCAACCTCAAACATCAAACCTTAAACATCAAACGTATACTACATCCTGCCTTCGAAAAATCCCTGGTCTTTTAAAATTTCTTTGAGCATCTTAATCCGTATCGCCGGCATATCAATGTTTGGATCCTGCGACTCGATATTTAACACAAAAAAATACGGATGCCGGTTTTCTTCGATCCACCCGATCATCCAGCCAATTTGTTTCCTGGCTTTGTCATCCCCTACTCCCCAGCCGGTTTTATATCCCAGGCGGTAGTTTGCATTGTTTTCAAAAAGCATGGTTCTCTTCACGACTTCCTGGTAAGTCTTAAAAAAAGGCAACTGGTCAAAGTACAACCTTTTTACAAGGCCAAGCTGCTCATCAGGTGTTATCTTCAACGAATTATCGAGCCAGAAAGTATCTATTGCAGACGTGATCTTTTTACTACCGTAGCTTAATGAATCTAACCAAAACTGCATCGTATCTTTTCCTATTCGCCGTGCTACTTCCTGGAAATATGGTACGGACGAAACGCGAAAGGCTTCATACATGGTCAGGTCCTTGTTCCATGCATCACGTCGTTTAACACTATCCCACTTTATTATCATGCTATCGTTTACAATCTTTCCCGTTTGTAATCCTATTAATGAATTCACAATTTTGAAAGTAGAGGCAGGCAAATAGCTGCTGTCCCGGTACCGAGCCAAATTATAAATGGTAAACTTACCGGTACCGTTGTCCATCAGCGCGAAACAACCGTTCACCTTATTTTCATCAAAGTATTTTTTAAGACTATCATCTATTGTGACATTGTTGGGCGAGCAGGTACTGAAAGAGATAATAAGTAATATGCTATATAAAGCGGTTTTCATTCTCATTTAAATTTTCGCAAAGGTAGCCGCTGGGAAACGGTGAGCAAACTGCAGAGCCGTTAAAATAAAGCACCATTATTTTTCGTTTACTATCAAAACCTTCCTGATGAAAAACGTTCTAATCATCGCCCTTGTCGCTGTTTGTTTTTCATGCCAGAAAGAGACAAATGATGATAACGGGGCAGGTTTGATTTTTAAATTCAAATTTGATCCCACCCAGGACCGATTGAATAATCTCGGTCAGTTGGCCCCGATGCCCACAGGCCATGCAGGACAGAGCCCGGAATTTAATAAGATGAGTGCCCATTATATCGAGCTAGCTCCAACGGCATTGACAGCATTGGGAACGGGTGAAGTTTTGTATCGTGCAGAAGAAACTACCACAGGAGGCAGCAATGCAATCGACTTTGACAAATCATACTTTGCCGGCGATGGCGAAGTATTTTACAAGGTGCCACTGAAAAATGTCAAAGCAGGAACGTATGAATGGTTGCGCATTTCTCTTGCTTACCAAAATTATAATGTAAAATATTTTGTTGATACCGTTATTTCCGGAATTACGGTAAAACAAGACTTCAGCGGAACTGTCGCTTCATTCATTGGCTTCAATACTTATATCAAAAATTATACGATAAATGACCGGGTTATCACCGTAAACGGAAACAGAAAACAGGGCTATTGGGGATTTGAGACAACCGTCAATTTTAATGGTGTCAACTATCCATTTTCCGCCACCGGCCAGGCGCCTGAAGGAGCCACAACTGTTGTCAATCCCCTGTTTGCGACATCTCCTGTTCCACCAGGTTCCTGTGTGGTAACAGCCGACTTCCCCGGGGGAGGCGTGACTATTACCGGCAACGAGACTAAGGACATCCTGGTTGAAATTTCGCTTTCCACCAATAAAAGCTTTGAATGGATCGAAGTTGTCAATGACGGCAAATGGGGACCAACAAAAGGAGAAGAGGTTGTCGACATGGGCATTCGCGGTATGAAACTTAAACTACTCTGATATTTTTTCTTCTACGGTAACAGATGGCAAAAAAAATCCCGTCGTGCATAGCGACGGGATTAAATTTTTAATTCATTACGTCAGATATAGAAGCCATTTTTATGTTTGTAATGCTTCACACCATTGCAGTCTTTTTTTACACCTGTACAGGATAATGCAAACAATAAGATCGCAGTTGCAATGAGAGAGAAAATGCCCTTTTTCATAACGACAATTTTAACACGCACAAAAATCATTGGAATTTCAAAGGCATCGGCATACTTCCATAACGGGCGGGAGTACGAATGTAAGATTTTCTGGAATTCGGAAACGTTAATGTTTCTTCCCATAGAACCTATTGGCTTGTACGATCAGAAAACCTGAATTTTTCTACTTTTATATATCCAAAACCAAACCATTTATCATGAATTTTCGAATCTTTTTTGCGGTGTTGTTAATTGTGGCTGCCTGCAATAATGAAAAAGCAGACGAAGTATCGGGTACAGGTGAACATAAAACGAGCGGCGATGCCAGCAAGATCAGCCAGGCCGACGAGACCCAGAAAAAGACTGAGGAATTGCAAAAACTTGCCCCTTATACTCTCGACCAAATGAAAGCCCTGTTGCCGACGCAACTTTTGGGTGCTAAGCGGTCTGATATTTCGGCAAATAGTGCAAGTGGTGCACCGTATGTTGAAGGAAGCTACTCCATAAATGATTCCGCCGAAATAAAGGTTACAATTTTTGACTGTGCGGGCGATGCCGGGGTTGGAATTTATAGCGTGCAGTACTCGAATTTGATGAATTTCGAAATGGTGTCTGATGAAGAATACACCAAAACAATTGATTTTAACGGAGGTAAGGCAATTGAGCATGCAAAAAAAGACAATAGCGGCTCCAGCCTTACTTATTTTGCGGCCGGGCGCTTGTTGGTCACGCTGGAGGGGAGTAATACAAGTGTTGATATGCTTAAAAAAGCTGCTGCAGACTTAAACCTCAGGTAAATTGCCAACCCAAAAAAATTCTGTACAGGCTGTCCCGGGAATAATTTTTTGACCGTGAGATGTAACCTGGATGTTCCGTATTTTTAGTCTTCATTTCTAAAATCTTCAGCTGTATGAAACGCAGGCAATTTCTTCATTCATCATCCACCTTTTTGGCGGGAGCTGGGCTGGCAGGTGGGTTGCCGATGGGTCTTTTTAACAGTAGTAAAAAAATATCCGCTGCTGATAAGGTCCGGATTGGCGCGGTTGGAATCAATGGAATGGGTTGGAGTGACCTGACAAGCGCACTGAAAGACCCGCGGGCACAATGTATTGCCCTTTGCGACATAGACCAAGGTGTATTAGACGGAAGGGTGGCGGAACTCGCCAAGAAAAATATTACCGTCACAGCCGCAAAAGATTACCGCAAACTTCTCGATAACAAAGACATCGATGCGATTATTATTGGAACACCTGATCACTGGCACTGCAATATAATGGCTGAAGCCTGCGAGGCGGGCAAAGACGTATACGTTGAAAAGCCTGCCGGCAATTCAATCGCAGAATGTAAAGTGATGGAAGCTGCTCAGAAAAAATACAATAGGGTGGTACAGGTGGGACAATGGCAACGCAGCAACAAACATTACGCCGATGCCATGGACTTTGTGCATTCGGGTAAACTCGGTAACGTGCGTTTGGTAAAGGCCTGGGCTTACCAGGGCTGGATGAAACCGGTAGCCGTAAAGCCGGATAGCACACCTCCCCCCGGGGTTGATTATGATATGTGGCTGGGGCCTGCCCTCAAAAGACCTTTTAACGAAAATCGTTTTCATTTTAATTTTCGGTGGTTCTGGGACTATGCAGGCGGACTCATGACTGATTGGGGCGTACACATGATTGACTATGCTTTGCTCGGAATGAAAGCCTCCACGCCAAAAGCTATAGTGGCTGCCGGTGGCAAGTTTGCCTATCCGGACGATGCATCGGAAACACCTGACACGCTAACGACAGTGTATGAATTTGACGGATTCAACCTACAGTGGGAACATGCTACCGGAATAGATGGCGGCCCTTACGGCCGAACACATGGAGTAGCTTTCATAGGTAACAATGGTACACTGGTAGTAGATCGCGGTGGATGGGAGGTGATCGCGGAAAAAGGCAAAATGGAATCTGTTCCGTTGCAAAAAAAATCAGATGATGGTTTGTTGTTGCACACCACTAATTTTTTTGACGTGATTCAATCAAGGAAGGTGGAAGACTTGAAAGCACCGATCCAGGCGGGTAGTCATGTTGCAGTAGTTTGCCAGATGGGAAATATTGCATTCCGCACAGGAAAGAAAATATTTTGGGATAACGGAGGTAACAAATTTACCGATAGCGCAGCCAATAAGCTCCTGGCTGCCGAATATCACAACGGATATAAAATGTTTAAAGCTTGATTTAGCGGATCTGAACTTCCTGAAAAAACTATTTTATTACTCCTAATTCTTTGCCGGTCCTGGTAAACGCATCAATCGCCTTATCCAGGTGTTGGGGTTCATGCGCTGCACTTAGTTGTACCCTGATTCTTGCCATTCCTTTTGGAACGACAGGGAAAAAAAATCCTATTACATAAATGCCTTCTTCCAGCAACTTCGCGGCGAAATTTTGGGCAAGCACCGCATCGTATAACATTATTGGGACAATCGGGTGATCTCCGGGTTTGATGTCAAAACCAGCTTCGGTCATTCTGCTACGGAAATATTTTGTATTAAATTCAAGTTTATCTCTCAACGCTGTAGTTTCAGAGAGCATGTCGAAAACTGCAATAGAAGCCCCGGCAATTGAAGGAGCAAGAGTATTACTGAAAAGGTAAGGTCTCGATCTCTGGCGCAACATTTCTATGACCTCCTTTCTGCCCGATGTAAAACCGCCGGACGCGCCGCCTAAAGCTTTTCCCAGCGTTCCTGTGATAATATCAATTTTTCCCATGACGCCGCGGTATTCATGAGTTCCCCTTCCTGTTTTTCCCAAAAAACCTGAGGAGTGGGAATCATCTATCATGACAGCTGCATCATATTGATCAGCGAGATCACAGATTTTATCAAGCTGAGCTATCGTTCCATCCATGCTGAATGAACCATCCGTTACAATAATACGACTGCGCAGATGAGCTGATTCTTTCAACTTTAT
>Ga0207674_10010600_pt1 | contig 10428 bp, 10 predicted proteins | sample KBSCornC72_FD_184303 | JGI IMG/M metagenome (GOLD analysis project Ga0207674, IMG submission 184303) | Corn rhizosphere microbial communities from Kellogg Biological Station, Michigan, USA - KBS Corn C7-2 (SPAdes) (version 2) | ecosystem: Host-associated > Plants > Roots > Rhizosphere > Soil ...
GGGCGTGTACCCGAGCAGCGCGCCGAGGGCCGCGTTGGCCTGGATGATCCGGCCGTCGATGTCGGCCATGCCGATGCCCAACGCGGCGCCCTCGAACAGCGCCCGGAACCGGGACTCGCTGTCGGACAGCGCCCGCTCGACGTCGCCGTGGGCCGAGACGATCGCCCGGGCCAGCCGCTCCTGCTCCACGAGGGTGCGGTCGCGCAGTGCCGTCGCGTAGCCGGTCGCGACCCGCGCGTGCAGCCGCGCCAACCGCTCGGACCGGCGCGGCCGCGGCACCGCGCCGGCCCGGGGCGGGTCGCGCAGCACCCCGAGTGAGACCCGGAGCGCCTCGGGATGGGTGCATCCCGCGTCGGCGAGGGCGGCACCGATGGCCTCGGCCGGCGCGCAGTCGAACGGCTCGGCGTGCAGAGTGTCGATGAACCGGGCCGCGAGGTCGCGCAGCAGGGTGCGCAGTTCGGCGCCGCTCAGCGGGACGAAGCCGATCCGCTCGACGGCCTTCGCCCACTTCGCGGCGTAGCCGTCGAGGGCGGGGTGGCCGAGCGTCGCCGACGGCGGCGGGCCGGGCTCGGGCGGTGCCGGGTCGAGCGGGGGCGGCGCAACCGGCGGCGACGCGGCGCCAGCCGGCTTGCGTCGCTGCGCCCTCGCAACCACGTGGTCGTCAACCGCCGCCCGCGTCCGCACTATCCGTGACGCCCGTCGCCGGGGCGCGTGACATCGGGGTCAGCCGGAGCCCAATCGGGTCGCTGTGTCACGTTTCCTCCACGGCCGGGACGCGGCACTCGTCGCGGCAGTTTATCCCTATACCTCGATTCGCTCTAATCGTTGCGTGGGTGTCACCGAGAGCACGGAACTGATCGCCATCAGCGTCGCCAATACCACCGCGGTGATCGCGAACGCGTGCCCGGACTCGGCCGCCGTGAACGCGCCGGCGAGGCTCAGCTGCAACGCGCCGAACACGGCGACGCCGACGACCTGAGCGAGCTGGACGACCGTCGCGAGCATGCCGCTGGCGTCGGCCGCGTCGGCCACCGGAACGCCGGCGAGCGCCCGGGCCATCAACGGGCTGAACCCCGAACCCATGCCGAACCCGAACAGCACGAGCCCGCAGAAGAACGCGGCTCCCGTCGTCGCCCCGTCGCGAAGCGACACGGCGAGCACGACGAACCCGGCGGCGGCGACCCCGAGACCGACAGCGACCATCGCGCGGTGCCGGTGCGGCGGGACCCGCCGCCAGTTGAGGCTGGCGATCGCGAACGCCACCGCACCAGGGACGAACGTGAGGCCGGCGCGCAGCGGGCCGAACCCGAGGCCGCGCTGGACGTGCAGGGCCGACACGAACAGGAAGCCGCCGTAGGCGACCATCATCGCGGCGATCGCGCCGGTTGCCGTCAGCAGGCCGGGAATGCGCAGCAACCGGACCGGGATCAGCGGGCTCACCGCGCGGTTCTCGACCGAGACGAACACCGCCACGAGCGCCGCGGACGCGCCGAGGCCGAGCCAGCACCACAGCGGCCAGCCCAGTTCGCGACCCAGCACCAGCGGGACGACGAACGCCAGCACCGCCCCGGCGAGCGTCACCAGGCCGGGCCGATCCAGGCGGCGGTTGGCCTCGCCGCGGTCACCCGGCAGCCAGCGCGCGCTGGCCACCAGCAGCGCGACCCCGACCGGCACGTTGATCAGGAACGCCGGGCGCCAGCCGGAACCGGCGATGTCGGCCTCGACGAGCAGGCCGCCGGCGATCTGCCCGGCAACCGCGCCGCCGGCGATGACAGTCGCGTAGATGCTCAACGCCCTCGCCCGGCCGCCGCCGTCGAACGAGCGCTGGATGAGGCTGAGCACCTGCGGGACCATCAGCGCGGCGCCCGCGCCCTGGGCCAGCCGGAACCCGATGAGCATGCCGGTGCTCGTGGCCAGCCCGCACGCCAGCGAACTGGCGGTGAACAGGCCGAGGCCGGTCATGAACATCCGCCGGTGGCCGGCCAGGTCGCCGAGCCGGGCGCCGGTGACCAGCAGCACGGCGTAGGCGATCGTGTACCCGCCGACGATCAACTGCAGGCCGGCGCCGGAGGCGCCGAGGTCCGCGCGGAGCGTGGACAGTGCGACGTTCACCACAGTGACGTCGAGGATGGCCATGAACTGGCCGGTCAGCACGACGGCGAGCACAGCGCCGTTTCCCTTTACCCGCGGGGCGGGTGCCGTCAGGGTCATGGCCGCAAGCCTTGCCGCGCACCGGTACCGGTAACAGAGCCTGGCTATCCGGGTACTCCTGGTACCTGGCACGCCGGTCCGGTAAGGGGTGACCATGGTCCCGTGACGACGATCCTGCCCCCGGCCAGGCGCCGCGAGGAGCTGGCGGCGTTCCTGCGTACCCGGCGGGCCCGCATCCGGCCGGAAGACGTCGGCCTGCCGTCGGGTGCCCGTCGCCGCACGCCCGGCCTGCGGCGGGAGGAGGTGGCCCAGCTCGCGGGCGTCGGCGTCACCTGGTACACGTGGCTCGAGCAGGGCCGGCCCATCAACGCGAGCGTGCAAGTGCTCGACGCGATCGCCCGCACCTTACGGCTGGACCGCACGGAGTGCGAGCACCTGTACCGGCTGGCCGACATGCCGTGGGTGGCCGAATCGTCGAACGGGCACTCGCTGGAGCCCGACACCCAGGCCATCCTCGACGCCCTGAACCCGCTGCCCGCCGCCGCCTACAGCAGCCGTTACGACCTGCTCGCGAACAACCTCGCCTACGAGCGGCTGTTCCCCGGCCTCGCCGGCGGCCACGGGCTGGGCCGCAACGTGCTGTGGCACCTGTTCTCCTGCCAGGACTGCTGCACCCCGTTCATCAACAAGGACGAGGAGCTGCCGCTGATGGTGGCCCAGGTGCGCACCGCGTTCGGGCGGCACCTCGGCGATCCGGTGTGGACCGACTTCGTGCGCCGGCTGTCCGCCGTCAGCCCGGTGTTCGCGTCGCTGTGGGCGGCGCACAACGTGGGCCAGCCGGGCATCCGCGTGAAGATCTTCCGCCATCCGGTGGTGGGCGAGGTGCGGCTGACGACGTCGACGTTCACGCCGTCGACGACGCCGGAGACCCGGCTGGTGATCTACTCCCCGCGCGACGAGACGACGCGGGCGCGGCTGAACCAGCTGCTCGGCGCCGTTCCCAGGTAGCGCTTGAAGTACCGGGTCAGGTGCGACTGGTCGTAGAAGCCGACGGCGGCCGCCACCTCGGCCGGCCGCTGCCCGTCGAGCAGCAGCGCGCGGGCCCGTTCGACCCGGCGTCCGGTCAAGTAGGCGTGCGGGGGCAGGCCGTAGGCGTCCCGGAACGCGCGCACCAGGTGGGTGGGGTGGGCGTGCAGGGCGTCGGCCGCTTCCGCAAGGCTCATCCCGGCGACGGTCCGGGCATCGAGGAGGTCGCGGTAGGCGGCGGCGAGGTTCCCTTCGGGCCGCGCGCTCGGCGCGGCCTTGAAACGATGTCGCAGCCGCTCGGCGATCAGCGCGAGCCGGCTCTCCGCTTCGAGCGAGTCGCCGGGATGTCTCAGCGCGTTGTGCAGGGCACCGATTCGCTGGCGCAACATTTCGTCTTCGATCGACGGCTGATCGACCGCCGCGCCGACCAGGTCCGGCCCGAGCACCGAATCATCCAGGTAGATCACCCGCTTGCGGAACCCGTGCGGGCCCGCCGCGCGGCCGTCGTGCGCCACGCCGGGCGGCAGCAGCGTCACCCTGGTCGTGACGGCGCCGTGGCTGCGGCCGTGCCGGTCCAGGTCGTAGCGGATCGCTCCGTCGTCGACGAGCAGCAGCGTCCACACGTCGTGGGTGTGCATCGGGTAGGCATGGTCGACGAACCGGGCGTGGAAGACTTCCACGACCCCGGCCACCGCCGGGCGCCAGGCCGTCACGCGGGAGGCCGTCACGCGGCTCACGCTAAGAACGTACAAGACCCGTTGCGACGCTCTTGAGCATGCTGCTCGGCGTGACCCGATTCGAGACGAAGATCGCCGTGCTGCTCCGCGACGATCTGGCGACCTGGCAGCGGCTCAACGTCACCGCGTTCCTGGTGAGCGGCATCGCCGGCACCGTGCCGGAGCTGCTCGGCGACCCCTATGAGGACGCCGACGGCACCCGGTACCTGCCGATGTTCGGGCAACCGGTGCTCGTCTTCGAGGGCGGCGGCGACGTGCTGACCGCCGCGCACCGGCGAGCGCTGGAGCGGGGGATGGCGATGTCGGTGTTCACCGAGGAGCTGTTCGCCACCGGCAACGACGTCGACAACCGGGCCGCGGTGCGGGCCGTCCCCCGCGACAAGCTGAACCTCGTCGGGTTGGCCGTGCACGGTCCGCGCAACGCCGTCGACAAGGTGCTGAAGGGTGCGTCGTTGCACCGCTGACATACTCGCGTGGTGGCTCGAGCGATCTCCTATGTCGACGTGTTCACGACGACGCCCTACCGGGGCAACCCGGTTGCGGTCGTCCACGACGCCGACGGCCTGTCCACCGACGAGATGCAGGAACTCGCCCGCTGGACCAACCTGTCGGAGACGACGTTCCTGCTCCCGCCCGGTTCGGCCGGCGCCGACTACCGGGTGCGGATCTTCACGCCGGCGTCCGAGCTGCCGTTCGCGGGTCACCCGACGCTCGGCACCTGCCACGCCTGGCTGGCGGCCGGCGGCTCGGTGGCGGGCGATGTGGTGGTCCAGGAGTGCGGCGCCGGGCTGATCCGGATCCGCCGGGGTGCCGACCGGCTGGCGTTCGCCGCTCCCCCGCTGGTGCGCTCCGGCCCCGTCGAGGAAACGCTTGTTGCTGACGTGGCGACGGCGCTGCGCGTCGCGCGGACCGCGATCCGCGCGGCCGAGTGGGTCGACAACGGCCCGGGCTGGCTGGCGGTGCTGCTGGACAGCGCCGACGAGGTGCTGGCCGTCCGGCCGTCGTTCATCGACCAGGACGTCGGCGTCGTGGGGCCGTACCCGGACGGCTCGCCGGTGGCGTTCGAGCTGCGGGCGTTCTTCCCGGTTGGCGGCTCCCTGATCGAGGATCCGGTGACCGGCAGCCTGAACGCGTCGGTGGCGCAATGGCTGACCGGCGCCGGGCTGGCGCCGTCGTCGTACGTCGCCAGCCAGGGGACGGCGCTCGGCCGGACCGGGCGCGTTCACGTCGAGCGGGACGCCGACGGCACGATCTGGGTCGGCGGCGGCACGATTACCTGTGTCCAGGGACAGATCGCGATCTGACGCCCTCGACCAGCCACATCGCGGCGCCGAACTGGACGCCGTCTGTTGTGGTGTGGGCGTCCAGGAGGGCGCGGAGGCGTCGTTCTGTTCCGGTGTCCGGGCCGGCCAGCGCCGCGCGGACCGGGCCGAGGCCGGCGAAGAAGTCGTAGGCCCGGACGGGGTCCGGCCCGAACGAGACCGGCTCGCGGATGCCCGTGACCGTGGCCCCGGTGAACCCGGCGGCGCCGAGAACGCGCTCGACCTCGACGGGATCGGCGAGCGAGTACGCGCCTGTCCGGATCTCCGTCGGGCCGTTGATCGTGCGCATCAGGGCGGCCATCCACTCGTTCTCCGCGAGCGGTTGCCAGACCAGCGCGGCCAGCCGTCCGCCTGGTCGCAGCGCCCGGCGGAGATTGGTGAACGCCGCGACCGGATCCCCGAAGAACATCACCCCGGCCCGACTCACGACGACGTCGAGGGATTCGGGCTCGAAGTCGTAGACCTGCGCGTCGCCGTGTACGAAGCGGACGTTGTCCAGGCCCTCGACCTTCGCGCGGTGCTCGGCGAGCGCGAGCATCTGTGACGAGAGGTCGATGCCGTCGGCGCTCGTCGCGCGCCGGGCGGCGGCGCGGGTGATCGATCCGGTGCCGCAGCCGACATCGAGCACGCGGTCCGCCGGACGTACGGCGTCGAGCAGGGCGTTGTCGTAGCGGGCGAGGCAGCCGTCGAAGATGTCGTCGTACTCGACCCAGCGGTCGCCGTCGTCGCCGTCCCAGCTGTGCAGGGCGTCGGCGTTGGACGGGTCCACCTTCATGCCGGCTCCCTTGCTAAGCTCCCCTTGGGAGTTATCTTTTCTCCCAAGGGGAGCTCATGTCAACCGCTAAGGGTGCCACCACCACGTCGTTCGCGATCCTCGGCCTGCTCGCGATCAAGCCGTGGACGACCTACGACCTGATCCGCCAGGTCGACCGGAGCCTGCGGCGGATGTGGCCGCGCACGCAGAGCAAGCTGTACGAGGAGCCGAAGAAGCTGGTCGCGCTCGGGTTCGCCGAGGCGACGGAGGAGCGGGTCGGCAAGCGGCGGCGCACCTGGTACGCGATCACGCCGGCCGGGCGGGCGGCGCTAGCGGGCTGGCTCGCGGAGCCGGGCGACGGTCCGATGCTGGAGTTCGAGCAGCTCGTGAAGATCCATTTTGCGGACCGGGGCACGAAGGAGGCGGTGCGGGCCGGGCTCGCGGCCACGCTGGCCTGGGTGGCTGCCCAGAACGAGGAGAACGTGGCCGCGGCGCGCGCCTACCTCGACGGAGCGGGCGAGTTTCCGGAGCGTGCCGCGGTGAACCACCTGGTCGGCCGGTTCCTCACCGACTTCTATGCGATGGTGACCGACTGGGCCAACTGGGCGATCGAGACCGTCGACACGTGGCCCGACGATCCCAGCCGCGCGACCGTGGACCCGGCGGCCCTGGCCGAGACGGCGCGGCGCGCCGAGCAGTTGCCGGGCGCCTGAATTGTGATCTCCGCCCGATTGCAACCGGGACCTTTGTGTGAAGGACCATTGTCACGGATAGCCTTCGATCATGGCGACAAAGGTTGTTGAGGTGCGGGAATGCGACCGGTGCGGCAAGGAGCCGGCCCATACGTGGGTAATTACCGGCCCGGAGGGCGCCACCCGCGAGATCGAGCTCTGCGACAGGCACGCCGCCGGAGTCGCGAACGCGTTTGCCCTCGGACGCGCTGTGCAGCACCGCACCGCGAACCGTCACCGCCCGACCCGCCGCACCCAGCCCAGGCCCGCGACGCCGCCCGAGCCGGAACCGGTCTGGCGCTGACCCCGCTCTGACCCGCCGAATCTTGGCGCCCCGTGGCCCTTCTGGGGGCCACCAGCCTCCAAGATCGCGGAAGCGCGCGGGAGGAGCCGGCTGGCGGGGCTACGCCGCGGTGGGGACCGGCTGGTCGAACTGCGTGCGGTACAGCTCCTCGTAGCGGCCGCCCGCCGCCAGCAGGTCGGCGTGGGTGCCCCGCTCGACCACCCGGCCGTCCTCGATCACCAGGATCTGGTCGGCCGCCCGCACTGTGGACAGCCGGTGCGCGATGACCACCGCCGTGCGGCCGGCCAGCGCCTCGCCGAGGGCCGCCTGGACGGCCGCCTCGGAGGTGGAGTCCAGGTGGGCGGTGGCCTCGTCGAGGATCACCACCTTGGGGCGGGCGAGCAGCAGCCGCGCGATCGTGAGGCGCTGGCGTTCGCCGCCCGATAGCCGGTATCCGCGCTCGCCGACCACCGTGTCGAGACCGTCGGGCAGGGCCTTGATCAGCGTGTCGAGCCGGGCCCGGCGCAACGCGTCCCAGAGTTCCTCCTCCGTGGCGTCGGGCCGGGCGAACAGCAGGTTGTACCGGACCGACTCGTGGAACAGGTGCCCGTCCTGGGTGACCATGCCGAGCGTGGCGCGGATCGAGTCGCCGGTGAGGTCGCGCACGTCGACCCCGGCGAGCCGGATGGCGCCGTCGTCGGCGTCGTAGAGCCGGGGCACCAGCGACGCGATCGTCGACTTGCCCGCCCCGGACGAGCCGACGAGCGCCACCAGCTGCCCGGGCTCGACCCGGAACGACACGTCGTGGAGCACCCGCGTGCCGCCCCGCGCGTCGAGGACGGCCACCTCTTCGAGGGAGGCCAGCGACACCTTGTCGGCCGCGGGATAGCTGAACGACACCGCGTCGAACTCGACGGACACCGGCTCGGCCGGCACCGCGACCGCCGCCGGCTTCTCCTGGATCAGCGGCTCGAGGTCGAGGATCTCGAAGACCCGCTCGAAGCTGACCAGCGCGCTCATCACCTCGACCCGGGCGCTCGCCAGCGCCGTGAGCGGGGCGTACAGCCGGGTGAGCAGCAGCGCCAGCGCCACGACGGAGCCCGCGTCGAGCTGGCCGCGCAGCGCGAACCAGCCGCCCAGCCCGTAGACCAGGGCCAGCGCGAGCGCCGAGACGAGCGTGAGCGCCGTGATGAACACCCACTGCACCATCGCGGTGCGCACGCCGATGTCGCGCACCCGCCGGGCCCGCATCGCGAACTCGGCGGACTCCTGCGCCGGACGCCCGTACAGCTTCACCAGGGTGGCGCCGGGCGCCGAGAACCGCTCGGTCATCTGGTTGCCCATGGTGGCGTTGTGGTCGGCCGCCTCCCGTTCGAGCCGGGCCAGCCGCCGGCCCATCCGCCGCGCCGGCAGCACGAAGATCGGCAGCAGCACCAGCGCGAGCAGCGTGATCTGCCACGAGATCCGCAGCATCACCGCGAACGTGAGCACCAGCATCACCACGTTGCCGACGACGCCGCTCAGCGTGTCACTGAACGCCCGCTGGGCCCCGATGACGTCGTTGTTGAGCCGGCTGACCAGCGCACCGGTGCGGGTGCGCGTGAAGAACGCCACCGGCATCTTCTGCACATGGTCGAAGACGGTGGTGCGCAGGTCGAGGATCAGGCCCTCGCCGATGGTGGCCGACAGGTACCGGGTTACCACGCTGCCGCCGGCCTCCAGCACGGCGATCACCGCGATCAACCCGGCCAGCGTCAGCACGGTCTTCGACGACGCACCGCCGACGATCTCGTCGACCACCCGGCCGGCCAGCACCGGTGTCGCCACGGCCAGCAGCGCCCCCGCGACGCTGAGCAGCAGGAACAGCACCAGGTGCCGGCGGTGCGGCCGGGCAAAGGCTGCGATGCGGCGCAGCGTGGCGATGGAGAACGGCCTGCGCTCGTCGGTCGCGTGCATCGCGTGGTACAGCGACGTCCAAGCGGCACCTTCCATACTCATGTCAGCACCTCGCTCCGCTCGGCGCTGGCATTCGCACACACGCTCTGCTGATGATTCGCTCGCTGCCGCTCGCTCATGAACAGGTCCTATCAGCCGGCTACGACAAAACGCTTTCGAATTAGCCTCCCGGCTCAACCTCGCTTGAGGTCAAGACGGCGTGATAGGAACATGAGTCGTGAGCATCGTTTCGCCGGGCTTCTCCGGCCGGCGGCGCGGCGCCGACAACCGGCTGCCGCCCGGCCAGTACCTCACCCACGACTTCCCGGTGCTCTCCGCCGGTCCCACGCCTCGCGTCCCGCTGGACCGCTGGGAGTTCAGGATCACCACGGAGCAGGGCGAAAAGCACACCTGGTCCTGGAATGAGCTCCAGGAGCTGACGAGCGAGCAGATCACCGTCGACATCCACTGCGTCACCAAGTGGTCGAAGCTCGGCACGACCTGGACGGGCGTCTCGCTCGACACCTTCTTCGAAGACGTCGACACCGCCGCCGACTACGCGTTGGCCTACTCCTACGGCGGCTACACCACGAACCTGCCGCTGGAGGACCTCCTCGACGGCCGCTCGTACATCGCCTACGAGTACGAGGGCGAGCCGCTCGCACCCGAGCACGGCGGCCCGGCCCGGCTGCTGGTGCCGCACCTGTACCTGTGGAAGTCGGCCAAGTGGATCAGAGGCATCCAGCTGCAGATCGAAGACGAGCCCGGCTTCTGGGAGAGCGTCGGCTACCACGACTACGGTGATCCGTGGCGCGAGCAGCGATACCAAGGCGACTGAGCTGGCGGGTCGGCCGGCTCGCGTCCGTCCGGTCGGAGACCGAAAGCGCGCGGACGTTGGTGCTCGACGTTCCCGACTGGCCCGGCCACGACGCGGGCCAGCACGTCGACGTGCGCCTGACCGCACCCGACGGATACACCGCGCAGCGCAGCTACTCCATCGCCGGGCCCGCCGACGGCGACCGGATCGAGCTGACCGTGCAGCACGTCGACGACGGCGAGGTCAGCGACTACCTCACCACCGTCTATGCGATTGGCGACCCGGTCGAGGTGCGCGGACCGGTGGGCGGCTGGTTCGTCTGGCGGCCGGAGCACACGGATCCGGTGTTCCTGGTGGCGGGCGGCTCGGGCATCGTCCCGTTGATGGCCATGATCCGGGCCCGCGCGGCCGCTGACAGCAAGACCCCGTTCCGGTTGCTGTATTCGGCCCGGTCACCCTCCGAGATCATTTTCGCCGACGAGCTGAGGCGTCGGGCCCGCGACGACCGCGGCCTCGACGTGACGTACCTGTACACCCGCTCCGCCCCGGAAGACTGGCCGGGACGGCCGCACCGGATCTCCGTCGCCGACCTGAACTCCGCGGGTTGGCCGGCGGACCTGCGGCCGGCGTGCTTCGTCTGCGGGCCGACGGGTTTCGTGGAGACGGCGGCCG
>Ga0207674_10010601_pt1 | contig 10428 bp, 8 predicted proteins | sample KBSCornC72_FD_184303 | JGI IMG/M metagenome (GOLD analysis project Ga0207674, IMG submission 184303) | Corn rhizosphere microbial communities from Kellogg Biological Station, Michigan, USA - KBS Corn C7-2 (SPAdes) (version 2) | ecosystem: Host-associated > Plants > Roots > Rhizosphere > Soil ...
CTAGGCCAATGGGCGCACTCTAGCGCCGTGGTGGTTAGCAAGGTGTGACCGGCAGTTGCGTTCTGCGAATCGCAGGAAATTGGCTGCGCTTCGAACCGGAAGACCGGACGACCAGTCTCCTTGGCGCGCTCCGCTCAGCGCAGCTTAAGCTCGCTGAGGCCGATCAGCGCCAGCACGAACGAGATGATCCAGAAGCGGATCACCACCTGGCTTTCGGTCCAGCCCAGCATCTCGAAATGATGATGGATGGGCGCCATCTTGAACACCCGCTTGCCGGTGAGCTTGAACGAGACCACCTGCACGATCACCGAGACGGTCTCCAGCACGAACAGGCCGCCCACGATCGCCAGCACGATCTCGTGCTTGGTGGCGACCGCAATGGTTCCGAGCGCCCCGCCGAGGGCCAGCGAGCCGGTGTCGCCCATGAAGATCTGCGCCGGCGGCGCATTGAACCAGAGGAATCCGAGGCCCGCCCCGATCAGGGCGCCGCAGACCACGGCAAGCTCGCCGGTACCTGGCACATTGTTGAGGAACAGGTACTCCGAAAACGTCGCCGAGCCGACCAGATAGGCGATCAGGCCGAACGTTGCGGCCGCGATCATGACCGGGACGATGGCAAGGCCGTCGAGGCCGTCGGTGAAGTTCACCGAGTTCCCGGCGCCGACGATGATGAAGCCGGCAAAGATGTAGAAGAAGTACCACAGCGGCAGGCCGTGCCCCTTGATGAACGGGAACATCAGCTGCGTGGCGACCTTGGGGTCGGTCACCGAGGCGATGATGTAGGCGGCGATCAGCGCCACCAGGGCTTCGATCAGGAGGCGCTGCCACCCGGCGAAACCCTTGTGCGACATCTTCTTGACCTTGAGATAGTCGTCGTAAAAGCCGATCGCCCCGAAGCTGACCGTCACGAACAGGACGGCCCAGACGTAGACATTGCTGAGGTTCGACCACAGCAGGATCGAGATCACCGCACCCGACAGGATCATCAGCCCGCCCATGGTGGGCGTGCCCTTCTTGGTGATCAGGTGGCTCTGCGGCCCGTCTTCGCGGATCGGCTGCCCCCCGCCCTGCCGGATGCGGAGGGCGGAAATGATCTGCGGTCCGAACAGGAAGACGAAGAACAGTGCCGTGACAACAGCGCCCGCGGTGCGGAAAGTGATGTAACGGAAGACGTTGAACGCCGTGACATTCTCGCCCAACTGGCCGAGGTAATAGAGCATTCGCGCGTCAAACTCCGTCCCTACCCACCCCCCCAAATCGCTGCTTGATCTTATCGACGAGCATGGCGAGGCGAACGCCTTTTGACCCTTTGACCATAACAGCGTCGCCCAAGGCAAGGCTGCTGAGGATCGGCTCCATCAGGTCCTCGATCCGGCGGGCATGCCCGGTTACCCGGTCTTCGCCAAGCGCTTCGGCCAGCGGTTCGATCGCCGGACCGACGAGGAATATCCTTACGGCGCCAGTGCGTAAGACTGAAGCTTTGAGCGATTGATGCAACTCGCGGCCCTGCGGCCCGAGCTCAAGCATGTCCCCAAGCACGAGCACTTTCTTACCGCGCGGCGGGTTGGTCGTGGCAAACACCTCCATCGCCGCGTTCATCGAGGCGACGTTGGCGTTGTAACTTTCATCGACCAGGAGCAGTGGGTTGTCCTGGGGACCAAGGCGCGTCGACTCGCCCCGCCCCTCGGCGGCGGTGAACTTCTCGAGGGCCTCGACCACGATGTTGCGGTCGACTCCGGCGACTCGCGCCACGGCCAGAGCTGCGGTCGCGTTGGCCACCATGTGTCGGCCGCGAACCGTCAGGCTCAGGTCGTACGTCTCCTTGCCATGCGTCACGCGAGCGAACGTCCGCGGCCCGGCCGTTTCGGAGTGGCCAATCAGGTAGTCTGCCTCCTCGTCGTAACCATAGGTGACGATGTTTTCGACGTGCGCCTCGCGCGCCTTGGCGAAGAGGACGTGGATATAGTCGTGGTCGGCGTTGAGCACGGCCGTCCCGCCTTCCTCCATTCCCAGGAAGATCTCGGCCTTCGCCTCCGCGATCTCGGTGATCGACTTGAAGAACTCCAGATGCGCTGCCGCAACGGTCGTGACGACCGCGATATGCGGCCGCACCATCCGGACCAGCGGCGTGATCTCCCCCGCATGGTTCATGCCGATTTCGAACACGCCGTACTCGGCCTCGACCGGCATGCGCGCGAGCATCAGTGGCACGCCCCAATGATTGTTGAAGCTCTTGATCGAGTAGTGCGTTGGTCCGGCCGCCGAAAGCACCGTGCGGATCGCCTCCTTGGTGGTGGTCTTGCCCGCGCTGCCTGTCACCGCGACGATCTTGGCCTTGCTGCGAGCCCGTGCAGCGCGGGCGAGACCGCACAGCCCCTCGAGCGGATCGGGTACGACAATCAGTTTCTCGCCGCCATTGGCCTTGAACCAGGCTTCGGAGACGAGCGCAGCACCGGCACCGGCCTCCAGCGCTGATTTGACGTAGTCGTGCCCGTCCAGCTTGTCACCCTTGATGGCGACGAAGAGCGCCTCGGATTCGATCTCCCGGCTGTCGATCGAAACCGAATTCAGAGGACCATCCGACAGCTTTTCCGCCCGACCGCCGGTGGCGGCGACGGCTTCGGCGACGGTCCAGAGCGCTGTCATCAGAGGCCTTTCAGAGTCTCCACGACCACCTCATGATCGGAGAAGTGGTGCTTCGTGCTGCCCACGATCTGATAGTCTTCATGCCCCTTGCCGGCAATCAGCAGCACGTCGCCTGGCTTGAGAGCTTTGATCGCAGTGGTGATGGCCTTGCGGCGATCACCGATCTCCTTGCTGCGCGGCGCCGCTGCCATGATCTCCGACCGGATGATCGCGGCATCTTCGGTGCGCGGATTGTCGTCTGTGACAATGACGCGATCTGCCATGCGTGCGGCGATCTCACCCATTATCGGGCGCTTGCCCTTGTCGCGATCCCCGCCTGCGCCGAAGACCACGTGAAGCTTGTTGCTCGCAAAGGGCCTGAGCGCGGCGAGCGCTGTCTCCAGCGCGACGGGCTTGTGGGCATAGTCGATGAAGATCGCCGCGCCGTTGTGCTCGCCGATGAGTTCGAGACGCCCCCGCGCGCCCTTGAGCTTGCCGAGCGCCTTGAGCGCTTTGGCCGGCGGCGCTCCTGTGGCCACGGCGAGCCCGAGTGCCACGAGGGCATTGCTGACCTGGAACGCCCCGGTCAACGGGAGGTGGAAGGACACCGGTTCGCCGACCATGCGGCCCTCGACCTTCTGCCCATAACCGTCATTCGTGATCGACTTGATTTCGAACCAGGCGCCTTCGAGGCCCACCGTCATCAGCGTAACGCCGCGAGACAGGGCCGCAAACATGAACGGCTCGTACTCGGGGTCATCGACATTGACGACCGCCGCACCGCCCTCAGCGATGAGATCTGTGAAGAGCCGCACCTTGGCATCGCGATAGGCGACCATGTCGGCATGGTAGTCCAGATGGTCTCGGCTGAGATTGGTGAAGGCGACAGCACTGAACCTGACGCCATCGACGCGCCGCTGGTCAAGTCCTTGGCTCGACGCTTCCATCGCGACGTAGTTGATCCCCTGGGACTTCAGCAGGCTGAGGTCGCGGGCGATCGCCAGCGCGTCCGGTGTCGTCAACTCGCCGGGAATGAGCTTCTTCTTGGTCTCGATGCCGACCGTGCCGATGCTGGCTGCATTGTAGCCGCAGGCGGACCAGATCTGCCGCACGAATGAGACGATCGACGATTTGCCGTTGGTGCCGGTCACGCCAACGATCACGTCGGGCTGCGGCGCATGCTGTTTAGCCGCAGCACGCGCGTAAGCGCTGCGTACGTCGGCAACGACGACGACCGGCATGCCAGGATCTGCCGCCGGCGGCCGATCGGTGATCATCGCCTTGGCACCATTGGCGCGAGCTTGCGCAGCGAAGGCGTCGCCATGGGTGTGCAGGCCGGGTATCGCGAAAAACACCTCACCCGGCTTGATCGCGCGAGAGTCCGCATTGACGCCCTCGACCTTCAGTCGCGGCGGCTTGCTGCCAGTGCCTTTCAGCAACTCTGGGAGCACGAACGACACGGGTGGCTCTTCCTCGATCGCGCTAGTGGAGTTCAGGGGGAACAAGTTCGGAATCCAGCATTGGATCAAAATTGGGACTGATTCCAAGCATCGGCGCCACCCGGGCGATGATGCGGCCGGTTGCCTCGCCGGCGTTCCAGCCGGCGGTGTGGCCGCCCTGCCCCGGCTCCGTGTGCGGATTGTCCACCAGGATCATCATGGCGTAACGCGGCTGATCGAGCGGAAAAACCGACGCGAACAGCGACAACACCTTGCCGGAATCGTACCGGCCGTTGACGACCTTTTCGGCCGTGCCCGTCTTGCCGCCGGCGCGATAGCCCTGGGCGAACTTGTTCATGCGCGTGCCCGATCCCTCGAGGGCATTGAGACGCATGATGTAGCGCATCTCCTGGCTTGTCTTCTCGGAGACCACCTGCTCGTACGTCTTCTGCGCATCGGCAAGGCTTGTCTTGTAGAGCGTCGGCATCACCATCTTGCCGTCATTGGCGAAGGCCGCCATGGCACGCAGCATCGCCACCGGCGAGACCGAGAGGCCGTGGCCGAAGGCGGAGGTCGCCGCAACGATGTCGGAGAAGGTTTTCGGCACGACCGGGTTGCGCCTCTCGGGAAGCTGCAGCGGCTCGGGCTGATCGAAGCCCAGCTTGTGCAGGAAGGCGCGGAAGTTCTCCTTGCCCCAAGCCTGCATCACGTGGATAGCGCCCACGTTGGACGAGTATTTGTAGATTTCCGGAACGGTGAGGATGCGATGCTTGCCGTGGAAGTCGTCGATGGTAAAGCGGCCGAAGCGGACGCCGAAGCGTGCGTCGAAGCTGTCGGTGATCTTGACCTTGCCGCTGTCGAGGGCGCCGGCGATCGTGACCGACTTCATCGTCGAGCCGAGCTCGTAGATGCCCGCTGTAATGCGGTTGAAGCTGTCCTTCTGCAGCGCCGTCACCGGATTGTTCGGATCGAAATCCGGCAGCGAAACCAGTCCGAGAACCTCGCCGGTCTTGATATCCATCATGATGCCCGAGGCATCGTCGGCCTGGTAGCGACTGATCGCATCGACCAATACGTCGTGCATCACGTGCTGCACGCGAAGGTCGATCGAGAGGTTCACCGGTGCGAGATCATTGCCGCGCGCGAGCCCGACCTGCTGCAGGAGCGCGACGTCATCGTTGTCGATGGCCTTCTCGATCCCGGCAATGCCCTGGTTGTCGATGTTGACCGCGCCCAGGATGTGGGAGGCCTCATTGCCACCGGGGTAGAAACGCTTGCTCTCGGTCACGAACGCCAGCCCGGGGATCCCGAGCTGCATGATCTTGTCTTCGATCGCCGGAGTCAGTTCGCGCTTGATCCACGCAAACCCCTTGTCGCCACTCATGCGGGCCTTGAGCCAGTCGACATTGAGGTCAGGCAGCACTGAATGGACCGCGGCTGCCGCCTCGCCGGGATCGATGATGAGGTGAGGATCGGCAAACAGGGACGGCACGCGGATATCGACGGCGAGTTCCAGACCATTGCGATCGAGGATCGCGGGCCGCGTCGCTGTGATCATGTCGCGGGTCTGGCCCTCGATCGTATTGTCCTGCACGACCAGACCGAGTTGGACCAGACGGCCGGCGACCGCGCCGAAGATCAGGAGCAGCGCTGCGATCACCCAGCGGATGCGTGCTTTGGTAAGGTGTCGGCGGACCTTGCGGGCACCGTCGAACGCGATCGGGGCGCTGCCGGCATCGAGCGCGACCATCAGTTGGACTCCGAGATGATCTGCTGGATGGGATCGACGCCCGATTTGAGCGACTCGAACAGCGAGTCGAGCGCCTGCGTGTCCGGCGCCTTGAGGCGCATCGGCAGCATGTCGATGCCGCCGAACTGATCCTGGGACAGCGGCTGAAGGTTGAGCTCGGCGACGTGACGGTTGACGATCGGCGCGACGTTCGCCGGCTGGTTGAGGAAGGCCCAGTCGGCCTTGAGCAGCGAGAGGTCCGCCTGCTGCCGCTCGATGGTGCGCTGCAGCGTCACCTTCTCGGCCGCCACATCCTCGGCCGAGTATTTGAGGGCGTAGACCGCCACGAGCAGGCAGATGCTGCTGCACACGAGGAGAATATTGAGGGTCCGGATCATGCGGCGCCCCTGAAGCGAGGCACTCCGAGGTTGTCGAAGCTTACCGGCCGCGCCGCCGTGCCGCTGCGTCGGGCAGAGCGCAGGATCGCCGAACGCGCCCGCGGGTTCCGCGAGGTTTCCGCCTCACCAGGCTTCACGGCCTTGGCAACGTTGATCCAACGCGGCGCCTCGGCGACCACCTGGGGCAGATGGCGCGATTGCGTCGGCGCCCCTTTTTCGGGGTCGAAGAAGCGTTTCACGATCCGGTCTTCGAGCGAGTGGAAGGTGACTACTGCAAGTCGCCCGCCATCCGTGAGCAGCCGCTCGGAGGCAAACAGACCTTCAACGAGCTGGCCGAACTCATCGTTCACGGCAATGCGCAAGGCCTGGAAGCTGCGGGTCGCCGGGTGCGCATCGCCGGGCTTGCGGCCGATTGATTTCTCGATCAGACGCGCGAGCTCGGCGGTGGTCTTGATCGGCGCGGCGGCGCGGGCAGCCACGATCGAGTGGGCGATGCGGCGGGACTTGCGCTCCTCGCCATAGGCGAACAGCAGATTGGCCAATGCGGCCTCGTCGAGGCCATTGACGAGATCGGCAGCGCTCTCGCCTTCGGCGGCCATGCGCATGTCGAGGGGCCCTTCCCGCATGAACGAGAAGCCGCGCTCGGGTCGATCGAGCTGCATCGACGAGACGCCGATATCCAGAACAACGCCGTCGACCGGCCCGTCGACCAGCTCATCCAGCTCGGCAAAGGCGCCGGCTACGAAACTGAAACGACTCGGGAATTCCACGGCGAGCGTCTCGGCGAAGGCGCGCACGCTGGGATCGCGGTCGATGGCCACGACCGACGCACCGGCCTCGAGCATCGCCCGCGAGTAGCCGCCGGCGCCGAAGGTCCCGTCGACGATGCGGGCCCCATCGAGGGGCGCCAGGGCCCCGAGCACCTCGGCCAAAAGTACCGGCACATGCGGCGCGCTCTGCTCGCTGGCGACCGGCTTGGCCATGTCCGAACTAACCCCACCCCGGCACTGGCCGGCACGCAAATATCCTGCCGACTTTGTCGGAGCCCGGTTGAGATTCCATTAAGCTAACCCGTTCGTTAGGGGCAGATGCCAGCCGACCTGTAAGCCGGGTTCTGTAGGGCCAGCCAGCCCGCCGGCGCGAGGCCGAAGACTGACTGACGTGGCGGCCATTCCTCTGGGAACTGCGTTGCCGCAGCCCTCGAGCAACCAACCCGGATGACTGGCCTCGAAACCGGCCCGGGTTGCCCCGCGTCATCCCTATTTGGTCTTGCTCCCGGTGGGGTTTGCCGTGCCGTCCCGGTTGCCCGGTCCGCGGTGCGCTCTTACCGCACCCTTTCACCCTTACTCGCCAGAAGCGAGCGGTCTGCTCTCTGTGGCACTTTCCCTGGGGTCGCCCCCGGCGGCCGTTAGCCGTCACCGTATTTCGATGGAGCCCGGACTTTCCTCGCCTCGCGGCGCGGCCACCCGGTCGACTGGCGCGCGCTATGTGCGGGGGAAAACCGGCTGCGTCAACCCGTAGCCCGTCTCTTTGCGGCCGTCCGTCAAGCCGCGGAGCGTGGCGGCGGCAGCTTGATGATCTTGTTGTAGGCCTGATTGATGGCCTGCATGCGCGCCGTCGCGACGTCGATCAGTTCCTCCGGCACGCCCTTGGCGATCAGCCGGTCGGGATGATGCTCGGCGACCAGCGAGCGGTAGACGCGCTTGACTTCGGCCGGGTCCGCCCCCGGCATTAGGCCCAGGACGACATAGGGGTCGACGCCGGTATCGAGAACCACGTGCTGGGCCGCGATCTGCTCGAAGCGGGCATCGTCGAAGCCGAAGATGTCGCTGACGCTCTTGAGATAGGCCAGTTCGTCCTCGTGCACGAAGCCGTCGGCGGAGGCGATGTAGAACAGGCCGTCGAGCACATGCTCGAGGGTATCGGGGCTCGTGGCGAAGAAGCGGCGAACCTTGCGGGCATAGGCCTCGTAGCCGGCGACATCCTGCTGGGCGAGGCGGAAGACACGGTCGACCTGCTCCTCGATGCCTGGTGGGATGTCCACGGTGCGGTGAAACGCGCGAAGCTCGGAAGCGGTCACGACGCCATCGGACACCGCCATCTTTGCCGACAGCGCGATCAAGGCAAGCGTGAACGCGGCGTCTTTGCCGCCGGGCAACCAGGTGTCGGGATCGATGAGCGTCACCAGCGATCCCACCACACCGGTGCGTTCGCTGGCCGACCCGACGATTTCACTCAGGCGCTGCCAGACGGACGCCATCACCCTGCTCCCAAATCACGGCGCGGACGATATACGCGCGCGCCGCGCCTGGGTCAAAACAGGGTGAAGCCAGACTCGTCGTCGCCCTGCTCCTCGAGCATCCGCTCGATCCGCGCGCGGCGGGCGGCCTTCGAGTCGTTGGGTCCGTCGCTGAGGTAAAAACCATCTGGATCGTAGTCAGGCGACGGCTTCTGGATGACCGTAACCGAGGCGCTGCTGCGCCCGTCCGGCGAGGCGCCGTCGATGAGGCCGTTCTGTTCGAGGAAGCGCATCAGCTTGCGCTGACGAACGGTGCGCCAGTCGTCGGGGATCCCGGCCGGGGGAACCGGGCCTGCCCCATCGCCCACATCGAGCTGGTCGGGAATGTCGGTTGCTTCCTGAGTCGCGAGAGCCTGCTCGTCGACGATGACTGCCGGCGTCGAGCGCGTGTCCACCGGCTTGGGCAGCACCGAACGGGCGAGATCGGCCGGACGGCCGGGGAACGGCACAGGCGGGGTCGCGGTCGCGGCGGGATCGATCGCGGCCACCTGCGTGGTCGATGTCTGCGGCGATGTCACCGCCGGCGTCTTTGCGGTCGTCGTGACTGACCCGGTGGTGGTCGTATCGTCGCCGTTGGAGATGTAGTCGGGCAGCTTCTTGCCGGACTTCACCAGCTTGTCGACGGGGTCGAGAACCGGAGCAGCGGCGGAATTGGAGGCCACCTGGGTCGAGGCCGCAGGTGCGGTGGTATTGGGAACGATGCTGACGCCGTTCTTGGTGACCTTGGTCGTGACCGACGCGGTCTGCTTGGCGCCTGTCTTCACCGCGCCGGTCTTCACCGGATCGGTGGTCGAGGTCAGCATGGCCGTGGTGGTCTTGCCCTTACCCGAGAACTGTCCGGTGAGGAAATCGGCCGACGGAACGACCAGGACGATGGCAAGGCCGGCCCACGCAAGGCCCCAGGTCAACTTGGAGTTGAATCTCATCTGCTGCATCCACTCGCTCGCCCCCCTCCCCGCGCCGCTTGGAGGCGAAAAACATGGCCATACTGTGAAACGCGGCCAGGATCGCACGCTGCGCCGGCGAAGCTGAACCCCCGCTGAATGGAGCCGCCTTAGTCTGGCCGCACTCCGAGCAGCCGGGCTAGCGCCAGCACCAGGTTGGAGCGGTTCAGCGTAAGGAAATGAAATTCGGTGATCCCTGCGTCGACGAGTTCGAGCACCTGCTCGGCAGCAACGGCGGAGGCCACCAGCGCGTGGGTCTCCGGATCCTCCTCGAGACCCTCGAATCGCGCCGCGAGCCACGCCGGAATGCCCGCGCCGCATTTGGCGGCAAAGCCAGAGATCTGCTTGAACGAATGGATCGGCTGGATACCCGGCACGATCGGGGCGCCGATGCCTGCGGCCGCGGCGCGATCGAGCAGCCGGAAGTAGTCGTTGTTGTCGAAGAACATCTGGGTGATGGCGCGGCTCGCCCCGGCATCGAGCTTGCGCTTCAGATTGTCGATCTCGACGTCCCAGTTCGGACTCTGCGGATGCTTCTCGGGATAGGCCGCGACCGAAACATCGAAATCGCCGATGCGGCGGATGCCGGCGACCAGGTCGGCCGCATTGGCATAGCCGCCCGGGTGCTGGACGAACGGTTTGCCCACGCCTTCGGGCGGATCGCCGCGCAGCGCCACGATGCGTTTGATCCCGGCGGTCTTGTAGGCATGAACCACCTGGTCGACTTCGGCCTTGGTCGCGCCGACGCAGGTCAGGTGCGCCGCGGCGTCGACGCCGGTCTCGGCCTTCACCTGCTTGACCATGCGCAGGGTGCGCTCACGGGTCGACCCGCCAGCGCCATACGTCACCGACACGAAGCGTGGGTGCAGCGGCGCGAGCTTGTGCACGCTCTCCCAGAAGCGCTCCTCCATCACGTCGGTCTTGGGTGGGAAGAACTCGAAGGACAGCTGCAGCTCGGGACGCCGCGAGGCCGCCAGCCGGCTCGCCCGCTCAT
>Ga0207674_10010610_pt1 | contig 10421 bp, 10 predicted proteins | sample KBSCornC72_FD_184303 | JGI IMG/M metagenome (GOLD analysis project Ga0207674, IMG submission 184303) | Corn rhizosphere microbial communities from Kellogg Biological Station, Michigan, USA - KBS Corn C7-2 (SPAdes) (version 2) | ecosystem: Host-associated > Plants > Roots > Rhizosphere > Soil ...
TCGACCGCGCGGACCCACGGATGGGCGCTCATCGCCTGGGCGACCGCGGAGGGGTCCAGCGACCAGAGGTTGGTCCCCGGAGCCACCCCCGCCAGGCGGAGGAGCTCCTTCTCCGTGGCGCGCCGGAGGCCCTGGACCTTGACCGTGCGGAGAGCGAACCGGGGCGAGCCGGAGGCCCAGGCGTCCAGCTGGACCGCCACCCAGCCGAGGGAGGCGAGCACCCCGAGGAGCACCAGGCCGCGCAGGAGCCCCCGGCCACGGGAGGCACGGGAAGCTGCGCCGTCGGCGCGGCGGCGCCGGTTCCTGGCGAGGACTCCGGACATCTGATCCGACGCATGCTCGGCCCGGATCCCCCCCCACGCCAGTTTTCGGCCACAGCCCTGTAGAGGGTCGTGGCGACCTGGGTCATCAGGCCTGGAGCGAGGCGCCGAGGAGGATGCGCTCGCAGAGCTGCGGGTAGTCGATACCCTGCCCCGCGGCGATCTTCGGCAGGAGGCTGGTGGGGGTCATCCCGGGGATGGTGTTGAGCTCCAGGAGCTGCACCTCGCCCTCGGGGGTCACGATGACGTCGGAGCGGGTCGCTCCCCGGCACCCCAGCGCCCGGTGCGCCGCCAGGCAGACCTCGTTCACCCGGGCGTACTGGTCCGGCGGGAGCGGTGCGGGGAACAGGTACTTCGTGCCACTGCCCGCCTGGTACTTCGCCTCGTAGTCGTAGAACTCGTGTGCGGGGACGATCTCGATGGCGCCGAGCGAGGCGTCGTCCAGCACCGCCCCCTGCACCTCGCGGCCCTTGACGAACTGCTCGACGAGGATCGACCCCGCCAGCTTCGCCGCGTCCTCCACCGCCGCGGGGTACGCGTCCTCCGTCCTGACGATGTGCACCCCGACGCTCGAGCCCTCGCGGGAGGGCTTCACCACCACCGGGAAGGGGAAGGGCAGCGACTCCACACCCGACAGGGCGTGCTCGGCACCGTCGAAGGCGCGGTAGGCCGGCGTGGGAATTTCGTGGGCCAGGAACACCTGCTTGGCGAAGACCTTCTCCATCCCCACCGACGAGGCGAGCACCCCCGAGCCGGTGTAGGGGATGAACATCGACTCCAGCAGGCCCTGGATGCAGCCGTCCTCGCCGTAGCGGCCGTGGAGGGCGATGAAGGCCACCTGGACGCGCTCCGCCCGGAGGCGGTCGGCCACGTCCTTCTGCACGTCGATCTCCACCACGTCGTAGCCGAGCCCCCGGAGCGCGGCCGAGACGCCCGCACCGGTGCGGAGGCTGACCTCCCGCTCCACGGAGAGCCCACCCATGAGCACGCCGATCCGTCTGTCCTTCATGCGAACACTCCCACCCGCTTCACCTCCGGGACGAGCACCACGCCCGTCGCCTCGCGCACCCGCTCCTGCGCGCGCTCGATGAGCCCCACCACGTCGGCGGCGCGGGCTCCGCCGAGGTTGACGATCCAGTTGGCGTGGAGCGTGGAGATCTGCGCGTCGCCCAGCGTTGCCCCCTTGAGGCCCACCGAGTCGATGAGCCGGCCGGCGTGGTCCCCCGGTGGGTTGGTGAAGACGCTCCCGCAGTTGGGCTGGCTGAGCGGCTGGGTGCGCTTGCGGTAGCCGAGGTCCGCCTCCATCGCGGCGCGCGAGGCGCCCAGGTCGCCGTCGAGGAGGCGAAACCTGGCGCGGGTGATGATCGCCCCGCGCGGCAGCTCGGTGAACCGGTAGCGGAGGGTGAGCGCGCTCCGGGGCACCCAGCCGATGCCCTCCGGCGTGGCGAGCTCCACCGCCTCGAGGACCCGCTCGCACTCGCCGCTCTTGGTGCCGGCGTTCATCGCCACGGCGCCGCCGATGCTCCCCGGGATGCCGGCCAGGAACTCGGCGCCCACCCAGCCCCGGGCGCGCATGAGGTTGGTCAGCCGGACGATCGCCACCCCGGCCCCCAGCGTCACCAGACCGCCACCGGTGCCGACCGGCTGGACCTCCTCGGCGAAGAGGTCCGGCGGCAGCTTGAGGGTGATGCCGCGGATGCCGAGATCGCCCACCAGGGTGTTCGCACCCCCGCCGAGGACGTGGACCGGAACTCCTGCGGCGTCGGCCCGGGCGAGGATGGAGACCAGCGCCGCGGGGGTGCGCGGCCGGACCAGCAGCTCGGCCGGACCGCCGATGCGAAGGCTGGTCCAGGGGGCGAGCGACTCGCCGGGGCTCGCGTCCGCGGCGAGGCCGGTGACCAGGCCGGTGCTGGCCTGGGGGGTGGAAGGCGCGATCAAGTGCTTTCCCGGAAGACCAGATGAATGGACCCGGCGCAAGTCCTCGACCTGTGGGCTTCCGATGGTTCTCCTGGACGGGTGGGCCAGGGTGCGACGAGCATCGCCGCCGTGATCCTCCTCCGGAACGTGCTGGTGGCGTTCGTCGCGCTCGAGCACCTGGGGTTCCTCGTGCTGGAGATGTTCCTGTTCAAGAGCCCTGCCGGCCGGCGCATCTTCCGGACCACGCCCGAGTTCGCGGCGGAGGCAGCGCCCCTGGCGGCGAACCAGGGGCTCTACAACGGGTTCCTCGCCGCCGGGCTCGTCTGGAGCCTGGTCGCGGCCGAGCCGCTGGCCGCGCCCCTGCGGCTCTTCTTCCTCGCCTGCGTCCTGGTCGCCGCGGTCTTCGGGGCAGCGACGGTGTCGCGCCGCATCCTCCTCATCCAGGGGCTTCCGGCGGCGCTCGCGCTCGCGCTGACCCTGACGGCATGACACCGAGCAGGAGTCCGTTCGACGGCTCTGGCATGGCGCCCGACCGCCGACTCACGACGATGCGGCAGACTCCTCCTGCCGCGCCGTCTCCCGCAGCCAGCTGGCGAGGGCACGCGCGCCGGCGCTGAGCGGCGTTCCCCGCCGCGGAAGCACGAGCCAGTAGCTCGTGCCCAGGCGGACGCGGGTGGGGAACGGCTGGACCAGCGCGCCGCTCCTCAGCAACGCGGCGGCGAGCCGGCGGCGAGTGAGCGCGACGCCCTGGCCCGAGCGGGCCGCCTGCAGCACCAGTCCCCCATCGGCGAGCCGCGGACCGCGGTGTCCCCACGTCGGACGCCCCAGCCCGGAGGCCTCCAGCCAGACCTGCCAGGACAGGCGCGGGTCCTCGTCGTGCAGCAGCGTGACCCGGGCGAGATCCTCGGGGGCCCGGAGCCGGGACGCGACCGAGGGGGCACAGACCACCACCGCCTCGTCGCTCATCAGGGGCTCCGCGCGGACGCCCGCCCAGGGCCCGCGTCCCAGGCGGAGGGCGAGCTCGGGCCCGCCCGGACGTCCCAGCGGGACCAGCTCCCGGCTCTCGCTCACCCAGACCTCGACGCCCGGGTTCCGGGCCCGGAACGCCGCCAGCCGCGGGACGAGCCAGAGTGACGCCACCGAGCCGGTGGTCGTCAGCCGGACCAGGCGGGGCATGTCCGGCCCGGTGGCCCGGAGCACCTCGGTGCTCCGCTCGACGAGGTCGAGGGCCGAGGCGACCGCCGTCGCGAAGCGCGCCGCCTCCGGGGTCGGCGTCAGCCTCCCCCCGCCTCTCTCGAACAGAGAAGTTCCCAGCCATCGCTCGAGCAGCGCCACCTGCTTGCTGATCGCCCCGTGGGTGACCCCGAGCTCGGCGGCAGCGGCGACGGTGGATCCCAGCCGCGCGCAGGCCTCGAACGCACGCAGAGCGTTGAGTGGTGGCAGCGCCCGACCGCGATCTGGGTTGTGAGAAAAGCTCACAGCCTGTGAGCATGGTGCCCTGGCGGGCCCCATGTCCACCGAGCAGAAGTGGAACATGTCCACCTCGCCCCCACTCCTGGACGTCATCCTCCAGCGGCGTAGCCGCGAGCGGTTCGACCCGCTCCGTCCGCTCCCGGAGTCTCATCTCCTCTCCCTCCTCGAGGCCGCGCGGCTCGCACCCTCGAGCTACAACCTCCAGCCCTGGCGCTTCCTCTGGACGGTGCGCGGGGATCCCGACTTCGCGGAGGTGCTCCGCGCGCTCGACCCCGGGAACGCCTCCTGGGCGGGAGACGCCTCGGCCCTGGTGATCGGGACGTTCACCCGCGCCGGCCGCCGTGGCCGTCCCAACCGCTGGGCCGAGCACGACCTGGGGATGGCCACCGCGCAATTCGTGCTCCAGGCCGTGGCTTCGGGGCTGGGGGCGCACCCGATGGCCGGCTTCGACGCCGCGCGGCTCCGCGCCTCGCTGCACATTCCCGAGGAGCTCGAACCAATGACGGTGACCGCGATCGGCTGGCCGGTCGACGAGTCGCTTCCACCGCGCGAGCGCCTTCCCCTGGAGCACATCGCATCCCGTGGACGGTGGCGTCCGGGGGAGGAGCGATGATGGATCTCACGCTCTGGCTCGGGTTCCTCGGGCTGTCGACCGCCGCGGTGCTGACCCCCGGTCCCACACTCCTGGCCATCGTCGGTCATGCGGCCGGCTCCGGGGTCCGGGCCACGATCCCGGTGGTCCTCGGCAACGCCCTGGGCATCGCGATGCTGATGGGCATCTCCATCGCCGGCGTCTCGGGGGCGCTCCTCCACGCGCCGAGGCTGCTGGTAGCGCTCCAGCTGGGCGGAGCCGGCTACCTCGCCTGGCACGGTGCCCGGACCTGGTCACTGCGGAATGCGCCGGTCGGGCCCGCGAGGGAACGCACCGCGGTCGCCCCGCTGTGGCGTGGCCTCCTCCTGGTCTGGGCCAACCCGAAGGCGCTGCTCTTCTTCGGCGCGGTCCTCCCGCAGTTCCTCCGCGCCGACCGGTCCCTCGGCCTCCAGTTCCTGGTGCTCGCCGCGACCTTCCTGTCCCTCGAGCTGGCGGTGACCACGCTCGCCGCCGCCGCGGCCGGCCGGCTGGCCGACGCGAATGCGGGCAGAACGATGGCACGGCTCCGGGGTGCGGGAGGACTGCTGGTGGGCGCCTCCGCGGTGTTCCTCGCGGTCACGGCCCTGCGCTAGGCCATCGGCGTCGACCGCTGCGCGCGTCTCCTTCGCAGCAGCCAGGGCACCAGCAGGATCGATGGCCACCAGGCCAGGGCGGTGCCGGGACTGGAGCACCCTCCGGCCGAGCTCTGATCTCCGCCTGTGCCCCGCAGCGCGACCTCCTGCGCCCCCTGGCCGTCATCCGCGGTGATGAGCCAGCGGTCCTCGGCCGGCCCGTTCTTCGGCGGGGTGAAGCTCACCTCCAGCGTCATCGATGCCCCCGGGTCGAGCGTGGTCCCCTCGGGGAGCTGGTTCACTGCGTCGAAGCCGATCTCCAGCCCCGGAGGCTGGGACTTGTTGACCCGCAACCGCGTGCCGCCGACGTTCTTGATGGTGAACGACTTCTTGGTCGTTTCCCCCACTCGCTGCTGACCGAAATCCAGCGTGGTCGTGGAGAGCTGGAGCACCCCGATGTCCGCGGAGACGCCCGACATCGGGACCTCGACCATGCCCCGGTCGGTCGCCAGGACGAGCGCATCCTCGAACTGTCCTTCCTGGGTGGGCGCGAACTGGACGGTCACCGTCACCGCCTGCTGCGGTGCGAGGACGGCGGAGGGCGCCGGAAGCCCGGTCACGCTGAATGGAGCAGCCGGCGGCTGAGAGGAGAGGATGGTTGCCGGCGCTCCACCGACGTTGGTGAAGGTGACCGCGCTGCCGATGGTACGGCCGATGGCGAGGCCGCCGAAGCTGAGAGTGACCGGCGTGGGCTGGATGTTGCCGGTCGTGCTCGCACCGATGCCGGAGAGGCTGGTGGAGAACGGGCCGTGATCGGTCGTGGCAACCAGCGCGGCGGCGTCCACCCCGGCGAACGATGGAGTGAACCGCGCCTGCACGCTGACGGTCTGTCCGGCGGCGAGCGCCACCGGCAGTGGCGGGTCGATTCCCTGGACCGAGAAGTCCCCCTGCCCGCTGATGGCGGTGACCGTCACCTGCCGCTGCGCGGTGAACACCACCGTCTTGTCGGACGAGGATCCGAGCGCCACCGCCCCGAAGTCCACCGGAGGCGCAGTGATGACCGGGTCGACGGGCGATCCGAACCCCTTTACGTGCCCGTCCCCGGTGGCGACGTAGATCCGTCCGTCCCCCACTCCGGGCGGCGCGTAGCGGGTGGCCTTGCCGATGGTGGCGCGGTAGCGCTGCACCAGCTTTCCGGCCACCGGGACGGCGTCGTAGGCGCGCAGCTCGGCGCCATAGCCGGTGTTGTTCGCCGACCACTGCAGCCACACCAGCGCGCTCCCGGGATTGGCCCCGTCGGAGGTCACCAGGGGCGCGCTGGTCCCGAGCCCGAACGCCCCGTCGGCCTCCGCCACCCGCGCCAGGCTGGGCTGACCCGTGCCGTCGACGCTCGCCCGGTAGACGTCGAACGTCCCCGTCGAGCCCCCCGGCGTGCTTCCCGCGGAGACCGTGGGGATGTAGACCCATCCGCCCGAGCCGGGCCACGCGGCGGGCTTGCCCCACACCCCGCCGTAGGGCCCGAGCCGCTGGATCACTGCATCGCCCCCCGCCGGCCCCTGCTTGAAGCCGCCGAGGGAGTCACGGTTGATGAGGTACACGTAACCCTGCTTCCCGGTCACCACCGAGAGGTGCGGAAGCGCAGAGGTGCCGAACGCATCGGGCAACCCCATCGGCGCCCCGGAGCCCAGGTCGCCATCCCAGTCGTTCAGCTGTGAAGCGTCGTAGGGCATGAAGAAGTCGGTCGCCTTCAGCGAGCCGTCCCCTTGCACGACCAGCCGGATCCAGGCCTGCCCGAGGGCGGCCGGGGGCTGGTTGCCCGGAGTGGGCTGCGCCGGGACCGGCCCGTTACCGGTGGTGACGACGAAGGTGCCGGGGCCGTCCACCATCGGCGCACCGCCGGTCATCCAGATTCCCGCGCCGTTGCTCAGCTTCGGCTCGGCGCTCCATCGGGCGGTGATCTGTCCCGTCGTGGTCGAGACGCCGAAGATCCACCCCTGCCAGGGCGGGGCGTCACAGACGCCGGCGAAGCCCGCGTACACCACGCCGTCCATCAGGAGAATCCCCGGCCGCTGGACGTGGTACTTGGGGTCGAAGGTGAGCCCGGCCGAATTGTCGGCGTCGCCCTGCACCTGGACCGGGAATCCCGGCCGCTCCTCGAGCGTGGCCACGTCCACCGCGTGCGCCCAGAAGGCGGCGGGGCCGGAGGTGCCCGAGACGTACGTCTTGGCGAAGAAGTAGGCGGTGTTGCTGCCGGTATCCACCGCCGGGGTCCCCATGATGCCCACGTTGGGCTGGAGCGGGATGCAGTTCAGGCCGGGATCGCTCTGGCTGGAGGGCTTCCAGGGCGCGTGGAGCGTGCGGTGGGCCAGCACGGCCCCGGTCACCGGGTCCAGGGAGTAGACGTCGTTGGTCTCGGTCACCACCAGCAGCCGGCCATTGGCGACCAGGGGCTGGGCGTGCACCTCACCGCTGATCGGAGTGTCGAACAGCTGGCCGAAATCGGGAGCCGAGACCCGCGCGGGCGCCAGGAGCGGCTGGTTCGGATACCAGCCGGTCCGCAGCTCGTCGCCGGCGACGCTGATCCCTTCGGCCGCGCTCCGGCTGCCGATCCGGAAGCGCTCCGCGCCTCCGCCGGGTGGTTGGGTCCCGCACGCCATGGAGAGCGCGACGCCCAACACCGAGATCCACCGCATGCCGCCCGCCTCCCGCGCCTGCTCCCTGGCTCCGGAAGGAAGGAACGGGTGGGCTGGATGGGAAGCGGCTCAGACGCCGAGCGTTCGCCCGGGAACGCTCTTCGGTCCTGAAACGGCGTTCAGAAATCGATGCGGGTAATGATCCCGCCCACGCCGACCAGCCATCCGGTCTGTTGCGAGCCGAAATCTACCGCCCAGAAATTGCTGACGCCCTCGAGCAGCTTCCAGCTGCGGCCCTCGTCCGGCGACCAGGCGGTTCCCGTGGGGGCCGTGGCGACCACGCGGATCGACCCGCCCTCGCCGTGGCCGTGTCCGTCCTCGTCCTCACCTTGGTCGTCGTCGTCCTCGTGGCCTCGCCCGTGGCCGGCGTACGCCGCGGTGAAGATGGCTCCGGGGATCGGCGCCGGCGTCGCGCGTACCCAGGTGCGGCCGCCATCGCTGGATCGGGCGAAGTTGTCCACCACACCGGCGGCGGCCAGGTCGCCGCCAGCGAGGAAGCCGTGGCGCGCGCTCCGGAAGGCGATGCTGAATCCGCCCCCGGCGGCATCGACGCCGGCGAAGATCGGCGCCGTCGTCACTCCCCAGGTCTGTCCGCGGTCGGTGGTGAAGAAGACCCGCGCCGTTCCGGTTCCACCGGGCGTCTGCGGCGGCGCCCCGGTGGTGAGCCACGCGCGGCGGTGGCCCTGGGTCGCTGCGCAGGTCCCGCCCGAGGCGAACCCGGCCTCCCCGGTCAGCGGCGGTGGCAGGTTGTCGCCGATGTCCTGCCAGGTGGTCCCGTTCAACGTGCGCAGCACCGGGAGGCGGCCGGCGATCGAGTCACCCAGCACCACGGCGCTATGCCGGTCCCAGAACGCGAAGCAGTCGTAGAAAAAGTCCAGGCTCGCCGCCTCGAACTGCTGGGTCCAGGTCTGTCCGCCGTCGACCGTCTTGTAGATCCGGGAGGGAGCAGTGATGGGAATGGAGAGGAGATAGGCCACCTTCTCGCTCACCGCCTGAACGTCACGGAACTGGAACGTCTCCGCGCCCGGAACCACGCCGGCGTGCCAGGTCTTCCCACCGTCGGTGGTCCGGGTGAACGTTCCGTTGCGACCACTGGCCCAGACCACCCGCGCGTTCACGGCACTGACGGAGATGAGGCTGTTGGTGGTCCCGCTGTTCTGCGGCGTCAGCGTGGGCCCGCTCTTGCCCTTCCCCTTGAGCGCATCCTGGTCCGAAGAGACGGCGGCACCGTTCTGCGCACCCTGGCCGCAGCCGAGCACCAGGAGCGCCACGGCCGTGAACACGCCAGCCGTGATCCTGAAAGAAACGTCCTTCATGGGATCCTTCCTCCGAATCGATTTCCAGCGAGGCGCGGGGTTGTGCCGTCATCGCGCCTGGATGGTCAAGGCGATTCGAGCGGGGTCTTCCCCGGTCGTTCAGCGCTCGACCAGGGTCCGGAGACGACCCAGCGCCTCGTCCCACTGCCGCGAGATCTGTTCCAGCGCACGGCGTGCCTGGTGGATCTGCCCCGGAGCGAGCGCCCAAAGCTGCTCGCGACCGCGGCGCTCGCTCTGCAGCAGTCCGGCCCGGGCCAACACGCCGAGGTGCTTGGTCACCGCCTGCCGCGAGATGCGCGTCCCCTCGGTCAGCGCGGTCACCGAGAGCGCGCCCTCCGTGGCGAGGCGCCGGACCAGGGCGAGGCGGGTGCGGTCGCCCAGCGCTGCGAACAGCTCGCTCGGCTCAGCCGCGCGGTGACGGATGCTGGGCGACATGCCGCTCGATGTTCCGGAGCTGCTCTTCCCAGCCGCCGCTGTTCGACTCGTACGCAGGGCCCTGACGCGCCCCCGGTAGAGACCGGAATCCCGATTCGGTCACCGTGAGCAGCGTTCCTTCCGGGGCGTCCTCGAGGCGAAACTCGACCGTGGTGGTGGGCTCCTTCGAGTAGTCTGCCTTCGGGTCGATCGCCGCAGGATGCCAGCGGAATCTGAAGAGACGCTCCGGCTCGATGCGTTCGACCAGCGCGGTCATCGTCAGATACTCGTACCCCGGATAGGTGACCGGCCCGGTGATCGTTTCCCCTTCTGCGAACTGACCCTGGAGCTTGACCCGGAACCACTCCGAGAACTCCCGGGCGTCGGTCAGGGCCTTCCAGACACGGGAGCGGGGAGCGCGAAGGACGATCTTCTTCTCGATGTGGTCGGGGATGGTGTCTGGCATGCGCAACCTCCTGGTTGCGTCATATGCACGGGGCTGGACGAAAACGCAACCCTGGGGTTGCAGAATCGTCCGGGCGACCGGACGCCAGCCGAGCCGCTCACCGCCGACTGCCGTCGCCGCGAGGGCGGCTTCATCCGTGACCCTCTCCTCCGCGCGCGGAGTCGAGCAGCTGCAGCAGCTCCGGCCCCACCTGGGTCACGTCGCCTGCGCCGAGGGTCACCACCAGATCCCCCTCCCGGAGCTTCGGAAGCAGCGCGGCGGCCGCGTCCGCCCTCTTCTCGACATGCGTCACGTCGCGATGCCCGTGACTGCGCACGGCGTCGGCCAGCGCCTCCCCGGATACCCCGGGAATTGGCTCCTCGCTGGCGGCGTAGATGCCGAGCACCATCAGCACGTCGGCGTCGTTGAAGGCGGTGGTGAACTCCGAGAGCAGATCGCGGGTCCGGGTGTAGCGGTGCGGCTGGAAGACCACCACCAGGCGCCGTCCGAACGCGCGGCGAGCGCCGGCCAGCGTGGCCATCACCTCGGCCGGGTGGTGTCCGTAGTCATCCACGACCATCACTCCGCCGGCGTCGCCCCGCACCGTGAAGCGCCGCTGCACCCCGGCGAACTCCGCCAG
>Ga0207674_10010611_pt1 | contig 10420 bp, 10 predicted proteins | sample KBSCornC72_FD_184303 | JGI IMG/M metagenome (GOLD analysis project Ga0207674, IMG submission 184303) | Corn rhizosphere microbial communities from Kellogg Biological Station, Michigan, USA - KBS Corn C7-2 (SPAdes) (version 2) | ecosystem: Host-associated > Plants > Roots > Rhizosphere > Soil ...
CGATGGAGAATTGAGCAGTACCCACTTGGTCCTGGGCGTGATCGCGGCATCGACCTGATCGGGCGTGATCTTGTAATTCTTGTCCGCACCGGCGCGGATGAACACCGGAGTGCCGCCCGCGAACTGGACGATGTCCGGATAGCTGACCCAATAGGGCGCCGGGATGATGACTTCGTCGCCGGCCGATACGGTGGCGACGAGCGCGTTGAACAGGGTGTGTTTGCCGCCGACGTTCACGCTGATCTGACCGGGCTCGTAGGTCAGGCCGTTGTCGCGCTTGAACTTGGCGGCGATCGCCGCCTTCAGTTCTGCGGTGCCGTCGACATTGGTATATTTGGTCTTGCCCGCGCGAATGGCCTCGATCGCGGCGTCCTTGACGAAATCGGGCGTGTCGAAATCGGGCTCGCCGGCGGAAAGGCCGATCACGTCGATCCCCTTCCCCTTCAGCTCGAGCACCCGGCTCGTCATGGCGAGCGTGGGCGAGGGCGAGATGCGGTTGAGGGCCGGGGCGATGAGGCTCATGACGAGGCGCTTTCCTGTTCGTCGCTGTTGGAACGCGCGCGCTATAGGGGAGCCGGGCTCAACCCTCAACCTCAGTTGTGCAGTTGCGAAGCCAGCCGCGCGTCCAGCAGCCCGCGCAGGCTGTTGCCGATGAAGAAGCCGCCGGCGAGATCGGCGGCGCGCAGATCGCCCTCGATCGCCTTGCCTTCCTCGAGCAGCCGCTGGCGCAGGACGCCCGGCATCAACGATCCGCCCCGCGGGGTGACCAGCGTATCGCCGCGCCGAACGAAGATGCTGGTGAAGCTGCCCTCCGTCAGCAGCCCGTCCTCGCCGACGAAGATCACCTCGAACGTGCCGGCCGCTTGCCGGGCCTCGTCCAGGAAGAGGCGGTCGGTGGTCTTGTGGCGCAGGCGGAGATCGTCGGCGGCGATCGGGAGCGGGCGCAGCGCCACCTCCACCGGGCCGGACGGGCGCGCGGGCATCGCGCGGATCTCTATGGCCAGGGCGCCGCTGCGCGCGAGCATCAGCCGCACCCTGGAATCCTCGGTCAGCCGGAAGGTGGCCGCCTGCAGGTCGTTGCGGCAATCATGGCGGTTGAAGGCGAAGCCGAGCGCTTCGGCGCTGGCCTTCATCCGCGACAGATGGCGCTCCAGCTCAACGAAGCCGTCGAGCGCTTCGAAACGCATGGTCTCGATCAGATCGAATGCCCTTGTCGCCATCGCGACCCAAACGCCCCTACATACGCTCGACAGTTATCAAGACATGAACGATAGGCCGGGTCGGAAGGTTTCGACTCGGCAACGGACTGCAGATTAGCTGCAAGTTACCGATTCGCCTTGAAATTTCTCTGCGCGCGCGAAGCTTTCCGATCACGTGGCGGACGGGCAGCCTTGCAATGCGAGCGGCCATTCATCATGTCATCGCGATGAGCAGTCCCGACATGCCCCTGCGCGCGACCATCATTCCCGTCACCGCTTTCCAGCAAAACTGCACCCTGCTGTGGTGCACGGCGACGATGCGCGGCGCGTTCGTCGATGCCGGCGGCGATCTCGAACGGCTGGTGGCCGCGGCGGCGCAGCATGGCGTGACGATCGAGAAGCTCCTCGTCACGCATGGCCATGTCGACCATTGCGGCGCGACGGGCATCCTTGCCGAGCGGCTTGGCGTGCCGATCGAGGGCCCGCATTCCGAGGACCGCTTCTGGATCGCCCGGCTTGGCGACGACGCCCGTGGCTATGGGATGGAAGGCCAGCCGTTCGAGCCCGATCGCTGGCTCGAGGACGGCGATCAGGTGACCGTCGGCGATCTCGTGCTCGACGTGATCCATTGCCCCGGGCACACGCCCGGCCATGTCGTCTTTCATCATGCGCCGTCGAATCTGGCGCTGGTCGGCGACGTTCTGTTTCAGGGATCGATCGGGCGCACCGATTTCCCGCGCAGCAACCATGACGATCTGATCGCGTCGATCACCAAGAAGCTCTGGCCGCTGGGCGGCGACACCGCCTTCGTGCCCGGTCACGGCCCGATGTCGACCTTCGCGCATGAGCGCGCCGGCAATCCCTTCGTGGGCGACAGGGTTGTCGTGCGGTAGCCATACCGGCGCCGGCAGGTCGAAAAGGGGGCGGCGGCAGAGTTACCGGCCCGCGGCAAGGCCGTCGTTGGCGACGGTCGTCACGATGCCGTCACGCGTCGTATAGGGGATGCTGATCGCATAGCCCGCGAGGCCGAGCAGGACGATCCACGTCGTCAGGATGCCGGCGGCGCGCAACGGGTTCGGCGTCTGCCTGTCGAGGCCGAACGGGTGGAGGATGCGGCCTATTATATATATGATGCCGGCGGCCCACAGCCACATGTGCGTGCCGCGGGCGAACTCGATCAGCCCGATCAGGATCAGCACCAGCGGCGTATATTCCATATAGTTGAGCTGCGCGCGCATGCGCGCGAGGAGCAGCGCATTGCCACCGTCGCCGATCATCACCTTGGCCTTCACACGGACCGTGACGATGCGGATCGCAAGCCAGATGTTCACGATCGCGGCGGCCCCGGCGATCGTCAGCGTGATGGGCAGGATCATCTTTCCCCCTCCTCCAGATTTCGGCCCGATGATTGGCAGGTCGCGCGCCCATGGTCCAGCCCTGCGCGAGGCCGGCCCGACGGCCCCTTGCAACCCGGAGCGAAATCGCTATAGGTCGCGCGCTCGCGACGAGCCCGGCCGATTGGGTTACGGGCATTCGTCGCTTTATTTATTAGTAGCTAGGAACAGGTGCCGACATGGCCGTCCCCAAGAGAAAAACCTCGCCGTCGCGGCGGAATATGCGTCGTAGCCATCATGCGCTGACGGTCGACGCGTTCCAGGAATGCCCGAACTGCGGCGAGCTGAAGCGCCCGCACAACCTCTGCAGCGCCTGCGGCCATTATAACGGCCGCGAGATCATCTCCGTCGAGGCCTGACCGAAGGCCAACGGGGGCATGAGCGTGGACAAGGCACCGCGAATCGCAATCGACGCGATGGGCGGTGACGGGGGGCCGGCGACGATGATCGCCGGTGCCGCGAAGGCGCGCGATCTCGATGCGGATCTCCGCTTCATCCTGTTCGGGGATGAGGCCGTGCTTCGCGAGGAACTGCGCCGATATCCGCAGATCGTCGATTCGACCGTCGTCCATTGCGGCGATGTCATCACCGGCGACGACAAGCCCAGCCAGGCGATTCGCCGCACCAAGACCAGCTCGATGGGCGCCGCCATCCTCGCCGTGAAGGACGGGGCGGCGGTTGCGGCCCTGTCGGCGGGCAACACCGGCGCGCTGATGGCGATCGCCAAGTTGTCGCTGCGCACGATGCACGGCATCGATCGGCCGGCGCTGGCCGCGACGATGCCCACTTTGGGCGACCAGGATCTGGTGATGCTCGATCTCGGCGCCAACACCGAATGCGATGCCCGCAACCTCGTCGAGTTCGCGGTGATGGGGGCGGCCTATTCGCGGCTGGCGCTGGGTGTTGCCTGCCCGCGCGTTCGCCTGCTCAACATCGGCACCGAGGAATTGAAGGGCACCGGTGAGCTGAAGGAAGCCGCCGCGTTGCTGCGCGAGCATAAGGGCGGGGCCTGGCGGTTCGACGGTTTCACGGAAGCGGACCGGCTCGGCCGCGGCGAGGTGGACGTGGTCGTCAGCGATGGCTTTTCGGGGAATGTCGCGCTCAAATCGATCGAAGGCACCGCGCGATTCATCACCGATCTGCTGCGGCGCGCCTTCTCGAGCTCGCTGCGTTCGAAGGCCGGTTTCCTGCTGTCGCGCCCGGCCTTCGCGCTGCTACGGCACCATCTTGATCCCAACAACCACAATGGCGCGGTCTTCCTCGGGCTCAACGGGCTCGTCGTGAAGAGCCACGGCGGCGCCGACGAGAAGGGGATCGCCAACGCCATCGCGGTTGCCGCGAAGATCGCGCGTGAGGATCTCACCCGCCGCATCACCGACGATCTCGAGGATTTCCGCAGCCATGCGGGCCAGCCGCGGGAGGGGGTGGCGTGACCCACGGAGCCGCGCGCCGGGCGGTGATCGCCGGCACCGGATCGGCGCTGCCGCGCCGCCGCGTCACCAACGCCGACCTCGCCGAGACCGTCGACACCTCCGACGAATGGATCGTCGAACGCACCGGCATTCGCAGCCGCTACATCGCCGGCGACGGCGAGACGACGTCGAGCCTCGCCACCGATGCCGCCCGCCGGGCGATTGAGGCGGCCGGCATCGCCGCCGCCGATATCGACCTCATCATCCTCGCCACCGCGACTCCGGACCAGACCTTCCCGGCTTCCGCGACGATCGTCCAGACGGCGCTCGGCATCGACGACTGCATCGCCTTCGACGTCCAGGCGGTCTGCTCGGGCTTTCTCTACGCGATTTCGGTCGCGGACAGCATGATCCGCTCGGGTGCCGCCTCGACCGCGCTCGTGATCGGGGCAGAGACGTTCAGCCGCATAATCGACTGGGAGGATCGCGCCACCTGCGTGCTGTTCGGCGACGGCGCCGGCGCCGTGGTGCTGCGTGCCGAAGACGGTCCACGCGGCATCCTGGCGACGAAGCTGCATGCCGACGGTCGGCACAACCAGCTCCTCTATGTCGATGGCGGGCCATCGACCACGCAGACGGTCGGCAAGCTGCGGATGAAAGGGCAGGAGGTGTTCCGCCATGCGGTCACCAACTTGTCGAACGTCCTGCGCGAGGTGATGGAGGCTGCGGGGCTGACCCCTGCCGACATCGACTGGGTCGTGCCGCATCAGGCCAATCGCCGCATCCTCGACGCCACCGCCCGCAAGCTTGGCCTGCCCCCCGAACGGGTGATCGTGACTGTCGACGAACATGCCAACACATCTGCCGCGTCGGTCCCGCTCGCGCTCGACGTCGCCGTGCGCGACGGCCGGATCAGGCGCGGCGATCTGCTCGTGTTGGAAGCCATGGGCGGCGGCTTCACATGGGGTGCGGCAGCGATCCGGTACTAAACCGCCGCCAAAATGGCCGATACCGCGCGAACCTCTTGGAATCGGCTTTGATTCGCTCACCAGTGAACGTAAGATGGCCGATACTCAATGTTATTGGGGGGCGGTATGGCGTTGGATCGGGGGACTTTGACGCGAGCGGACCTGTCCGAGGAGGTGCACCGTGAGATCGGTCTTTCGCGCGCCGATTCGGCGGCGGCGGTCGAACAGGTGCTGGAGCATATGTGCAGTGCGCTGGCCAAGGGCGAGAATGTGAAGATTTCGGGTTTCGGCAGCTTCATCCTGCGTGAGAAGGGCCAGCGGGTCGGGCGCAACCCGAAGACCGGTGTGGAAGTGCCGATCGCGCCCCGGCGGGTATTGACCTTCCGCGCCAGCCAGATGCTGCGCGATCGGATCGTGTCGGGAAATTAAGGCCGTTTTCGAATGACTTCCGGCGCAGAGAAAGCCGAAGACGCTTTCCGTACCATCGGCGAGCTCTCGACCGAGCTGGGAATCCAGCAGCACATACTGCGCTATTGGGAGACGCGGTTTCCGCAGTTGCGTCCTCTCCAGCGCGCCGGAAATCGCCGCTATTACCGGCCGGCCGACGCCGCGCTGGTCCGGCGGATCCACAGCCTGCTCAACGAACAGGGCTATACGATCCGCGGCGTCCAGAAGCTCCTTGCCCAGAAGCAGCCGGCCGAAACGCCGGCCGCGGCGGAGCCCGTTCCGGCCCCCGCGCCGATCGCGCCGCAGCCGGTTCTGGTGGTCAATCAGGCGACCTTGCCGTCCTCGGCCCGTGCTGAATTGCAGGCGATTCGCGAGTCGCTCGTCGAGGCGCTCGCCGCCGACATGGATTGAGCTTCTGCCCCGCGGATCGCGGTGCGGGAGCGTCTTCAGCCCGGATCGGGCCCCAGCGCCGGATCGAGATCCCGCGGCCGCACGAAGCGTGACAGCTCGCCGCCGTTCGGACGGACGTCCTCCCACCGCTCGACCGGGAAGCTGATCTCGGCGACGCTGGCGGTCGGGAATTTTTCCTCGACCTGACCGCGCGCGGCATCCTCTGGACGATCGGGGACGAGCATGAGCACCAGATCCTCGAGCCCCGGATTATGACCCACCACCAACAGGCTCTCATACGCGTCGTCGGCTTCCTGCACGACGTCGAGCAGCGACACCGCCGAGGCGAGGTAGATGCGCTTGTCCCAAGCCGGCGCCATGAGTTCCCCGGTGCCTTCGGCGAGATGCTCGATCGTCTCGACCACGCGCACGGCCGGCGATGCCACGACATGATCGAAATGGATGTCCTGCGCGCGAAGATACTGGCCCACCCGCTCGGCGGCGCGCTTGCCCTTGGCGTTGAGCGGCCGGTCGAAATCGCGGGAGACGGGATCGTCCCAGCCCGATTTGGCATGCCGCAGCAGCGTCAGCTTCTTCACCTTGTCCGCGCCTCCATCCGCATCGCTTCAGGTGATGCCCGAAAGCTGTGGCGGAAGAAAGTCCGCTGATTGCACGCCTTTTTCCCCGGCGATGCGGGCGACGGCTTCGTCCAGCGTCACCCGCAGCACCGGCACGCCGCCGGGGAAGGCGTCGAGCAGCCGGGATGGCGTCGCAGCGCCGAGCAGGACGAAATGTCCGCGGTCGCTGGCGCTGCGGATCAGCCGCCCGAAGGCCTGCCGCAGACGCGCGCGGACGATGCGATCGTCATAGTGGGCGCCGCCGCCCGTCGCCTTTCGTGCCGCGTGGAGCACGGTGGGGCGCGGCCAGGGCACGCCTTCCATCACCACGAGCCGGAGCGAATCGCCGGGCACGTCCACCCCGTCGCGCAACGCGTCGGTGCCCAGCAGCGAGGCGTGCGGATCACCCCGGAAGATATCGACCAATGTGCCGGTGTCTATCGGATCGACATGCTGGGCGTAGAGCGGCAGCCCGTCGCGCGCGAGCCGGTCGGCGATCCGCGCGTGGACCGCGCGCAGCCGCGAGATCGCGGTGAACAGGCCGAGCGTCCCGCCCCCCGCCGCCGAGATCAGCCGCTGATAGGCCTGGCCGAGCTGGGCGACGTCGCCGCGTTTCAGATCGGTCACCACCAGCACTTCGGCATGGGCGGCATAGTCGAACGGGCTCGGCACCGCGACATGGCGCGGCGCGTGATCGAGATGGACCGCGCCGCTCCGCGCCTCGGCGATCGTCCAGTCCTCGCCGTCGCGTAACGTGGCGGAGGTGACGAGCACGCCATGAGCGGGCTTCAGCACCGTCTCGGCGAGCGGGCGGGTGGGATCGAGCCAATGGCGATGCAGGCCGATGTCGATCTCGCGCCCCTCGATCCGGTCGACCGCCAGCCAATCGACGAAGTCGGCATCGAGCGGGCCGCCCAGCCGGGCCAGCATCGCGATCCAGGCGGCGACGAGTTGGCCGCGTTGCGTGAGTCCCGCGATGGCGCCCTCGATCCGCGCGCGCGCCTGCCCGTCCAGCCAGTCGGGGCCGTCCTCCATCACGGCGGTCAGCCGCTGGCGTAGACGCGCCATCGGGCGCACCAGCGCCTCGAGCGCCTCGATCGCCGGCTGCGCCGCGTCGATCAGTTGGGGGTCTGGCTCGCCTACGTCGGTCTCCAGGCCGTAGCCGGCGTCCTGCGCGTCGGCGCGCGCGTAGATGGTGGCGCGCGCCGCCGCGAGCAGTTTCTCGATCGGCCCCAGCGGCATGTCCTCGCCGAGCCGCCCCAGCCAGCCGTCGGCGGGCAGCAGCGTGGCGGCGGCGCTCGCCGCCTCGATCGCCAGCGCGCCGTTCTCGTCATAACTCGCGACATCCGACAGGCGCGCGGATAGCCCCCGCCGCCGCCCGCGCGACTTCGCCTCCGGGCCGATGATCCAGCGCCTGAGCTCGATCGCCTCCTGCCCGGTCAGCGCGGCGGCGAAGGTCGAATCCGCCGCCTCGAACAGGTGATGGCCTTCGTCGAACACGATACGGCCGAGCTGATGGCCGCCATCGGCTCCGCGCTGGGCAAGGATCATCACCAGCGCATGGTTGGCGATGACGATGTCGGCCCCCTCGGAGGCGCGCGCCGCGCGCTCGATGAAGCATTTCCGGTAGTGCGGGCACCCGGCATAGACGCATTCGCCGCGCCGGTCGGTCAAGGCCGTGGAGCCTGCGCGGCGGAACAATGTCGGCAGCCAGCCCGGAAGATCGCCGCCCACCATGTCGCCATCGCGGCTGTACATGGCCCAGCGCGACACCAGCTGGGCGAGGATCGCGGCCCGATTCTGGAAGCCGCCCTGCAGGGCATCCTCCAGATTGAGCAGGCAGAGATAATTTTCCCGCCCCTTGCGGACGACGATCTTCTCGCGTCGCACGGCCGGATCGGGGAACAGCCGGCGCGTCTCCTGATCGAGCTGCCGCTGGAGCGCCTTGGTATAGGTGGAGATCCACACCGTGCCGCCAGCTTGCTCGGCCCACAAGGATGCCGGCGCCAGATAGCCGAGCGTCTTGCCGATACCGGTGCCGGCCTCGGCCAGGACGAGGTTCGGCCGGCCTTCTCCGGCCCGCGGATCGAAGGTGCGGGCGTTGATGCCGGTATAATGTTTCTGCCCCTCGCGCGGCTCCGCCCGTTCGCCGACCAGCTTCGCCAGCCGGTCGAGCGTCTCCGCCTCGCCGAGCTGGACGTTGCGCGGCGGCGGCCGGCCGCCCGCCTCGTCCCATTCGGGCAGACGGGCGAAGGTGCCCCGTTCGGGCCGGGCCGGCTCCCGCAGCGCCCGGCCGATCGCAGGCGACCAGGGCCAGCGCAGCCGGGCGAGCGACTGATGGCTGTTCCACGCGCCATAAGCCTCCGCCCAGCCATCGCGATCGGCCATGCGCCCGAGCAACGCCTGCGCTGCCTCTATCAGGAAGGCGGGCGCGCGGGCGTCATCGACCGGCGGGCTCAATTCCAACGCACGGGCGAGACCGGCCGGGGTGGGCACCGCGAAGCGGGCCGGGTGGACGAAGGCGAACAGTTCGAGCAGGTCGAGCCCCGAGAATTCGGCCAGCCCCAGCCGTGCGGCCGTGACCGCCGCGTTGAGCACGATCATCGGCGTCTCGGCCGCGCGAGCGGCGGCCTCGCCGCGCCCGATCCCGCGCACCTCGCCATCGGGCGAGGCGATCCAGATGCCGCCATGGGTCGCGTGCAGCGCGGGGTAGGGGAGGGACGGCGACATGGACAATAGATGTAGGAGAGGGGGAACGATTTAGGAACAAAAAATCGACCCTGCCACGGCGCGAGCCGGGTCCGAGACCCATCGGCCAGAAGGGCTTTGGGCAAGAAAGGGCCTTGGATGCCAGCCTCCCCCGGCATGACGGTTGTTTTTTGTTGGGGCGTCCCGCTACAGGAGCGCCATCATGTCCGACAGCATCGACCCTGCCGCTCTGCGCGAAGCCGCGCTCGTCTCCAAGGCCTGGCCCTATGAGGAGGCGCGGAAGCTGCTCAAGCGCTACGAGAAGGGCGCGCCGGCCAAGGGCCATGTGCTGTTCGAGACCGGCTATGGTCCGTCGGGCCTGCCGCATATCGGCACCTTCAACGAAGTGCTGCGCACGACGATGGTGCGCCGCGCCTATGAAGAGATGTCGGACGTGCCCACCCGGCTGATCGCGTTCAGCGACGACATGGACGGGCTGCGCAAGGTGCCCGACAACGTGCCCAACCAGGCAATGCTGGCCGGGCATCTCGGCAAGCCGTTGACCCGTATCCCCGACCCCTTCGGCAAATATGAGAGCTTCGCGCATCACAACAATGCGATGCTGCGCGAATTCCTAGATCGTTTCGGCTTCGATTATGACTTCCGCTCGGCGACCGAGGCCTATGAGGGCGGCCAGTTCGACAAAGCTCTGAAGGATATCCTGCGCCATTACGACGGCATCATGGCGATCATGCTGCCGACCTTGCGCAAGGAGCGGCAGGCGACCTATTCGCCGGTGCTGCCGATCAGTCCGAAGAGCGGCATCGTGCTCCAGGTGCCCATCACCGTCGTCGATGCCGAAGCAGGCCTGATCCGGTTCGAGGACGATGGGGAAACGATCACCCAGTCGATCCTCGGCGGCCGGGCAAAGCTGCAGTGGAAAGTGGACTGGGCGATGCGCTGGGTCGCGCTCGGCGTCGATTACGAGATGTCGGGCAAGGATCTGATCGATTCGGTGGTCCAGTCTTCGAAGATCTGCCGCGAACTCGGCGCCCGCCCGCCGGAGGGCTTCAACTATGAGATGTTCCTCGACGAAAAGGGCGAGAAAATCTCCAAATCCAAGGGCAACGGCCTCAGCCTGGAGCAGTGGCTGACCTATGGCCCGGAGGAGAGCCTCGCCTTCTACGCCTATCGCGAGCCGAAGAAGGCCAAGCAGCTCCACATGGGCGTGATCCCCCGCGCGGTGGACGAATATTGGCAGTTTCGCGGCAATTATCCCGACCAGGCGATCGAGCAGAAGCTCGG
>Ga0207674_10010612_pt1 | contig 10420 bp, 9 predicted proteins | sample KBSCornC72_FD_184303 | JGI IMG/M metagenome (GOLD analysis project Ga0207674, IMG submission 184303) | Corn rhizosphere microbial communities from Kellogg Biological Station, Michigan, USA - KBS Corn C7-2 (SPAdes) (version 2) | ecosystem: Host-associated > Plants > Roots > Rhizosphere > Soil ...
TGCGATGCCGGCCGCAAGCTTGCACCGGGCAAGGCGGAAGAGCGCTGGGACGAGTGCCCGGCGGTGAGCGACGACTTCGATGTGGCATGGACTTTCATCACGGGCCGAGTCGAGACGCTGGTCGCTCGGCTAGCGAAGCTTTGAGAACAAAGGAGAGTAAGTCATGAAGTGGATCACACGAGAACGCGTAAAGGTCGATCGGGTCGCCTGCCCGTGGCTGATCAAGAAGTTCGTCGACAAGAACCCCGAGTTCATTTTCGTGCCGAGCGACAAGGTCATGAATGAGGCCAAACGTCTCGATGCGATTCCCTACGACGTGCCGAACGTCGAATTGGGTCATCACGGCAAGGAGTGCTCGTTCGAGGCGATCGTCAAGAAATACAAGCTCGACAGCAACCCGGCACTGGTGTTGCTCGGCAGGATTGTCAACGGCGCCGACACCGACAACACGCTCTGGCACCAGGCCGAAGGGGCAGGTCTGAACGCCATTGCCGAGGGCTTCCGTCATCTCGGCTACAAAGACGATCATGAACTCAATGCGGCCGAGTGGATCGTCTACGACGCGCTCTATGCGTACGGCGAAGAGATGATCCGGCGCGGCAAGCCGCAGGGCGCCTTCGCAAGCTAGCGCCGCATGTCTTCTCGTATGTCGCGAACTCGCACCCTTTCGGCGGAGACGGCCATGCCTTTGTCAATCAGAGGAACGATCGAAATTCCCAACGCGCGCGACACGTCGTTCGACCACGGCGCATTCGATCCGAAAACCCGGCGCGTGTTCGTGGCGCACACCGCGCGCGATTGCGTCGAGGTGATCGACCACGACACCAGCCGGCATGTCGCGACATTGAAAGGCTTCCCCGGAGCGGCCGGCGCCGTGGCCAATGGCGGTGACGTCCTGATCACGAACCGCGGGGCGGCCAGTTTGGCCTGGCTGGACGCCGCGACGCTGCAAACGCGGTTCGTATCGCCGACCGCGCCACGGCCGAATGGTGTCGCAATTACCTCCTCCGGGAGTCTGGCCATCGCCGCCTGCATTGGAGACGACACGCACGGACCTGAACTTCAGGTCTTCGATCGGGATGGGAACCGGCTATCGGCGCTCAAGCTTCCCGGCCGGCCGCGCTGGTGCGTGGTCGACGCGAATGACACACGCGTTTTTCTCGCCATCCGCGATCCGACCATGGTGCTCGTCGCGCGCTTGCCGGACTTGAGCGCCGTCGCGCACTGGCCTCTTCCATCGGGAGGAGCGCATGGAATGGACATCAATCATGCCGCCAATCTCTTGTACGTCGCCTGCGATGACGGCGCGCTTGTCGAGGTGGACACGCGCTCGGGCAAGACGCAGCGCCAATGGCCGCTCGCGGGCGGCCCGGATGCAACGTTCTTCAACGCGGCGAGCGGCCTGGTGCACGTGGCGATTGGCGAGCCGGGTCTGGTCCAGTCGGTCGATCCGAACACCGGCAGCGTGAGCAAGATTGCGACGGCGCGCGGCGCAGGGACCACCGCGCTTGTGGTGCCCGACAGGCTGTACGTGCTCTCCCCATCGCACGGCGGAATTCTCGAGCTCGCCGGCGCCTGATCTTTTCATGACGTGCCAGGCGCGAATGCCGGAACGGAGCGAGCAATGGATTACCTGACGCTGGCTTTCTTTCTCGCAGCGGCGTTCTTCGGCGGTCTGACATCCGGCCTGTCGGGATTCGCAATGGGCCTCGTGGTGTCCGGCGTTTGGCTGCACATCATTGCGCCGGATCAGAATGCGCTTCTCATCGTCCTGTGCGGCCTCGTGACCCAGGGCTCCGGCATCTGGCGGGTGCGCCATGCCGTCAACTGGCGGACGATCCTGCCGTTCATCCTCGGCGGCGCGGTCGGTGTCGCCGCAGGGACTGCGCTGCTCGCGACCATCAATCAGGAGACGGTGCGTCTCAGCATCGGGATCCTGTTGATCCTCTACAGCGTCTACGGCATCGCCCGTCCCGCGATCGGTGCACCCGAGGGCGGCGTCGTGACCCGCGCGGGCGTCGGCGTCGTCAACGGCTTGATCGGCGGGATGACCGGACTTGGCGGCATCGCGATGACCGTCTGGGGCCAGTTGCGCGGCGGATCGAAGGACGCGCAGCGCGCGATCTTCCAGCCGGTGATGTTCGCGACCTTCCTGATGACCGCGATCTCGCTTGGCTTCGTGGGTGCCTACACGGCAGAAACGATGAAGCTCTACGCGCTGGCGCTGCCCGCGCTCATTGCCGGAATCGGAAGCGGCATCTGGCTCTACGGCAAGCTCGACGATGCCGCCTTCCGCAGAGTGATCCTGGTCTTGTTGTTGGCGTCGGGCGCTTCGCTGGTTGGCCCCGCGCTGTTGCGACAGGCCGGCATTCTCCAGCTCACAGGCGCATGATGCGTGCCCGCTCAGCAACCTTTTGGCGGGACGGTTCAACGACAACGGTCCGTCAACCGTGCGTGAACGCGGGTTTCCGCCGTCCGGGTTTTGCGCAACGCTCGACGTATCGAGGAGATTACACATGGACGGAAGAGCAGGTGGACCTTTTCCCTTCATCCGTTCGATCAGCACGGCATGTCTCGCCGCCTGCATGCTCGCGGGCGCAAGGACCCCGGCACACACGCAAGCGGGTGCGAAGATGATTGCGATGGAGACGATGAAGGTCGGGTCTGCGCCCGCCGATTTTGACTTTGCCCGAACCGGCCAGGGCGGACCCGGTCAATGGGTGGTGGTCGACGATGCCACTGCGGCCAGCAAGCGCGCGATCGAGCAATCGAGTACCGACCGCACGGACAATCGCTTTCCGCTGGCCATCTACCAGCCCGTAACGGCGAAGAACGTCGAGGTCGCGATCCGCTTCAAGCCGGTTGCCGGCAAAGTCGATCAGGCGGGCGGGATCGCGGTGCGCGTCACGTCGGCGAACGACTACTACCTCGTGCGCGCGAATGCGCTGGAAGACAATGTCCGCTTCTATCGCATCGTCAAAGGACGCCGCCAGCAACTGGCGACCGCCGATGTCAAGGTCGCCTCGGGCGAATGGCACAGCCTCGGCCTGAAAGCCGAGAACGACCGGTTCACCGTCGTCTTCAACGGCAAGACACTTCATTCCACCAGCGACCGAACCTTGCCAGGTCCCGGGCGCGTTGCGCTGTGGACCAAATCCGACAGCGTGACGCGGTTCGATCAGATCAGCATTCAGGTTTTGCCCTGATGTCGGAGGAATTGCGCACATGACCTACAACATGAAGCCGCTTGGCTGCGACCCGGCCCGCATCAAGGGAATGTCCGAGCGGCTGATCGTGAGCCACTACGAGAATAACTACGGCGGCGCGGTCAAGCGTCTGAACATCATCGAGGAGAAGCTTGCCGAGCTGGACTACGCGTCGGCGCCGGTCTTCGTCGTGAACGGGCTCAAGCGCGAGCAATTGATCGCAATGAACTCGATGATCCTGCACGAGCTGTTCTTCGATGGCCTCGGCGACGAAAGTGAACCTGGGACGATCCTTCGTGACGCCTTGGCGCGCGATTTTGGCACCTACGAGCGCTGGCAGTCCGAATTTGTCGCCATGGGCAAGGCGCTCGGCGGCGGCTCCGGCTGGGTGTTGCTGACCTGGTCGCCGCGCGATCGCAAACTCGTCAACCAATGGGCTTCCGACCATTGTCACACGCTTGCGGGAGCGACGCCGATTCTCGCGCTCGATATGTATGAGCACTCCTATCATATCGACTTTGGCGCAAAGGCGGCCGGCTATGTCGAAACTTTCATGCAGGCGATCCGTTGGGAGAACGCGGGTCGTCTGCTCGGCGCGCTTCAGGCTCAGCGGTCCGCGAACGCGTAAGGTGTGCTCGAAATGAGTGGCTTGCGACGACTGTTCGCGCGCGGGAAACACATCAACGTGTTCCCCTTGACATCGCATGTCCGACGCGGTTTTTTCGGGACTTGGGGAATGCGATCTCCTCACGAGGCGACATGCCGAAGTATCGCGTCCCGCCCCCTTCGTGAGGACGCGCAATGTCGTCGTTAAACTCGATCTCGGTTGGCCAGTTGGAGCGGCTTGTCGGCACCCCGAAGTGCCCGCTGCTGCTCGACGTGCGGATCGACGACGATTTCGCGCGCGATCCCCGTTTCATTCCGACCAGCGAACGGCGCAGCCACCGCACCATCGGCGAGTGGGCGCCATCGGTCGAGAAGCGCCCGGTCGTCGTCATCTGTCAGCGCGGCGAGAAGCTCAGCCATGGCACGGCGGCGTGGCTCCGGCACGAGGGACTCGCTGCGGAGAACCTCGAAGGCGGCTTCGAGGCGTGGCAAAAGGCCGGACTGCCGCTGGTGCCCACCGGCAAACTGCCCGAACGCGACACGGCCGGGCGCACCGTCTGGGTGACGCGCGAGCGCCCCAAGATCGATCGCATCGCATGTCCCTGGTTGATTCGGCGCTTTGTCGATCCCAGGGCCGTATTCCTCTTCACCAAGGCGTCCGAGGTGGCGCTGGTCGGGGATCGCTTCAAGGCGGCGCCCTTCGACATCGAGGGCGTGCATTGGAGCCATCGCGGCGAACGGTGTACGTTCGACGTCATGGTCGAAGAGTTCGGACTTGGCACCGAGCCGCTGCTGCAGCTTGCGACGATCGTGCGCGCCGCGGACACCGCGCGCCTCGACCTCGCGCCGGAAGCGCCGGGATTGCTCGCCGCATCGCTGGGCCTGTCGCGCATGTACGACGACGATCTGCAGCAACTCGACGCCGGGATGTCGCTTTACGACTCGTTCTACCGCTGGTGCCGCGACGCGAAGGACGAAACGCACAACTGGCCGACCAACAAGCCACGAGGCCAGAAATGACGGTCACGACTCCATCGGCACCGGCCCGGATCGAAAGCACCGCCGCGCATGGCGTGAGCTGGGGCGAGGCGTTGCGCGTGTGGACGCGTGTCGCGCTCCTGAGCTTCGGCGGCCCGGCCGGGCAGATCGCCGTCATGCATCGCATCCTGGTCGAAGAAAAGCGCTGGATCTCGGAGGAGCGGTTTCTCCATGCCCTGAACTACTGCATGCTGCTGCCGGGACCGGAGGCACAGCAGCTCGCGACGTATATCGGCTGGCTGATGCACCGCACCGCGGGCGGGCTGGCGGCGGGACTGCTCTTTATCGCGCCGGGCGTCGTCGCCATCATGGCGCTGAGCGTCGTCTACGTCGCATTCGGCAACATCGGACCAGTCGCCGCGCTGTTCTTCGGTCTGAAAGCCGCCGTGCTCGCCATCGTCATCGAGGCGGTGTTTCGCATCGGCAAGCGCGCGCTGAAGAACAACGCGATGGTGGCGCTCGCGGCCGCTGCATTCGTCGGGATTTTCTTTTTCGATCTCCCGTTTCCGCTCCTGATCCTCGCGGCGGCGGCGATCGGCTTCGCCGGCAATGCGGCCGGTCTTGAAGCGTTCAACCTCAGTCCCTCGCATGGCAGCGCCAAGAAAGACGGGGTGCGGGCGGAGGCGACCCTGCTCGGCGATCATGTTCCCGAGCATACGCACCCGAGCCTGCGGCGGACGCTCACGGTCGCGGCCGTCTGGCTGGCGATCTGGCTGATCCCCGTGGCGGCCGTCATCGCGCTCACCGGACCGGACAGCGTGTTCAGCACGATCGCGGTCTTCTTCAGCAAGATGGCGATGGTGACGTTCGGCGGGGCCTACGCCGTGCTCGCCTATGTGGCGCAGGAAGCGGTGCAGCATTACGGCTGGCTCAAGCCCGGCGAAATGCTCGACGGGTTGGGGATGGCGGAGACCACGCCCGGTCCGCTGATCATGGTGCTTCAGTTCGTCGGCTTCATGGCGGCTTACCGCGACCCGGGCCTGTTGTCTCCGATGACCGCGGCGATCTTCGGCGGCCTGCTGGCGACCTTCGTCACCTTCGCGCCGTGCTTCCTGTGGATTTTCGTCGGCGCTCCGTTCATCGAGAAGCTGCGCGGCAATCGGTCCTTGAGCGCGGCGCTCAGCGCGATCACCGCAGCGGTGGTCGGCGTCGTTCTCAATCTCGCCGTCTGGTTCGCCGTCCACGCGCTGTTCAAGGCGACGACACCGGTCCGCGCTTACGGGCTCAAATTCGACGCGCCGGTGATCGCGAGCCTCGACCTTTGGGCCTTCGCCCTGTCGGTGCTCGCAGCCTTCCTGATCTTCCGCACCAGGACCGGAATGATTCCGACGCTCGGAATATGCGCGGCGTGCGCGGTGGTCCTGCATCTGATGGGAGCATTCTGACAGTCACTTCGGGGCGGGGGCGTCCACGACGGGCCGTGTGCCCGGAAAACAGGAGAACGCCATGCGTCCAATAACGTCCCTCGTCGCCGCAGCCGCGCTTGCGCTTGGAATGGCAAGCGCCTCGGCCCAAACCATCAACTGGGACAAGGTCGATGCCGCGCTCGGCCGCAAGGCGGCGGTCTCCGGCGATGTCCATCGTTACGGATTTCCCCGCACCGACCTCACCGTCACGGTCGACGGCGTGACCATCAAGCCGGCGCTCGCGCTCGGCGGCTGGGTCGCCTTCAAGCCCGCGCATGGCGGCGCGATGGTGATGGGCGATCTGGTGCTGCTCGACACGGAGATTGCGCCGGTCATGACGGCGCTGATCCACAACGGGCTGGAGATCACTGCCGTGCACAATCACGTGCTGCGCGGCAATCCCGCGACCTACTACATGCATGTCGGCGGGCACGGCGATCCGGAGAAGATGGCGACGTCCATTCTCCAGGCGCTGCAGAGCAGCAAGACGCCGCTCACACCGCCCGCGGCTCCCGCGACCCAGCCCGCGATCGATCTCGACACCGCGCAGCTCGACCAGATCATCGGCGTGAAGGGCCAGCCGAACGGCGGCGTCTATCAGTTCGCTGTGCCGCGGCGCGATCCGGTCACCGAAGGCGGCATGACGCTCGCGCCGGCCGGGCCGATCGGCGCCGCGACCGCGATCGGCTTTCAGCCGACCGGCGGCGGCAAGGCCGCGATCACCGGCGACTTCGTCCTCATCGCCGACGAGGTGAACCCGGTGATCAAGGCGCTGCGCGATAACGGCATCGAGGTCACCGCCGTGCACAGCCACATGCTGACCGAGCAGCCGCGCCTGATCTTCATGCACTTCTGGGCCAACGACGACGCGGTGAAGCTCGCCAAGGGACTTCGCGCCGCCATCGACAAGACGGCGAGCGCGAAGAGCTAGACGACCGCTGACAATCATCCCGGGCGCGCGTTCGGCGCGCCCGGCTTCGGAAAGGGAGACTGCCGTGCGTACATTCGCGATGAGTCTGTCGGTGCTTGCCGCGCTGTCGAGTACGGCCTTCACGGCTCGCGCCGCGCAATCAGATGCCTGCAAACGATGCGCCGAACAGCAACGCGCCTGCGCGGCGAACTATTCGGGCAAGACCTGCAAGAGCGAGTACGACATCTGCATGAAAGGGTGCCGAAGCAAGTGATGACAAGCAAAGTCGGAACGCTGGCGGCGGTGCTGTCGGTCCTTTTCCTGGCATTGGCGCTTGGGTCGCGTGGATCGGCCGGCGAAACCACGGAGCAGACGCTGCGGCTCGAGGCCAGGATCGCGCTCGGCGACGTGGCCGGCCGGATTGATCACATGGCGGTCGACCTTGCGCGCAAGCGGCTGTTCGTCGCCGAACTGGGAAACAACAGTGTCAGCGTCGTCGATCTCGCGGCGCGCAAGGTCATGCACCGAATGACCGGGCTGAAGGAACCGCAGGGCGTCGCCTACGCGCCGGCAACGGACACCCTGTATGTCGCCAATCGCGGCGACGGGTCGGTCAGGATGTTTCGCGGGACGGACTACGCGCCCGCCGCCCGTGTCGAGCTCGATTCCGATGCGGACAACATTCGCGTCGACGGCGCGGCAAACCGCATCATCGTGGGTTACGGCGGCGGCGGACTTGCCGCCATCGATATGGCGAGCAATGCAAAGGCCGGAACGATGCCGCTCAAGGGCCATCCGGAGAGCTTCCAGCTCGATCCCGCAACGAGTGACGTGTTCGTGAACCTGCCGGACGATCGCGCGATCGTCGTCCTCGATCGGCTGACCGGACAGCAACGGACGCGCTGGCCGATGCCGTATGGCGGAAATTTCGCGATGGCGCTCGATAACGAGACGCAACGCGTCCTCACCGTATTCCGGCAACCCGCAAAGCTCGTGGCGTTCTCCAAGGGAAACGGCAGTGTGGCGGACCAAGTGGCCACCTGCGGCGATGTCGACGACCTGTTCCTCGATGCCAAACGGCGGCGCATCTACATCAGTTGCGGCGAGGGCTTCATCGATGTGCGCGACGCTGGCAAGGCGGCCTATCCGCAGCTCGAACGCATCGCAACGGTCGCCGGCGCCAGAACCTCTCTCTTTGTCCCCGAGTTGGATCGGTTGTTCCTGGCCGTCCGCGCGCAGGGAAGTGCTCCCGCAGCCATCTGGGTCTTTGTGACCGGCGATCACTGATGCGCGCCGCTGCCCTGCGCGAAGTCCGGAGACGACGCTCAATCATGCTGACGGTCATGGTTAACCAAATCTTACGTATTTGCCCCGACTCTTCGTGCAGGATCATCTTCGCTACCTATGGTTGCTTGGCTGGCCCGCGTTGAAGAGGCGCGGCACACGAGGGTGCGGCAATGGCTGATATCGTTCACCGTGTTCCGGCTTCCGAAGGCCGGGAGGTTGCGTCGGGCGTTGATCGAGCAGGTCAGACAGTGCGGCCCGACGGCCGGAACACGCCGCCTCGGTCCGATGTCGGCACGATTCTGCTTCACTGGCTGACGGCGCTCGCATTCATCGTCAGCCTGCTCACCGGCATCCGAATGGCGACGTTCGGCTACGTCCTGCCGACCGTGTCGCGCTGGCTCTCGCCGATCATGCCGCAGGGCGAGATGTGGACCTGGCATTTCTTCGCCGGCCTCTCCCTCTTCTTCTGCGCGTCGGCCTATCTGCTCTACGTGCTGCGTAGCGGCCTCAGCCCGCGCAACGCGCTCAAGAAAATCCGCATTATGCTGATGCCGGTCGCGGCGAAAATGCGCTGGCAGGCGGTGAACATCGGTCTCCACTGGTTCGTGTATGCGCTGATCACGACCATGACCGTGACAGGCGTGATCCTTTATCTCGGCTACGGCGGCTGGTGGGTCTGGATACACTCGATCTCCGCCTTCGTGGGCTTCGGCTACATCTTCCTGCACGTGCTGACGCATTACCTGTTCGGCGGCTGGTGGCAGCTTTTCCGGCTTTTCAGGCCGTCTCGGCTCGTCGCCACGCAGGCGACGCGGCCGTATCCGCTGGCGATCGCAAGCGTCATCGGCATCGCGACGGTGGCGGTGGCAGCCGGCATCGATTGGGGAACACGCGACACGCTGACGATCACGCGTATCGCTCCCGGCGATGCGCCGAAGATTGACGGCGTGCTCGACGACGCGGTGTGGAGCAAGGCGCGTCCCGTCTACGTTCACACGCAGCAGGGTGCGAATCTTGGCGGCTCCGGGGAGTCGCTCGTCGAGGCGCGCGCGGTCCATGACGGCCAAACGGTCTACTTCGCGTTCAAGTGGGAAGACCCGAGCCGGTCGCTACGGCGTGTGCCGGTGATCAAGAAGGCTGATGGCTGGCATTTCCTCGCGACGCGCGTCGATCTGGCGGACGTGAGCGACTTCTATGAAGACAAACTTGCCATCGGCTTCTCACGCTCGCCTACGTTCGGCAGCGGCCAGAGCACTTATCTCGGCACCAAGCCGCTTCCCGATAAGCCGGCGCCGATCCATGGACTTGGATATCACTACACCGATCCCGGCAACCTGATGGATGTCTGGCAGTGGAAGGCCTCGCGCGGCGGCCACCTCGGCTACGTGGATGACCAGTATTTCGACGTTCCACGCGATACGACGCCCGCTGAAGCGGCGGGGCAAACGCGCTATCAGGCGGGCTATTGGAACGATCCGGGTCGAGTCTTCTATAGCTACAACTACGCTGGGGTGCCCCCCGGCAGCCCATCAGGCCCCCTGAAGCTCCAGCGGTTGCCGAAGGATTGGAAAGCGACCGTCGCGGCGCTGGGCAAATTTGATCTCAACCCTGATTCAAGCGACGCCGAAGGCGCGCGTTGGTGGATGATGACGGAAACCGAAACCGTGCCGTATTCCGCCGAACTCGATGCAACGATTCCGGTGGGAACGGTGCTACCCGCGGTGCTGATTTCGGGAAACTATGAGGGCGACCGGGCCGATCTGCGCGGCGTAGCCAAGTGGAAAGACGGCCACTGGACACTTGAGACCTCGCGCGCTCTGAAAACCGGCAGCAAGTTCGATCATGACTTCGTGACAGACCGCGACATCTACATGTGGGTCAACGTGTTCGATCACACGCAAATCCGTCACACACGGCATGCGCGTCCGGTGAGGGTCGTCACGCAGCCCTGATTACGCGTGCTCGCG
>Ga0207674_10010614_pt1 | contig 10420 bp, 10 predicted proteins | sample KBSCornC72_FD_184303 | JGI IMG/M metagenome (GOLD analysis project Ga0207674, IMG submission 184303) | Corn rhizosphere microbial communities from Kellogg Biological Station, Michigan, USA - KBS Corn C7-2 (SPAdes) (version 2) | ecosystem: Host-associated > Plants > Roots > Rhizosphere > Soil ...
GATATGAGCAATACGAGCTCTTTGAGCGAGCGCCTCGTGCGACTGCCGCTCTGGCTCGGCCTCGAGTCGGAGCAGGTTCAGGTGATTCAGCGCGTCATCGAAGCGGTCAGCTGACCCAAATCACGGAGCGCGCGACGCGGTGTATGCCGCGATCGACACGATGTCCTCGTCGGTCAGCTGCGATACGACGGGCTTCATGAGGTCGGTCCACGGTCCTTTGCGCACGCCGTGCTGCAGGTCATACAGCTGACGCACGATGTAGCTCGGCGAGCGGCCCGCCAGCCCGGGAATCGGACCAAGGCCGCGCAGATCCTGCCCGTGACAGATCGCGCAGGCGACCGTCTTGCCGTTGCCTCCTGCGATCAGCGCTTCGCCCTTGGCGATACTGCCGACCGGCACGTACGCGACGAACCCGGAGGCGGAGTCGCGCAGCTCCGTGCGCTCGAGATCCTCGGGCATCTCGATGATGCGCTGGCCGATCGGCTCGGTCGCGCCAGCTTGCGCTTCAACCAGCATCCAGCCCGCGACTCTGGTCTTCGGTACCGTGTCGGCCTCGACGACCCTGATCCACGGCTTGCGCGGCAGGGCCGAGAAATACTCCGCTGCGATCTTCACATCCTCGTCGCTGGAACCTTTCGCGACCGCGATCATGAAGTTCACGGGCAGGCTCGCCGGCTCCGAGCTCTTGCGCAGGCCGCTCTTGAAGTCCGCCACCTGCTGGACGATGTAAGCCGCTGGCAAGCCGGCCAGGCTGGAGTTCTCCGGGCGTCCGAGACCGTTCGGCAAATGGCAATAGCCGCACGCGAAGACGTTGGGCTTCTTGCCGTGCGCGACCGGATCGGGCATCGGCGGGTGATCGTCCGGATGCCAGTCGGGCGGGCTGAACAGGTCGCGGATTTGCGTGAGCGTGTAGGTCGCAGCGCTGCCCGGAACGCGCCGGAGGACACCGTCGTCGGGCGGCGGCTTTGGCGTGTCGGGCGGGTTGACCGCGAACGCCCAGGGCGGCGGCACATCCGCTGCTCCGGCAAGACCTGCAGCCAGCACGACGATCGCAACCGCTAGAACACCGACGAATGCCCTCATTGCTCCTCCCCCGGATCTCGTTACTTGGGAACGATTAGGGCACCGAACCTAACACACTTCGCGCGCCGGTGAAAAGGCGCGCTGGCGACCGGCCGTACCGTTCTCTTTACCTCGTCGTGATCAATTCGTGACCAGCGGCTTCGATACTCCGCTCACGCCTTACGTTCCAACCCACACACGAGGAGATCACCATGACCGCAGCCGTTCTCGAGACCAACGCCGTCGCCTTTCCCGCCCAGGCCGCCGGCCGCACCGCCACAGCGCTGCGCTCGCTCATGCAGATCTGGGAGCAGGAAGCCGTCACCGACGACGAGGAAAGCGAGAGCGAGCTGATGGTCATGTTGTCCGGACTGGTCGGCTCGTACGCCACGGCGCTGGATGGCGAATGAGCGTGAGGGCGCTGGAAGTGCAAGCTGCGCCACCGAGTGCCGGCATCGGGCTGCGCGCGCCGCACTACCGCGAGATCCTCGAGTCGCCACCCGATATCGGCTGGCTCGAAGTGCACAGCGAGAACTACTTCGGCCGCGGCGGCCAGCCGTTGCACTACCTGGAGCGCATGCGTGAGCGCTATCCGCTGAGTCTGCATGGCGTCGGCCTCTCGCTCGGTTCGGCCGACGGATTACGCCATTCCCATCTCGTGCAGCTGAAAGCGTTGGCCGACCGCTTCGAGCCCATGCTGGTGTCCGATCACCTGTGCTGGGGTGCGATCGGCGCGCGGCATCTCAACGATCTGCTGCCGCTGCCTTACACCGACGAAGCGCTCGACCTCGTCTGCGCGAACGTTTTCCAGGCGCAGGACTTCCTGTGCCGCCAGATCCTCGTGGAGAACGTTTCGAGCTACCTGCAGTTTTCGGCCTCGCGCATTCCCGAAGGGGAGTTCATCGCGGAGGTTGCCCGGCGCACGGGCTGCGGGTTGCTGCTCGACGTCAACAATATATATGTAAGCGCGGTCAACCATGGCTTCGATCCGCTGCGCTATCTGGATGCGATTCCGGCATCGGCCGTCCATGAGATTCACCTCGCCGGCTTCGACAGCAACGGCATCTGCCTGATCGACACGCACGGCAAGCCCGTGGCGGGTCCGGTCTGGAATCTGTACGGCGAGGCGCTGAGCCGCGTCGGTCCGGTCCATACGCTGATCGAATGGGACACCGATGTGCCGCCGCTGGCAGTCCTGCTGAACGAAGCACGCAACGCCCAGGACATCCTGGACCAATGGAGCGTCATGGGGGTGTCGCATGCAATCGCTGCGTGAGATGCAGACCGGCTTTGCCGCGGCCATCTTCAACGCCGGTGCCAGCAGCCTTGCGCCGGACATTCGCGCCGATGGCATCAGCCCGGCGACCAGACTCGGTTTCTACCGTACCAACGTGTTCGAGAACTATCGTAAGGCTCTGGGCTTGACGTTCTCCGCGACGGAGCGGATCGTCGGCAGCGGCTTCTTCGCCGCGCTCGCCGAAGAGTACGTCCGGAGCTGTCCCTCGCGTTCGGGCGATGTTGGTCGGCACGGCGAGCGGTTCCCCGAGTTCCTCCGCCACCATCGTTGCTCGCGTGAGCTGCTGTACCTCGCGGATCTCGCGCGGCTGGAATGGTGCATCGACGAAAGCTTCAACGAGGCCGACGCCGATCCGCTCGACCTACAGCGGCTCGCAACAGTGCGCGAAGAACACTGCGAGCGCCTGCGCTTTCAGCTCGCGCCATCGTGCCGGCTGCTGAGCTCGTGTTTTCCGATCAACCGCATCTGGGACCTGTGCCAGCCGGACCACGACGGCGAAGTCAATGTGGGTCTGGGCGAGGGCGTCGTCGACTTGCTGGTCCGGCGTCGCGGCTTCGCCGTGGTCGTGGAGGCGCTCGACCCGGGCGAGCTCGCGATGCTGATGGCGCTGTCCACCGGCCACGAGTTTGCAGCGGCCTACCAGTACGCGCGGGCTGCCGACGACAGCTTCGACCCGGCCGCCTTTCTGAGCAAGCACGTGCTGTCGCGCGTCCTCGTGGACTTCACGTTGCCGGCCGAGACTCATGCCCCGTGAACAAAGCTTTAGGGGCACGTGAGGTCTGCGTGATAACTGCTCGCGATACTGGACACATCCGGTAAGCGCACAAAGTCGCCCGGTACCTTCCCCCCGATTCAACTTGTTACGGAGACTCTCATGAACAAAGCCGATCGCATCATCCACTCCGCCTTCGCCAGCCTGCTCGCCGTCGGGCTCGCCGCCGGCGCGTCTCAGGCCTTCGCCGCCAAGGGCGACACCGAGAAGTGCGCAGGCATCGTCAAGGCCGGCAAGAACGACTGCGGCACCAGCAAGAACGCGTGCGCCGGCCAGGTCAAGGCCGACCAAGATGCAGAAGCCTGGATCAGCGTGCCCAAGGGTCTGTGCGAAAAGATCGTCGGCGGCCGTCTGCAGACGTCTGCGGACGCCAAGCACGGCGGCAAGGGCTAGTCGAACCATTACATCCGGCCGTTCGGCGCTGGCAAGGCGCCGTCGGCCGTGACGTCAGCACCGGCAGTGCGCGCGTCCGGCAGGGGCTGCAGCCGTCGGGTCACGGGGCATACCTGTGCCCGGCCCCTCTGTCCCGCGGACGCTCGAGCGCCGACTTCAGGGAGACCACCATGGAAATGACTGCCATCCACGCGCGCGAATCGAGCTTGAGCGAGCTCATCAGGAGCGCCGCCCGCTTCACCATCACCGCGCTCGAGCGCTACCTCGCGCCGGTGCTCGACCTGGCGATCCGCTTGTGGGTCGCCAAAGTCTTCTTCATGTCCGGCTTGACCAAGGTGCAAAGCTGGGACACGACGCTGTCGCTGTTCGAGAACGAATACTCCGTGCCGTTTCTGCCGCCGGAAGTTGCGGCGTATGCCGGCACCTTCACCGAGCTGTTCTTTCCGGTGCTGCTGGTGCTCGGGCTCGGAACGCGTTTCGCCGCCGGCGTGCTGTTCGTGTTCAACATCATCGCGGTGATCTCGTATCCGGATCTCGGCGAAGTCGGACTCAAGGACCACCAGTACTGGGGCTTGCTGCTGCTGATCCCGCTGCTGCACGGCCCCGGCAAGATCTCGATCGACCACTTCATCCGCCGCCGCTTCTGGAACTGACCGGCCGCCGTCTTCAGCGAGGTTACCCATGAACGCAGTCAACACAACCGAGCGCAAGGCGATGACGCTGCGCGTACTCGAAGGACAACGCGCAATCGTCACTGGTGCCAACTCCGGCATCGGTGAAGGCGTCGCGCGAGGTCTGGCCGAGGCCGGCGCCAAGGTCGTCGTGAATTACGTAACCGGGCCCGAACGTGCGGAGCAGGTTGCTGACGAGATCCGCCAGACCGGCGGCGAGGCGATCGCGATCCACGCCGACGTGAGCAAGGAGGATCAGGTACAGGCGATGTTCCGCCAGGCCATCGAGACCTGGGGCAGCGTCGACATCCTCGTCAACAACGCCGGCCTGCAGCGCGATGCGGCGTTTCACGAGATGAGCCTGAAGGAATGGCAGTTCGTGCTCGATGTGAATCTGACCGGCCAGTTCCTGTGCGCGCGTGAAGCAGTGCGCGAGTTCCGGCGCCGCGGAATCATGCCCGAGCTGTCGAGCGCAGCCGGCAAGATCATCTGCATGTCATCGGTGCACGACATGATTCCATGGGCCGGTCACGCCAACTACGCAGCATCCAAAGGCGGTGTGTCGATGCTGATGAAGACGATGGCGCAGGAGCTGGCGATGCACAAGATTCGTGTGAACGCCGTGTCGCCGGGCGCCATCAAGACACCGATCAACACGAGCGCGTGGGCCACGCCGGAAGCCGAGCGCGAGTTGCTCAAGCTGATTCCGTACTACCGAGTCGGCGAAACACATGACATTGCGCGGGCGACCGTGTGGCTGTGCTCGGATCTCTCCGACTATGTGAACGGCGCGACGCTGTATGTGGACGGCGGCATGACGCTGTTTCCGGAGTTTCGCGGGAACGGCTGAACGGCGGTGATGGGTGATGAGTGACCAGTGATTGGTGAAAAGCACGAGGAGCGATCCATGCGCAAGCCGAATATCGGAATCGACCACCTGATGCTCTGGATTCTCGGCGCCGGTTTGGCGCTGCTCGCGAGCGCCGTGTTCGCCGGCGCGAAGGAGATCCGCGGCTTCGCCTTGACCGTCTCGAACCTCGACACGGCCGTGACCTTCTACCAGCAAGCGCTCGGCTTCGAGAAGGTCGGCGAGCGTGTCGTCAGCGACCGCAACTACGACTATCTGACCGGGGTGTTCGGCACGCGAGTGCGCAGCGCCACGATGCAGCTCGGCGACGAGCGTATCGAGCTCGAGCAATATCTGACGCCGGCCGGGCAGCCGATTCCCGTCGATAGTCGCTCGAACGATCTCTGGTTCCAGCACTTCGCCGTGGTCGTCAGCGACATGGAAAAGGCTTACGAGCACGTGCGCACGTTTGCCGTGCAGAGCATTTCCAGCGCGCCGCAGACCATCCCCGAGTCCAACAAGGGCGCAGCCGGCATCAAGGCCTACAAGTTCAAGGATCCCGACGGCCATCCGCTGGAGCTCCTGTGGTTTCCGTCCGACAAGGGCAAGCCCAAGTGGCAGCAGCAGATGAATCCCAAGTTGTTCCTCGGCATAGACCATTCGGCCATCGGCATCTCGAGCACCGAGCGCAGCACCGCGTTCTATCGCGACCTGATCGGCCTGTCGGTTGCCGGCGGCGGCGTGAACACCGGAATGACGCAGGAGCAACTCGACAACGCGTTCGGCGCGGTCGTGCGCATCACGGGCTTGCGCCCCTCGCGCGACGCCAGTCCGGGCCTCGAGTTTCTTCAATACGTGACGCCGTCGGGTGGCCGGCCGTCGCCGGTCAACCTGCGCCCAAACGATCTCGTGCTCACGCGCACCGTGATCGAGGTGGACAACCTCGACGAGCTCACGGCCAAGCTGCAGGGTAGCGGCGTGACGTTCATCTCGCCGCAGGCGATATCGGTCGCCGGCGCGCCGTGGAACAAGGGGCTGATGGTGAAGGATCCGGATGGTCATGCGGTGCTGCTGGTAGAGCGGTAAGCGAAGGAACTGGAGCGGCTCATGCGATACGACGCAATCATCATCGGGTCGGGTGCCGGCGGTTCGGCGGCCGCCTATCACCTGACGCAGACCGGGAAGAAAGTCCTGCTGCTCGAGAAGGGGCTGCTCCTGCCCCGCGACGGCAGCACGCTGGATGTCGATACGGTCATGCGTCGCGGCGCCTACTTGAGCGACGAAGCGTGGATCGATCGTCACGGCCAGCGCACGGTTCCCGAAGAGCACTTCAATCTTGGCGGTAAGACGAAATGGTATGGCGCCGCACTGCTGCGCTTCGCGCCACACGAGTTCGAGGCGGACGCCGCGCATCAGTGCCGCGCATGGCCGATCGGCTACGAGGATCTGGCACCGTTCTACGACGAAGCCGAAGCGCTGCTCGGCGTGCGCACGTTTGCGGTCGAGCCGAACTTCAAGAAGATCGTCGCCGGGCTGCGCAAAGCCGATGCCGGCTGGCGTGAGCAGGTGTTGATGGTTGGGCTCGCGGCCGACATTTTGAGCTTCCCGGAAGAGGCCAGTCGCTTCGACGCATTCGCCTCCGTGCGCGGCCTCAAGAGCGATGCGGAAACCTGCCTGCTCGATCGCGTGCGTGGCAAGTCCAACTTGACGATCGCGACCGGCAAGGCAGTGCGTGCCCTGATTGCCGCGCCCGGATCGGCGGCGCGTGCATCGGGCGTCGAGTGCATGGATGGCACGCGCTACTTTGCGGACGCGATGCTGCTCGGTGCGGGAGCCCTGCACAGTCCGCGCCTGTTGCAGAGCTACATGGAAACGAACGGCCTGGCGGAAAAGCTGCCGGCCTACCGGAGCGTCGGGCGCAACTACAAGTTCCATGTCCTGACTGCGATGCTGGCATTGTCGCATCGGCCTGTCACCGATGTGCTGAGCAAGACCATGCTGATGACGCACGACGCGTTTCCGCACAGCACGCTGCAGACGCTCGGCGGCAGCCTCGCGCGACAGATTCTGCTGACGCAGGCGCCCGGCTTCGTGCCCAGGGCGCTGGTCGAGCCGTTCGCGCAGCGCGCAGTCGGATTGTTTCTGCAGACCGAGGACGGCTCGCATCCCGATCAGCGCGTGGTCGCGTCTTCGGCTTCCTCGCCGCGTCCGCGGATCGATCACGATCCGGAGCGGCTGCCGTCTGCGTTCGACGAGCACCGGCGCTTCACGCGCACGGTGCGCAATCAGATGCTGCGGCTCGGCTATCTGCCGCTGATCCGTGCGATTCCGTTGTCCGGAACCGCGCACGCATGCGGAACGCTGGTCGCCGGCAACGACCCGAACGACTCGGTCGTAGACGCGGAGGGACGCGTGCACGGGCTCGACAATGTCTACGTGGTGGATGGCAGCGTACTGCCCCGCTCGAGCCGTGTGAATCCGGCGCTGACGATCTACGCGTGGGGGTTGCGTGTCGCGAGCCGGCTCGAGGCGCGGGTGCCCGCGCGCGCGTTGTTCGCTGTTGAAATCTGAAGCTATGAACCGCGGAGACGCGGAGGACGCAAGGAGCAATCAAGGCATGAATTGAACCGCCAAGATTCTGTTCAATACCCCCTCGAGGGGTACGCCAAGAGCGCCAAGAGAAACCCCGAACTTCTTTTCTCACCGTCGATATGCTCAAGAGCGCGGGGGATGAAGAAAGGCATGATCCAAACTCGTTCCTCCTTGGCGCTCTTTGCGCCTTGGCGGTTCATAAGAGGGTCTAAACATGGAAACCAAACTGCCCGGCCTCATCCGATTCGGTCGTGAATTGTGCGGCGATCTCGCGCAAGCGGAGCGCCGCGAATGGTGGCTGTCGAACGGTCTCGGCGGCTATTCCGCAGGCACCGTTGCCGGCACTCTGACGCGCCGCTATCACGGTCTGCTGGTCGCACCAGTGCATCCGCCGCTCGGCCGTCACGTCGTCATGGCCAAGGCCGATGCAACGTTGCGCTCCGACGGACGCGAATGGCCCTTGTTCAGCAACCGCTGGAGCGGTGGTGCCGTCGTGCCCGCAGGCTATCTCGACATCGAGACATTCCGGCTCGACGGCCGCATCCCGGTCTGGCGCTATGCCTGCGGCGAGCTGCGCATCGAGAGCCGGATCTGGATGGAGCACGGCGAGAACACGACATATGTCGCGTGGCGGCTCGCAGCCGACTCTCCTGTGCCCGATCACGCGCCGACGCTCGCGGTCAAGCTGCTCGTGAACGCGCGCGACTTCCATGGCGCGGCTCGCCCGTGGGAGTTCAATCCGGTGCTCGAAGCAACCGGTCCCGAGTTGCGCGTCAATCATCCGAACTGGTTCACGCTGCACATCAAGACGCGCGGCGGCGTCATCGCCACGCGCCACGAGTGGCACGAGAGCTTCGATCTGTCTGCGGAGCGCGAGCGCGGATTGTCCGACCGCGACAGTCATCTGTGCGTCGGCGAGGCCGAGCTGACGCTGCATCCTGGCGAATGGGTTGGCGTGGTCGCCAGTCTGAACCCGCACCCATCAGTCTATCTCGACGAATCGCTGCGTCGCGCACAGGCGCGCGATCTCGGTCAACTGCGTCGCGCGCAGGTCCAGGTTCCCGAACTAATCGAAGCGCCGGACTGGGTCGATCAGCTGCTGCTCGCAGCCGACAGCTTCATCTTCGCGCGGCCGTTGACGGAGGTGCCTGATGGCGAGTCGGTCATCGCCGGCTATCCGTGGTTCGGCGACTGGGGACGCGACACGATGATCGCGCTGCCGGGGCTCACGCTCGCGACCGGCCGCTACGACACCGCGCGCCGCATCCTGAAAACCTTCGCGCGCTTCGTCCAACGCGGCATGCTGCCGAACGTCTTCCCAGGCGCGGGCGATACGCCCGACTACAACGCGGCGGACGCGGCGCTCTGGTACATCGAGGCATGGCGTGCCTACGTCGAGGCGATCGACGATCGCCAGTCGTTGCGGGAAGCGTTCCCCGTGCTCGAGTCGATCATCGACTGGCACATCAAGGGCACGCGCTATGGGATCGGGATGGACGCGTCCGACGGACTGCTGAGAGCGGGCGAAGCTGGCGTGCAGGTCACGTGGATGGACGCCAAGATCGGCGATTGGGTGGTGACGCCACGTATCGGCAAGCCGGTCGAGATCAACGCGCTCTGGTTCAACGCGCTGTCGTCGATGGCGCAGCTGGCTGATCTGCTTAAGCTGCCGTCAAAGCTGTATCGGGATCTCGCGTCTCGCACGCGAGAAGGCTTCCAGCGATTCATCAACACGCGAGGCGGCGGCCTGTTCGATGTGCTCGATTCCGCGGAAGGCGACGACGGGACGCTGCGTCCAAATCAGATCTTCGCTGTGAGCCTGCCGTTCAGTCCGCTGGACGCGAGCGAGCAAGCGAGCGTGGTGCGCGCGTGCGGTCGCGAGCTGTTGACCTCTTATGGTCTGCGCAGCTTGAGCACCTCTCATCGCGACTTCCGTGGGCGCTACATCGGTGGTGTGTGGGAGCGCGACGGCAGCTATCACCAAGGGCCGGTATGGGCATTCCTGCTTGGTCATTACGCGCTGGCCGAATACCGCGTGACCGGTGATGCACAGATGGCCCAAGCGCGACTCGACCCGCTGCGCGATCACCTGCTCGACGCGGCTCTGGGCACTGTGAGCGAAATCTTCGACGGCGCCCAGCCGCATACACCGCGCGGCGCGCCGAGCCAGGCGTGGTCGGTGGCGTGCACGCTCGAGGCGTGGTGGCGGCTGGAGAAGGCAAAGCAGATCTTGAACCGCCAGGACGCCAAAAAGAACACCGACTCGAGCAGGACCGCACCGGACCCGAGGATCGACGCACAAGCTGCATGAAGGCCATCCCGGTCAGATCTTTTCTTGGCGCTCTTGGCGTACCCCTCGAGGGGGTATTGAACAGAATCTTGGCGGTTCAACAGGTTTAGGAGCGAAGCATGAAAGCGACACTCAACGAAGAACGTCAACGCCTCGAAGCACAGCACGAAGGCAAGGAAGACTGGCGCTTGTGGGGACCCTATCTTTCGGAACGCGCATGGGGAACGGTGCGCGAGGACTACAGCGCCGGCGGCACCGCCTGGGAAGACTTCGACCATGACCAGTCGCGCTCGCGCGCCTATCGCTGGAATGAAGACGGCATGGGCGGCATCAGCGACGAGCAGCAGCGCCTGTGCTTCGCGCTCGCGCTCTGGAACGGCAAGGATCCGATCCTGAAGGAGCGCGCGTTCGGGCTCACGGGCAACCAAGGCAACCACGGCGAAGACGTGAAGGAATACTACTTCTACGTCGACGCGACGCCCTCGCACAGCTGGAT
>Ga0207674_10010616_pt1 | contig 10420 bp, 22 predicted proteins | sample KBSCornC72_FD_184303 | JGI IMG/M metagenome (GOLD analysis project Ga0207674, IMG submission 184303) | Corn rhizosphere microbial communities from Kellogg Biological Station, Michigan, USA - KBS Corn C7-2 (SPAdes) (version 2) | ecosystem: Host-associated > Plants > Roots > Rhizosphere > Soil ...
TTTAGATATATGAAATGATGGAAAAACATCCAAAACAAATTGAAAAATATTCTGGTTCATTAAAAGAATTGGCTGAAGATATTGGTAATCTTCATTATGAATCTTTAGCAGAGTTTTTAAATCATTTATCAACAAAGTTAGATAATGATTCAGATAAAGATATGTCTGCTGGTAGAATAAAATTATCAGATACATTAGTTGAAGCTGAATATTATGTTAGACATGCTGCTGACCAAATAAGTATAGCGTGGACAATTTCTAAACCATTTATGACATAATGTTTCCTTTAAAAAAATATAAATATTCAATACCCATTGGTGATGATTTAGGAGCATTTGGTGTATGTAGAAAATTTGACATACATACTGGTGTTGATTTGTATTGTGAAGAAGGTGATGAGGTTTTTGCTATTGAAGATGGTGAAATAATTAGTATAAAATATTTCACAGGTCCAAGCATTAATATGCCATGGTGGAATGATACATTTGCAGTTGGAATTAAAGGTAAATCTGGTATTATAAATTATGGTGAAATACAACCAAATCCATTTTTAAATGTTGGTGATATTATAAAACAAGGTGAGCTTATAGGAAATGTTATTCCAGTATTAAAAAAAGATAAAGGAAAAGTACCATCAATAAATATGCTACATTTGGAGTTATATTCGGAATATGATGGTGATTGGATTGTATGGCAGCTAAACACACCACAACCCCCTAACTTATTGAATCCCACTGAATTACTATTAAAATTATTAGAAAAATAAATTTGGTTATTTAATAATTTATTTGTACCTTTGTATGAATAAAATTTAACAAATGGAAACCAAATCTTTATGGGAAATTCTTGTCCCAACTGTTTCTAATGAGGGAAAACCTTATAGAACTAGATATCATAAGGTATGGGATTCAAAGGTCAAAGAAATCAGTGGTGGGTTAACAATACTTACACCAGCTAAAGGTCAATGGATTTCAAAAGAAGGTGAGTTGTTTACCGAAAGAATGATTCCTGTTAGAATTTTATGTACTGAAGATGAAATTAATATTATTATTGATATGACAATGAAATATTATGATCAATTAGCAATATTAGCGTATGAGGTGTCTAATAAATATATTTTAAAACATAAATAAAATGAATCGTAAAGATACTAGACCATTAACAATTAACGGTCAACAATGGGAATATAAGATTGGTCGAAATACAGTGGCTATTTATGATTCAGAAGGGAAACGTTTTTTTCCTAAATTTACTGATATAATTGGTGAAAAATTAAATGATGGTAATTTAAATCCAGCAGCAATAATTAATTATATTAAAATTAAGATTTTAAGTTCAAGAGAATTAAACAAATGTAAGTGTTGTGGATATAAAAAAGAAGATGTTATATTACGATATAATCCATTTGCTGCTGAAATTCATGAAGATTATAATAAAGAATTTCTTTGTAATAACTGCACAGCTAATTTAGCAGATGAAATATGAGCATATCAACAAAATATGGTAGAACATATCATTATGATTTTAGTCCGGGAACGACTTCTGATGATAGAATAAATCGTAACTGGCGTACTGATGTTCAGAAGTTTAACACCATGGTTCATACTGAAAAAATGGATGGTGAAAACACATGTTTATCAGCTCTTGGCGTTTTTGCTAGATCACATGCGGCACCAACACTTCACTCATGGGCAGATCATTTGAAGATCAAACAAAGTGTGATGGTTCATGACCTCAAGGAAAATAATCTTGAGATATTTGGTGAAAATCTTTATGCTATTCATTCAATAATTTACCCTAAGCTTGAATCACATTTTTATGTGTTTGGGGTAAGAGTATTAGATAAATGGTTATCATGGGAAGAAACCAAATGGTATGCCAGTTTTTTTGATCTACCAGTAGTTCCAGAATTGTTAATCCAAGATACAACAGATACAGAATTAATAAAAAAAACAGTATTAGATTTTTCTTTTCAACCAAGTGTGTTTGGGTCGATTCAAAACAATACAAACCCACCATTGGATTGTACTCGTGAAGGGTTGGTAAGTCGTAATATTGAAGAGTATGATGTAGATAAGTTTGCTAGTAACGTTTTTAAATTCGTGAGAAAAGATCATGTTCAAACAGATGTTCATTGGAGCAAACAAATAACTAGAGCAATGCTTAAACATGAATCAGAAGCAATTAAAAAATAATGAGTAATGACATTAGTGAAAAGAAAGCTTTTAGCGAGGCTAAAAGAGTTTTCAAAGAATCAGAAGGTAGAAAACCTAACTTAAACAATGATAAAGATTTATTAGTTGTGTCAGCACTACAATTAGGTATTCAACATGGTTACAGGTTAGGGTATGATAAGTTTTATACTCCTTTGTGTGAAAAATGTAATTATAATAAAGCAACTTGTTTTGGTCCCGGAGCTTATTGTGATGAATGTAGTTTAGAAATGGATGATGATGAATTTGATGATAAATAAATTAAGATGGAAAAAACATTAGAAGAACTTAATTTATTAGCTAAAGCGTATCAATTTGGCGGTGCTCATAACGCTATAACATGTGCAGTTTCCTATCGTGATGCATATTGTGACTATCTTGAAGCTTATAAAAACCTATCTAAATTTATAATTGGTTTAAAATTAATTTTACCAAAAGAAATGGTTCACATTATTGAAAATAAAATGAACGAATCAAATGTTAAAGTTTATGACTTTAACAAAGTTGCGAATTTATTTAGTGAAAATGAATAAAAAAGAAATACGCAATAATTTTAGGTCAGCTGTTTTTAATAGAGATAAAATGACTTGTAAAGTATGTGATAAAAAACATACTAGTATTGAAGGATTGGATGCTCATCATGTCACAGATCGTTCAGAGATGCCTAATGGTGGATATGTAAAAGAAAATGGAATAACTGTATGTAAAGATGAGTGTCATATGAGGGTTGAGCAATTTCACATTACAGGTGGGCAATTGTGGGAAGAGGGATTACACCCAAATGACTTATATAAAAAAATTAGCTCATCAAAAGAATTAGCTATATTAAAAAGTAGTGATATATGAAATTAAGAGAAGATTTTAAAAAAACTGAACATAAATATAAAGGGTTTTTAATTAAAGGAGATCAATATAATACTTCAGGTGGTTATGTATTAGGTGGAAGATATTATGTTGAGGGAGGAATAGCAAGAAATTATCATATACTTAAAGACGGTAAATTTGTTTTTAATCCAAACAATATTATTGAAAAATTACAAGATGCTAAAGAGATGATTGATGATTATTTAAAAAGAAAAAACGAAAAAAATAGTGGTTTGGAAGTTTAAATATTACGATATAAATACTGGTATTAATTGGAATGCTTTAGAAATCAATTGTGATTGGTTTAGAGATATGAAATCAATACCACAAGATAAAATATGGCATGCTGAAGGAGATGTGCAGATACACACTAGAATGGTATGTGAGGCACTTATTAAATTACCAGAATTTAGTGAATTAGATGAACAAGGTAAACAAATACTTGTAACTAGCGCATTAATGCATGATATTGAGAAACGATCTACTACAACTGAAGAATTTAGAGATGGAAGAGTTTGTATCACAGCACCAAGACACGCTAAAAAAGGTGAATATACAGCAAGAGAATTATTATACAAAGAATATGAATGTCCATTTGAAATAAGAGAAGTTATATGTAAAATGGTTAGATGGCATGGTAAACCATTGTATAGCCTTAATGATGAAGGTGTTGAGAGAAGTATAGTTAGTATTTCAATGCAATTACCAATTCATTGGTTAGCAATGTTATCAAAGGCAGATATTCTTGGAAGAATTTGTGATGATGAAGCTGAACAATTAGAGAAAATTGAATACTTTAAGTTATTTGCCGCAGATTTAAATTGTTTAACAGAACCAAGAAGTTTTGTTAATAATGTAGCTAGATATACTTATTTATCACAAGGTGGTTATTTGGATTATCTTCCATTTGATGAAACTAAGTTTGAGGTAATAATGATGTCAGCATTACCGGGTTCTGGTAAAGATACATATATTAGAACTAATTATCAAAATTGGAATGTAGTTTCTCTTGATGCAATTAGAACTGAACTAAAAATTAAACCAACCGATAAAAGTGGTAATGGTAGAGTAATTCAATTAGCGAAAGAAAGAGCTAAAGAGTTTATGCGTAAAAAACAAAACTTTATTTGGAACGCCACTAACATTACGACTCAATTGAGAGGTCAGCTTATTGATTTATTTACATCATATGGTGGGAAGGTTAAAATAATATATATTGAAGTTCCGTATAACACACTAATACAGCAAAATAACAATAGAGAAGCGGTAGTACCTAACAATGTGATTGATAAAATGATTTGTAAATTAGAACCACCTCAATTGGATGAAGCTTGTGAGGTAATAAATATAATAAGATAAATAAAATGGATTATTTTGAAAATACGATAGAACCAAAACCTAAACATGGTGATAATGGTGAATATAGGCAATTTGTTGGCATATGGAATAATAACTTAACTTATAGTGGTGATAGATTTGGTCGTGATATCTATTGTGCTAAATGTAACAATTGGAATACAGTTAAAGATACACCATTGTTGTTTCAATTTATGAATTGCAAAAAATGTAATACTAGTTTTTTAGAAAAATGTTAGAATTTAATAATAAACCAATATTTGGTATGATTCACCTATCAGGTGATAATATAATTAAAAGAGCCATAACTGAAATTGATATTTTTTATGAAGAAAATTTAGATGGTTGTATAATTGAAAATTATCATGGTAGCGTATTAGATGTTAAAGAAGTTCTTAACTTAATACAGATAGTACAAAGTGTCATTCCAAGTGATAAGAAAAAATTAAAGATTGGTGTTAATATATTACCTAACGAATATAAATCAGCTTTTGAAATAGCAAATTATTACAATGCTGATTTTATTCAATTAGATTTTGTTGCAGGTAAATATTATAATAATAAAGAAATAAATGAAACTGATTATTTGAGTATAAAAAACAAATATCCAAACATTAGTGTTTTAGGTGGTGTTTGGCCAAAGTATTATGAACCAATAAGAGGTTCGGTGTTATCTGATGATATAAATGATGGTTTAAACAGAGCAGAAGCGATAGTGGTTACAGGTTTAGGAACAGGGAAAGAAACACCATTAGATAAGATTAAAGAGTTTAAAACATTATGTGGTAATAAACCATTAATCATTGGTGCTGGATTAAATTCAACTAATGTGAAAGAACAGCTATCAATTGCTGATGGTGCAATAGTTGGAAGTTGTTTTAAACCATATGGTAGAACAACAGAACCAATAAGTAGGGAATTGGTTAAAGAATTTATGGATGAAGTAAATAAGATAAAGTGAACTTAAGTATATATAAAGATAAGAAAGTACTTGTGGCTATGAGTGGAGGAATTGACTCAACAGTATCTGCTATGCTTTTAAAAGAAGCTGGAGCTGAAGTGATAGGTATTACTATGAAGACTTGGGATTATGTAACGTCTGGTGTTGATATGGCAGCTAATAAAACAACTGGTTGTTGTTCATTAGATGATATTAATGATGCTAGATCATTATGTGTGGATTATGATATTCCACACTATATTCATGATATTCGAAAGGATTTTGGTGACTCAGTTATAAATAACTTTGTTGATGAATATATGTCAGGAAGAACACCAAACCCATGTATTTTATGTAATACACATATTAAGTGGGGTGCTTTATTGAAGATAGCAGATCAACTACATTGTGATTATATAGCTACTGGTCATTATGCTATTATTAGTTATGAAAATGGAAGATATGTTTTATCAAGTGGTGTTGATGCGACTAAAGATCAATCATATGTTTTATGGGGGTTAACACAAGAAGTTTTGGCTAGGACTATATTTCCTGTTGGAGGTTATGAAAAATCTGAAATAAGAAAAATAGCTTTTGATAGAGGGTATGAAGTATTGGCTAATAAAGGTGAAAGTTATGAAATTTGTTTTATACCTGATAATAATTATCGTGCTTTCCTTTCAAGAAAAAGAGATATAAAAAAAGGAAATTTTATTGATGTGAATGGTAATATTATTGGCACACATGATGGATTTCCATATTTTACTGTTGGACAAAGAAAGGGATTAGGTTTTCACGGAAGTGATGCTCATTATGTTGTAGATATAAACCCTAAAACAAATGAAGTAACACTTGGTCTTGAAAAGGATTTATTTAGACAAAGTATGATAGTAAATAAAGTTAATACAATTAAGATTGGTTACAATGAACTAGATAATATTGATGTTTTAGCTAATGTTAGATATAGAGGCAAAACATCTCTAGCAAAGGTAACTTGTTTAGGTGATGAAAGTGTACGTGTTGATTTTTACCATCAAATTAAGACAATAACCGCTGGGCAATCTACTGTTTTTTACGACCCAAATAACCCATCTGATGTAATAGGTGGTGGTCACATATATGAAGTTTTTAAGTGAGGAAAGTAATAAAAGCTTTCCTTTTTCATTTTTCATAGTATTTATTGTAATACAAATAACAATAATAAATTGTATTACAACTATGAAAAATATAGAATTAGCTAAAAATTACTGTAGAATATATCATGTTTCAGATAATAAATATAAATTAATTAATCTATTCCCATATCAAGAAGATATATTAACTACATTAGAAACAAATAGATTTGTCAAAGCTTTAGCATCAAGACAAATGGGGTTAACTCAGATGTTATCAATACATGGTGCTAATTTTTTAATTAATAATAAAACAGATAGAAAAATTTTGTTTATATTATCAAGTAAAGTTGATAGTAGTAGAGAAATTTTAAATAGAATAAGACAAATATTAAACACATATAAAGAGTCAAATAGTATTAGTTATGGTACCAATTCAGCGAATGAAATTTCCATTTTACAAAATGGAAATACAATAAAAATAATTTCCAATATTAATGGTGTTTTAACTAAAGAGGCTGAAGAAAGATTAAATAAAGAAGCAGAATATGGTAGAATACAATCCATTGAAATGGTTAATAATAATAAACCATATGGTGTTTTGATTGATAATGCAGCGTTTATCAGAGATTTTAATTATCTTAGGAATTTTTTTGAACTATATACTAATGTACAGCAAATTGTTATATTCTCTAGCTTTAGAAACGAAATCAATGGTTTTTATGATGAATTTTATTTGGAAGATGATTCTTACAAAAGATTATTATATAAATGGGATTTAAGGTTTAATTCTGATTGGTATAATTTAATGAAATCTAATTATGGGAATAAAAGTATGTTTGAAATTGATTTAGAACAAAAAGATGTTATCATAATTAATAAATCACATACACTAACAATTAGAGTTGATCATGACTTATATGAAGATATTGGTAAAATATTAATAAAAAAAGATATAAAATTATCTGAATATGTTAGAAATTTGATTCAAAAAGATATTTATAATGGTAAAGACACTTGATTGTTTTAAAATTTTATAGTATATTTATTGTTATGGATATTAAAAGTAAATTAAGAAAAATGTTATTAAAAGAAGGTGATAATAAACGTAACAAATATGGTTGTGTTATGATTTATTTAGATGTAGATAAAGATGATTGGAAAAAATTTCAGGATGAAATTGATGAAAAAGATTTATATTTACCTAAAGGTGAAGAAGGTTTTTTTGGTAGAGAAAATCATCCACATGCTACTATATTATTTGGATTACATAACGATATTCCAGATGAAGATATTGAAACAGAAATAAAAAAAATTAAAAATCCTAAATTAAAATTAGGTAAAGTATCAACATTTACTAATGATAAATTCGAAGTTTTAAAATTTGATATTGTTAGTGATGATTTACATAAATTAAATAAGAAATTCTCTGAGTTTCCACACACAACTGATTTTCCAGATTATCATCCACATTGTACTATTGCTTATGTTAATAAGGGTAGTGGTGAAAAATACATTAAAAAACTTAATGAAGTTGATAAATTTGAAGTAACAACTGATAAGATTGTTTATTCAAGAGCAAATGGTAAGAAAAGTGATTATAAGTTAAAGTAAAATTGTCCAACCACATTTTGTTTGTTTTTGTCTACCATGTTTTATATGGTTAAAAGTACCAAGCTTTCTAATTGCAGTTGGAAGTAAATAAAAATAATGTTTATTATTTACTGAATTAGATTTATAGATGTGTGTTTTAATTCTTTGATTTAAAGATTTAGTTGTATAACCAACATATTTCTTATCATTAATTAAATTAGTGATTAAATAAACTAACATATAATATTTTTTATATAAATATGTTAAAACTATAAAAAAGAATAGATGGGTTTATTTACGTTTACCTTGCGAAACATTTGGTTTTTTGTAATTTTTAGAATTTTTATTCTTTGATGTTTTTGATTTTGCATTAACACCTTTACGTTTTTTCTTTGGAGTTGCAATTCTAATTGAATTACTTTGTATTTGTTTTGCCATAATTTATTTATTTTTTATATAAATAGTTGCATTTAATGGTTTTTAATAGTATATTTGCTAAAAATAAGAAAAAAAATGAAGAATTTACTTTATATTGATATCGATACTGATAGAGAACAACCAATATTAATTGGTAAAGGGCAGGATATAATACCTCCAACAACACCTGAAGAAGCAGCTAATATGATTATAACTGATATTTCGTCTTTATGCGAAGCATTATGCAGTTTAATACATATTTCAGATCAAAGTGGTTATGCCACAAAAGAATCATTAGTTAATGAATCAGTTAAGATTTTAACTAATATGTTGAATACCACAGAAACACCTGAATCACCCGCAAGTGCTGATAATCAGAACGTTTAATTTTTTATTTTAGTTGTTAATGTTTATATTAAAAGATATTTATTATAGACTAATAAAAATATGTAAATGAGTTTAGAAAAATTAAGGGAATATAAGGGTGATAAATTAAAAGCAGTACATTCTTTCACAGTATTTCCTAGTGATTTAAATTATGCTGGTTCATTGTTTGGTGGTAAGATTTCACTAGAAATGGATATAGCTGGTGTAAAAGTAGTTAGACGAGCATTATATGGTACTGGTGCAGATGGTTGTGTTACTGCTAGTGTTGATAAAATAGATTTTAAAAAACCAGCTTTTCTTGGTGATTTAATTACAATGGTTGCTGAAATAAAAGCAGTTGGGAAATCATCAATTCAAGTTAGAATAACAGTTACTAGAGAAAGCATAATGGGCGAAATAGATGATATTTGTGCCGCTAATTTTACATTTGTTTCAATTAAAAATAAAAAGCCTTTTCCACATGGATTAAGCTTTGAAAAATTAGAAACTAATGAAAATGAAGGGACCAATAATTAAATTTAATGGTGGGAAACCAGTATGTTTATGTAATCGCTGTTTTATTATCATGTGTTATGTAAAATATATTGATGATGATACCTGTGTTATCGTTGAAATTAATGGAAATGGTGAAGAAAGGTATACTTCAACACCTATAGGAAGTCCACCACCACTATATTGTGATAGATGTGATAAATTATTAACATATACATTAAATGAATAATTTAGATAAATGTTATATAGCTAAACAAAAAGCAATTGCTATGATTAATTCATGTAAAACATTTGTTCATTATGAAAATACAGCTGTTTATTTAGAATTATTTAATAAATTATTTAACAATAAAAAAGCTTATAAAGAATTGGTTATCTTATTGATTATCAAATGGTTTAAATTATATTAAAATAAATTTGTTAAATACAAAATAAGTTTGTACCTTTGTTGTATGGGTAGTTTTAAGAAAGAAATAATTGGTAATGAATTGTATTTGTACAATCAAAAAGGTGAACTTATTTTTAAACGTTGGTTAACTCAAAATAGATCAGTTGTTTTTGATGTAATGCCATATGATAAACATACATTAGTATCTATTACTGATCAAGGAAATATAAAAAATTCAAAATGAGTAGAATTAATATAATAGTAGCAGCAACCAATAATATGGTTATTGGTAAAAATAATGATTTACCATGGCAATTACCAAGCGATTTAAAAAACTTTAAAAAAATAACAAAAGGTTCTGCGGTAATTATGGGTCGTAAATGTTGGGAAAGTATTCCAGAAAAGTTTAGACCATTACCAGATAGGTTGAATATTGTTATATCTAGAAATCAAACATATACAGCAATTGGTGCGGTAACCTTATGTGATTTAAAAGGATTGTTAACAAGGTTACGTGATAATAATGAAGATGATGATGTTGCATGTAATCTGATTGATATAGAACAACAAAAACAAGCAGATACCGTTGTAGTTACTGAAAAAGCTAATGGTAAAACCGCTATTTTTTCTTCGTTTGAATATAATGGAAATTATTTTT
>Ga0207674_10010617_pt1 | contig 10419 bp, 8 predicted proteins | sample KBSCornC72_FD_184303 | JGI IMG/M metagenome (GOLD analysis project Ga0207674, IMG submission 184303) | Corn rhizosphere microbial communities from Kellogg Biological Station, Michigan, USA - KBS Corn C7-2 (SPAdes) (version 2) | ecosystem: Host-associated > Plants > Roots > Rhizosphere > Soil ...
AAGCTTCATCGGCCGTCGCGCGCATCTGGTTTTCGTCACTGCCTACGACCAATACGCGGTGCAGGCTTTCGAGCAGGGTGCACTCGACTATCTCGTCAAGCCGGTGGAGCCGGCACGCCTGGCCGACACGGTCGCGCGCCTGAAGGATCGGCTGCGCGCGGCGTTGCCGCTGGGCGACACTGAAGCGCTGCTGGCCCAGCTTGCGGCACGCCTGCGCAAAGACGCGGCGCCTGCGCCGCTGCGCTGGCTGCGCGTGTCGGTCGGGCAATCCTTGCGTTTGATTTCAGTCGACGAAATCGATTTCCTGCGCTCCGACGAAAAATACACGCTCGTGGCGTGGCGCAGCGAAGGTGGCAAGGCCAACGAGGGGCTGATCCGCATGCCGCTCAAGGAGCTGATCACGCAACTCGACGCCGCGCATTTCGCGCAAGTGCATCGCTCGATCGTCGTGAACCTGCGCGCGATCAGCCACGTTACGCGCAGCGAGAATGAGACGGCAGATATCCATTTGAAGGGACGCGCCGATGTGCTGCCCGTGAGCCGCACTTACCTGCATCTGTTCCGGCAGATGTGATCCGAGCCGGCGTTTCGGATCGACTCTTCCGCGATTCGGCTCAGAATGCGACATCGCACGAAAACCGCTACCATGCGCGCCGGTTTTTTGGATTTCGGACATGAAAGCGGAAAAAGACAAAGTCGTAAGCTTCCACTACGCATTGAGCGACGAATCCGGCGCGGAAGTGGAGAACTCGCACGCACGCGAACCGATGACGTTCCTGTTCGGCCACGGCAACATCATTCCGGGACTGGAGCAGCAAATGGAAGGGCACGCAGTCGGCGACAAGTTCGACGCGGTCGTCGCCGCGAAGGATGCCTACGGCGAACGCCGCGACGATTTCGTGCAGCGCGTGCCGAAGAAGTATTTCCGTGACTCCGAGCACCTGCAGCCCGGCATGCACACGGTGCTCAATACCAAGGATGGCCAGCGTTCGGTGACGGTCGTGAAAGTCGGTTCCAGCGTCATCGACGTGGATCTGAACCATCCGCTCGCCGGCAAGTCGCTGCGTTTCGGCGTCGAGATCACGGATATCCGCGATGCAACCGAGGAAGAACTCGAACACGGCCATGTGCATGGGCCGGGCGGGCACCATCACTGACGAGGTTTCGTCATTCCCGTTTCGAACCGCTGGAAACAGATGCGCTGGATTCCCGCTTTTGCGGGGATGACATGAAAAGCAAGTTTCCAGGCGCACCAAAGACGAAGGGCCAGGATTACTCCCGGCCCTTCCGGACTCCCCTATCGATTCCTGCCAACTAGGCGGCGTTGCTCACCAGCGTCAGTTTCGGACGACCCGCATTGGTCGCGATCGGCTCGACGATCGACGTGGCCAGCTTGATTTGCGACTGCGCGACGGTTTGCTCGAACTGGCTCAGGCGTTCTTCGGCGGCGATGGCGACCGGCAAGCTGACGCTATCCGCATCGAGCACCCGCTTGATCAACTCGCGATGTTGCTCGGTGAAGTTCGGATCGCGTACTGCTTCCTCCAGCGCGCAGACCACCGCAGCAAGCCAGCCGGATGTCGGCGAACGAAGCGCTAGCAGCAGCTCGTTGGTGGGGGCTTGCATGGGTGGTCTCCGCGACCTGAACCGGCGGCTTGCCGGCAGAGGGCACAATGCAGATTCGATGCCAAGCGCTTTGGCGACCGCTCGCTTGCGTTTTTACCCGTGTTTCGCGCAGGCTTGGAAACCTTGTTATTGCTGGAGTTGCGCGATATGCGGGCACTCGCGTTCAGCCTGGTTTGCCTGGTGCTTTCGGCGTGTCAGGTCAGGTCGCAAAAAACGTCAGATTTCGACCTGATCATCCGGCACGGCAATGTCTACGACGGCTCCGGCGCCGCGCCGCGGCAAGCTGATGTCGGCATTCGTGGACAGCGCATTGCGTCAGTCGGCGACCTTTCGCGCGCGCATGCAGGCGCCGAAGTGGATGCCCACGGCATGGCGGTCGCGCCGGGGTTCGTCAACATGTTGTCGTGGGCGCCGGATTCCTTGTATCTGGACGGCCGTTCGCTGTCCGACATCAAGCAGGGCGTCACGCTGGAGGTCTTCGGCGAAGGCGAGTCGCTGGGGCCAATGACGCCGGAGATGCGCGCGGCGAACCTTGCGCAGCAAGGCGACCTCAAGCACCCGCTGGACTGGACCACGCTCGGCGAAGGCCTCGACGTGTTGGTCAAGCGCGGCGTGTCGCCGAACATCGCCTCTTTCGTCGGCGCGGCGACGATCCGCGAACATGAACTCGGCTACGTCGATCGCGCGCCGAGCGCAGAGCAACTCAAGCACATGCAGGAGCTGGTGCGCGCGGCGATGCGCGAAGGCGCGCTTGGCATTGGATCGGCGCTGATTTACGCGCCTGGAACCTACGCGAAGACGGACGAGCTCGTCGCGCTGACGCAGGCGGCCGCGGAATACGGCGGCGCCTATATCTCGCACATGCGCAGCGAAGGAGATCGTTTGCTCGAAGGGCTGGACGAGCTGATTGGAATCGCTCGCGCGGCGCGAGTGCACGGCGAGGTCTATCACTTCAAAGCCGCCGGCCGCGACAACTGGCCGAAGATGCAACAGGCGATCGCGAAGATCGAGGCCGCGCGTGCCTCCGGCGTCGATATCTCGGCGAACATGTATACCTACACCGCGGGCGCAACAGGTCTGGATGCGGCGATGCCGCCGTGGGTGCAGGATGGCGGACTTGAAGCATGGATCAAGCGCCTGCAGGATCCAGCGATCCGTGCGCGCGTGCTCGCGCAGATGCGCGCGCCCGGCAAGGATTGGGAAAACCTGCTGTACGCCGCGGGCTCGGCCGACAAGGTTCTGCTGGTCGGTTTCGACAAGGAAACGCTCAAGCCGCTGACCGGCAAGACGTTGGCCGAGGTTGCGCGCATGCGCGGCAAGTCGCCGGAGGAAACCGCGATCGACCTCGTCGTCGAGGATCACAGCCGCATCGGCACCGTGTATTTCCTCATGTCGGAAGAGAACGTGAAACTCGGCTTGCAGCAGCCGTGGGTTGCGCTGGGCTCGGACGAAGGCTCGTATGTGCCCCAAGGCGTGTTCCTGAAATTCCAGCCGCATCCGCGCGCGTACGGTAATGTGGCGCGCTTCCTCGGCCACTATGTGCGCGACGAAAACGTTGCGACGCTTGCCGACGCGATCCGGCGCCTCAGCGCCTTGCCGGCGCGGAACCTGAAACTGCGCGATCGCGGCGAACTCAAGGCCGGCGACTTTGCCGACGTGGTGATCTTCGATCCGGCCGCGATCGCCGATCACGCCACGTTCGACCAACCGCAGCAGTTCGCCAGCGGCGTGCGCGACGTATTCGTCAACGGCGTGCAGGTGTTGAAAAACGGCGAACATACCGGCGCAAAACCGGGACAGGTGGTGCGCGGACCCGGATGGGACCAATGGACGTCCACTCCATCGCGTGAGCATGTGCAGCCGCAAATCAGCGAAGTGGCGCGATGACGTCGCGCAAAGCGGATGTATTGATCCTCGGCGGAGGAGTCATCGGCCTTGCTTGCGCGCTGCATTTGCTGCGCGAGGGACGCAGTGTAACCGTGCTGGAGCAGGGAACGGCCGGCGGCGCCACATCGCACGGCAATTGCGGCACGATCACGCCGAGTCACGCGATGCCGTTGGCGATGCCGGGCATCATCACGCAAGCTCTGCGCTGGATGACGCAGGCCGATGCACCGCTGCGCATCGCGCCGCGGCTGGATTTTGCGCTGCTCGCATGGATGATGAATTTCGCGCGGCTGTGCAACTGGGCGGATTTCAAGCGCCTGACTGCGGCCAAAGCGCCGCTGCTGAAGCTGTCGCGACAGACGCTGGAAGAGTTGATCCGTAGCGAGAAACTGGACTGTGAATTCGAAACGCTCGGCACATTGACGGTCTATCGCGAATCAGGCGCGTTCGAAAAATCCGCATGGCTGCCGCAGGCTTTGCGCGACGTCGGTCTGCCGATCGAAATTTTGGACGGCGCCGCGTGTCGCGCGCGTGAGCCGGTTTTGAACGACAGTATCGTCGGCGGTTATTTTCATCCGCTCGACGCACATCTGCGCCCGAATCGTTACGTCGCGGAACTCGCGCGCGTCGTTCGTGCGCGCGGCGGCGAAATTCACGAGTCGACAACCCTGGGTGGATTCCGTGTCGAAAGCGGGCGCATCGAATCCGTGACGACGAGCGCCGGTGAATACCGCGGGCGCGACATCGTGCTCGCGCTCGGTGCGTGGTCGCCGCTGCTCGCGCGCCAACTCGATCTGCGCATCCCGATCCAGCCGGGCAAGGGCTACTCGATCACCTACACGCGTCCCGAGCATTGCCCGCGTATTCCGCTGGCGCTCAAGGAACGCGCCGTGTGCGTGACCGGCTGGAGTTCGGGCTACCGTCTTGGCAGCACGATGGAATTCGCCGGCTACGACGGCTCGCTAAACCGCACGCGGCTGGATGCGCTGCGGCGCGGCGCAGCGGAATACCTCGTCGAGCCGGAAGGGCCGCAGGTGCAGGAGGAATGGTACGGCTGGCGACCGATGACCCATGACGATCTGCCCATACTCGGCCGTGCAGCGAACGTGCACAATCTCGTTCTGGCTACCGGTCATGGCATGCTCGGCGTGACGATGTCGGCCGCGACCGGATTGCTGACAAGCGAACTTGTCGCCGGGAAGGCGCCGTCGATCGATTTGGCGGCATTCAGCCCGTCGCGTTTTCATCTTTGAGGATTCTTGATGTCCCGCATTTTAGCTTTTGTCGCGTTGTGTACTTTGTGCGGTTCGGCTCTTGCTGGCTCGCAAATGCCCGAAGCGGACAGCGACAAGGATCCGGCGATCGATTTTCAGTGGGGTGTGAAGATTCCATTGCGCGATGGCGTCAAGCTCAATGCGACGCTGTACAAGCCACAGGGTCAGAAAGACGCGCTGCCGTGCGTGTTCACGTTGACGCCGTACATCGCGCAGAGCTACCACGATCGCGGCGTCTACTTTGCCGCTCATGGCTATGTGTTTCTCACCGTCGACGTACGCGGCCGTGGCAATTCCGAAGGCGAATTCACGCCATTGTTGCAGGAGGCCAAAGACGGCCACGATGTCGTTGAATGGCTCGCGCAGCAGAAATATTGCAATGGCAAGATCGCGATGTGGGGCGGTTCGTATGCCGGCTACGACCAGTGGGCAACAGCGAAGGAATTCCCGCCGCACCTGACGACGATCGTGCCGGCTGCTTCGCCGTACGCCGGCGTGGACTTTCCGCGCGACAACAACATCAGCTACCCGTACGACGTGCAGTGGCTCACGTTCACGAGCGGTCACGCCGGGCAGGAAAAGATCTTCAGCGATGATTCGTTCTGGACCGCCAAGTTCAAGGAGCTGTATCTGAATCACCGCGCGTTCAAGGAGGTCGATGCGCTGATCGGCAATCCGTCGCCGGTTTTCCAGGCCTGGCTCGCGCATCCAATGATGGACGCGTACTGGGACTCGTATAATCCGACGCCGGAGCAGTACGCAAGACTCAATCTGCCGATCCTGACGATCACCGGCCAGTACGACGGCGATCAGCCCGGCGCGTTCACCCATTATCGCCAGCACATGGCGCGCGCTTCCGCGGCGGCAAAGGCGCGCCACTATCTGATCATCGGCCCGTGGGATCATCCCGGTACGCGCACGCCGAAGGAAGAAGTTTCCGGATTGAAGTTCGGCAAAGCCAGTCTGGTGGATCTGAACAAACTGCACCGCGAGTGGTACGACTGGACGATGAAGTCCGGCGCCAGGCCCGAGTTTCTGCAGAAACATGTGGCTTACTACGTGACCGGTAAAGGCGCCGAAGATTGGCGCTATGCGGATAGCCTGGAAGCGGTCACAAAGGAAAGCCAGACGCTCTATCTGTCTTCGCGCGCCGGCCATGCCAACGAATTGTTCGACTCCGGCGCGTTGGCCGCGGATGCGGCACAAGACGTCACGCCGGACCGTTACGTTTACGATCCGCTGGACACCAGTTCAGCGAAAGTCGACGGCGCGGAAGTGCCGAACATGTTGACGGACCAGCGCTGGATTTTGCAGCAAAGTGGAAAATATCTCATTTACCACAGCGCGCCGCTCGAAAAGGAAACCGACGTCGCCGGCTTTCCGAAACTCACCGCTTTCATTGCATTGGATCAGCCCGACACCGATTTTCGCGTGATGCTGTTCGAGCTTCAGCCGGACGGCACCAGCGTAGCGCTGAGCAGTGCCTCGCTGCGCGCGCGTTACCGCGTCAGCACGCGTGAGGCGCATCTGCTCACGCCCGGCAAGATCGAACGCTACGATTTCGATCACTTCACGTTTTTCGCGCGGCGTTTGCAGGCCGGCAGCCGCCTGCGCTTGATCATCGCGCCGATGAACACGTTGTACAGCGAGAAGAATTACAACAGCGGCGGTGTCGTCGCCGAGGAAACCGGCAAGGATGCGCGCACGGTGACGGCGACTCTCTACCATGACGCCGAACATCCGAGTGCGCTGTATCTGCCGATTGCCGCGGAAGCGAAGAAGAAATGATTTTTCCCTTCTCCCGCTGGCGGGAGAAGGTGCCGCAGGCGGATGAGGGTGGCGCAACCGAAGACGATAGCGTTCTTCCTGGCGCCACCCCTCACCCGACGCGCTGCGCGCGCCGGCCTCTCCCGCCGGCGGGAGAGGCGGAGAGCACGTAGAATCGCGTCATGGACACTTTCACATTGCATCGCGGCACGACGCCGCTGTTTGTCTCGCTGCCCCACGACGGCACTGAACTGCCGGAAGATATCGCGGCGCGCATGACCGAATCCGCGCGTCGTGTGCCCGATACCGACTGGCATGTCTCACGGCTGTACGCGTTCGCGCGCGAGATGGGTGCGTCGCTGATCGTGCCGAAGTATTCGCGCTACGTCGTCGACCTGAATCGTCCGCCCGACGACGAATCGTTGTACCCGGGGCAGAACACCACCGGCTTGTGTCCGCTCGTGCAGTTTTCGAACGAGCCGGTTTATCTGGCAGAGCAGGAGCCGAGCAAGCGCGAGATTACGCAGCGCGTGAAGAAATATTGGCGGCCGTACCACGACGCGCTCGCCGAAGAGATCGCGCGTATCAAGTCGTTGTGCGGCCGCGTCGTGCTCTGGGAAGGGCATTCGATCCGCAGCGTCGTGCCGTTCCTGTTCGAAGGCCGCCTGCCGGATTTCAATCTCGGTACATCGGGCGGAGCAAGTTGTTCCGGCGGCCTGCAGCGCAAACTCGTGCACCTGTTCGAAGCGCAAAAGGACTACAGCTTCGTCGTCAATGGCCGTTTCAAGGGCGGCTACATCACGCGCCATTACGGCGACCCGATGCAGGGGATCGATGCGATCCAGCTCGAACTGGCGCAGCTCAACTACATGAATGAAGAAACGTTCGCCTACGATGAAACCAAGGCGACGCGCGTGCAGGCGCTGATCCGCAGCCTGCTCGAATCCGCCGTGGCATGACTTGGCTGCGGCAGCTGCCCAATGCGCTGAGCATGGCGCGGCTGCTCGCTGCGCCTCTGCTGATTTTCTTGGCGCTATTCCAGCATGAGCGCGTTTTCACTGTCGTACTGATTGCCGCATTGGTAACCGACATCCTCGATGGCTGGATCGCGCGGCGTTATCGACTGCAAAGCCCGCTCGGCGCAATGCTCGATTCGAGCGCCGACGTGACCACGCTGATCGCTGCGGCCGTCGGCATCGCCGTCTTCCATTCCGACGTCTGGCAACAACACTTCGCCGCGATCTGCCTCGTGCTCGGCGGCTGGACCGTCGAATGCGTGCTCGCACTGTTGCGCTACGGGCGGCTGTCGAGTTTTCACACGTATGCGTCGAAAGCAGCCGGCTACGCGCTCGGCTTCTTCATCGCCACGTTGTTCGCGCTCGGGTTCGTGCCGTGGATGTTTTACGTTTCGGTCGCACTCAGCCTGGTCAGCATCGCTGAAGAATTGTTGCTGCTGTGGCGATTGCGGCAATGGCAGGCGGATGTGCGGGGGTTGTGGTGGGTGCTGCGCGAGCAGTCTTCAAACCTCCAGCTGCGCTAGATCCCCCTTGGTCTCCAGCCACTCCTTGCGATCCGATGCACGTTTTTTCGACAGCAGCATATCCATCAGCGGCGCCGTGCCGTCTTCGCTGGCGACGGTGAGTTGCACGAGTCGGCGCGTATCCGGATGGATCGTGGATTCGCGAAGTTGCGGCGGATTCATTTCACCGAGACCCTTGAAGCGCGTGACGTTGACGGCGCCTTTCATTTTCTCGCGCTCGATTTTTGCCAGCATCGCGTCGCGTTCGCCTTCATCGAGGCAGTAGAAAACCTGTTTGCCCACGTCGACGCGGAACAGCGGCGGCATCGCCACGAACGCGTGACCTTCGCGCACGAGCGCGGGAAAGTGCTTGATGAACAACGCCGAGAGCAGCGTCGCGATGTGCAGGCCGTCCGAATCCGCATCGGCGAGGATGATGACCTTGCCATAACGCAGTCCGGACAGATCATCCTTGCCCGGATCACAGCCGATCGCGATCGCGAGGTTATGCACTTCCTCGGAAGCCAGCACCTGGCCGGACTCGACCTCCCACGTGTTGAGGATCTTGCCGCGCAACGGCAGGATCGCCTGGAAATCCTTGTCGCGCGCCTGCTTGGCGCTACCGCCGGCGGAGTCGCCTTCGACGAGAAACAATTCCGTGCGCGTCAGATCGCTCGAGGCGCAATCGGCGAGTTTGCCGGGCAGGGCGGGACCTTGCGTGATTTTCTTGCGCACGATCTGCTTTTCGGCTTTCAGGCGCAGCGTCGCACGCTCGATCGCGATCTGCGCAATCCTTTCGCCGAGTTCGACGTGCTGATTGAGGAACAGCGAAAATCCATCGTGCGCGGCATTCTCGACAAAACCCGCTGCGTCGCGCGATGAAAGCCGTTCCTTGGTCTGGCCGGAGAATTGCGGATCCTGCATCTTCAGCGACAGCACGAAACACAGGCGATCCCAAACGTCCTCGGGCGCGAGTTTGATGCCACGCGGCAACAAGTTGCGAATCTCGCAGAATTCGCGCAACGCGTCGGTGAGGCCCGAACGCAACCCGTTGACGTGAGTGCCGCCCTGAATTGTCGGAATCAGGTTTACATAGCTTTCCTGCGTCAATTCGCCGTCCGGCGCCCAGGCCAGTGCGAAGTCGACCGTGCCGGTGTCGCGTTTGAGCGAACCCAGGTACAAATTCTCCGGCAGATAAAGCGTGTCGCCGAGCATCGAACGCAGGTAGTCGCGCAGTCCGTCTTCGTAATACCAGGTGTCGGTTTCGCCGCTCGCTTCGTCGAGCAGGCGCACGGTCAAGCCGGCGCACAGCACGGCTTTCGCGCGTAGAACGTGCTTGAGCTTCGGCAGCGAGATCTTTGAAGTATCGAAGTATTTTGCTTCCGGCCAGAAACGCACGGTCGTGCCGGTCTGCTTCTTCGGCACGCTGCCGGTCACCTTCAATTCGCTGGCGCGATCGCCGTGTTTGAAATCCATCCGGTAGACCTGGCCGTCGCGACGAATCGTCACCTCGACTTTTTCCGACAGCGCATTGACCACCGAAACGCCGACGCCATGCAGGCCGCCGGAGAACGCGTAATTGCGATTCGAAAACTTGCCGCCCGCGTGCAGGCGCGTGAGGATCAGCTCGACGCCGGGAATGCCTTCCTCCGGATGGATGTCGACCGGCATGCCGCGGCCGTCGTCACTCACTTCGACCGAACCGTCGGTGTGCACGATGACCTCGACGGTCTTGGCGTGGCCGGCCAGCGCCTCGTCGACCGAATTGTCGACGACTTCCTGCGCGAGGTGATTCGGGCGCGAGGTGTCGGTGTACATGCCGGGCCGGCGTTTGACCGGTTCCAGGCCAGACAGGACTTCGATATCGGCGGCGTTGTAACGACTGCTCATTAGCGGTGGATTTTCCTTGGCGGCGGCGGATGGTCGATGCTGGCGGGGAAAAATTCAAGCTACTCGCCTGCAAAGCCGCGAGCCTGTAGAATATCGCTTTACCAGCAGCGGAATCGTGCTGATGACCCCCCTGATTTTCGTAACCGGTGGTGTGGTGTCCTCGCTTGGCAAGGGCATCGCCTCCGCCTCTCTGGCTGCCATCCTCGAGGCGCGCGGCCTGCGCGTGACGATGATGAAGCTCGATCCCTACATCAATGTGGATCCGGGCACGATGAGCCCGTTCCAGCACGGCGAGGTGTACGTCACCGATGACGGCGCCGAAACCGATCTGGACCTCGGCCATTACGAGCGCTTCGTGCGCACGCGCCTGACCGGTCGCAATTCGATCACGACCGGCAAGATTTACGAAGCGGTGATCCGCAAGGAGCGCCGCGGCGATTATCTCGGCGCCACCGT
>Ga0207674_10010619_pt1 | contig 10418 bp, 11 predicted proteins | sample KBSCornC72_FD_184303 | JGI IMG/M metagenome (GOLD analysis project Ga0207674, IMG submission 184303) | Corn rhizosphere microbial communities from Kellogg Biological Station, Michigan, USA - KBS Corn C7-2 (SPAdes) (version 2) | ecosystem: Host-associated > Plants > Roots > Rhizosphere > Soil ...
CGGCGAGCAGCAGGTCGGCGCTCCCGTACGTGATGACGAGGAAGCCCCAGAAGATCAGCGCGTGCCCGATCCCGCGCACGTAATACGGCCGCTTCAGGAGCTTGCGCTGCCCGAGGTAGATCACGATCTCGTCGCGCAGCCGGCGCGCCGGACTGTCGCCGCGGTCCTCGTTGCGGCCGAGACGCAGCAGCCGGTACAGCAGCGACGCGCGCCAGAAGAATCCGCCGAAGCCGAGCACGATCAGCGCGAGCAGCACGAGCGCAAGACCCTGCGTCGGCGCGATCACTTCAATATCTCCTGCGCGATGACGAGATTCATGATCTCGCTCGTGCCCTCGTAGATCTCGGTGATCTTCGCGTCGCGGTAGTGGCGCTCGGCGGGAAAGTCGGTGAGATAGCCGTAGCCGCCGAAGATCTGGACGCACTCGCGGGCCGCGCGCACCGCGACATCGCTCGCGAACAGCTTTGCCTGAGCCGCCGCGAGGATGTGATCCTCGCCGCGGTCTTTGAGCGTCGCGGCGCGCCAGACCAGCAGCCGCGCCGCGTCGATCTCCGTCGCCATGTCGGCGAGCTTCCACTGGATCGCCTGGAATTCGACGATCTTCTTGCCGAACGCCTCGCGCTCCTTCGCGTACGCGAGCGAATCCTCGAGGCACGCGCGCGCGATGCCTACCGCCTGCGCTGCGATGCTGATGCGGCCGCCGTCGAGCGTGGACAGGGCGATCTTGAAGCCCTGACCCACCTCGCCGACAAGATTCGCCGCGGGCACTCGGCAGTCCTGGAACATGAGCTGCGCGGTGTCGGAACCGCGGATGCCGAGCTTGTGCTCAAGCTTGCCCACGGTGAAGCCGGGCGTGCCCTTCTCCACAACGAATGCCGCGATGCCCCGGTGCTTCGCCGCCGCATCGGTCTGCGCGAAGACAAGCGTGATGTCGGCGCTTGCACCGTTCGTGATGAAGTTCTTCGTCCCGCTCAGCACCCAGGAGTCGCCGTCGCGGCGCGCCGACGTTCGCATCGCCGCGGCGTCGCTGCCCGACGCCGGCTCAGAGAGCGCGAAGCATCCGAGCTTCTCGCCGGTCGCGAGCGGCCGCAGGAAGCGGTCCTTCTGCGCGTCGCTGCCGTGATGCAGGAGCGGATCGACCACGAGCGAAACGTGCGACGACATCACGACGCCCGTCGATGCGCACGCGCGGTTGATCTCCTCGGCGACGAGGGCGTAGCTCAACGCATCGAGACCGGCGCCACCGTAGGCCTCGGGCACGTAGATCCCGAGGAAGCCCAGCGATGCCATCTCGGCAAGCAGCTCGGGCGGGACCTTGCCCTGTTCGTCGATCTCACGCGCGCGTGGGAGGACCTTCTCGCGCGCGAAGTCACGCGCGGTCCGCTGCGCGAGCTCCTGCTCCTCGCTGAGCGCCAGGTCGAATCCGGTCATTGGCTCAGTGGTCGTGACCATGTCCGTGTCCATGCTCCTCATTCGCGTGGAACCCGACGTAGCGGCCATCGGGGTCGCGAGCGTAGAAGTAGTCGCCCTGGAACGCGCCGACGGCGCAGCCGGCCGCTTTCGCACGCGCGTACGCGCTGGCGACATCGTCGATCCCGAACCAGACGACGAAGCCGCGCTGCGCCCGCACCTCGGCCTCGGTCTGGCGATCGTCCGGGTCGTGGATGACGACCTGTGCGTTCTCGGTCTCGAGCCAGGTCGCGCCGCCCTGGAGATCCGCCTTGAGTCCGGCGATCTCGGCGTAGAAGCGCACGACCTCTTCCCGCCTCGAGGTGAAGGCCATCACCGGGCCGACGCTGGGCACGTGGTCGTCGCTCACAGCGCCTCGACTGCGAGCGCGACCGCCTCGCCGCCGCCCAGGCAGAGGGACACGACGCCGCGCCGCTTGCCGCGCGCGCGAAGCGCGTACAGAAGCGTCACCAGAAGCCGCGCGCCGGACGCACCGATCGGATGCCCGAGCGCGACCGCACCGCCGTTCACGTTGAACTTCTCGTCGGAGATCCCGAGCTCGCGGCGCACACCCTCGATGCCGCTGAACGCCTCGTTCACCTCGAACAGGTCCACCGAGTCGACTGTCCATCCCGCCCTCTCGAGCACGCGCGCGATCGCGCCGCTCGGCGCGAGGAGGAAGAGCTCGGGCTCGCGTGCGTACTGCGCCTGCGCGATGACGCGCGCGATCGGGGCGGCGCGCAGCTCGCGCGCACGATCCGCCGACGCGACGACGAGCGCGGCCGCACCATCGTTGAGCTTCGATGCGTTGCCGGCCGTGATCGTGCCTCCGGGCTTGAACGCCGGCGCGAGCTTCGCGAGCGCCTCGAGGCTCGTCTCGCGGGGCGACTCGTCCTTCGCGACCGTCGTGACCGCGCCCTTGCGCCCGGGAACATCGACGGTGACGATCTCCGCGTCGAACGCACCGTCCCTCTGCGCGCGCAGGGCTTTCTCGTAGCTGTGCAGAGCGAAGCGGTCCTGATCCTCGCGCGTGAGCGCGCAGCACTCCGCGGCCTTCTCGCCGCCGAGGCCCATGTGACCGCCGCCGTACGCATCCACAAGGCCATCCACGAGATTCGCGTCCTCGATGCTGTGCTCGCCGAGCGCCAAGCCAGTGCGCAGGCCGCGCACGAGATACGGCGCGTTCGACATCGACTCCATGCCTCCGGCCACGATGCAGCGCGCCTCGCCCGCGAGGATCTGTGAGGAAGCGAGCATCACGCTCTTCAGGCCGGAGCCACAGACTTTGTTCACCGTCGTGCAGGGCACGCTCTGCGGCAGACCAGCTCCGAGCGCGGCCTGTCGCGCCGGGGCCTGTCCAACGCCCGCCTGTACGACGTTGCCCATGTAGACCTCGTCGATCTTGTCGTCGGCGATGCCTGAGCGCTCGAGCGCCGCGCGGATCGCGATGGCGCCGAGCTTCGGTGCCGCGAGCGGCGCGAGACCGCCAAGGAACGCTCCGATCGGGGTGCGCGCAGCGCCGACGATGACGACCTCGCTCACTTGTCCTCCAACAGACGCTGGGTCACGTGCTCGCGGTACGCGCGGATCTCGTCGCGCAGAGCGGCGAGCTCGTTCATGCGGTCACCCAGTGTGGCGAGATGCGCGTCTAGCAGCTCGACGAGCCGCGGCAGGACGTTTCGATTCGATCGGTGCCGCTGGTACATGCGCTCGAGCTCGAGCATCTCCTGAAGCGTGAGGCCGAGCATCTTCAGCTTTCCGATGTACTTGAGACGGCGCACGTCGTCATCGGTGTAGACGCGCACACCGCCGTCGAGACGCTTCACGGATTCGAGAAGACCGAGCTCCTCGTAGTAGCGGATGGTCCGGTCGGTCAGTCCGACTTTCGCGGCAACCTCTCCGATCCGATATTGGCCGACGGTCGTCGCCACACGATCTCCTCGGAGTCACTTTGCCAGTTCACGTCAACTGGCAGCCAGAGCATAGCGTCGGCCGCCGGGGGGCGATCGCAGGCGTCAGCCGGCTATGCGGCGGAGGACGAAGGCGAGCGCGTCGGATGCGAGTGCCGCGTCGACGGTCGTGGCCGACTCTCGGGGTGTGTGACTCCCCCCGGTCGAGCGGATGAACAGCATCCCCGTCGGCACGCCGGCGAGCGCCGGGTTCTGCGCGTCGTGCCCAGCGCCACTCGAAAGGACTGGAGGCTCCACGCCGACGCTCGCGGCCGCCCGCGAGAACATGTCGCGCATCGTCAGGTCGAGCGGTGTCGGCGGTACAGCATTGAACACGTCGATCGACGTCTCGAGACCCCGCGCTTCGGAGACGCGTTTCACGGCCTCGTTGAGATCCGCCATGACAGCGTCGATCCGCGCCTGATCCGGCGCGCGCACGTCGATCGAGAAAATGCATTCGCCCGGCACGACGTTCTTCGCACCGGGACGCACGCCTATCTCCCCCACCGTGCCGACCGTGTTCTCGCGCGAGCGCGCCGCGGTCTCCAGTGCGAGGGCCATCTCGGCCGCGCCGAGCAGTGCGTCGGCCCGCGCGGTCATGACGGTCGCACCCGCGTGATCGGCTCGTCCCTTCACCGTGACGCGTCCATGAACAATCCCGACGATGTCGCTCACGACACCGAGCGGCCGATTCGCTTCCGCGAGCCGCGGCCCTTGCTCGATGTGTAGCTCGAGATAGGCAGCGATCTCGCGCGGGTCCCGCGCCGCGAGCGCGGGATCGCCCTGCTCGCCCAGCGTGCGCAGCGCGTCGACGATCGAGATCCCCTTGCGATCGGTGCGCTCGGCGGCACGCGCAGGAAGTCGGCCGAACGCCGCCGCCGATCCGAAGAGTCCGATCCCGAACCGCGCGCCCTCCTCGTCGGCCCACGCCACGACCTCGACCGGGCGCTGGAACCGCGTGCCCACGTCCAGGAGCGACTCGATCGCCTCGACGGCGCAGATCACGCCGAGCGCGCCGTCGAAACGACCACCCTCAGGAACCGAGTCAACGTGCGAGCCGACGAGCACGATGGGATCGTTCTCGCGCTCGCCGGGGAAACGCGCGAACAGATTGGCTGCGGCATCGCGGCGCAATACGGCGCCCCTGGCTGCGCACCAAGATCCGACCAGATCGCGAGCCGACTGCTCTTCGGCGCTGAGACCCAGGCGCGTGACCGCGCCATCGCGTGCGCCGATAGCGGACAGCTCGTCGATGTGTTTCTGCAATCGGAAGAAGTCGCTCATGCGATGAGATGTGCTTCCAGCTCGTCGGGTGGAAACGGCAGGCCCACGAACACTTCTTTCTCCAGCGCCGTCGCGGCAGGGATCGCTCGCTCGATGTCGCTCGCGTAACGCGGATGCCGGCGCGCCGTGTCCAATGCGCGCTCAGTGACCGACTCGACCTTCATCCCTCCGCGGCGGTCCGCGACGTAGACGATCTTGTCTGCGAGCGTCGCGGGTGCGGTCGCGGCATCGAGCACGGTATAGATCGCGTGCCGGCGAGCCGGCTCGACCGAGTTCGCGAGCCCTTCGGCGGCGAGGATCAGTGCTGACAGCTCGTTGTGCTCGCGCCTGTCGCCCGTGACCAGTGGACTGCGGCCGATGTCGTGGAGATATCCCGCGAGCGCGATGTCCCGAGCCTGGTCCATGACGTCCGCACGGGCCGCGACGATCGTCTCGGCGATCCGGCCGACGAGCAGGCTGTGGGTGCGCAGCCACTCCGGATAGCCGTACCGGTCAAAGAAGCGCTCCGCTTCTGTGGATATCTTCGTCAATTCGCTATTGACACTCCGTCGCCGCATGAATACGGTGCCGCCGGGGAGCGTGACCAGGGTTGGACGGATCGGAAAGCGGCGAGCGCATCATCGCGCACCTTGCCTTCGCGCGGGCAGTGGCCGCTCGGTCACTCGATCCGCGGTGCCGTGGAGCGGACCGCGAGGACCTGATCGCGTGGGGCGTCGTCGGGCTGGTCCAGGCGGCGCAGCGCTATCGCGGCGACCTCGGTGCCTCGTTCGGCGCATACGCCGCCCGCCGCGTTCGGGGCCAGGTTCTCGACGCGCTCCGCGAGCGCGATCCGCTGACACGGTCCGCGCGCAGGGCATACCGCGAGGCGCAGCGCATCGCCGAGGATCTCCCACCGCCGTACGTCGAGATCTCGCTCGACCGCCTCGCGGAGCTAGGCGACGGCGGCATCGCGGCGCCGGACGCGGTCGCCGCCACGGGGACGCGCCGCGACCCACGCTGGGACTGCGTCGCACGTCAGCTCCGAGTGCTCTCAAAGCTGGAGCGTCGTGTGATCGTGCTCTCGTACGGTCGCGGTCTGACGCTGCGCGAGATAGGCGTTTCGGTGGGGCTGTCGGAGTCGGGCGTCTGCCGCGTCCGCGCGCGAGCGCTGCGACGGCTGCGGTCCGCCCTCGGCGAGGCGCAGGAGGCCGCGTAGCGCGACGGCTAGAGTCGCGAATGTGTCACGACTTCGTCAGGCCCGCTTCGCACGACTGGTGGCGCGCGCACTCGACGACCTGCCCGCGGAGTTTCGCGAGCAGATGCGCAACATCGAGATAGTCGTCGAGGACGAGCCGTCGCCCGAGCAGCTCCGCGGCGACGGCGAGCTGCTCGGCCTGTACGAGGGCGTGCCGCTCACGGATCGCGGCGCGATGGAGCCGTACCTGCCGGATCGCATCAGCATCTTTCGCGGCCCCATCGAACGCATCAGCGCGTCACCGCGACGGCAGGCCGACATCGTGCGCGACACCGTGGTCCATGAGATCGCGCACCACTTCGGCATCAGCGACAAGCGTCTCGGGGAGCTGGGTCTTGGTGACGAAGACTGACGTCGACCCAAAGCACCGCGATTTCTTAGAGGAACGGTTCGGGCCCTCAGCACGGATCACGGTCATGCGGCCTGGCGAATGGTCCGTGGTGTATTCGGTCGTGACGGGCGACGCGGAGCTCGTCGCGCGCTTCAGCGCCTACGACGAAGACTTCGAGAAGGACGCATACGCGGCGCGCTACTCGTCGCCGGCGCTGCCGATCCCGCCGGTCATCGACTGGGGACCGGCCCTCGGTGGCTTCTACGCGATCGCCCCGCGGATGCACGGCGAGCACATCGATGGTCTCGACGAAGGGCGGATGCGGCGCGTCCTCCCCTCGCTGTTCGCTGCGCTCGATGCGATGAACGCGGTCCAGCCTCCTGCCACATCAGGCGCCGGTGGATGGCGCGCCGACGGCCGCATGAGTCATCCGAGTTGGCGCGCGTGGCTCCTCGGGTTCGTCAACGAGCCCGCGGCGCGTGGCGCTCCTGGATGGCGGGAGCTTCTTCGCGACTTACCGAAGGTCGTTTCGGCGTTCGAAGAGAGCTACGCACGTCTGGCGCAGATGGTCGAGCACTGCCCGGAGGAGCGGGCCCTCTTCCACGACGACCTCATCAACCGGAATGTTCTGGTCGACGGCGATCGCATCAGTGCAGTACTGGACTGGGGCACCTCGAAGTACGGCGACTTTCTCTACGACATCGCGAACTTCGTCTTCTACCGACCGTGGTTCCCAGCGTGGCGGAACATCGATTTCGCGGCCGAGGCTCGCGCGCACTACGACGCGATCGGGTTCGCGGTGCCGAACTTCGCGGAGCGGCTCACGTGCTACTGCCTACGGATCGCGCTCGAGGGTGTCGCGTACAGCGCCTTCCGCAACCGTTGGGATGAGGTCGAGCTGAGAGCGCGTCATGCGTTGGAGATCGCTCGGGGTTAGCGCTGCGGCTGACTGAGCGCGGTCCGGAACTTCTTCATCGAGCCCTCGACTCCGTCGGGCGATTCGAACACCGCCGAACCGGCAACGACGACCGACGCGCCGGCTTCAACGACGCGACGGACGTTGTCGAGCTTCACGCCGCCATCGACCTCGATCTCGACCGCGAGATGGCGCGCGTCGATCTCCTTGCGCAGGCGCTGGAGCTTTCCGATCGCGCTCTCGATGAACTTCTGGCCGCCGAACCCCGGGTTCACGCTCATCACCAGGGCAAGGTCGACCTCATCGAGGTACGGCAGGATCGCCTCGACGGGTGTGTCCGGGTTGAGCGTGATCCCCGCTTTCGCGCCGCGGGTGCGGATCCGGGCCAGGGTCGCCGATACCTCGCGTGCCGCCTCGACGTGGATCACGAGATAGGCGGCGCCCGCGTCGACGTAGCGGTCCACCCAGTCGTCGGGCTGCTCGATCATCAGATGGACATCCAGCGGCAGGCGGGTCGCACGGTGCAGGTCGGCCACCATCTTTGGCCCAAATGTGAGATTCGGCACGAAGTGACCGTCCATCACATCGACGTGGACCCAGTCGGCTCCGCCCCGTTCGAGCGCGCCCACGGCCTCCGCGAGGCGACCGAAGTCGGCGTTGAGGATGGAGGGAGCAAATTTCGGTTCAGAAATGCGCGCTTCTCTCCTTGTTACAGGCGCGGCGGGCTGGCATCATTCGAGGAGTCCCACCTCCGCCCGTTCAGGTTAGAGGGAGAGAACATGTACCGCCCCCAGAACCTCCGAATCCCAGGACCGACCGTGGTGCCGCAGAGCGTGCTCGCCGCGTCGGCCCGACCGATGATCAATCACCGCGGCCCCGAGTTCGCCGCGCTGCTGGCCGCGCTCACCCGCGCGCTGCAGGACTTCCTGCGCACGCAGGGTGACGTGCTCACCCTTACCGCATCGGGCTCGGGCGCGATGGAAGCGGCCGTTGCGAACACGCTGTCGCGCGGCGACCGAGCGCTCGTGTTCATCAACGGCGCGTTCGGCGAGCGCTTCTATTCGATCTGCAAGGCATACGGCGTCGACGCTCGTCGCATCGACATCACGCTCGGCCGCGCGATCGACCCCGAGCTCGTTCGCGAAGAGCTCGCGAAGGAGAAGGGCAAGGACGGCGCGAAGGCCGTCATGCTCCAGCACAACGAGACGTCGACCGGCGTCCTCAATCCACTGAAAGAGATCAGCGAAGTCGTCCGCGAGTCGGGCAAGCTGCTCATTGTCGACAGCATCTCCGGCGCCGGCGCGGCCGAGCTCGAGATCGACGAGTGGGGCATCGACGTGTGCGTGACCGGCTCGCAGAAGGCGTGGGGCGCGCCACCCGGCGTCTCCATCGTCACGATGAGCGAGCGCGCGTGGAAGTTCTACGAGAAGTCCGATCTGCCCAAGGCGTACTTCGATCTCGCCGCGGCGAAAGCCGCGCTCGAGAAGGGCGCGACGCCCGCCACGCCGGCCGTCACCGTGTACATCGCACTGCAGGAGGCGCTCCGTCTCATGGCCGAGGAGGGCCTCGAGGCGATCCTCCGTCGCCACCAGAACCTCGCACGCGCGACGCGTCGCGGACTGCAGGCTCTGAATCTCACGCTGTTCGCCGACGAGGCACACGCGTCGCCCGCGGTCACCGCGTTCCGTCCGCCGACGCGCGTCGATGCGCGCAACCTCATCCGCGTGCTGCGCGATGACTACGACACGATCGTCGCCGGCGGCCAGGGCAAGCTCGAGGGCCAGCTCATCCGCGTCGGTCACCTCGGCTTCGTGACGCTGCAGGACATCCTCAACTTCTTCAGCGCTCTGGAGCTCGCGCTACGTGACTTCAACCAGCCGGTCGAGCCGGGCCAGGCGATCGCCGCGGCGCTCCGCGCTTACGCGGAGAGCGCGCCGCAGGCCACCCGACCCGGTGCACGATCAGGCGGCTCGCGCGCGGACACCGTCGCTACCCGCCGATAGGCAAGTGGGGGCGCTAGGCCAACTCGAGCGCGGAGCCAGCGCCCCGCAGGTCCAAAGACCCATCGTCCACGTGGCCGATCCTCTCGCCGAGGACGGTCTTGTCCTGCTCCGCGAACGATGCGAGGTCCGCACGACGACCGGACTCGCTGAGGCCGACCTCGCGTCGCGCCTCGCCGACGTCGACGCGCTCATCGTCCGGAGCGAGACGAAGGTGACGGCGAAGATCCTCGACGCGGCGCCGCGGCTCGCCGTCGTCGGCCGCGCCGGCGTCGGCGTTGACAACATCGACGTACCAGCTGCGACCGCGCGCGGCGTCTACGTCGTGAACGCGCCGCTCGGGAACATCGTCGCGGCCGCCGAGCACACGCTCGCCCTCGCACTGACGTTGCTCCGGCGCATCACCGATGCGGACCGCAGCGTCCGCGCCGGCGAGTGGACACGTTCGAAATTCATCGGCCGCGAGCTGCGCGGCAAGACGCTGGGCCTCGTGGGCATCGGCCGCGTTGGCTCGGAAGTCGCGCGCCGCGCGGCCGGGTTCGAGATGAAGGTCATCGCGCACGACCCGTTCGCGACGGAGGCGAGCGCGCGCGCAGCCGGCGCGCAGCTGGTGGAGCTCGATGAGCTGCTCCGCAGCGCCGATCTCATCTCGCTGCACACGCCACTCACCGAGAAGACGCGCAATCTCATCAACGCCGACGCGCTCGCGAAGATGAAGCCGACGACGGTCCTCGTGAACTGCGCGCGCGGCGAGGTCGTCGATCTCGCAGCGCTTGCGGCGGCGCTCCAGGCCGGCACGATCGCTGGCGCCGCGCTCGATGTGTACCCGAACGAGCCGCTGCCGGCCGACTCCCCCATCCGCGGCGCGCCGCGCACGGTGCTCACGCCGCACCTCGCTGGCTCGACGGCCGAGGCGCAGGTGAACGTCGCGGTCGATGTCGTGAAGCAGATCCTCGACGTCCTCGACGGCCATCCCGCCCGCTACGCGGTGAACGCGCCGCGACCACCGTCCGACGAGGCCGGCGGCAGCGCGTGGCTGCGCTGCGGCGAGCGCATCGGTGCGCTTGTCGCGCAGCTGCTCGACCAGCGGCCCGCGAAGCTGGAGCTCGCGTACGCCGGCAAGCTCCTCGAGCTCGACGCCGAGCCGCTGCGCGCCACCGTCGTGAAGGGCCTGCTCGAGACGTTCAGTGCGGAGCGCGTCAACCTCGTGAACGCGCTGGCGATCGCCCATTCGCGCGGTCTCGTGATCGAGGAG
>Ga0207674_10010622_pt1 | contig 10413 bp, 8 predicted proteins | sample KBSCornC72_FD_184303 | JGI IMG/M metagenome (GOLD analysis project Ga0207674, IMG submission 184303) | Corn rhizosphere microbial communities from Kellogg Biological Station, Michigan, USA - KBS Corn C7-2 (SPAdes) (version 2) | ecosystem: Host-associated > Plants > Roots > Rhizosphere > Soil ...
GGCCTATGCGGCCAACTTCACGCCCGACGGCGCGTTCGCACAGATGGAAAACGGCCGCTGCACATTTCTTCTCAGCGGCGGCGGCGATCACGCCTGCGCCATTCACAATGCCGGCGGACACGCCGCCTTGCCGCTGCCGTGCCGGATGTTCCCGCGGCAGGTGCTGCACGATCCGCGCGGCACCTTTATCACGCTGTCGCATTTCTGTCCGACCGCCGCCGGGCTGCTCTTCAACGATGATGAGCATTCGGTTGGAATCATGGATGCGCCCGCGGCGCTCGCCGGCGACGTGATGCTCGATGGCCTCGACGCGCGCGAGACCTGGCCGCCCCTCCTGCGTCCGGCAGCACGATGACGGCATCGGGCAGCCAGACCAGGGCGGTGAGGCCGCCGGTAGCGGCCGGCTGCAGCCGGACCTTGACGCCGTGCCGCATCGCGAGCTTGCCCACCACGAACAGGCCCATGTTCCTGGAGACCGCGACGTCGACCGGCGGCGGGTTCTCCAGCCGCCAGTTGGCCTGCGCCATCATCTCCGGGTTCATGCCGACCCCCTGATCGGTGACCTCGACCAGGACGCCGCCGGTGACGAGCGCGCGGCCGGAGATGTCGACCGGCGTATCCGCGGCCGACAGCGACGCCGCGTTCTCGGCCAGCTCGGCGATCAGGTGGACGACGTCGATGACGGCGGGTCCGGATACCGCGATGTCCGGCTGCACGCTGACCGAGACGCGCTCGTACTCCCCGGTCTGCGCCACCGCGGCCCTGATCACGTCCACCAGCATCACCGGGCGGTTCCAGCGGCCCGGCAGCTCGTGTCCGGCCAGCACGAGCAGGTTCTGCGAGTAGCGGCGCATGCGGGTGGCCAGGTGATTCATGGTGACCAGGCTCGCCCGTCGGTCGGCGTCCAGCTCGGTCTGGCCGAGCTCGTCGATGAGCCGGAGCTGGTGTTCCATCAGGGTCTGGCCGCGGCCAGACAGCTCGGTGAACATCTCGCTGAGCTTGCCGCGAAGCCCGGCCTCGTTGTCGGCCAGCCGCAGCACCTCGCCTTGTACCTGGTCGAAGGCACGCGCGACATCGCCTATCTCATCGAGAGCGGAGATGCCGACGGCCTTGACGGCGAACGGCCGACCCTTGCCGGCGGTCTGGCCGATGTGTCCCAGGCTGATATCGCGGAGCGCGTCGGGCAGCCATACCTCGGTCAGCTCGACCGCCCCGGTCCGCAGCTGGCGCAGCGGACGCAGCACCGACCTGATCAAGATCAGCGCGGAGCACACCCCCACCGCCAGGATGACGCCCGCGAAGAGCAGGGCCAGGATGGCCGACGCGATGGCCCCGTCACGCATGGAACTCACGTTGGAGTCGGCCGAAGCGCGCTGGAAGGCGCCGACCGCGCGGATGAAGCTGGCGGTGGCGAGGGCGGCGGCCGCCGCGGAGACGACCGCCAGCAGGCACAGCCGGGTGCGGACGAGCCAGTTCGTCCGTGGCCCGCCGGGATCGGGCGACGGCGCCGGCGTCCCGACGCCCGATGCCTGACGGGCGCCATCCTGACCGGCGCCATCCTGGCGGGCGCCATCCTGGGGGGCACCGGCGGGCGGGGCCTCTGCCGCGGGTTCGTAAGGGGGCGAGGATGAATGGAGCGCCGCGGAGCCAGCGCGGGACGCCGGGTAGGCCTCCCTCGCGGCGTCAAGAGCCGGGCCCGGATCATTTCCGGCCGGGTACTCGTGCGGGGCATCGCTAGTCCGGCGGAAGAAGTCCGCGGCCACGAGAACGGCGACCACCATCACCAGGGTCGCCAGGACGATTTCAACATGCATTTCTGCTCACACCCCGGGGGTCAATGGCCGACTCAGCCGTGAAGCCGACACAGCATGCCTTCCCTGCAGTCTGTCTTGCTATGAGGCGCGCCCCGGCGTGCCAATGCCAACCCTAGCCGGTATCCGGGCAATTTTTGGGGATTTGCATTGACCCGGAGAATTTGCCACAAGGCCTGGCCTGACCGCCGCCCAGTTGCAGGACCAGCCGCAGGACAAGCGCTTGCGGCACCGTATTACGCATCTCAAGTGCTGCTTCGCCGCACTGCTCACGCTGGTAACACCGGTCTCGGACCTGGCTATGAGGAGCATACTTCTGATTAGTTCCCGTTAGCTATTCATCGGCTATTCATCATCGATTGAAGTACGTGGCGTCAAGGCCCGGCTATGCTCCCCCATTCCCGCCGATGGCCAACTTACCGCCATTGCGAAATTCACCGTCCTTATCACGAGGCGCGGAATCTGACCGTAAGGTTTGAAAAGCAGCTAAACGCCATGTTCGGCGCGGCCACGTTGTCTGCGGGCGGACGTGAGCATGAGCGCGGAAAGGCTGCAGGCCGGGGCTGGCACAAGGCCGAGAGGTAGGAAGATGACGGAACGATTCATGACGGCTGCCCCGGAAACCACTCAGGTGCTGCCCGCCCGGCTGGAGCCCGACGCGATCGGGGCCGCCCAGGACACCATCATCGGGATGGCCAACTCCGCGCCGACAGTGGCCATCGGCCTGTCGCTGGCCGGCCTGGCCGCGGCGGCGGCCTACGGCAGCGGGCCGGTCATCATCTTGTGCGGCATCCCGATGCTGGTCATCGCCAACGCCTATCGCCGCCTGAACCTGTGGAGCGCCAACTGCGGCGCGTCCTTCGAGTGGGTCGGCCGGGCGATCGACCCGTACCTCGGGTTCCTCACCGGGTGGCTGATGATTGCCGCCAGCCTGATCGCGGCGGTGGCCGGCGTGGTGGTGCTCGCCCCGTCGGTCCTGGCCATCTTCGGCGGCAGCGCGCTGAGCACCTGGCCGAACATCTTCATCAGCACCGCCGTGATCGTGGTGTTGCTGGTGATCGCGGTGGCAGGTATCCGTCTCACCGCGCGTACCCAGGTGGCGATGGGGGTGATCGAGTACGCGATCCTCATCGGCTTCTCGATCTGGGGTCTGGTGTTTGCGCTCGGCCACCACCACGGTAGCTTCCCGATCACCAGGGATTGGTTCAACCTCGGCGGGATCGGCGGACAGGGCAGCCTGGCCTCGGGCCTGCTCATCGCGGTATTCATGCTGGCCGGCTGGGACGCCACGGTCTACGTCAATGAGGAAGTGAAGCACCGGCGGCACAACCCGGGCAAGGCCGCTGTCATCGCGGTCGCCCTGCTCATCGCCATCTACACCTTCTCCCAGGTCGGATTGCAGGGAGTGGTCTCGCCGGCCAAGCTGCAGGCCAACTCGTCCTCGGTGCTCGTCTACGTCGCCCAGGCTCTCGGCGGCGGCCCCGCGGCCAAGGTGATGGCGCTCGCGCTGGCGCTGTCGGTGATCGCGTCCACCGGCGTCAGCATCGTCATCCTGGCCCGGATGATCTACGGGATGGCGAGCCACCGGGTGCTGCCCTCGATCCTCGGCAACGTGAGCCCCCGGTTCGCTACCCCGGCCATCGCCAGCGTCGTCGTCGGCGTGGTCCTGGTCGCGGTCACCTGGATCTACCTGCTCTCCGGCTCGATCGCGAACGCCTTCACCCAGCTGATCGACGTGACCGGCGTGCTGTACGCCAGCTTTTACATCCTCACCGCGTTCTCCGCCATCGTGTACTACCGGCGGCGCATCTTCAGCAATGCCTGGGACGCGGTGCTGGTCGGTATCCTCCCCCTGGCGGCGGCCGGTTTCCTGGTCTGGATCGTGATCCGGTCGTGGCAGAACGCGCCCGGGTCGCAGCGCTGGTCGCTGTTCGGCATCGTCATGGCCGGCGTGGCGCTGATGCTCGTCGCGCGCTACATCCTGCGATCGCCGTTCTTCCGGATCCCGCGCGAGAGCGCGCCGAGATAACCGGGAGGTGTGACATGACGCAGCCCGTCTTCGAGACCACCGCCACCGCCCTGCGGGAGAAGAGCAAGCTACAGCGGCACTTCCGGCGTTTCGACGTGTTCTTCTACCTGATCTGCACGGTGGTGACGATCGACACCATCGGCGCCGTCGCGAGCAACGGCGCCCAGGGGTTCACCTGGCTGATCTTTCTCGGTGTCCTGTTCTTCCTGCCGTACGCGCTGTCCGTCGCCGAGCTCGGCTCCGCGTTTCCGCAGGAAGGGGGCCCCTACGTCTGGAGCCGGCTGGCGTTCGGGCGCCCGCTGGCCGCCATCAACTCGGTGATCTACTGGATCTCCAACCCGATCTGGATCGGCGGGTCGCTCACGATCGTGTCGTTCGCCGCCATCGAGGAGTTCTTCGGCCCGGTCGGGGGGGCCGGGAAATACGTGTACGCGGTGGCCTTCATCTGGTTCACCATCGTGACCGCGATCGTGTCGCTGCGGTACGGCAAGTGGGTGCCGACGCTCGGGGCGTGGGCGCGCGGAGCGGTGCTGACGTTCTTCGTCGTGTCCGTCGCCCTCTTCGCGGCCAGGCACGGGGTGCACGGCTTCGGCGGGCACGCCTTCCTGCCCACCTATGCGGTGTTCATCGCCGTGGTGCCGGTGCTGTTCTTCAACTACGCCGGCCTGGAGGTGCCCACGGCGGCGGGCGAGGAGATGACCAATCCCCGGCGTGACGTGCCGTTCTCGGTGCTCTGATCGGGCACCGCGACGGTGCTGGCCTACGGGATCCCCATCCTGGCCATCCTCGTCGTGCTGCCGGCCAGCCAGGTGTCCGGGCTGACCGGGTTCCTGGACGCGGTCAAGGCCACGTTCACCGTGTACGGCGGCCATATCGCCTCCGACGGATCCGCCACGCTCACCGGAGCCGGGCTGATCCTGGGCCGGATCGCGGCCATCGTGTTCATCTTCGCCCTGGCCAGCGCCGGCACCACCTGGATCATGGGCTCGGACAGGACCGAGGCGGTGGCCGCCGACGACGGCGGAGGTCCCCGTGTCCTGGGCCGGTTCTCGGCCAGGTTCGGCACTCCGGTCGCGATGAACCTGCTGTCCGGGCTGGTGGCGACCGTGCTGATGATCGCCGCCTTCCAGATCACCGGGGCCGATTCGAGCCGGTACTTCGCCGCCGTGCTCGGGCTGACGATCTCGACCACCACGATCTCGTACCTGTTCATCTTCCCGGCGCTGGTCAAGCTCAGGTACTCGCGTCCGGACGTGGAGCGCCCCTACCGGGTACCCGGCGGCGTGGCGGGCGCCTGGATCTGCTCGGTCGTGCCGACGTTCTGGGCGCTGCTGGCCACGGTCGCGCTGATCTGGCCGGGCTTCGGCGTCAACTGGTTCGGCGGCGGCGGGAACCCGAACGACAACCTGGCCGCGCTCAGCTTCTCCCACCAGCGGTTGCAGTACGAGCTCACGCAGATCGTGCCGCTGGCCGTCATCGTCGGTGTCGGCGTAGTCTTCTACCTCCTGGGCGGCAAGACGCGCCGGGAGACGGCCGCCGAGCCGGTCGCGCCGGTCTATGTCCCGGCTGATCACCACGAGACGGCGCCCTGATTGGAGGCAGCGTGAGCGCAGCGGAGGGGCCCCGTGCCGCCCCGTTCGGCTTCACCCGAATTGTCTTCCTCAGCCATGTGATCACGGCCGGCGGGCCCACCTTCCCCGGTGACCCGCCGGTCGAGATCCGCCCCGCCGCCACGATCGAACGGGACGGCTACCACCTGCAATCCCTGGTGGCCGGCGAGCAGGCGGGCACGCACTGGGCCGCGCCCGCGCACTTCGCCGCGGACCAAGCCGCCGCGGACGAACTCGATCCCGGCGACTTCTTCTACCCCGCGGTCGTGCTCGACGTGCGGGCGGAGGTGAAGGAGGATCCGGACTTCGCCCTCGGCGTCGCCGAGATCAAGAGCTGGGAGGCGGAATTCGGGCCGGTCCCGGCGCACAGCGCCGTCATCATGTGGACGGGCTTCGAGGACCGCTGGGACGACCCGCCGGCCTACCTGAACGCGGATGCCGCGGGTGGGCTGCACTACCCGGGGTTTGGCCCAGCGGCCGTGAGCTGGCTGATTGAGCAGCGCTCCGTCGGCGCGCTCGGGATCGACACGATGGGAATCGACCCGGGTGCCGACACGTCGTTCGGCGCCAACCGGCTGCTGCTCCGCGAGCATCGCATCCACCTGGAGAACCTGGCCGGGCTGGGCGAGATGCCGCCGTCCGGCGGCTGGATCATCGTGGGAGGCATCCGGATACGGGGTGGCTCGGGCTCACCGGCCACCGTGTTCGGGCTGATCCCGTAGCGGCGCGGCCCTGGCGGGGCGGGCCGCAGGCCCCGGAGAGAACCACGGCAATGCCACATCGTGGTGGTCCTGACCACGGCAATGTCACATCGCCGTGGTCGGGTGGCTCCATCTGCCGATAGACGGGGGCCGGGGGCCCTTCACCCCTATTGGGGCGGAGGCGGAGGGCCGGGGGGGCGGGGCGGGAATTTGGGACTGTGCGGTGAAATTGTCACTGAATGTATTACTGTGACGACAGAGAGAAAAAAGATGCAGGTAAATGCCTATTCACAATATGCATGCAAAAGATTACTCTAAGTGCTAGGTGCCCCGTTTGACCCTAATGGGGCGGTCCCAGCGAGAGGGGTCCGGGAATGCCTGGGACGCGGCATGAACTGGCTGCGGCCGCCCCCGCACGGGTCACGACCGTGCAGGGCTGGCGTGACCTGAGCGCGCTGGAACCCGCGCTGGACGCGCTGCAGCGGGCCGCCGGGATCCCGGTGACGGCCCGGCTCGCCTGGTGGCGCGCGGCGCTCATGGCGGACCGCGACATCGTTCCCCTGCTGCTGGTGATGCGCGGGCTGGACGGCACCTTCTTGGCTGCCGCGCTGGTCGCGCTGCGCGACCAGGACGGGGAGTGCCGGATAACCTCGGTCCGGCCGTATACCGACGACGTGTGGGAGGTCGCCGCGGTGTCGGCGGGCGCCCGCCACACGGTGCTCGCCGGGCTGGTCCGCTACGCCGCCCGGCTGAGCTGCCCGTGGCGGCTGACCCTGACCGGGCTGCGTGACGGCGAGGAGGCGACCTGGCTCGCCGGACAGCTGCCCCGCGGTCACGTGCAAGCCGCGCCACCGGTGCCCGCCATCGGGTTCAGCCAGGACGAGATCCCGCTCGGGCCCGGGATCCGCAGCGGCCTCGACCGGTCCGGGCACCGGATCCGGCAGCACAAGCTGATCGAGACGATCCGGTTCGAACGCGAGCCTGACCTGCTGGCGGAACTACGCGACGAGATCGAGGCCGTGCACCTGGCCCGCGACCACGATGCCGGCCGGGTCAGCGACCTGGACGACGGGGCCGGCGTCGCGTTCTGGCGTTCGGTGTACGACGGGCACGCCGCCCGCGGCGAGCTCGAGGTCGCCACGCTGCGCCTGGACGGGCACCTGGCCGCGTACGTCGTGGCCCTGGCCGACCCCCCCGCGTACCGGGTATTCGACGGGCGGTTCGCGCCGAAGTGGCGGCCGTACTCCCCCGGGAGGCGACTTGAGATGGCAGTGATGGAACACGCACGTCGCCGGTCATTCCCCGAACTGGACTGGATGAGCAGCGTCGCCCCGGAAAAGCTGGTCGCCAGCAACCAGGCCGACCCGCGCTGGACCGTCACCGGGGCGGGGCCGTGAACACCAGCACGGTGACGATGGCCGTCACGGTCGTGGGCAGCGCGCTTACTGCGGCGGCGGCGCTACCGTACATCCTCGACATCGGGCGCGGCCGGGCCCAGCCCAGGATCGCGTCCTGGAGCATCTGGGCCGTCGTGCAGGCCATCGGCACCGCCTCGGCGTTCGGCGCCGGTCAGCTGCCCACGGCGTGCTACACCCTGCTCTGCGCGGCGGGCTGCGCCGCCGTGGTCTTCCTCGGGTGGCAGCACGGGAGCAGGGAGTTCGGCCGGCTGGACGCGGTGTGCGTGACCCTGGCCGCGGAGGGCGTCGCGCTGCTCGCGGTGGCCACCTGGGTGCCCGGGTTCATCCCGACCTCGTGGGCGGTCGCCGTGTCGGTGGCGACCGACTTCCTGGCCTACCTGCCGACGTTCCACCACGCCTGGCGCAGGCCCGGCGAGGAGCCGTGGGTTCCCTACGCGATGTTCGGCGCCGCGGCCGCGCTGGTCCTGCTGGTCGCGGACTACCGGATCCTCGTCGGGGTGATCTACCCGACCTACCTGTTCGCCGCCGACGCGGCCATGGTCATCATGATCCTGGCCAGCCCGCACTACGCCGCTCCGCTGCCGTCGGCGGGCCGCTCGCGATCGGTTCCGGCCGAACCTCCGATGCGGCTGTCGGTCACCTCGGCGCAGTGGCGGCCGGTGACCGGCCGGGACTGGCGCCAGCCCGACCTGGTGCCGGCGGAAATGCGGCAGCGGGCGCGCGGCGGCTACCGCTGATACCCCGCGCGGCCCTGTCTAACAGCTGGGCCTACTAGCTGGTAACGTCGCTGGCGTGGTGCGGCTAACTGGTCATGGCGGCGCGCATGCGGTCGCGGCCGCGCGGCAGCACGGCGTATCGGTGATGTTCACGCTGTCCGGCGGGCACGTGTTCCCGCTCTACGACGCGGTGGTCAAGGACGGCGCCGACGCTGCGATGCGCCTGGTGGACGTGCGGCACGAGCAGACCGCGGTGTTCGCGGCGGAAGCCACGGCGCGGCTGACCCGAACGCCCGGGCTGGCGGTGGTTACCGCCGGGCCCGGCGTGACCAACTCGGTCAGCGCGGTGACCACCGCGTGGTTCAACGGCGCGCCGGTCGTGGTGCTGGCCGGGCGCGCGCCCGACTCCCGCTGGGGCTCGGGCAGCCTGCAGGAGATGGATCATCCGCCGCTGCTCGCGCCGGTCACCAAGCGGGCCTGGACCGAGCACGACACGGCGCGGCTGGCCGGGTCGGTGGACGAGGCCTTCCGGCTGGCGGCCAGCCCGCACCGCGGGCCGGTGTTCCTGGACATCTCGCTCGAGGCGATCTACGGCCAGGCCGAGGCGGACCTGGCCGCGGCCGGGCCGGACGGTCCCGCGCCGGCCGGCCCCGCACCGGACGCCGGCGAGGTGGATCACATCGCCCGATTGCTCCGAACGGCCCGGCATCCTGTGCTCGTGCTCGGCTCCGACGTATGGCTGGGTGGCGCCGAGGACGCGGCCCGGCAGGCCGCGCAGGAGCTGCGCCTGCCGGTGATCGCCAACGGCCAGGCCCGCGGCGTGCTGCCGCGCGGTCACGAGCTGCTGGTGACCCGGGCCAGGTCGGTGGCGTTGCGCCAGGCCGACCTGGTCATCGTGGCCGGGACGCCGCTGGACTTCAGGCTGGGGTACGGGTCGTTCGGCCCGAAGGACGCCCCGGCCCGGGTGGTGCACGTGGCCGACGCGCCCGGCGGCATCGCCACGCACGTCCCGCTGGCCGCTTCGGCCGCCGGCGACCTGAGCGCGTTCTTCACCGCGCTGGCGGCGGCCGGTACCGGGCCCGGTTCCGGAGCCGGTTCTGGAGCCGGGCAGGCGGACCCGGAGTGGGTGCCGGGGCTGGCCGAGGCGACCCGGGCCGCGCTGGCCGCCGACGGGCCGCTGCTGGCCAGCGAGGCCGATCCGGTGCACCCGGCCCGTATCTACGGCGAGCTGCTGAAGGTCCTCGACGACGACGCCGTGGTCATCGGCGACGGCGGCGACTTCGTCTCGTTCGCGGGCAAGTACATCGAACCGCTCCGGCCGGGCGGATGGCTCGATCCCGGCCCGTTCGGCTGCCTGGGAACCGGCCTCGGCTACGCCATCGCCGCCCGGCTCGCCCATCCGGCCGTGCAGGTCGTCCTGCTGCTCGGCGACGGCGCGGCCGGCTTCTCGCTGATGGACGCGGACACGCTGGTCCGGCACGGGCTGCCCGTGGTCATGGTCTGCGGGAACAACGCCGGCTGGGGCCTGGAGCGGCATCCGATGCGCGCCCTGTACGGCTACGACGTCGCCGCCGACCTGCAGCCGGGCTGCCGTTACGACGAGGTGGTCCGCGCCCTCGGCGGCGCCGGCGAGCTGGTGACCGCGGCCGCGGACATCGGCCCGGCGCTGCGCCGCGCCTTCGATTCCGGCGTGCCGTACCTGGTCAACGTCGTCACTGACCCGGAGATCGCCTACCCCCGCTCGACCACCGGGGTGTGAGCGTGATCCTGATTCAGTGAGTGGAACCCTCTACCCGATAGGGAGGGTAGAAGATTCCATTCTTTGGTTTGGTTGCGGGGTTGATGTGGTGCTGGAGGGCGGCCAGCGCTGAAGGGCGGTCAGTTGCGGGCGACGACTACGCAGTAGTAGGTCTCGCGGGCGTTTTCCGGGATTGTGTCGCTGGGGTCCGGGCGCCACTCCTGGGGGTAGACCAGGCCGGGCTCGAGGATCTTCATCCCGGCGACGAGGCGCGCGATCTCGGCCCGGGTGCGGACGTGCCCCTGGCTCGACGCCTCGTCGAAGACCTCCTCGACCTCCTTGACCTCCGGGGCCGTGTCGTAGGCGGCGTGCGAGATGGCCACGTAGCTG
>Ga0207674_10010623_pt1 | contig 10413 bp, 5 predicted proteins | sample KBSCornC72_FD_184303 | JGI IMG/M metagenome (GOLD analysis project Ga0207674, IMG submission 184303) | Corn rhizosphere microbial communities from Kellogg Biological Station, Michigan, USA - KBS Corn C7-2 (SPAdes) (version 2) | ecosystem: Host-associated > Plants > Roots > Rhizosphere > Soil ...
GGAGCCTAGGCTTTGCAGATCATCGTCCGCGACAACAATATCGACCAGGCCCTCAAGGCGCTGAAGAAGAAGATGCAGCGCGAAGGCATTTTCCGGGAGATGAAACTGCGCGGCGCGTATGAAAAGCCGTCCGAAAAGCGCGCCCGCGAGCGGGCCGAGGCGGTCCGCCGCTATCGCAAGCTGCAGCGCAAGCGCGCCCAGCGCGAAGGGCTGATCCCCCAGAGCAAGCCCAAGGCGTAAGGCCGGGTTCGGAAGAGAATTTGAAAAAGCCGCTCCGTTTTGGGGCGGCTTTTTTGTTGGCTTTTTATTGGTCGCGCGTCCGGACGGAAAACCGGTTCGCGGCCGCCGCCGCTCCCACTTTTCCTGGCCGTCGCTCTTAGGTGCAATCCGCGCAGACCGCGACTTCGACCGTCACATGGCTGAGGTCGGGGTAGCGCTGGCGCAAGGACGCCTTGATCTGTTCCGCCGTGGTGGGATCGGGCGAGACCAGCGACACGATCAGCCCGCGATGGCCCGGACCCAGCCGCCACAGATGCAGGTCGGCGACCCGCGCGCCCAGATCCTGTTCGATGGTGGAGCGGATCGCGCCCGACAATTTGGGATCGGCATCGGCATCCAGGAGCACCATGGCGCTGTCCTTGATCAGGCCATAGGCCCAGGAGCCGATCACCATGGCCCCCACCAGCGCCGCCAGGGGATCAAGATAGGCCACGCCGAAATAATAGCCCGCGGCCAAGGCCACGATGGCGAGCACGCTGGTCGCCGCGTCGGCCAGCACATGCAGATAGGCGGCGCGCATATTGTTGTCGCCGTGATCGGCATGGGCGCCATGGCTATGTACATGGCCATGGGAATGATCGTGCGCATGATCGTGCTGATGCGCATCTTTCAGGATGAAGGCGCTGACCAGATTGACGCAAAGCCCGATCACCGCGATCAGAAGCGCATCGCCATAGGCGACGTCCGCGGGGTGAATCAGCCTGGTGACGGACTCGATGGCGACGGCGACGCCGGTGATGCCCAGCACGATGGCGCTGGAGAAAGCGGCGAGATCGCCGAACTTGCCCGACCCGAAACTGAAGCGGCTATTGTCGGCATGGCGCCGCGCCAGCCAGTAGGCGCCTGCCGCCAGGCCCAAGGCGCCCACATGGGTCGCCATATGCACGCCGTCGGCCAGAAGCGCCATCGAGTGATAGATAAAGCCGGTGACGATCTCCACCACCATGAAGAGCGCGGTCACCAGGGCCGCCAGCTTGGCCCGCGATTCCGCGCGGTCATGGCCGTGTCCCAGGAAGACGTGACCGTGCGTCCAGATGCCGTGATTGTGCGGGTCGTGGGCATGATCGTGCGCCATGGCGCGATTGTACCGTTTAAAGACTTAAAGACGAAGTTATTTTCGGTCGGTTGCCGCAATGTCATGTCTTGAATTGCGGCCCTTCGCGGGCGAGGCTCGGCAACTTTTCGGCTAAGGAGTTGGCGATGCGGATTTCGGCTTCTGTGTTGTTGCTGGCCTTCGCCACGGCCTTGCCGGCCGGCGGGGCCGAAGCGGCGCCCGGCGACATCTTCAAGGAACCGAGCGCGCTTTCTTTTCACGCGCCGGATTTCAGCAAGATCAAGGACAGCGATTTCGAGCCCGCGCTGGAGGAAGGCATGAAGCGCCAGCGCGCCGAAATGGCCGCGATCGCCGCCAATCCCGCAGCGCCCAGTTTCGACAATACCATCGTGGCGATGGAGCGGACCGGCCAGATGCTGGGCCGGGTATCGGATGTCTTCTCCCATCTCACCCAGGCCAACACCAATGCGGTGCTGCAGAAGGTCGAGGCGAAAGAGACGCCGCTTCTGGCCGCCCATCACGACGCCATCTACATGGATGCCAAACTGTTCGCGCGGGTGAAGGCGGTTTACGACCAGCGCGACAAGCTCAAGCTGAACGGCGAGGCGTTGCAGCTGCTCAAGATCTATTACCAGCAGTTCGTCCATTCCGGCGTGCAATTGTCCGACGCGGACAAGGCCAAACTGCGCGCCATCAACACCCGCGAATCCACGCTTTCGACCAAATTCGAGCATCAGCTTCTGGCCGCGACCAAGGCCGGTGCCCTGGTGGTGGACGATGTGAAGCAACTGGATGGCCTCAGCGCCGCGGAAATCGCCGCCGCCGCGAGCGATGCCAGGGCCCGCAAGCTGGCGGGCAAATGGGTGCTGCCGCTGCAGAACACCACACAGCAGCCGGCCCTGCTGTCGCTCACCGACCGGGCCACCCGCGAAAAGCTTTTCAACCAGCGCTGGACCGCCACGGAAAAAGGCGATGCCAATGACACCCGCGCCACCATCGCGGAAATCGCCCAGCTGCGCGCGCAAAAGGCCAAGCTGCTGGGCTATCCCAGCTATGCCGCCTATGCACTGTACGACCAGATGGCCGAGACCCCCGAAGTGGTGGAAAAATTCCTGGCCCGGCTGGTGCCCGCCACGGCGGCTGAGGAAAAGCGCGAAGCCGCCGACGTGCAAAAGGTGATCGACCAGTCCGGCGGGAAATTCCAGCTCAAGCCCTGGGACTGGGATCATTATGCGCAAGCGATCCGCAAGGCGCGCTATGATCTGGATGAAGCGGAGATCAAACCCTATTTCGAGCTCGATACCGTTCTGAAGAACGGTGTCTTCTATGCCGCAAACCGGCTCTATGGCATCACGTTCAAGGAGCGCAAGGATATTCCCGTCTGGGACCCGGACGTGCGCGTGTTCGAAGTCACCGATGCCGACGGCAAGCCGCTGGGCCTGATGTATTTCGATTACTTCAAGCGCGACAACAAGGCGGGCGGCGCCTGGATGAGCAATCTGGTGGAGCAGTCCCATCTGCTGGGCAATCGCCCCGTGATCTTCAATGTGGGCAATTTCACCAAGCCGGCGCACGGCCAGCCCGCGCTGATCACCTATGACGACGTCAACACCATGTTCCATGAGTTCGGACATGCGCTGCACGGCTTGTTCGCCGATCAGCAATATCCCACCTTGTCCGGCACCGCGGTGGCGCGCGACTTTGTCGAATTCCCGTCCCAGTTCAACGAGCATTGGGCGCTGGACCCGGAAGTGCTGGCCCATTACGCGGTCCATTATCAAACCCGCCAGCCCATGCCCAAGGCGCTGGCCGACAAGATCCGCAAGGCCCAGACCTTCAACCAGGGTTATGCGCTGGGCGAGTTGCTGGCCTCGGCGGAACTGGACATGCGCTGGCATTCGCTTGGCCCCGATGCGCCGCGCCAGGACGCCAGTCAATTCGAAGCCAAGGCGTTGGCGGGGATGGGGCTGGACACCAAGGATGTGCCGCCGCGCTACCGGTCCAGCTATTTCCTGCATATCTGGGGCAATGATTATGCCGCCGGCTATTACGCCTATCTGTGGACCGAGATGCTGGACGACGACATTTTCGACTGGTTCAGCAAGAACGGCGGCCTCACCCGCAAGAACGGCCAGCGGCTGCGCGACATGATCCTGTCGCGGGGGCATACATTGGATTACGGCCCGATGTTCCGGGCCTTTTATGGCAAGGACCCGGATATCGGGCCCATGCTGACGCACCGGGGATTGCCGAACTAACTGAGGCGTCTGCCCTTCGCTTGGGCTCGGGGTGGTGGCCGTGTCCTGCCCTTCGCTTACGCTCCGGGCGTTCGTGGCTCAAAACAGTCCACTGGACTGTTTTGTCGGCCCTGCGGGCCGTCGCCACTCACTTATTCCAAGTAGACGCAACGTGGTCGGGATCATCCTGGGAATCGCGTTCCGACACCAGGAAGTCGTAATAGCCGCAGCTCTTGCTGCCCGGATAGGAGCGGCAGATCTCCGGCCGCGCCTCATAGATGGTGCAGCGGCGCTTGTCGGTATCGAAAAAGCGGCAGATGCGGCCGAAATGCTCGTCCGCCTTGCGGCGCATGGCATAGGGCTCGTCGCCATCCACCTTGGTGAATTTCTTGGCTGCCGTCTCGAAGTCCAGGCCGAAATGCCGCGCCAGGCGCTTCACGTCGCGGCTATTCAAGGGGATCACGGGATAGGAACAGCAATATCCCGGGCATTTCGAACAATCGTAAGCTGCCACAATACTCTCTGAGCGAACGGTTTCGTGAAGGCCGACAGCGATAGCACGAACCTTGCACCCTCATGCAAGGGAATCGGCGGCCGGCCGCCGGATTTTCGCCACAGGGATGTGACGGAATATGCGTTGGGGGACGCCTATCCAGGCGGCGGTTTGGCGTATATTTGCACGGGCCGGAACTTGGGCTTCTGCATGACAGCGGCGAATGAGCGGTAAAAAGCCAGTATTCTTCGATGCCTCGGGCCGGCGCGCGGCGCGGCTTTCCACATTGGGATGGGCGGCGGCGCTGATCAGCACGGTGCTGGCGATCGGCTTTGTCACCAGCCTTTTGATCGCCAAGCCGGTGGCCACCGTGGACTTCCCCAGCCGGACCTATGCGCCCCCGCCCAAGGACCTGGCGAAAAAGGCCGTTGCGCCCGGCTTGCTCCGGTCCGCGGTCCGGCTTGCGACCGAAGCGCAGAACCGCCGGCTGGAAGCCCGGCGGCTGCGCCGTCTTCGGGCCAGCCAGCCGTCGCGGGTGCTGCCCGCCATCCTGCAGCCGCAGAAGGGCCGGTCGCTGGCCATTGGCTATTACGTCAACTGGGACACCGGAACCGGCGGGGCCAGCTTCGATTCGCTCAAGCGGTCGCTGCCCCATTTGGACTGGGTGATCCCCAGCTGGCTTTACCTCGACGGGCCGAACCTGGATTTCAAGATCAATATCGACCGCCGCTCCCTCAATTACATGCGCGCCCACAAGCCGGGCGTGGCCATCCTGCCCAATCTGCAGAACATCACCCAAGGCGATTGGAACGGGCCGGGCCTTGCCAAGCTTCTGGCCGATCCCGCGCGCCGCGAAAAGCTGGCCCAGGACATCGTCAAGGTTCTGGCCGCCAACAAGCTGCAAGGCGTTTCCATCGATTTCGAGAATGTGACCAAGGCGACGCATTCCGACCTCGCAACATTCCTCACCCGCCTGTCGCAACTGTTCGCGCCCCATGGCTGGATCATCGCCCAGGCGGCGCCGTTCGATGATCCCGACTGGCCCTATCAGGCCTATTCGCAGATCGTCGATTACACGGTGCTGATGGCCTATGACGAGGCAGACGATTCCAGTCCCGCGGGCGCCATCGCGGGCCAAGGCTGGTATGAGCGCATTCTCGACAAGCGGATGCGGCAACTGCCCGCCGATTCCACCATCGTGGCGATCGGCTCCTATGCCTATGACTGGATCAATAACGGGCGGGCCAATGCGCTGGGCTTCCGCGACGCGATGGGCGCCGCCCGCGATGCCGGCGCCACTGTGCAGTTCGATCCGGCCACCGACAATCCGCATTTCGCCTATCGCGAAGGCGACGGCACCTTGCACGATGTCTGGTTCCTGGATGCCGTCACGGTGTTCAACCAGATTCACGCCGCCGACCATTACCGGCCGGCGGGATATGCCTTGTGGCGGCTGGGCTCCGAAGATCCCACCGTGGTGCCCCTGATGGGGCAGCGCTACGACCTGCCCGCGCCCGCCAATCTCAAATACATCGCCGCCGACATGGAGAATGTGGATCTGGACGGCACCGAAGGCGAAATCCTCAGGGTCGAAGCCGATCCGCAGCCGGGCCTGCGCGAGCTGCAGATCGAAAAGGAAACCGGCGCCATCGTCGATGAGCATTACAAAAGCCTGCCCACCGGATATGTGATCCATCGCGTCGGCCAGGTGCCCAAGAAGCTGGCGCTGACATTCGATGACGGCCCCGATCCCGACTGGACGCCGCAGATTCTGGACATTCTGAAGGCCAAGCATGTCCAGGCCAGCTTCTTCGTCATCGGCGCGAACATGGAAGCGCATCCGGGCCTGGTGCAGCGAATCCTGGATGAAGGCCATGAGATCGGCAATCACACCTTCACCCATCCCAACCTGGCCGACACGCCGCTGGCGGCGGTGCGGCTGGAATTGAACGCGACCCAGCGGCTGTTCGAAGCCTTGACCGGCCGGTCCATGCGCATGCTGCGCCCGCCCTATCTGGGCGATGCCGAACCCAGCGACGCGGACGAGATCGTGCCCATCGTGGAAGCGCAGAAGCTGGGCTACCTCACCATCGGCACCCATGTGGACACGCTGGACTGGCAGGAATTGCCGGTCGAGAAAATGATGCAGCTGGTCGAGAAGGAAGTGCACGATCCCAACCCCGACCTGCGCGGCAACATCATCCTGCTGCACGATTCGGGCGGCGACCGGACCCAGACCATCAAGCTGTTGCCCATTCTGATCGACCGGATGCGGGCGGAAGGCTACAGCTTCGTTCCGGTGTCGCAGCTGGGTGGGTTCACCTACGACCAGGTGATGCCGAAGCTGCCCTTGACGGTGATGCTGTATGCCGACCGGATCGTCTTTCTCACTCTCTCCTTCATCGGCCAGTTTCTTTATTACTGTTTCATCGGCGCGATCATTCTGGGCGTGGCGCGCCTTCTGGTCCTGTGCGGACTGGCGCTGGCGAACCGGGTGACGGGATGGCGCCAGCCGTCGCCGGAAATCGTTCATTCCGGCGAGACCGTGTCGGTGCTCATCCCCGCCTATAACGAAGAGAAAGTGATCGCGTTGACGGTCGATCGCATCCTGCACAGCGATTATCGCAATCTGGAAGTGCTGGTGATCGATGACGGCTCGTCGGACCGCACCGCGGATGTGGTGCGCGAGCGTTTCGCCGGCGAGAAGCGGGTGACGCTGATTTCCATTCCCAATGGCGGCAAAGCCAATGCCCTCAACCTGGCGATCCGCCAGGCCACCGGCACGGTGGTGGTGGCGCTGGATGCGGACACCCAGTTCAACACCGACACCATTTCGCGGCTGGTGCGCTGGTTCGCCGATCCGGAAATCGGCGCGGTGGCGGGCAATGCCAAGGTGGGCAACCGCATCAACATGGTCACCCGCTGGCAGGCGCTGGAATATATCGTGGCGCAGAATCTGGAGCGCCGGGCTCTGGCGGCGCTGGATACGCTGACGGTGGTGCCGGGCGCGGTGGGCGCCTGGCGGCGCGCGGCCCTGCTGGAAATGGGCGGCTTTCCCTCCGACACGCTGGCGGAAGACCAGGACCTCACCATCGCCATCCAGACCAAGGGCTATCGGGCGGTCTTCGATCCCACCGCCATCGCCTGGACCGAAGCGCCGGCGACATTCCGGGGCCTGGGCAAGCAACGCTTCCGCTGGTCGTTCGGCACGCTGCAATGCCTGTGGAAGTATCGACGCATCACCTTCAATCCCCGCTATGGCGAGCTGGGGATGGTGGCGTTGCCGCAGGTCTGGCTGTTCCAGATCATTCTCACCACCCTGGCGCCGGTCGCCGATCTGCTAGTGGTGTGGCAGCTGGTCGGGCAATGGATCGCCTACAAGCAGCATGGTTCGGAATTCACCGACACCGACCTGAAGGTGATGGGAATCTATTACATCATCTTTATCGTGGTCGACCTGATGGCGGCGATGGTGGGTTTCATGATCGACCGCCGCGAAGACTGGAAGCTGCTCCTCTGGCTGCCGTTGCAGCGCTTCGGCTATCGCCAGCTGATGTATTATGTGGTGCTGCGTTCCATCGCCATGGCACTGCGCGGCGCCGTGGTGGGCTGGGGCAAGCTGGAGCGCCACGGCACCGTCAAGACCGGCCCGGCCGCGCGGAACGCATAAGGTTTTTAGTGAAAGTCTCGGCTGGGCGGCAGCACCCGCACATTGCGGGGATGACGATGCGTGGGCGGAGTGGGCGGCAAGGCGTCGCCGGACAGGATGTTGAGGTTCTGGCTGCGGTCGATCATGTGCGTCGCCATCAGATGCACCACGCCTTCGGGACTTTTCTGCACCCGCCCTTCCACCAGAAGCAGGCGCGCGCCCATCACTTCCTTGCGGTAATTTTCGAAGATGCGGGCCCAGATCACCACATTGCAGATGCCGGTTTCGTCCGACAGAGTGACGAAGACGGCATTGCCTTCGCCCGGCCGTTGACGCACCAGCACGATGCCGGCACAGCGGACGAATGCGCCGTCCTTCAGATCGCCCACCCGTCCGCAAGGCGTGATCCTTTCCGCGTCGAGGTGCGGACGCAGGAATTCGGTGGGATAGGCTTTCAGCGACAGCCGGATGGTCTGGTAATCGGTGAGCACATGTTCCGACAACGCCATCGCCGGCAAAGGCGCGATTTGCTCGGCGCCTTGGTCTGGGGCCGACAGGCGCGCGAACAAAGGCAGCGGTTTGTCGTCGGGCAGGCGGCGCACCGCCCACAAGCCTTCGCGGCGGTCCAGGCCAAAGCCGCGAAAGGCATCGGCTTCCGCCAGGATCACCAGGGCGCGTTTGGATAAGGCAGTGCGGCGGGCGAAATCGGCGAAGCCGCGATAACCATAGCCGCGGCCATTCACGATCGCATCGGCGTCACTTTCCTTGATGCCGTCGATCTGACGCAGCCCCAGGCGCAGGCAGATCGCGCCCTTGCCGTCACGCTCCAAGGTGCAATCCCAATCGCTGAAGGCGGCATCGGGGGGCAGCACGGTGACCTGATGTTCCCGCGCGTCGCGCACGATCTCGGCTGGCGCATAAAATCCCATCGGCTGGGAGTTGAGCAGCGCGGCGGCGAAAGCGGCGGGATGATGTTTCTTGATCCAGGCGGAGATATAGACCAGCAGCGAAAAACTGGCGGCATGGCTTTCGGGAAAGCCGTAAGAGCCGAAGCCTTTGATCTGTTCGAAACAGGATTCAGCGAATGCTTTCTCGTAGCCCCGCTTGACCATGCGGCCGACGAATTTCTCCTGGAAAGTGCCGATGGTGCCGACATGGCGGAAGGTGGCCATGGCCCGGCGCAAACCGTTCGCTTCTTCAGGGGAAAATTTCGCCGCTTCGATGGCCAGGCGCATTGCCTGTTCCTGGAACAGCGGAACGCCTTTGGTCTTTTTCAGGAGCTCATACAATTCATCGGGCGGTCCGTGATCGGGGTGCGGCGAAGGAAATTTGATCAGGGATGGATCGTTTCGGCGCTTGAGGTAGGGAATGACCATGTCGCCCTGGATGGGGCCGGGCCTCACGATCGCCACCTCCACCACCAGATCGTAGAATTCGCGGGGCTTGAGGCGCGGCAGCATGTTCATCTGGGCGCGGCTTTCCACCTGGAAGACGCCGATGGCGTCGGCCTTGCACAGCATGTCGTAAACCGCCGGGTCTTCTTTCGGTACCGTGTCCAATTCCAGCGGCGGCGCCTCGCCATAGCTGTAGGAATCGATCAGCCGGAATGCCTTGCGAATGCAGGTGAGCATGCCCAGGGCCAGCACATCGACCTTCATGATCCCCAGCGTGTCGAGATCATCCTTGTCCCATTCGATGAAATAGCGGTCGTCCATCGCTGCGGGCCCGATGGGAACTGTCCAGTCGAGCTTGTCGCGGGTCAGCACGAAGCCGCCGACATGCTGCGACAAATGACGGGGAAAGCCGGCCAGTTCTTTGACGAAATACTGCGCGCGGGCGATGGTTTCGTTTCCGGGATCGCGGCCGGCCTGCCGCACCTGATGATCCTTCAATTCGCCGCCATGATGCCCCCATACTGTGTCGGCCAGCCTGCCGGTGACATCGTCGGTGAGGCCGAAAACCTTGCCGACTTCGCGGATGGCGCTGCGGGAGCGATAGCGGATGACAGTGGCGGTCAGCGCGGCGCGGCGATGGCCGTAGCGCCTGTAGATATACTGGATGATTTCCTCGCGCCGCTCATGCTCGAAATCGACATCGATGTCGGGCGGCTCGCGACGCTCGGTGCTGAGAAAACGTTCAAACAGCACATCGATCTTGGTGGGATCCACCGCAGTGATCTTGAGTGCATAGCAGATCACGGAATTGGCGGCGGAGCCGCGACCCTGGCAGAGAATATCTCTCTTGCGCGCATAAGCGACGATATCGCGCACTGTCAGAAAATAATGAGCGATTTTTCGGTCTGCGATGAAGTGAAGCTCTTTTTCGGCCTGTTCGGTGACCTTAAGTGGCACGCCATCGGGAAAATGTGTTTTTAATCCTGCTTCAGTCAGTTCGCGTAGATAACCATCCGGCGTCTTGCCCCGGGGTACCGGTTCGCGAGGGTAACGTTGGCCCAGTACGCCCAAGGAAAATGTGATCCGGCGTGCGAACCGCACCGTTTCGTCAATCGCATCGGGGCAGGTGCGGAAAAGCTGCGTCATCTCCTTGACTGATTTTAAATGGCGTTCGGCATTCGCTTGAAGCCGTGCGCCTGCCTGCATCAATGTCACATGTTCGCGGATACAGGTGACCACGTCCTGGAGTTCGCGCCGCTCCGGGACATGATAAAGGGCGTCGTTCACGGCAATCAGCGGCACGCGCG
>Ga0207674_10010625_pt1 | contig 10412 bp, 7 predicted proteins | sample KBSCornC72_FD_184303 | JGI IMG/M metagenome (GOLD analysis project Ga0207674, IMG submission 184303) | Corn rhizosphere microbial communities from Kellogg Biological Station, Michigan, USA - KBS Corn C7-2 (SPAdes) (version 2) | ecosystem: Host-associated > Plants > Roots > Rhizosphere > Soil ...
AACATGGATACGGGAGAACCGCTCACCGCGGTGCGCGACCGCGTGCTGTCCGCCAACGCCTACATCGGCTCGACGCCGATCGTGGAGGCGCTCTCACGAGGTGCGCAGGTCGTCGTGACGGGCCGGTCGACCGACACGGCGCTGACGATGGCGCCGCTCCGCTTCGAGTTCGGCTGGGCGCCTGACGACTGGAACAAGTTGGCCGCGGGGATCGTCGCCGGACACATCATCGAGTGCGGCGCGCAGTGCTCGGGCGGGAATTGCCTGATCGGCTGGCGCGACGTGCCCGACCTCGCGAACGTCGGCTATCCGATCGTCAACGCGCATCCGGATGGCACGTTCGAGATCTCGAAGCATCCGGGAACCGGCGGTCGCATCTCGGTGCCGACCGTGACCGAGCAGCTGGTCTACGAGATGGGCGACCCGCACGCGTACATCACGCCGGATGTGGTCGCGGACTTCACGACGATCCAGCTCGAGTCCGTCGGCCCCGACCGCGTGCGCGTGTTTGGAATTGCTGGAGGCGCGCCGACCGACAAGCTGAAAGTGTCGATTGCGTACCGTGCCGGATTCAAAGCGGTTGGCACGCTCGTGTACGCGTGGCCGGATGCGCTCGAGAAAGCCCAGGCAGCCGACCGGGTGCTCCGCGAGCGTCTCGACCGACTCGGACTGCGGTTCGACAAGATCATGACGGAGTTCGTCGGCGTGTCCGCCACGCACGGGCCGCTCGCGGGACGGCCTAACGCCGACCTGCCCGAGGTTCAGCTGCGCTTCGGTGTGCGGGGTGAAAGCAAAGCGGCCGTCGAGCGCTTCACGCGCGAGCTCGCCCCGCTCGTGCTGAACGGACCGCCAAGCGTCACCGGGTTCGCGGGCGGCAGGCCAAAGGTCGAGGAGATCGTGGCCTACTGGCCCGCGCTCATCGACAAGACCGAGGTGCAGACGGCCGTGGAGGTGATCGCATGAAGGTCCGCCTCGTGGACATCGCCCACGCACGATCCGGCGACAAGGGCGACACCGCCAACGTCGGCGTGATCGCGCTCAAGCGCGAATGGTACCCGATCCTGGTGCGCGAACTGAGCGAGCGTCGTGTTGCCGATCATTTCCGGGGAGTCATTACGGGAAGTGTGAAGCGATACGAGCTGCCGAACTTGGGAGCGCTGAACTTCCTGCTTCATGGTGCGCTCGACGGCGGCGGAACGCTTTCGCTCAAGACCGATGCGCAGGGCAAGGTGTTCTCCACTGCGCTCCTCCGCATGGTGATCGACGTGCCGGACGCCGAGGCGCGGTCGCTAGGATTGGCGTCGGCGTGAAACGCGGCTCACGGACGCCATCCTCCACGAGGCGCTCGCCATGGATCGCATGACGGTCGCGAAGCTGGCCTTGGCGCTCGCGGGCGTTGGCAGCTTCGCGTTCGGCGTCCGGTACGACGACACCCTGGTGCGGTGGGTCGGCATCGGGCTCGTCGTCGTCGCGTTCCTCCTCCGGTTCTTCAAGACCACGAAGCCGGAGTAGGCCGGTTATCTTTGGCGGGATGCGTTCGCACGGTCGCGCCCCCGAATTGCTCGCTCCTGCCGGTTCGCTCGATGCAGTCCGGGCCGCCGTGGCGAACGGTGCCGACGCCATCTATCTCGGCGCCGAGCGCTTCAATGCGCGCGACGAGGGCGCGCAGCTCACCCTCGATGAGCTGGAGCGGGCCTGCGCGCTCGGGGCATCCCGGGGCGTTCGCATCTACCTGACGCTGAATACACTCGTCAAGCCAGACGAGATTGCCGACGCGCTCGCATTGCTCGGCCAGGCCATCGACCGCGGAATCGCTGCTGCGATCGTGCAGGACATCGGCCTCATCAAGCTCATTCACGCTGTATACCCCGGGTTCGAGGTGCACGCGTCGACGCAGACGACCGTGCACGACGCGAGCGGGGCGGCCGTGATGCGAGAGCTCGGCGTCAACCGGGTCGTGCTCGCGCGCGAGAACACGCTCGAGGACATTCGACAGATTCGCGCCGCGGTGCCGGACCTCGGACTCGAGGCGTTCGTGCACGGAGCCCTCTGCATCTCGTATTCGGGCCAGTGCCTCATGTCGGGCATGATCAGCGAGCGCAGCGCGAACCGCGGCTCGTGCGCGCAGTCGTGCCGAAAGGATTACGTGCTCACGGATGCCAACACGGGTTCGGAGCTCGACCGCGGTTTCCTCATCTCCGCGAAGGACCTCGCCGCTCACGACCAGCTCGCAGCACTTGCCGACGCAGGGATCAGCTGCCTCAAGGTCGAAGGCCGTAAGAAGAAGCCGGAGTACGTTGCGACGGTCACGCAGGGCTATCGCACGTTCCTGGACCGCCTCGAGCACGGCGAGGTCGCGCCGCCGACGTTCGACGAAGTGCAGCCGCTCGTCCAGATCTTCAGCCGCGGCTTTACGCCCGGCATGCACGTGGGCCGTCCTGGGCGCGGCTACATCACGCGCACTCACCCGGACAATCACGGCGTCGCGATCGGCGTCGTGATGGGGCGAGAGGGTGGTGAGCTGTTGATCGACGTCACGTCGCCCGTGGCGGTCGGCGACGGGCTTGGCTTCGAGCCACCGGCGGGGCAGAAGGGGCAGGCGTTAGGCTTCGCCGTTTCGGCCGCGCGGTCGGTTCGCGCTGTGGAAGGCAGCACGCGTCAGGCCATTGCGAGTCGCGTGAATGTACCAACGGGGTGGACGATTCTCCGCACGTCACACGCGGCACTGCTCGAGCGAGCGCGTGCAAGCTTCGCCGAGCTGAGCGCGCCGGCTCGGGCGCGACGCACGCGAGTCGACATGCGGCTGTTCGGGACTCCTGGGGCGCCACTCAAAGTGGTGGCCACCGCAGACGGTGAACAGGTGAGCGTCCGCGGCGAGGTCCCGCTTGCCCCGGCCCGCGCGCATGCCCTCGATGTCCCACGCCTCCGCGAGCAGCTCGGTCGCCTGGGCGAGACCCCGTTCTCGTTAGGCGAGCTCGACCTCGCCGGACTCACCAACCGACTCTTTCTGCCGATGAGCGAGCTGAATCACCTCCGCCAGCAGGTCGTGAATGAGCTCATGGTTCGGCGCGACTGGGCGGAGGTCGCGCGAATCGCCGAGCGGGATGGCGCGATCGCCGCGGCGGTCGCGAGGGTACGCGGCGTATCGGATACGGAAACCGATGAGATACCTAACGAGATCGCCGGCGAGGTGCCGTTCTCGCTGAGCGCCGAGGTGTATCGCCTCGAGGACGCTCGCGCGGCTGCCGACGGTGGGGCCACCGAGGTCACGTTCGACCCGTTCCTGCGCCATCCGGCGCCACCAGCAGCCCGCGTGCGCGCGCTCGGCGAAGAGCTCGCCGCGCGCGGCGTGACGCTGCGTCTCCGCACGCCGACGATCGTGCGGCCGGAGGAGCGGCGTTCGCTCGACAAATGGCTCGCGCTCGACTTGCCCATCCTGTCAGGACACCTCGGCCTGGTGTCCGAGCTCGGGCGTGGCGGCCGCGACGTCGTAGCGGATTACGCCGTGAATTGCTTCAACCAGCACACCGCTGCGGAGCTCTTCCGGCTCGGTGCCCGCCGGATCGTGCTATCGGTCGAACTGACGACCGCGGAGCTCGCCGCCGTCTCGGCGCCGTGGAGCGGGCGCGGCTTCGACGTGTTGATCTACGGCCGCCCGGAGGGGATGACCATCGAGCACTGCGTGCTGTCCGCGGCGTTCGATCGCGAGCCGACGACATGTCGTGACCTCTGCGTGCAGAAGCATCCCGTGGTAGAGTTGACGGATCCGGCCGGTTACACGTTCGGCGTGGCGACCGACTCCGCGTGTCGCAACCGCCTGCTGCACTCGAGACCGATCGAAGCGTCCGAGTATCTGCCACGACTGTGGCAGTCGGACATCCGCGGTTTCCGCGCAGTGTTCAACGTACCGGGCGATCCGGTACGACAGATCGTCGCGGGCTACCGCGCGTCGCTGGACGCGCTGTCGCGCGTGGAAGCACCGCCGTCGACGTCTCTCGTTCGCGAGCTCGTGAGTGGGAAGTTCACCCGAGGACATTTTGCGCGCGCCGTCTGAACGCCGCGTGTGAAATGACGGTGCGCGCAATCGCGCGATGATGGTCGCGGTCGAGCCACGTCGTTATTGTTCGACGTGCCCAACGAGGTTTCCGCCGAGCTGTTGCTGGAGCAGGCCCGCGCCACGCTGCGCGAGTCGTTCGGTTACCCCGGATTTCGTCCGGGGCAGGAACGCGCGATCACGTCGGTCCTGACCGGGCGCGACACGCTGGTGGTTTTGCCCACGGGTGGCGGGAAGTCGCTCTGCTACCAGGTTCCGGCGCTGATGCTGCCGGGGCTCACCATCGTCGTATCGCCGCTCATCTCGCTCATGAAAGACCAGGTCGACGCGCTTACCGCGCGTGGCCTTCCCGCGGCGTTCATCAATAGCACGCTCACCGGGTCGCAGGTTTCGGATCGCCTTTCGCGCGCGGCGCGCGGCGACATCAAGCTGCTCTACGTTGCGCCCGAACGCTTCGACGCCGGTTCGGCGGCCGAGCGGCTTCGAGCGATGGGCGTGTCGCTCCTCGCCGTCGATGAGGCGCACTGCATCAGCGAATGGGGGCATGACTTTCGGCCGAGCTATCTGCGTATGCGTCACGTGCGCGAACGGCTTGGCGCCCCGCCGACGGTCGCGCTGACCGCTACCGCGACGCCCGAAGTCCGGCGCGACATCGCGGCGCAGCTCGCGCTCAGAAACCCCTCGATCATCGTCACGGGGTTCGATCGCACGAATCTGCACTACCACGTCCTGCCCACTCGGAACGACACCGAGAAGGACGACGCGCTCGTGAACACGCTGCGAGAGCATGACGGTCTCGCCGTGGTGTACGCTTCTACGCGACGCAACGTCGAGCGAATCGCCGGCGTCCTCGAGCGCGCGCGGATCTCGGCCACCGCCTATCACGCGGGGCTCGACGACGCGCACCGGCACGAGGTGCAGGACAGCTTCATGAATGAAGACGTCCGCGCGATCGTGGCGACGAACGCGTTCGGGATGGGGATCGACAAGCCTAACGTGCGGCTCGTCGTCCATCACGCGATGCCCGGCACACTGGAGGCCTACTACCAGGAGGCCGGCCGCGCGGGGCGCGATGGCCTTCACTCGGAGTGCGTTCTCCTCCATGCCTTTCCGGACCGCTTCACGCACGAGTTCTTCATCAAAGGCGCGTATCCCGAGCGCTCACTCGTGGAGGCGGTCTATGCCGCGATGCAGCGGGTGGTCGACGCGGCGGGCCTGACCGACCTGAGCCCCGAGCGCATTTCGCGGCTCGTCGCCGGCAAGGTGGCGGGGCGCGATGTCGAGTCCGCGGTTCGCATCCTCATGCGCGCCGATGCCGTACGGCGGGAGTCGGAGTCCGGCTCGTCGGTGTTCGTTCGGCTGCTCGCGACACCGGAACGGATCAAGCGGGAGCTGCCCGACCCCCACAACCCTGAGCTCGGACTGCTGCGCGCGCTGTGGCGGGCCGCAGGCAATCGGTTGAACGACGGCGCTGTCGTCTCCCTGGACGGCCTCCCGCCCGGCTTCAGCGGCTCGGCGACGGCGGTCCCGATCCTGACCGGGCTGCAATCGCGGCAGTTCCTGACCTGGGAGCGTATTGGCGGCGGCTTACGACTCACGGATCCCGGGAAACCGCTCACGGCGTTCGCCGTGGAGTGGGCGGTGATCGACCGTCGGCGTCGGGCTGAACTCGCAAAGCTCGATGCCATGCAGAAATACGCGTATACCACCGGTTGCCGCCGAGCTTTTGTCCTCCGATATTTCGGCGACGAGGCTGGCCGCGGAACTTGCGGGGGGTGCGACAACTGCCTGGGTGTGCACGTCGGTAAGGAGCGCCATGCGCCGGGTTCGGCGCGAACCCGTCGTGAGCGAGCCGCCCCAGTGGCCGCTGCGTCTGGTTCGTCGCGTTCTCGCGGAGTGCGAGGCGCGGACCCATTCGGTGGTGGTGAAGCCAAGCCGGCCAGTGAGCTCGTCCTGGAGGGTGCTGACGCGCGGCTCTTTGCCTCTCTCAAGACGTTGCGCAGCTCGATCGCACGCGAGGAGAAAGTTCCGCCATACGTCGTGTTCACGGATCGAACGCTCGCCGAGCTCGCCGCGCGGAAACCGCGGACGGCGGCGAGCCTGCTCGAGGTTCGCGGGGTAGGCCAGGCAAAGCTGGACAAATACGGTGAGCGGTTTCTCACGGCGATCAAGGGCGCCGACGAAACCGAAGCCGCCTAACACACACACACACACATCGCTCTGCAGCGTCAGGCTCCATGGACGATTCACTGTACTTCTCTGAGCAGCACCTGGCGGTTCGCGAGATGGTGCGCTCGTTCGCGCGTGAGGAAGTCGCGCCGGTCGCGGCGCAACTCGACGAGCGCGAAGAGTTCCCCTGGCAAAACATCAAGAAGATGGGTGAGCTGGGTCTACTCGGCGTGCCGTGGTCCGAGGATCTCGGTGGCGCGGGGCTGGACTACATCGCCTACATGATCACCATCCACGAGATCGCGAAGGTCTGCGCCTCGCACGCGATCACGATTTCCGCCCACACTACGCTCGGGACGTCGCCGATCGTGCATTTCGGGACGGAGGAGCAGAAGCGGCGCTTCGTTCCGCTCCTTGCCAGTGGTCGCGTGTTAGGCGGTTTCGGCCTGACCGAAGAAAGCGCCGGGAGCGACTCCGGCGGCACGCGCACGACGGCGGTTCGCAAGGACGGGTACTACGTCATCAACGGTTCGAAGCGGTTCATTACCCACGGCGGCGTCGGCGAGATCTTCGTCGTGACGGCCGTGACGGACAAGAAGCGCGGGACGAGAGGAATCAGCTCGTTCATCCTGACAAAACCCACGAGCGAGCTCGCGAAAGCCACGGACGTTGGTGTGGGGCACGATCCATCGCTGCCAGCAATGGCCGGATTCAGAGCGGGAAAGAAGGAAAGCAAGCTCGGGTGGCGCGCCTCTGACACCTCGGAGCTGATCTTCGAGGACGTCGAGGTACCGGCGGAGAACCTGCTCGGCGCGGAAGGGCAGGGGTTCGTGAACTTCATGCGCACCCTCGACGCCGGGCGCATCGGCCTCGCCGCGCTCTCGTTAGGCCTGGCGGAGGGCGCGTTCGAGCAGGCGATGCGGTATGCCACGGTGCGCCGGCAGTTCGGCAAACCGATCTTCGAGTTTCAGGGCTTGCAGTTCCAGCTGTCCGACTGCGCCACCGAGATCGAAGCAGGAAAGCACCTGATGTATCACGCGGCGTGGCTCGCCCAGCAGGGCAAGCCGTTCACGAAGCAGGCGGCCATGGCCAAGCTGTTCTGCTCCGAGCTCGCGATGCGTACGACGCTGAAGGCGATTCAGGTACACGGTGGCTACGGCTACACGCGCGACTACCCCGTCGAGCGGATGATGCGGGACGCGAAGATCTGCGAGATCGGCGAAGGCACGTCGGAGATTCAGCGCCTCGTCATCGCGCGGAGCCTGCTGCGGGAGATGGCGGATTGACCTTCGAGCAGGTCGCCAGACGCCTGCGGTTGCCGCTCGGGTTCGTGCTGGCGGCGCTTTACATCGCGTTCGGCCCGCGACCCACGGCGCTCACGCTCGCCGTGGGCGCCGCGCTGGCGTTGATCGGACTTGCGGTGCGCGCGTGGGCAGCGGGCCACATCGTGAAGAACGACCGGCTCGCGACCACAGGGCCGTATGCCCATACTCGAAACCCACTCTACTTCGGCAGTTTTCTGATCGCGGCCGGATTCGCGATCGCGGCCCACTGGTCGCTGCTTCTCGTCGTCGTGGCGTTCTTCGCGCTCGTGTACGGGCCCACGATCGAGAAGGAGCGGGTAAACATCAGCGCGCGATTTCCGGAGGCGTACGCGCGCTGGGAGCAAAACGTCCCCGCCTTCGTTCCAAGACCGACGCCGTGGCGAGACCCATCGGTCGCGGGGGCGGATCGGTTCAGCCCATCGTTGTACATGCGACATGGCGAGTGGAAGGCCGCGCTTGGTTTTATCCTCGCGCTGACCTGGCTCGTCCTGCGGATGAGAGGTGATTTATGGTAATCACTCTTCCCGCACCCAATACCGCCGCGCGATCCGTCGTGATCGATTCGATCGCGCGCTTGTGCATGCTAGTTGGTTTCCCCGTCTGGGCCGCCGCGCGACTCGCGGCGAGCCTTGTACTGCCGCTGCGCTCCCGACGCTCTCGAGCAGCGTCGACCGAGCGCGGCTCTTCCGCCTGCGGTGGTGCCGTTCACGCACGAGTCGATCGCACGCAACTCCGTTCACTGCGGGCCACGACCAGTCTCGCCTTGCGGCATTCTACCGCAGACGAGGCGCGCGTCGCGAGCCTGCCGGATGGCGCGTGTCCGATCACCCATCACCGGTGGAACACCCCGACCCTGGAACAGCGCCGAGGCATGAAGCTCCGAGCGCGTCGTTCCTCCACCACTTTTTCCCATCGCCGTGCAGCCTCCAAGGAGTCGCCTTGGTCCGTGCTGCCGGCAGCACCACATGAAGCGAGAAATTCTCATCAATGCGAACCCGCGCGAGACGCGGGTCGCGATCATCGAGGACGACCAGTTGGTCGAGCTCCTCGTCGACCGCCCCGAAGCCCGGCGGATGGTCGGCGACATTTACCTCGGTAAAGTCGAAGCAGTTCTTCCGGGCATACAAGCAGCGTTCGTCGACATCGGCACCGAGAAAAGTGCCTTCCTTCACGCGTCGGATCTCGTGTTCGACGAGGACGGCGAGGACGACGACGCCGAAGAAGAAGAGGTTGGCGACAGCGACGACGCGCCCTCGCGCGGCCGTCGCGCAAAAGCGCCGCCGATTCAGGATCTTCTGAAACGCGGGCAGGAGATCCTCGTGCAGATCTCCAAGGAGCCCATCTCCACGAAAGGTCCGCGCGTGACCGCGCAGATCTCACTCGCCGGTCGATTCCTCGTCTACATGCCGTTCGCGAGCCGCGTCGGCGTGAGTCGAAAGATCGGCGAGCGCGCCGAACGCCAACGACTTCGGGAGCAGGTGCAGGGCGTGCTACCCGCCGATTCCGGCGGCGTCATCGTCCGCACGGTCGGCGAGGACGTCACGCAGGAGACGTTCGGGCGCGAGCTCACGACGCTGATCGGCCAGTGGAAGCGGATCAAGAAAAAGACGCATTTCCTCCGGGCGCCCGCTCTCGTCCACCGCGAGACGAGCCTCACCCGCGGTATTATCCGCGATCTCTTCAGCACGAAGATCGAGGGCCTGACGGTCGACTCGAAGCAGGTCTACAACGAGATCATCGAGTACCTCAAGGGCATTGCCCCCGAGCTGGTCGATCGCATCAAGCTCTACGAGGAGCCGACGCCGCTGTTCGACAAGGCTGACATCGAGACGGAGATTCGCGACCTGTTCAAGCGTCGGTGCGATCTGCCGTCCGGCGGCTATCTGATCATCGAGCCGACCGAGGCGCTCGTCTCGATCGACGTGAACTCAGGTCGCTACACGGGCAAGAAGGACCCGGAGAAGACGATCCTGAAAACGAACGTCGAAGCGGCCCGCGAGGTTGCGAGGCAGCTTCGTTTACGGGACGTCGGCGGCATCATCGTGTGCGATTTCATCGACATGGAGTCGAAGCAGAGCCGCGATCGCGTGCTCCAGGAGCTCCGCACACACCTGGGCCGCGACCGTGCGCGAACGAAGGCGTTCTCGGTCAGCGAGCTCGGTCTCATCGAGATGACGCGACAGCGCGTGCGGCAGAGCCACCTGCAGAGCATGACCGAGCCGTGCCAGACGTGCCACGGAACGGGCCGCGTGTTCACGCCCGAGACGATCATCCGTCGGATGGAGCGCTCGGTGAAGCGGATGGGTGTGGAAGGCCGCCGGGATCACCTGGTGATTCGCTTGCACCCCGACGTGGCGATGTACGTCCTCGAGCAGGAGCCCGACGTGGTAAAGAAGCTGGAGAAGAGTGTCGGATTCTCGCTCGAAGTGCGTGACGATCCATTGCTTCGGCCGGACGAGTTCAAGCTCGTTGTGAAGGGCGCTGGCAGGGATGTCACTCAGCAGTATGCAGTGGCTTGACGGCCCCCAGCCCCGAACGTCGGTTGACACCTAAGTGCCTACAGAATAAGTTGCTAGGCTCTTGTCCACCGTAGTCTTAACTGAGATCTGCACATGTCTTACGCGATCATTCGCACCGGCGGGAAGCAGTTTCGGGTCGAGCCGGGCAAGACGCTCCGCGTTCCGTCGCTCCTGGGCGATGCCGGCGCGTCCATCGAGTTCAACGACGTCCTCCTCGGCTCTGACGGCACCAACGTTCACACCGGCGTGCCGACCCTCTCGGGCGCGAAGGTCACGGGTGAGATCGTCAAGCACGGCCGCGGGGAGAAGATCATCATCTTCAAGTTCAAGCGCCGAAAGAACTAC
>Ga0207674_10010626_pt1 | contig 10410 bp, 10 predicted proteins | sample KBSCornC72_FD_184303 | JGI IMG/M metagenome (GOLD analysis project Ga0207674, IMG submission 184303) | Corn rhizosphere microbial communities from Kellogg Biological Station, Michigan, USA - KBS Corn C7-2 (SPAdes) (version 2) | ecosystem: Host-associated > Plants > Roots > Rhizosphere > Soil ...
CACCAGATGAAACGATTTGGCAAGCCGACGCACTACTGAAGCGAACAGTAAGGGCGCCCGATACCAAGCGGACCGCCATCCAAAGGAGGAATAAGATGGCCGAGCAAAAGCCAGAAAAAACGATCGAAATGCGGCTTGCCGAAATCGAAGACAAGCTCTCTCAAATGCACATTACCGAGGAAGAGATGAAGGCTTACAACAAGGTGGCTACCGCCATGGGCGGGAGCGCCATGGGTGCCCAGGTTTCGCCTCAGATCCCGATCAGCCGCGGTATCAGCCCGATTCATCGCATCTGCATCATCCGTGTGATTTGTATCTGCCCATGCGGTCCCTGTTATGAATGCACTTGCGGGCCTTGTGCCTGTATTCAAGGAGGTGGCGGCGGTTTCGGCGGGGGGTTCGGCGGTTTCGGTTCGTAAATCGCTTTCATTCCCGGGGCGCAAAGCGGAGGCACAGTCATGGACGTCGTGTTTGTAGTGGTGCCGTTTGCCGACGTTGCCCGACCGTCCATTGGCGTCAGTCTGTTAAAGGCAGAAATAGCTGGGCTGTGCTCCGCCAGCGTCCAGTACTTGAATCTCGATTTTGCCGCAGCGATCGGGCAGCAGCTTTACCATCACTTCTGCCACAACGTATCCTCCGATACCTTGGCAGGCGAATGGTTCTTCGCGGATTTGCTGTTTGCCGGGCAAATCCCTCCGCCGCACGAGTTCGCCAAGGAGATTCTGGCTCCCGTTACCGATCCCGAAATCATGACAGGAATCGACGGAGCCCGTGCCGCGCGCGACGCCTTTATCGAGGGCGCGGTGGCGCGTATTGCTTCACTGAACCCGAAACTGGTGGGGTTTACCACTACGTTTCATCAGACCTGTGCCTGCCTGATCCTTGCGAAACGGCTAAAGGAATTACCGAATCCGCCGCTGGTAGTCTTCGGCGGGGCGAATTGCGAAGGAGTAATGGGTCTTCAACTCCTGAATTCCTTTCCGTGGATCGATTTCGTCTGCACGCGAGAGGGGGATATGGTCTTTCCTCAGTTCGTGGAGAGGTTCCTGCGAACAAGCGAAGCTCGCTCGCTCCCGGGGCTTGTGGGGAAGGACGAGGCTCAGGAACTTAGCTTTGCTCCGGTCGTGGAGGAGTTGGACAACCTGCCCATCCCCGACTATTCGGATTACTTCGAACAACTCGCCGTTTCCCCGATTAAGGCCGACATCTCGCCGAGCGTGCTGATCGAGACTTCCCGAGGCTGTTGGTGGGGAGCGAAACACCACTGCACTTTCTGCGGATTGAACGGCGATACCATGAGTTTTCGCAGCAAATCGCCGCGCCGCGTGTTGGACGAGTTAGTCTACCTTCGCCAAACCTACGGCGTTACCAAGGTGGACAGCGTGGACAATATTCTTGATCTCCGCTACACCACCGAAGTCTTTCCCGAGCTCAAGCGCCGCCGCTTGGATCTGGAGATGTTCTATGAAGTGAAGGCAAACCTGAAATACCAGCATCTGAAGGCAATGTACGACGGGGGTGTGCGTTGTATCCAGCCGGGAATCGAAAGTTTTAGCGACTCGGTATTGAATCTAATGCGCAAAGGCGTGAGTGGGTTCCAGAATATTCAATTGCTTCGATGGAGCGAAGAGGTGGGAATCCTTCCGGCGTGGAACATCCTGGGTGGATTTCCCGGCGAAAATCCGGATGAATACGCCTGGATGGCGGGATTGATCCCACTACTGACTCATCTGGAGCCCCCCACTGGCTGCTCACCGATACGGTTGGACCGCTTCAGTCCGTTGTTCGTTCGATCCGACGAGTCCGGCTTGCAACGTGTCCGGCCGTCACGCTCTTACTATTACGTGTTTCCGTTGGGACGCCGCGAACTCGCGCGGTTGGCCTACTTTTTCGATTTCGACTACCAGGACGGACGGGAGCCCGACAAGTATCTCCTCAAGGCGCAAGTAGAAGTCCAGACTTGGCGCAATGCTCGTTTTGGCGAAAGCCGTCCGGTGCTGAACGCCACGATTCGAGAAGGTGGCAAGGTCCAAATAGAGGATACGCGCGCTTGCGCGGTTGCTCCGCTGCATCTTTTGGCCGGCTGCGACGCGGATGTTTACCTGGCGTGCGATTCCGTTCAGTCCGCGGTGGGAATTGTCCGCCGGATGCGCGACGTTCGTTCGGAGGCGGAAATTCAAGCGTCCCTGGCACGCCTGGTGGAATCGAAGCTGGTGGCCAGCCGGGACGGTCACTTGCTGGCGCTTGGCATCCTTCGAAACCGGCCCGTCGATTTTTTCGACGCACCTGCACCCACTGTCTCCTATGTCCCAAAAACTACGAATCCCGAGTCACTATTACGTGTATTCTGATCCACCGAATCAGGACGGCGACGAGACCCTGCACTTCGTCTCCGGCCATAGGCGTGTGCGGATGCGCGGTCGCTCCTTCCGCGAATTCGTCCAGAATGTGGTTCCACTGCTGGACGGCACGCGCACGGTGGAGGAGGTCCAGAAGGAAACCGCGGACCTGTTTGCTGCCCAGGATCTGTATGCTTGCCTGGAGATGCTCGGCAGTCAGGGCATGTTGGAAGATCTGGGCGTTTCTGAGGTTCCGGCCGAATGGAGCGATTTCCTGCGGCCGCAAACAAATTTCTTTCGCGATGTTTCGGCGGAGCCGGAGGAGCTTCAGAAGCGGCTCATGAAATCAAGAGTCACCGTCTTTGGGCTTGGCGGCGCGGGGGCTCCGTGCGCTCTTGGATTGGCCGCCACGGGCCTGGGTTTTCTCGATTGTGTCGATTCGAATCCGGTGACCACGGCCGATACGTACTTTTCGCCGGTCTTCCCTCCGGGCGCGACAGGAAAATTGAGAGCGGAATTGCTCGCGAGGCGGGTCGAGGCTTTGGGGCTGCGGACGAGCTTCCGCTCACACCCGGAACCTCTCGGTATGGACGACGCTGTCCGGGAAGTGATCGAAGGATCCCACTTCGTTGTGAATTGCCTGGATGCCGGCCAGTCGGGGCTGGCTTACAGAGTCAATCGGGTCTGCCTGGCGTTAGGGATCCCATTCACTTCGGTGGAAGCATCGGGAGCGGAAGTAATCCTGGGTCCCACGGTCGATCCGCATCGCACCGCCTGCTATCTCTGCTACAAAATGCGATCGGTGGCGTGCTCAGAAAATCCGGAGGCGGAATTCGCGTTTCAGAGTTTTCTCGATCGACGGCGGCAGGATGACAGCCCGCGGCATGCGAATCTTTCGTTCGGAGTGAATATTGCAGCGCAGATGGCGGGGATGGAAGTAATGAAAGCGCTTACTTCATTGCCCTCTATGACTGCCCGGGGCCGAATTTTCGTTTTGAACCTTCTCGACATCAGCATTAAGTCTCATCTGGTTCTTCGCAAGCCATGGTGCCCGGCTTGTTTCGCCGACTGGGAGGATTCGGCCAGCACATGACTGCGCGCGATACTCAGCTTGTGGCGCTTTCGGAGCTTGTCAGTGACAAGACAGGCATCCTCCGTCGTATGCACCGCAGAGCGACCAGTGCCGACGAGCCGCCGATTCCCATCATTTACGACGCGATGCTGTCCAACTTCGATTTCAAGAAGGGCAGCGATCTGGAGCGCGGCGCCTGCGGCAAAGGTCTCACGGAGACTAGCGCCCAGATAGGCGCCATCGGCGAGGCTGTGGAGCACTATTGCGCCTCTCACGCGCGAACGCGTCTGGCGCGGCGGGCGAAGAGTGGCGATCTGGATCGTGCCATCCCTCCGACGGATTTCGTGCTTTACTCGGAAGCCCAATATGCGCGTGTTGGGTTCCGGTATGCACGCTGGACCCCGGATGTTGAGATTGCCTGGTTCCAGGTTCGCGAACTGGGCACGGATGCGCTCGTGTGGGTGCCGGCGGGTCTGGTGTATTTAAACTTCACAGGGCAAAAACCAGCCGATTTCCTATGTCCGCCGACCTCCAGCGGGTCCGCCGCGGGCCCTGACTTGAATTACGCGATTCTCAGGGGACTGCTGGAAATCGTAGAGCGCGATGCGTTCACCATCACTTGGATGAACCGCTTGCCGGTGCCGGAGCTCGACTATTCCGGTTTGGGTGGACCCTGCGGCATCGTGAGGGACCATTACGCGCGCAATGGAGTGCAGGCGCGAGCCTTCTTGCTCGCCACCGATCTGCCGGTCTACGCGGTGATGGCGATTGGAGTGGATCGAACGGGCAAGGGTCCCGCGGCGGTTGTTGGGTTGGGCTGCGATCTCGATGCGGAGATTGCGCTTCGCAAAGCTCTGTTTGAAGTTTGCCAGGTCCGTCCCGCAGAACGAAAAAAGTTTCTCTCCGGAGACGCGGAGAAGGCAACGTCCTATTCCGACGTCCACACGCTAGATGAGCACGCACTCTACTTCGTGAGGCAGGATCACCTTCACGAATTGGATTTTCTGCTGGAGAGTTCCAGTAGCGTGCGCGTCAGCACCCTTCCGGATCTTGGGAGTGGCTCAGTGGAGGGCGATCTTGAGAAGATGCGTGTGGCGCTTACCGGCATCGGCAGCCGGGCGCTATATGTGGATGTGACGACGCCGGACCTGGACGAGTTTCCGATCCGGGTAGTTCGCACATTGGCAACACACCTTCAGCCCATCGCCTTCGGCCATGATGAGCAACGGCTGGGCGGCCAGCGCCTTTACGAGCTTCCACAAAGGCTTGGCTACGGGACCGAAGTACGGACTGAACGGGGGCTGAATCCGTGCCCCCATCCCATCGCATAGCTTATGAGCACCATTCCGTTCGAGCAGGCCAGTCAGCTCGCAATTCTGTTCCACCTGAATTCGGAACCATGGATGAATCAGCAGGCCTACGACGCGCCTCGGGTCCCGCACGAGACTCAGAATTTCGAGAACGCGCAAGACATAGTGCAATTGCCCGCGGCCCGGTCCACCCCCTTGTTCGAACTCATCCGGCTCCGCCACTCCTGCCGTGCGTTCACTGGGGCGGGGATGACTCTGGAGCGATTCGGCACATTGTTACAGCAGGCATACGGCGTGCTGGGATTGCGTGAGGACGCGGGCGGGTCGCTTCACGAAATTCCTGCTCCATCGGCGGGGGCGCTGTATCCGCTCGAACTCTATGCAATCAGCCAGGAAGTGACGGACCTTCCTGACGGGCTGTACCACTACTCGGGCTGGCACCACCGATTGGAATGTCTCCAGTCCGGCATCAAGCTTTCCGATTTGCTGCCCAACCTGCAGGAGCAGCACTATATTATTGGCGCAAACGTCCTGCTCTTCCTGGCGGCGGTGTTTCCCAGAACCATGAAGAAATATGGTCCGCGGGGTTACCGGTACATTCTTCTAGAGGCGGGTCACGTTGCGCAGAACGTATGTTTGCTGGCAGCGGAGCAAGGGCTCGGAACTTTGTGTCTGGGCGGGTTTCGAGATGCGTATTTCAATAATCTGTTAGGCCTGGATCCACGCAAGGCGGGTGTGATGTATGCGATCGCCATCGGGCATCGCGGCGCGGGAGAGACAGAAGTAACTCGGACTGCGCCGGTCACCTACGTGCCGCATTTGCCGAAGTCGTAAGGAGAGAGCCGACCTCTTGGCGCCGGTGGTGTGGCGCTCTTGGGCGCAAGAGCTCCCGCTTTCTCTTCGCCGATTAGCCGGCTGGTTTAGCGATAAGCAATTGGCGCTGTCCAATCTCACGTTGCGAGTCCTCGTCACGCAGCACCAACGTGCAAGCCCCTGACGGAATACAATCGGTCGGTAACCGCAGGCGGACTGAACCATCGCTTGCAAACGCAGCCATCACCAGGGGCGCGGGCGACGCCGCGAAGTGAAACTCGCAGGCGACGCGAAGTGCTGTTTCCAGCGGCTCAAGCGCAAGCGTAAGATCGAAGAACCGGTCTCTCAAGCGGATTTCGGTGGGCCCACGGACGCCAGGGGAGATCGTTTGCTCGTGAACTCCCTCCTGCAGGACTGCCTTGAGATTGGCCACGAGATGTGCCCCCTGGCGCACTTCGTCCGCGCACACGGCACACTCGAAATAGTGAGCTTCGAAGCCGGCGGCCTCGTCAGGTGACAACTCGCCCAGGAGGTAGCGTTCGGCGAACCGGAGCTCGACGGCCGTTTGGTGCTCCACAGGTCTCCTGTTCAAATCCTGACAATTCGACTTCTATCGTTACAGGATAATACGTGGATGGCGGCAGCACTCGCGCACCACGGAGGCCGCTAAGGCTTGGCTGTGGCTACTTGACTCCGCGATAAACCTGCCCGAAACCGGTTCTTGGCTCGATGCAGTAAGACACGCAAATAGTCCCGATCGACGCGGTAGATGCGGCAGACCTCATCCTTCTCGAGTTCTTCGAAGAAGAGCAGGCGAAGAATTTGCTTATCTTTTTGCGGCAACGATTCGAGAATTACCCGAACCTTATGTTTGCGCTCCTCATTTACAAGACCGGTTTCCGGATCCGTTCCAGCGTCCAGCGTCTCGAGCGTCTGCAGGTGGGCAGGCGCGTGACGCGACGATGAGCGGTAGTACTCGGCGAGGACGTTCGAGCACACGCCATTGACGAATGCCCCAAATTTTTCGGGATGTTCGACTCCGCCCTTATTCCGAAGAACGGAAAACACCCGCAGGAACGTCTCCTGGCGGACGTCCTCTACAGCTTGATGGGATAGCAATGCTCGTCGCAGCTTTATGAGCAGTAGCTCGCTGAAGTACGCCACAAAATCGCGTTCCGTCTCAACATCCCCTGCCGTAAGCCGCTGAACGTATTCCCCATCAAACGGTTTGTACTCCACGCATGAAACTCCTGTGGCTCCTGTATTCTAGCCGCCGGATTCAGGACCAATCAAGGATTAGTACTAGTACATTTGTACTTACTACCGACGATTCTACTCGGAAGAAGCAAAATTACAGGTAAGAACCTCTTAAGACCGTAGGCCGGCATAGGTGAAACACCTTAGGTGTGACGCCCGGTCCTGAAGTTTCCTCCTTCCTCTCGCGGAACAGGCGCGCCGAAGTATAGCTCTGCGAACCGTTTGAACCGCCGCCTCGAGACGCGGAGGGCAGACGATTCTGAAAGTACGCTCCAGGACTCCGACGACCTTTAGAACTTTGAGACTCCAGCTTTGCATTTCTGTCGCCAAATTGTCAGTAGGTTGGATAGGATTCGCCGGGCCGGTTTTTTCGAAGGGAAACGGCGGAGCGGCGGAGCAGGGGAGGCAAGATCTGTGAGGGCTTGTGGCCAGTGGCGACCGCTGACGCTGCCGAGAAGTCCCGCGGCCACGCGAGTGCGCTTCTGGCTCGCTAACCTTCGCCGCCGACAGCATTTCGCGTTAGCAGATCCGCTGGTCCCTAGGCGGAACGCCCCTCGACCGATATGTTGACGATTGCATCCCGGACGAATTGCGGACTGCTCCCGTCGGATCATTGGCATGCGCCGTCGAGTAGTATCAGTAGTGGAACTCTTATGCGTTATCTACTTGGTACGTTGGTCTTAGCCGCAGGTCTTCCGGCTCAGATAGTGAGCACGCCTCCAGACCCCGTGCGCGCCGTCGTCGGGCGCCTTGAACTGGAACGATACAAGGCTCACATCAAAGGTCTGACGCAGTTCGGGGATCGAATGCAGGGAACGCAACGCAACCGCGACGCTATCGACTGGATTGAGAAACAACTCCGGAGGTTCGGGTATTCAAACGTGGAGCGGCACCGGTTTAGCTCCGGCTCCGGCCCCCTTGAAAATATCTACGCCACAAAGGTCGGGACAACCTTAGCGCGGGAGATGTACATTGTTTCGGCGCACATGGACGGGCGTGGCGGTGGTGAAGCAGCCGACGATGACGCCTCCGGCTGTGCGGTTGTGCTCGAATTGGCTCGCGTTTTGGGAACACCCGACGTTCGAACGGATCGCTCGGTGAGGTTTATTTTTTGGAACAACGAGGAATTCGGAATGGACGGCAGCGGGACCTATGCACTCGAAAGGGTATCGCTCCAGGCTACCGCAGCCGAGCCGAAATGGCGGGGCGTCATCCAGCACGACATGATGATGTTCGACCACGGAATGCCCCCCGGGCCGAAGCAAAGTCCCAAAGCCGACATCAACATTGACTATCAGCAGAACTCTAGAATGGCGGCCGAGTCGGCGAAACTGGCGGCTGCGTTTCAGGCAGCGAATCGGTCTTACGCCGAGAACTATCCTGCAACCGTAGGCGACAATATGGCGGGCACGGATTCGATACGCTTTCAGGATTATGTGGCCTCTGTCAGCGTGCGCGAAAACGAAAGGATCAGCGGGATTGTCAGAGGTTCAAACCCGAACCATCATGAACCCACAGACAAATACGAAAACTACGGAGAGGAAGATTTTCGTTTCGGTCTCAATTCCGCTCAGACGACGCTTGGCGGTCTTGGAAGGCTCGCCGGCATAACTGTCGCACGGCCTCGCTAAGGCTTACGAAGAAATCGTCCTACGAGCCGGAAGGCGATTGCGGACTGGAACCCCAACGTCCTGTTATGAACTATCCGTGCCGTTTCGCTCGAACAGATTCAGTCTAGGGGGAGAAGCTCTCTCCAAGCGAAAGTTCTAGTACTCTTGCTTCTCTTTGACCTATGGCGCCGCGAGCGTATCTGTTGCAGACTATTCGCAAGCAGCGAATGCCTTCGGTCTTTGGGTGGCGCCCTCACTGCCATTTGACGCCACCCAATTTTTCCTCGCGACGCGGAAGAAGGTAGAGAATGCCAGACGCCAGCAATAATGCCGCACTTGACGCTCTTAGAGATCAAGGGTTCGAGATAGGTGAATCTGCGTTACAGGATGGGCAGGTGCTGGTCCGCATTCGCTCCAGGGACGATTCCGCGTTGGTTGAAACAGGGCAGGATCTATGGGAGCTAGCTGCAGGACGTCTCACTCTGGATGAGTTAGCCCATCGCTCCTAGCGACAGACAATCGGCGACAAATCCGCTGCGAGGCGTATAGACGGCAGGGCTCACTGAGGATGGTGCAGCATCGCGGCCTCATTTTAGGCTCGCTTTCGCAACGATGTCGCTTGCACTAGGGCGGTCGTTCGGCTAACTTATCCAAGTCGCCGCCAACACGGTAAAGTGCTTTCATGCAAGAGCGGACCGACAATAATAATGATCCCTGAGGCGTTCCACGCTACTGTGGCCTGAGAAAACGTCGGTAGGATTGTTTGCGGACGACAACGACGAATGCATACTTGTGAAAACTGCCGAATTCAGCCGGGAATGCTGAACGAAAACCGGGCACCGTCTCCGGGCTCGGATTCCACCCAAATTTGTCCGTGGTAACGCTCAACGATGCGTTTACAGATCGCCAACCCCATCCCGGTGCCGGAGTATTTGTTGTCTGTATGCAAGCGCTGGAAGATTCCAAAGATGGCCTCTTCGTATGCGGCCGGTACACCAATGCCGTTATCTGCAATTGTAAATATCCAATTGCTTCCCGATTTGCGGGCGGAGATTTCAATCACAGGCGCCCGGTCCTCTCTCCGATATTTTACGGCGTTCCCTAAGAGGTTTTGAAAAATCTGCGACAGGTGACTTTCACGCATCCTGACTGTAGGCATTTCGGCTATCGAGATTTTCGCATTGCTCTCAAGAATCGACCCATCCAAGTTCTTTAGAGCAGCTTCGAGCGCGCGATTCGAAGGAATTGGAGGCACCTCTTCTCCAGAAATACTTGACGCGTGAGCGTAACTCAATAGATCACCTAGCAGAGCGTCCATGCGAGAAACGCTCCTGATTATTAGATTCAGAAACTCCTTTCCCCTTTCGTCGAGTTCGTTCCCATAATCCCGGGCCAGCAAATCACTATAGACACCGACTGTTCTCAATGGCTCTCTAAGGTCATGACTGGCCGAATGTGCAAATTGTTCCAGGTCCGCGTTTGCCTGAACTAACGCCTCCTGGCGGCTTCGGATCTCATACTGGCGCATTCGGGCGCGCAGGGCGGCACGTACGGAGCTTTCCACTGTGTCCGGGCGCACAGGGCGTTCGATCAACGTGAAATTACCGAGGGCTTGCAGCTCACGCGCCCTTAAGTGACTCTCCCGTGTGGACACGCCGCTGGACGTCAGGGCGATAAAGGGCATATCGGACCACGGCGGTTGCGCGGACAACCAGATCTTTAGAACCTTAAGTGCGGCCGATGTCAAAGCTTCATCCGCAATGATCGCCGCGCCAGCACCTTCGGTGAGCACCTCCATAAGAGTGCTCGCATCTCGGGTCACAGTTGTGTCTATTTCCAAGGCCGATAATGTGCGCGCAAGCAGCGCCGCGTCTCGTCCCACGGGCGCGAGAATAACCACTCGCATTTCCAGTGCGCTTCGACGAAACATCTATGATTCTTGGGGGTCACCGAGCAGCCGGGCATCTTTCCCGCGGTAGCGGGGAACACCGGTGAGGACACCCTGAAAC
>Ga0207674_10010627_pt1 | contig 10409 bp, 9 predicted proteins | sample KBSCornC72_FD_184303 | JGI IMG/M metagenome (GOLD analysis project Ga0207674, IMG submission 184303) | Corn rhizosphere microbial communities from Kellogg Biological Station, Michigan, USA - KBS Corn C7-2 (SPAdes) (version 2) | ecosystem: Host-associated > Plants > Roots > Rhizosphere > Soil ...
CCCCTATCAACACATTTAACGCATATACAAAAATATGAATAAATTTAATAAAAAAAACACCTTTTAAAAAAACAATAAAAATAAACAACATTCTAATACTAAAAGTACTATAAACCTCTGCAGCTCAAGAATGTAAGGGAAATAACGCTAACTTAAATATAAAACTTACAAACAATAAAAATACAACATAAAAAAAATATGTACCTAATAACTTATTTTGTCAAGACATAAAACTTATAAAAAACACCGAAGAAATACTATTTTTAATAAAAAGATCACCACATGTATATTTTAATCATTCAATCATAGAATGAGCCACAGTATGCTGAGTCACTACCGCTAAAGTAAACATATTAACTGTTTTTCACATGGCAAATAATACCAGTAAGCCGCCAATGAAAAATAACGAAGAAATTGTACTTAGAAAAAAATATTTTAACGAAGCTTCAATAATGCTTTTATTATAATTTTCAGAAATAATCAACGAATAAACAATTATGTTTAAACCTATAAGATTTAAAAAAACTAATACCAAATCATTAGAAAGAAGAAAAAAAATACTAAAGACTACTAAACAAAACAAGAGAGCAAACAAATTTCAATTTATTAAACGAATACCCGCCCATGTCCAAAAGGATTCTATAAAAAGTAATAATCAAACACCAAACAGTAAAATGATTAAAATAATTTTAAAATAACTTGTAATAACATTTAAAATTAGTAAATTATTTAAAACACTATACGCAGTTGATAGAGAAAAATATAAAATACCTAGTAACCCTTGATGCAAACTAAAACAGTCAAAAGGCAACGCTGTTTGATGTATATAAAAATTACTTATGTATTGAAAAGGTTGCCAACATAGTAGTAAAATACAGAACACTAATGATAAATTAATACTAAAATTACCTTGAGTAGAAAACGCAATCGTAATTAACCGACGCACAAAAAAACATAAAATTCATATTATAAGCAAAACTAAAAAAAATTCAACAACAAAATAACTGATAAAAACAAATAAAACAAAATACAAATATAAAAAAAAATGCTGCCAAATAACGAAAAAATTACAAAAGAAAATCCCCATACTAACGAAACCCGCACAAACACTACCAATAACTAAACTTATCAAAGCACAAACAGAATAAAAATCACGTTTATTTATAAACATGCGAAATTCTCTTCAATCTAAATTTAAATACATTTCCACAAAAAAGGTTATGTTCCTAGCCTAATAAAAACGCCAAATAACATATATATAACTAACGAACTAAAGGTCTCTTTTTAGAAAATTTAACAACTTTTAAAGGTTCTAAAAAAAGTCTACGTTCACGCAAACGTACATTTTCTAATGGAATTTTCAAAAAATCACGCAAGAAAAAAACTAAATGCAACACAGATAACGTACCCGTTAATAAACTAATGATAACATTAAAATCAAACCACATAATGGGTGCAAAACCCATAAGCCTACCAAAACGCTCATCAAACGCAACGTCTCGAAACATAAAATTATGTATATTTCCATTACTGGATGTAAAACAAAACCAATACGTACTTAATGCGCGACCACGAGTACAAAAATACAAAAAAAAATATTTAAACAAAAAAATATTTTTAAAAGAACCATTGCTAACTAATTTAATAGACGAATACGTTTTTGAAAAAACAGCTTGGCCTGAAGTATAAGCTTTTTTATTAAACAAAGATACTAAACCAAATCTATGAGATAACACAAAACTAAATCAAAAAAGAACTTCGGGTAAGATTCGTCGACCACGCTTACCAGCTAAGGAAAAAGAAAAGCTAACCTGTCTTAAAATAGACTTACCAGGCAATCAATATTGAGAAACAGTAAAATGTGAAAAAAAAAGCATTGGAAACAAAAAACAAAAAATAGTTTTACAGCGCAAAACCAATGAATTATTAAATTCGACGCCCCGCATTAGAATAAATACTTTTAGCAAACGCGATAAAACGTCGTTTAAAACGCAATTCTCGATTAATAGGGCCAACAATTCGCGAACTACGTAATTTATACATGTTATCCAAAAAAACCACACGGTTGCGGTGTGTACGTAAATACATGCCATCCCGGCGGCATCATTTTTTCGCCGAAGATACAAGAACAGCAAAATATAATAAAGTCTCTCTCTCAATAATGTTTTTTTTCTTTTTTTTATCATATTTCGACATTTCCTTCGAAACAATGCGAGCCATAACTGCAGATTTACCCTTCTTTGCAATAACATGTTGCGTAAAAAATTTACGCCTATCAAACTTCTTTATACAAACACGAATAACTTCATTTAAACCAACACTTCTAGCAAAAATTGACTTTAAAAAACCAATACACCTAACTTCCTTAACACCACTTTGATCGCACACGATTAGACTTGAATTACGTGTTACCATTTTTAAGCAACTATATAAAAAGCATTAAACATGTAATGATGCTAAAGAATCATACATTATTATACGTTGAAAACGAAAAACCAAAATAGCTAAACCTAAACCTATAACCGATTCGGCAGCCGCAACTAAAATAACGAGCAATGCAAATGTAAACCCAAATACAAAATCAAAAAACACAGCTAAGGATAACAGAGAACAAATAACGCCAAAATATGTTAGCTCAACTAATAATAAGCTAATTAAGATATTTTTCAAATTGAGCAACAAACAGAATAAACTAAAAAAATAGATGCAAAAAAAAACTAACAATAAAGAAGACACGGGGCTGAAAAAACAACTTAAATAATAAGAATTACTAATAAGTTCTGAATTAATGAATGCCGTAAAATTAAACAAAACAAAACAAAAATTTATAAATAGAGTACAAGAAGAAGAATAAATACAATTGTAAATATACAAAACACTAAGCGTAAACATAGTTTTTTAAACCATAAAAAAAAAGATGCCAATTAATTAAAGTTGAAAAAAAACTTACACTTATTAAAATACATACAAAAAAGCAGACCAATTATGTATAAAATTTACAACAAACGAAGTAGAAAAACCAAAAAATAAACAAAACACTATTAAAAGTATAAACACACCAAACTCAAAAAAATTTACATCTGAAAAAGAAAATAAATAATTAATCTTTAAAGTACCAAACATCATGCGATTATACAACCATATACTATATATAACAGTAAAAACAAATCCAATAAAAGCAAAAAATAAAAGCAATGCAGAAGTTTTAAAAACACCAAGAAATATATGCAGTTCACTAATAAAATTAAATGTTCCTGGAAACCCAATATTTGCGAAAGATAAAAACAAAAAACAAAATGCATATAGGGGCATAACCGCAGTTAACCCTCCATAATAAAATAATAAACGCGTGTGATACCGATCATATAATACACCTATAGAAAAAAAAAGACCCGAAGATATTAGACCATGACCTAACATTAAATATACCGCGCCAAACAAACCATAAATATTATTTAAAAACAAACCTAGAACAGCCATATTCATATGTGCAATCGAAGAATACGCTATAATACGCTTAATATCGATCTGACGTAAAGTTGATAACGAAGCAAAAACAATACCACACAATGAAATCGTGAAAACAAGAGGCATAAAATATAAACACGCCGCGGGGACCAGCCCCAAAGAAAAACGTATAAATCCATAACCTCCTAATTTTAATAATATACTAGCTAAAATAATAGAACCAGTCGTAGGTGCCTCAACATGAGCTTCTGGTAGTCAAATATGAAATGGGACCATTGGAATTTTAACTGCAAATGTTAAAAAAAGTAAAACTCATAATACCTTTTGAAAAACCAACGTATAGCTTACATGGAAAACAACATAAAAAGATAGTGAACCGGTCAAGAAATATAAAGATAGTAAACCAATCAACATAAAAATAGAGCCAATAAAAGTATAAAAAAAAAGATAATATGCAGCTTTAATCTTTCTATACCGCGCCCCAAAATAGCCGATAAGAATAAACATTGGAATTAAAGTCGCTTCGAAAGATATATAGAATAATAACATATTAGAAAAGGAAAAAACACAAAGTAAAATTAATTCCAAAACAATAAGAATAAAAAAAAAATACAAACGGCTCGATGTTAAATTATAAAAAGTAACGGCAAAAAAACAAATAGGAAATACAAATAAGACTAAAAGCATGAGAAGCAAGGAAATACCGTCAAACCCAAAAGTACTTCAAAGATTATGCCATAACCAGGCATTAAATACTGGTTGAAACGCATCAAAACTAAAATCATAAGATAACAAACCTAATAAAAAAAAACAAAAAGGCATTCCTGCAATAACTAAACAAATCAAAAGTAAAATGAAATAATTAAAACGTGATAAGTAAAAGCGACGTAAAGTCCCTAATCAAGACATACAAAACGAATAAGTAATACATTACGTATTAAAAAACTTACTATCTATCAATCTCCCCAAAAACAACATCTAAAGTCCCTACAATAGTAACAATATCCGCCAATAAATGCATATGTGACATAAAATCAATACCTTGCAAATGTAAAAATCCAGGGGATTTAATCTTACACCGAAAAGGTTTATTAGAACCATCCGATACTAAAAAAACACCGAACTCACCCTTAGGCGCCTCAACAGCACTATATACAGAACCTGGTGCCAAATTAAAACCATCATAAAAAAATTTAAAATGATGAATAGCGGCTTCCATTGTTTTTTTTACCAATGCTTTCGAAGGCGGTACGAACTTTCAATTCAAAGCTTTAACAGGTCCAGCCGAGATTAAATTCAAACAGCTTAAAATAATATTAGAGCTTTGACGCATTTCTTCAACCCGTAAAAAGTATCTGTCATAACAATCACCATTAGCACCAACCGGAACATGAAATTTTATCAAAGAATATGCGTCATACGGCTGTTGAATACGCAAATCATAAGAGACACCAGATCCGCGTAACATAACACCACTAAAACCGCTTGTCATAGCTTCAAAAGAAGTTACAATACCAACATCCCGCAGTCTGTTTTTTCAAATAACATTTGCTGTTAATAAATCTTCAAGCTCATCAATTCGCGCCTGAAATTGAATTAAAAAATAATATATATCTTGCAATAAACCAAGAGGTAAATCAAAAGCTACGCCCCCCGGCCGTATATAAGCTGCATGCATACGACCACCAGACACACGCTCATAAAATTCGATAAGTTTTTCCCGCTCTTCAAAACCTCATAAAAATGGCGTAAGCGCGCCAACATCCAATGCGTGTGTAGTTAATGCCATTAAATGATTAAGCAACCGCGTTAATTCAGAAAAAATAACACGAATAAATTGAGCACGCAATGGAACATGCAAATTTGCGAACTGCTCTATTGCTAAAGAATATGCGTGCTCCTGACACATCATGGAAACATAATCAAGGCGATCAAAATATGGAAGCCCTTGTAAAAAAGAACGCGTTTCTAAAAGCTTTTCCGTACCTCTATGTAATAACCCAATATGTGGAATAGCACGACAAATAACCTCTCCTTTAACTTCTAGAACTAAGCGTAAAACACCATGTGCCGCAGGATGTTGCGGACCGAAATTTAGAACATATGGACTATTTTGAATATCTAAAGACACGTCTACTATTAAAACATATAAAACACAAATATTTTATATCACAAATAAGAAAAAACCGCCCAAAACAACAATTATTAATAAAAAAAAAAATAAAAATAAATTTGAAAAAGTACCCGTTTGAAATAGAATACGAATTAATTTATACATACGTGCAAACAAACCAAGCACTAAAAAATGCCCAAAAAAACGTTCCAACAACAACTTGTCAAAAAACTCATAACTAAAAACAAAAGAAACTTCGAAAAAAAATCTATTGATATACCGATTATAAACACAATCAAAAAATCATTTCATATTAAATAAAAAAAAAAATAAAAACAAAAAATTTAAATTTTTAGAAAAAAACATTCAAAATACCGAAGCGCGCCGAAAAAATACACTCCTAACTCAAAACGCATTAAAGCCAAACGACAACAACAACAAGGCTATAAACACAAAAAATTTTAAATCCACCAAAATTAAATCCGTTTCAAATAAGAACGACTCGTATGGGAACACAACTAAACTAATCGACAAAAAAATATTACCTAAACCCAAGAATAAATCATTAAAAAAAAAACCGCAAAAAAGACTCCCTAAAAATAGCATAGCAAGAGGCAGTAACATAAGCTTGGGCGATTCATGCATGTGCTGCAATAATCAAGTACCCCCATTATATTGTTTTAAAAATGTCGTTATAAACAACCTAAATGAATAAAACGCAGTAAAAAAAGTGGATAACGCAATAGCAGCGGTCGCTACTGATCATAAAAAATGTATATTATACAAAACTTCGTTAAATACAAACTGTTCAAAAATAAAATCCTTAGAATAAAATCCAGTTAAAAAAACAAACCCTCCTAACGATAAACTACCAACCAACATTAAGATAAATACAACCGGTAAATGTTTAGTCAAACCACCCAAAACTCTGAAATCTTGCTCCCCATTACAACTGTGAATAATGCAGCCCGCGCACAAAAATAATAAAGCTTTAAAAAAAGCATGATTCATTAAATGAAAAAAACTAACAAAAAAATTTGACGCGCCACATGCAATAACCATATAACCCAGCTGACTACATGTTGAATAAGCAATAACTTTTTTAATATCATACTGAACAACACCTATAGTACCGCTTATCAGCGCAGTAAGGCCACCTACGACCAATAATAATAATAATACAATGTGTGAAAATTCAAAAACTGAAGAACAACGTACAATTAAAAAAACACCAGCTGTAACCATAGTAGCAGCATGAATTAACGCAGAAACAGGCGTCGGCATAAATTAAAAAAGTTAAGATATATAATTTATTCCAACTAATAAAAATGATTAGACATAAATTAAAAAAATTATTTACATAATTTCCCGGACTCTATCTTCATTAAAAAAGCAAAATAAACCGTTTTAATGTCTCATATTATAGTCTCTGAGGGCCCATATGTAAAAAAAGTCCCTGCGAATTATCTTATATTTTTAAACATAATGTAAAAAACTAGTTATTTTCGCATATAATGAGATAAAAAAAGAAAGCCACGCACATAAAATAAACCTTCCATCGCATCCGGTAATCAAGTATGCAGTAAAATTTGCGCTGATTTACCCATAGCACCACCAATCAATAAAATACAACAAAGTAGCAACCCATTTATAAAAAAACTATATGATACTAAAAATACATTAAACACAAATAAATCTAAAACGGCCAACATAATAGAAAAATCTAAAGAACAAAATACAAAACTCAAAAAAAACAAAGCGCACAAAAACAAAAAGTCACTAATACGATTTACGATCAGCGCTTTCAAACCACTTGAAATTGCATCAATCCTCGTGTATCAAAAACTTATCAATAAGTAGGAGCATAAACCAACACCTTCCCAACCTAAAAAAACTTGGATTAAGTTATCTCCAGATACTAAAATTAACATAAACCAAGTAAAAAAGGAAATATATGACATAAACCGAACTAAATGCGGATCCGTAGACATATAGCTAGCGGAAAAAAAATGAACAACGCAGGAAACACTATTAACTACAAGGAACTTTATAACACCAAGAGAATCAAAACAAAAAACCCAATCTACTAACAAGCCAGGCACAAACACTCAGTTTATCACCTGCGAATAAAAAATAAATTGCTTTGTAAAAAGCGCAAACCATATAACAATCGTACTCAAAAAATTCATAAACAAACCAACGTTCGACAAAAACCGACTACCAAGAGTACCAAACAACCTTCCACAAAAACCAACGACTGTAGAAAACAATAATGGAAAATAAACAATAAAGGAAAACATTTCAAATAAACGAAAACCTAACTATCTATACGAAATTTATCCCTATCCCAACTTAAAAATAAAACGAATTCAAAACAAAAAAAGATATAACCCATATCCAGTAGGGATAAACAACGGATATGTTTTTTTTAAAAGATGTGGTGTTACAGGTAACTTAGAATTAAGATTTCAAACAAAAAAAACTGGATGTTTTAAAAAATTAGAAATAAAATTTTGTTTAAAAGTCGCATCAAGCAATAACTGCGAGTCTATAAAAAAAATTGGGAAAAAACCAGATAACCGCTCGCGAAAGTACCTATACAAAAAAAAAAATAACAATGAATCTCATTTTATATTAAAACACAATAAACGGCTTGTCGTTAAAAGGCTTTGAGCTAAAACAGTTAAAAACGAGTATTGTTTTTTCGTTATAAAAAAAAAAAGCAATTTGTTATTATATAAATGAGTACGTGAATTAATCAAAACTTGTTTTTCACGCGACCAAATCAAAACAAGATACGATAAACATTTTGTGAACCACTGAAAATACTTCGCATAAATAAACATATTACGTTTGAGCTGCACATTATGAGTTTTTAACTCCGATTTTTTAAAAAAATATAAAAAAGTGCTGTTAGTTAAAACCGACATATCTCGATTTACAACTTGCGACAAAAATTAAATTCCTTATATAAAAGAAAACCTTAAAAAAAAACGGTACAAATAAACACAGCTGAAATTAAACTGCTTAATAAAAGAAACATTATAATAAATAAAAAAAAAACATTATCTTGAAACAAACTAGTAAAAATTATATTTATTTCACTAATAGAAGTAGCAAACGATAAACCTGGTTCCGCCAAAGACTGCAATCCTAACGTATTACTACCAAGCTTCTGATCTACGAAAAATAACACGATATCGATAAAATCAAAATAAAACAAAATAACACAGGAAATCCCAAAAACTATTCAATAATAACTAACCACTAAATCCGCCAACTTAAACATTAACTGTAAAGCTGCATTTATTAAAAATTGACGAAAACCGTATACAAAGGTTTCAAATGCAAAAAATAATACATATGGTAAAAATATAATTAAAAAAACCGATAGTAATAAATTAACGTGACCTAGCATAAAAGAACTAGGAGTAATCAAAAAAAAGTTATGAAAAATAAAAAAGTCCGAGCGAAAAAAAGCCATTTGCGACATAATATAGGACAAAACATTCCCGGGTACTCTAATAACTAACTGGTCACCATAAAAACCTCCCTGCAAACAAATACTAACAGAATGGTGAAAAAGATTCGAATAAAACAAAAAAACAACATATATTAACATTAAAAGGAAAAACAAAGAAGATACAAGAATAGAGCTTTGCAATAATATGCGAATAAAGCAATCATAAACAAAGAAAAACAATATCCTAATATATAAGAACAACGAAACAACAAATTTTTGCAGTAATAAAAAACCTTTTCACAAATAAAAAGGCCATGAATAAGACGGAACCTTTCGAATATCAAATAACATAATAACGAATAAAAATAAAATCGCTATGGCACCTACATAAATGATTAAAAATAAAACAGATAACAGCTCTACACCAAAACAAAAAAAGCAAATAACAACTGTTAATACCATTGCTATTAAGATAAATAATATAAATAATGGATTATTTTGCTTTAAAATATAAACATAACATAAACATAAAAGAATAAACGGAAAAAATACTAATGATATTTTTATAACGCTCAAACCGGCAACAAGCGAAACAAGTCAGCCATCATCCATTTGAAACACGGAAAACAATACACTTAATAAAAATAAACTTAAAAACAGTAAACTAAAACTAAAACGTACTTTACGAAAAAAATTTAAAAAACCCGAAGTTAAAAATAGAACTGTACGCATAATAAAGAATAATATGTATATATAAACATGTACGCATAGAATAATATATATATTATAAACATCCAAGCATTCAAAATAAATTCAAAAACTTTCGGAATAAAATCTGCTGGGAACTAAATGCTAAATATAACATGCAAAAATTGACAACCCAAAACCAGATTCTAACAACCTGATCTATACTCAGTACAATATAAACCAAATCATTATTTACTTTTTAAGATATCAATAAAGCGATATAAGCAACCATGCTATTAATATAAGATTTATTATAATAAAAAAAACGACATCCCTATCCACTCTCTCTATCAGATAAAACATATGAAACAAACACAAAAATTTAATTAGGTCAATCAATAATCGCTAAACGTCACTCATATATGAGACCAATAAATAATATACCTAAAAAACATATAATATATCACACACTAAACCAAGTAAAACTATGCAAGGAAATGGAGGCTGGGAACAATAATGATAGCTCGACATCAAAAATTAAAAAAAGCAATCCGACTAAATAAAAATGGACATCAAAAGGTTGTCGAGTAGCACTATCAAACGGTTCGAAGCCACATTCATACTCACTAATTTTTTCACTGTCTTGCAAAAAAAAATAAATCACAAGTCTTGAAATAC
>Ga0207674_10010632_pt1 | contig 10406 bp, 6 predicted proteins | sample KBSCornC72_FD_184303 | JGI IMG/M metagenome (GOLD analysis project Ga0207674, IMG submission 184303) | Corn rhizosphere microbial communities from Kellogg Biological Station, Michigan, USA - KBS Corn C7-2 (SPAdes) (version 2) | ecosystem: Host-associated > Plants > Roots > Rhizosphere > Soil ...
ACGGTAGGCTGAGGACTGCCAGTCATGCGCTCTCCCAGCTGAGCTACGGCCCCAAGTGAAGCGAGTGAGTGCTGGTAAACAACTGATGCAGACTAGCCTAGCGTTTTGCGTTGAGTCAAGCAACGGCACTGTTTTGAGTGTGTCTTAATTTGGATTTCTCCGTGCAACCTCTGTGTTCTTTTGTGCCTCAGTGGCTATGAATTCCGAGTAACAACAACCACAGAGACACAGAGAACACAGAGGTTGCACAGAGAAGAAGGTTCAAACTAAAACACTACCCGTTGTTTCCCAGTGTCTCAGTTCAAGCGTCTTCTCTGGCATCAGCTTGAGATCGTGTTGGCGGTCGAGAGGACTCCTAACGCTTCGGCCGCCGCGATTAAGGACATGTGTATAGACAATTGTTGTCCGCACGTCCTTATGACCGAGCAGTTCTTGAACAGTTCTAATGTCGTAACCGTCCTCGAGCAGATGGGTGGCAAAGCTATGACGGAAGGTGTGGCAACTGCCACATTCTTGGAAATGTTTGCGAGCTTGATTGCTTGTTTGACGCCTCGCTGCAGAACCTCTGGTGACACATGGTGCCGTCGTTTCACACCGTGAGATGCTCCTTCAAAGCGGTTGAGTGGCGAGAGGCAACATGGTAAGGGGTGCTTATGATGACTTGGTGTTCTCACCAGATGGGAAGTATCTCTACTACTCCGACCGTGCGGACGCTGCTACTAACCATCGTTCACTATATCGAAGACCTGTTGAGGGAGGGCCCGTCGAGAAGATCGTAAATGACTTTCCTCATGGGTCAGGGAAGATCACCTTCTCTCCTTATGACGAAAAGTTTGCTTTTATTCGCCAGGACGAAAAAGTTGGTTTGGGTACATTGGTTATTGCGAATCTCGATGGTACACAAGAAGAGTCGATCATTACTCGCAAGGAGCCGGACTATTTTCCAACGCAGAGTCGGGGCGCATCCTGGTCGCCTGACGGAAAGCATATTGTCTACGTGGGTGTGAACGCGGCCGATGGTTCTGCGCGTATCTTTGAAGTGGACCTTGAAAGCCTCACGGAAAAGCCGCTCACTTCGCTAAAGTGGAACGACCTAATCGGGGATCTTACGTGGTTGCCTGATTCAAGCGGAATCCTATTCATAGCCGGCAATACGTCAATTTCCAATGCAATTTGGCGTGTCACATACCCAGCCGGCCAGCTAGAACAGATTACTAACGATCTAAACAATTACTACTTGTTGAGTGTTGCAGGAGATTCAAATACTCTCGTCACCATCAAGCGGACCAGGGACGTGGATCTCTGGATTGCGCCTGATTCAGACGCGAGCCGTGCGAGAAGAATAATGCCCAGCAGACAGAATGGATTCTATGGAGTCGCGTGGGCACCAGATAGCAAGATTGTTTACACGTCGGAGACAAGTGGTAACAGTGATATCTGGATTGCGAACGCGGATGGAACAAACCAAAGGCAGCTTACTGCAGACGTTCATCAGGACGTTTGGCCAGCCGTTACAAACGATGGACGGTATATCGTTTTTATCTCCAATCGCGCTGGCGCCGATCATGTTTGGCGAATGGATATTGATGGAAAAAATCAGATTCAGTTGACGGACGGCGTGAAAACTGGTCATCCAGATTGCAGTCCTGACTCGAAGTGGGTAGTTTACCCTGCCTCGGTATCGGGCAAGACTACGATCTGGAAAGTTTCTATCGAAGGCGGCGCTCCTTACGAGATCTCTGACCTTGCTTGCGATAATCCAGCCGTCTCCCATGATGGAAGGATGATCGCTTGTATGTCAGACACCCACCAACGACTAATCCTTCCATTCGATGGAGGCCACGCGATAGCAACCATTGAACTTCGTGTGCGACCGGGCTTTGTATCAGGAATTCCGCGTTGGATGCCTGATGATCGGGCGTTAATGTACGCCGATTTTTCAGACGGCGTCATGAACTTTTGGATTAAGCCGATAGAGGGAGGCCAAGAGAAGCAGTTGACGTATTTCAGACCTGATCAAGTAGCCGCGTCTCACGGAGTCTTAGGTTATGCGTGGTCGCCTGAGGGAAAAGACCTCCTTTACGCTCGCTACGAGAGAAAGAGTGATATGGTGATGATTAGCGGGTTCAAGTGACAGCTTACTTCACTTGAATCCCCTCAATCAAAACGGCATCGTGATTCCATTTACTGCTGCTGAAAGCCAGCTGTTTGCCGTTGGGTGATACTGAGAATTCAAATTCGTCCTCGGCTGCGAGTGTAGTCATCTCTTGCGACAAGCCAGAACTCACTGACTGACGATACAGTTTCAATTTTCCATCGATCGCGACCGCATAAACTACTCCAGCACTATTAGCTTCCCACTGGATGCTTCGCGAAATCCAGACACCGGGAGCCGGCTTTAGCTCCGCAACTGTGGTCATGTCATCCGTCTTCCTGATGATGATCTCTGCCTGGTGAGCATACCTTGGGAAATGAAAACAAGCGATCAACTTGCCGTCCGGTGAAACGGATGGATAGGCCGCAACCTCACTTGTTAATTGAATCGGTTCGCCGCCTTGAAATGGTATCTTCCAAAGAAAGTTATTCTGCGAAGAATTGAAAAAGATCCATTTTCCGTCAGCCGAAATTGCAGCATTTCGCTCGGCATAACCGTTTGTGAGTTGGGCGAGGTTGCTGCCGTCCAAGTCCATTCGCCAAAGGTGTTGAGCGCCGGTTCGGTTTGAATGAAAAACGATGGTGCGTTGATCTGGCGAAACTGACGGCCAATCGTTGAAACCGAAGTTGGAGGTCAACTGTTTTGGGTTTGTGCCGTCTGGATTAGCAGTCCAAAGATCCGACCCCGTAGTGGTCCCTGAGTTGTAGATAATCTGGCCATCCGTCGTCCAAATTACCCGACCCCTACCGTCGGCGACATTCTTCGCGTTGCGACCATCAATACCCGATACCCATATGTGTGACGCAAGCACGCTTTGTACGCCGATTATCCTCGTGGCATCGCGATCCGCACTGAAGAACAAGTAGTTGTTTGAGTCGTCAGTTACTCTTTCCAATGTCAGATCTGGATACGACATTCGCCAGAATTGAGGATTCTTTAATGGGTTCTCGCGAGCTAAGAGTAGCAGGCCTTGGCCGTCTGCCAGCCACTCAATCTGACGAACGAAGTACCAATTCGGTTGGAGTAAGACTTTCTGTTCGCCGGTTTTAACATTCACTTCTCTGAGGATTATCGTCTGCCGAGCGGAGTCGGACTCTCCTGTTCCATAAACAAGTATTTTTCCCTCGGGGGATAGGGAAAAGCCTCGTATCCAATCGGGCCCCTTGTGTGTAACCAATAGTCGTTCTCGTCCGTTAATTAGGTCAGCCAGGTAAAGAGAGTCCTCCCGAGTTGTGCGATCGCGACGCTTGAATACGACTTGGCGATCATCAAAAGACAAACAAAAAGCACCTTCCAAGTTTTCAAACAACTTTGTAGGAGGGCCGGGTAGTGTGGGTACTCGATATAGATCAGTTGGTCCAGTTTCTGCGTGAGCACCGAAATACACATAGTCTCCGGAATGCGAAAACCGGAGCTCGTTATAGTTAGAAACCCCTGGTGGAATAAGCTGTACTCTAACCTGAGAGCTCACTTGGATCATCCAAAGACTCTGGCGGCCAGTGTTCTCCTGCACATAAGCGATCTGTTTCGCGTCGGGTGAAATAGCGGCAACAACCACATTTCCATAAGCAGTAATTTGTTTATACCTTAAGTCTTCTTTTGAGCCGGGCCGGTGAGCGAGTTCGTTGCGGTTTCCGTCCTTACGGAAGGCCCGAATGAAACGCCAGCCCGCCGCCGCTGCGATGCCCAGCACAAGAAGAGCGACAACGACTGCTACCGTGAACCGTCTCCGTCTCTCTTCAATCCAATGTGATGACGAGTGTCCCGGCTGCTGCGCGTTTTCCGTAGAACTCTCAACGTGAACCTGATCGCTACCGTTTGTGGACGCGGCGCCAACTTCCGTTATGACGCTACTGGCATCGTTCGACAGGAGCTCGCGGACCTCCGGCTTAAATCTATAGCCGCGTTTCGGAATGGTCTCGATATAGAGGGGTGATTGCTTGGTGTCGCCTAGTGCCTTCCGGAGCTTCGTGATGTTGAAAGTTATGTTGCTTTCTTCCACAAAGACGTCCGGCCAAAGCGTATGAAGAATCGTTTCCTTCGTAACGATGGAGCCTTGATGCTGCACAAGAAGCAGGAGCGTTTCAAAAACCTTCGGCGTCATCGGGACTTGTCGTCCGTCTCGCAGAAGTATTTGCTGCTCTACGTCCAGTACAAACGACTCGAATGTGTACTTGTGTTTAAGGTTCAGGGACATAAGCTCTCTAGCAAATCTCTAAGAATTCTCTAACACCTGTCTTAGGACTTTGAGCCCACGCCTGTGGTCAAAGGTTAGCAAAAATGGGGGTGGGTATCTTACCACACCCTCTCCCGGCAGAAGGAGATCACTAAGGCCTACGCTGCAGATCCTCAGATTCCCCCCTACGTATCTGATACCCATTGACCCGGTGCGAAAAGGAGATTCTTATGAGACAACCAGGAACCTATAAATTCCTCATGCCTTCTTTGTTCTTATTGACCGTGATGTTAGCCGCCGTTCTTTGGAAAGGCGCGCCTGCCAGCGCTCAACTTACCGACAGAACCCAAAACCCAAACAACATCAATTTCGGAATTGCCAAGTCGCTTGCTCAGGAAATAGGAGCAGGCCGCGGTAGTTTGACGACTCCTGATTCTTCATCGTTCATAATCGCACGCGACCCATTCCGAGCGATTCGCCGCGGACGCCAACTCTTCCAACGAAAGTTTCTACGGACTCAAGGGCAGGGACCATTAGCAGAGGACGGTGTAGGCGATATCAACGTCAATCTAGCCTTGGGGGCAGGCATTTCCGACAGTTGCGCCGGCTGTCATGGTCGACCACGTGGTGGCGGCGGCTTTGGCGGCGATGTCGTAACGCGACCAGACAGCCGCGATGCGCCGCACCTCTTCGGGCTTGGTTTAAAAGAGATGTTAGCTGACGAGATAACTGCGGATCTGCGAGCCACGCGCGAGCAAGCTATGGCGGAAGCCCACGCTGCTAACTCGCCAGTGACCAAACCGCTCAACAGCAAAGGCATTAACTATGGTTTCATCACTGCTCGACCGGACGACACGTTTGACACAGCTCGAGTTCGAGGTGTTGACGCCGATTTGCGCGTACGGCCATTCTTCGCACACGGCGGCAAGATCTCAATACGTGAATTTATCGTTGGTGCTTTTAACGACGAGATGGGCTTGCAATCAGTCGACCCGGAATTGTTGCAGGCACACAACGGCGCGCGCATGACGACACCTTCGGGAATGGTTCTCGATGGTTCTAAAGATCGAATTGAGGCGCCACCGACCGATAACGAAATTGCCGATCCGGACCATGACGGAATTGCGAACGAAGTACCGGCCAGTCTTGTTGATTTTATGGAGTTCTATTTACTCAACTACTTCAAGCCTGCGCTCTATCAGCAGACCGATGAAACGAGACAGGGGCGAATCCTCTTCGAGCGGACCGGATGTGCAGACTGTCACACATCTGATCTGCAAATCAACCGGGATCGCCGCGTCGCGGATGTGGAGACGTCTTATGATTCTGAACATGGGATTTTTAATAATCTGTTCGCAACGCCCACTCCACTCTTTTCGTTGTTCGATGATCACTCAGGCTTTCCAAAGGTACAGCGACCGAAGTTGGAACCGTTCCTGGTTAGGAACATATTTACAGACTTCAAGCGCCACAACCTCGGTCCGAATTTCTTCGAACGAAACTTCGACGGAACACTCCGCAACGAGTTCTTGACAACACCGCTCTGGGGAGTTGGCTCAACCGCACCGTACGGTCATGATGGCAGGAGCGTTAACTTGTTGGAAGTGATCTTACGTCACGGTGGAGAAGCTCAAGATGCACGCACGGCCTTTGCCCGACTCTCTTCGGGTCAACAGTCGCGCATTATTGCATTTCTGAATTCCCTAATAATTTTTCCTCCAGATGACACGGCGTCCACTTTAGATCCCGGCGACCGAAACACACTCAACTTCCCGCAATTTGGGCATGGAAGTATCAAGCTGAGTGTATTCTTTAACAATCCGAGCGATCCTGAATGACGGAACTCTTTGCATCTCGTTAGCGTTTCCGAAGCAACGCCCAAGATTAGAAAACCAATCACGGTGAACTTCGAACTGCGCTAAGGAGAAGAGATGACTTTACGATCGCTCGCAACCGCTGCCGCACTCTTGCTGTGCTTGTCCCTTTCCACCCCCGCGCAAGATTGGCCGCAGTGGCGCGGGCCGGAGCGGAATGGGATCTCGCAGGAAAAAGGCCTCCTCAAAGAGTGGCCAAAGGATGGACCAAAACTGCTCTGGCAGGTAAACGACATCGGCGACGGGTATTCAACTCCGTCAGTTGCCGGATCGCGTATCTACCTGATGAGCAACCGTGGCATGGACAACGAATTTGTTCAGGCTCTTTCAACTCAGGATGGAAAAGTTCTTTGGACCACGCGCGTAGGTAACGTCGGTAACCCGAATCAGGATCCGCCTTTCCCGAAGGCGCGCTCCACACCGAGCGTTGACGGAAATTTCGTCTATGCACTGGGTTCCGACGGCGACCTCGTTTGTCTTGACGCGAAGAGCGGCAAGATTCGCTGGCAGAAAAGTCTTCGTAAAGACTTCGGCGGCCTGCCGCACGATTGGGCCTATGCAGAGTCGCCATTGATTGATGGCGACGTTCTTGTCGTAACTCCCGGTGGTGCCCAAGCCACCATCGTCGCACTGAACAAAAAGTCGGGCGCGGTCATTTGGAAATCCGCAGTTCCGGGTGGCGACGCGGCGGGTTATGCGTCTGCGATTGTCGTGCAAGGCGGCGGGCGCAAACAATACGTGCAGTTTTTGAGCAAGGGCATCGTCGGAGTCGATGCGAAGACCGGCGCGTTCCTTTGGCGCTACAAGGAAGTGGTCAAAGGCCCGGCGCAGGCTTTCACTCCGGTCGCGCGTGGGGAATATGTGTATGGTGGCGCACTTGGTATCGGAGGCGGACTCGTCCGTTTGAAACCGGAAGGCGAAGGAGTCGCAGCAGAGCAGGTTTACTTCGAGCGCGGCCTTCCCAACGGTTTTGGCGGAGCATTGTTGATTGGCGACTATCTTTACGGGTCGCAAGCACGAGGCGGACTCGTCGCGATCGAGTTCACAACCGGCAAGGTGAAATGGAAGGCCGAACAGTTCGGCATGAGTTCGGGCGCGTACGCGGATGGCAATTTATACATTCACGACGAGACTGGAGACTGCGTGTTAGTGGAAGCGACTCCCGAAGGCTATCGCGAAAAGGGCCGCCTCACGCCGCCGAATCCGCCGAAGAAAAAACAGGCGGGGCAGATGTCGGAGAAAGCGTTTGCTTATCCGGTGATTGCTAACGGCAGACTTTACATTCGGGATTTGGAATCGTTGTGGGTCTACGATATTAAGGCGAGATAGACGTAGGGCCTCGCGTTTAAAAACACGAGGCCCTCTGAACATGCGAACCTCACTTGAACTTGAAGTTCGCGCGATGGATCGTACCGTCGTTCAATTCCACTACCAATTGCCGGCACGTGCCAGCCCAAGCTGCCTCAGTCTTCCACACGTAGATGTATTGATCCGGTATTGGATCGTAACTGAGGCTACTGCCGCCAGCCGTTACTGTCTCCGTTAGATCAGTTGCCGGATCAGTCGAGTTGCACGCGATCGGTCCTGAAGACGGTGAACCCGGTGCAAATATTCCGAGTCCCTTATTTCCACTCAAGCTGAACTTGACCGGTATACCCTTTCCAGCCTGGACCACATTCAAAACCGGCAGGTTATCAACCGGCTGGAAGAACCCGGCAAAGTTGTACTGCACGATCACTTTGAACGAACACGTGCTTGGCGTCGTGGTCCCATCGTCAGCCGATGCGTTCACTGTAGTCGAGCCGATCGGGAAGACTGAACCGGAGGCAGGAGTACTCGTTACAGTCACACTCGACGAACAACCATCAGTCGCAGTCACTGCCGGATAGTTGACCGTCATCGAAGTCGCATTCGAATTCAGCGGCAGATTAACTACGACGTCAGCCGGACAGGTGATAACAGGCGGAGTCGTGTCGATGATGTTCACGACAACGTCGTCGGTATCAGATCCACCGCCAGTATCTGTAACGGTGAGAGTGATCGTGTGCGAGCCTTTGGCTAGCGACACCATCAACGTTGAGCCTGTACCGAGAGAAGTCGCACCTTCGGCCCATGAGTATGAGTTGATGGTTCCAGTGCCTGGTGTTGAGCCGGTTCCATCAAGCGTGACTGAGGTGGTTGCGCCGCCACACTCAACTGTTTGATCATCACCAGCATCTGCAATCGGCGCGGCGCCGCCGGCACCAAACTTCTGCACACGATCGTTGCCGGTGTCGGCTACGTAGTAGTTGCCGGTCGAATCGGCTCCAACATCCTGTGGTCCAGAAAACTCTCCGTTGCCGGTTCCACTCGTTCCGCAGCTCGAAATGAACGTGCCGGTCGGTGAAAACTTCTGAATGCGATTGTTGTTTGTATCGGCAACATAGACATCGCCCACGCCGTCAGTTGAAACTCCCCACGGCGTATCAAACTGTCCGTCGCCAGTGCCGTTCGTTCCCCATTTCGTAACGAATGTGCCACTCGTATTGAACTTCTGAACGCGATGATTGCCGGTGTCAGCGACGTATACGTTGTCGCTCGTATCGATTGCGATTCCTTCCGGCCCACTGAACTGCCCGTTGCCGGTTCCACTGCCGCCCCAGCTACTGATGAAACTTCCGCCGGAAGTAAATTTTTCAATTCGATGGTTCCCGAGGTCGGTAACGTAAACATTGCCGGAAGAATCAACTGCAACGCCTCCAGCTCCATTCAAGAACTGACCGTTACCGCTGCCTGACGTACCCCATGCCGTTTGAAATACGCCGCTCGAATTGAACTTCTGCACGATCCCGCTCGTTCGTTCTGAGAATCCATCGCAGACGTAAATTTCGCCTGTTGTTCGATCAACTGCGACTCCGGAAGGCGCGACGACCGATCCAAAGCTGCTGCCGCCAGTAGCGAACTTAAACTGGAAAACACCGCTTGAATTGAATTTCTGAACGCGATCGTTTTGATCGGCAACATAAACATTGTCCGAAGGGTCAGTTGCGATCGCTCTCGGCGTGAGCACCTGCCCATCGCCGGATCCTATCGATGCCAGTATCGAGAGAAAGTTACAAGATGCTGAAGCCGCGTTGCTCCACAGCAACGATGCGGCAACGAGAGTTATAGTAAGAAGCAACCATGGATACTTACGACGTGCGGAGGCTTTGAGTCGTTTCATTTTTGAGTGTCCTTCCGTTTTTTGAAGATCGGGTTAGGCGCGAGACGGCAATTGCCGGCTGCGGAACTGGAAAGCTTAATTGGTTCCCGGGAGCGCGAAATTCATGCGCGCCGAATCGGCGCAATCGGTCGGTTGGGGGAAACAGGCCGGAACCGTGTTTTGACTTGCGGGAAGATAAGGCTCGTCCGCGATAGTTGTCAATAGTTTCGCAGATCGACTATCGACTCACTCAACCTCTCTGCAAAGTCACGTGCCATGCTTGGATATAGTCAGTACCACCTGCGGTAGCTCTAACAGAATATCGAAAATGGGATTGTGGAGTCTCATTTACGAAATGCAAATAAGAATTCACGCTCGTGATTCCTAACAGATCCGACTGGCACAACCTTTGACTCTCTTCGACTAATTCGCCAAGGAGTCAAACTATGGACGTGCTCTGGAAGAACATCTCTTACTCCGTCCGAATGCTGTTGAAGAAACCGAGCGTCACGATTGTCGCCATCATCGCGATCGGCCTCGGTATCGGCGCCAACACAGCAATCTTTTCGGTCGTCAATACTGTTCTGCTGCAACCACTGCCTTACCCTCAGCCCGAGCAACTAGTGATGCTCGCATCCGAGCAACGCAACCAGGCTCTCAACGGCCGCGGCACCTTTTCAGTCCCTGACTTCTTCGATGTTCAGAAATCCTCGACGACGCTTCAGTACGTCGCCACGGCTCAGCGTTCCGGCACAATCGCGACTCAGGGCGGTGATCCTGAACGGATAATCGGCGTCGCAGTCAGTTCGGATTACTTTTCTGTGTTGGGTGTGAAGCCGGAGCTCGGTCGCGTGTTCACGCGCGATGAGGATAAACCGGGCGCGTCGCCGGTGATTCTTCTGAGTCACGGCCTGTGGCAGAGACGTTTCGGCGGCGATCAGAGCATCATTGGTCGTGAGATTGATCTAGGCGGTAAGTCTACCGTGATCGGGATCATGCCCGCCGGTTTTGAATACCCGA
>Ga0207674_10010633_pt1 | contig 10406 bp, 8 predicted proteins | sample KBSCornC72_FD_184303 | JGI IMG/M metagenome (GOLD analysis project Ga0207674, IMG submission 184303) | Corn rhizosphere microbial communities from Kellogg Biological Station, Michigan, USA - KBS Corn C7-2 (SPAdes) (version 2) | ecosystem: Host-associated > Plants > Roots > Rhizosphere > Soil ...
ATCTTCTTCTCATAAGGATGTGTGTGGAGCTGCATCAGCCCCAGCGGCTTGCAGTGGGCATCGGGGTTGTCCTTGCTATTGTTCGCCTTGCGCTCGTCCCGCGTCTTCCGGCCCCACTCGGTGTAAGGGAGTCCTTTCTCAAAGCCCGCACCCAGATCGCCGAACTGCGCTGCGGGCGGCTCGCCGGGCGCACGTGGCGGCGCGACGTTACCCTTGCCCTTCCCTTTCAAGTTGCCGAGATTCAGGCGCATCGGCTGCCACAGACCGGAAAGGTCGGGATGTCCGTCCGGCGCCTTCGGCGCAGGCGCTTTCAAGTCGAGCTCACCGCTCTCGGTTCTTGGTCCCTCGGTGCGGTGTTGCGGCCACTGTGCAAGCAGCATGGTTGCGCCCGCAGCCGCCGCCACCAAGACCGCCGACATCATAGAAATGCTGTTGTTGTGTCTCATCTGCATCTTCTCGTGTTTCACATCATACGACGGTGCCGAACCTGCTCGCTCGCGATCACCTGACAATACGCGTCAACGTCTGTTCCTCCGACCAGCGGCTAGCAGTCCTAACTATGTGGAAAGGCAAGACTCGCCGATCAAGAAATTCCTTCGCCCACCCATCGCACTAGTTTTGATCATTGGGGCCCTGGCTACTTACTTGCTGCGCGGGGGATTTCGTCGATTCGAGATCGCAGCGTATCCGGTTCCTCCACCCGCATTCACAAACTGGAACGACGTGCTGGCGCATCCGCGTGACATTTCGTTGACTACCCTTCAGACCGGCGTTGTCCACATGGACGCTTGTCTGAATCTCGATCCCGCGAGCCCCCGACAATCCGATTGCGATCATGTGCCGCGCGATCTCGCCGTACTGGTGCACTGGATACACCATCCCCGCTTTGGCGACTTTCTGATCGACACGGGTTTCGACGACTCTTTCGCAAAGCATCCGCCGTATGGCAATTACACCGAAGCGATGAGGCTCTTCAATTGGGTCAATGGCGTGACCAACCGGCAGGAGCCTGGTATGGATCTGTCAGCGCAGCTGGCGCGCCTAAACGTTCGCCCGAAGGCGGTGTTTTTCACACACCTCCATCCGGATCACACGGGGGGCATTCCCGCACTCGCGCCCCAGACTGAGTTTGTTTTCGGCAAGTCGGAAGCTAGCTTCTTGGCGAGAGCCGCTGTCGCCAACCACTTTTCCGGCAAATCGAAGTTTTCAAGCATCGATTTTTCGCTGGCGCCTGCGATGGCTCCCCTTGGGCCGAGCGTGGATCTCTTTGGTGACGGATCGTTCTGGGCGATTTCGGCGCCCGGCCACACAGACGATGACATCGCATATCTGATCGACGCCGCCACGCCAGTTTTATTGACCGGCGATGCCAGCCACTTCGCTTGGGCGTTCCAAGCCGGTGTCGGACCACGTGGATGGAACAATGCGGGAACTGCTCGCGGCTCTGTCAGCTTGGAACAACTCCGCGCGTTCGCGAAAGCCTATCCGAGTGTAAAACTCATCTACGGACACCAACGTTAGGGTGCTGGTGGAACATTCAACTCTTTTTGCGGTCGAGTTCCAACCGTATTTTGCACGCCGCGCTCGCGTCAAGCAAGAGTTGCTTTAGACCCGCTTGCTTCAGATCTTGGGGCGCTCGTAGTTGCACGTGGCGATGGACTTTTCCGGCCCCCGTAAGCAGGCCATAGGGGTCCGCTAGCGCTGCACCACCTACCAGTCCCAGCTTCACGCCGGACTTACTGAGAATGAGAGTGCAAACCATTCCCTTGTAGCCAGATCCGTAGCTATATGCCACCATTCGGGCCGATGCGTCCACGCCTTCGGCAGCGTTGGGCAACCATTCGCGGATCTTCTTCAATGCGTCGCGAGTCAATATTTGCACACTCTCGGGATAGGATCGAAGCAGTGTGTCGATAGTCATTTTCAGCGCTTCTGCCGGATTTGCCGGTGAAGCGTCACACAGCACTTGGTGAATGGACCAACTGGCTTTAAACGATCGAGAGCGACTCCTTAGAGGCCGACAAGGTGAAGCGAAAGATCGCCCCGCTACCAGAGCCTTCCGATTCAACCCAGATACGTCCTCCATGACGAGCCACGATAGTTCGGCACAAAGCCAAACCCAGGCCTGTACCCGGGGTCTCGTTCCCGTGGAGACGCTTCAAGGGCTCAAAGACGCGATCCTGATAGTTAAGAGGAATTCCCTGTCCGTTGTCTTTCACAGCAAATTGACACATCTCTTCCGAACGAACACATGAAATCTCGATCACTGGCGCGACCTCTGGACGATGATACTGGAGCGCGTTAGCAACAAGATTCTGAAAGAGCTGCTCTAAGAGGACGGGGTCGGCCTCGACCACTGGTAGCGGGTCATGAACAATTTGTGCGCCGGTGTCGGTGATCAAGGGCGCCAACGTCGCCCGCACCGATTCGATTGTCGCCTCGACCGGCACAAGCTGGCGTTTCAGTTGTCCCTGACCCGCCTGCGCATATCGGAGAAGTGATTCGATCAGGCGCTCCATGCCGTCGGCGGCATGCTCGATCAGGGCCGGCAAACGGGAGGAATCCTGCAGCAAATCGTGATCACGCTCCACCAGGAGTTGCGTCAACGCCCGTACATGCCGGACGGGCGCCCTTAGATCATGCGAAACGGCGTAGGAGAACTGCGAAAGCTCCCGATTCGATCTTTCAAGCTCGTGCAGCAACGATTCACGTTCCTGCTGGATGCGCTTGAGCTCGGTAATGTCTTGGAAGATACTGACGGCGCCAGTAACCGCGCCGGAGGCGTCGCGGAGCGGCGAGATGTTCGCGAGTACATTGATTCGTGTAAGGTCGGAACGCTCCAGCACGAGTTCGCGATTGACGATTGGAACACCTGTCGCGAGCACCTCTCTCAATGGAACGTCTTCCGGTCGAAAAAGAGTTCCGTCCACAGAATAGATTCGGCGAGCATCCAGAGAGGTCCAAGGCGGGTCGTCCAAGTCGGGTGTTCGGCCCCAGATCTCCACTGCGTGGCGGTTGTAGTACGTAATTACCCCGTCTCGATCGCATGCATATACAGCCGCTGGCATGACCGAGACCAGTTCGCGCAGGTTTTCTTCGGTTTCCTGGAGGTTGTGCTTGACGTATTGATGATCGACGCTCAGCTCTTGATAGGCCTGTGAAATACTCTGATGCTGGTTCCGAAGCTTTCTTAGAGAGGTTAATTCCGACGCCACCTGTCGGCTCAAACTGTCGCTACGCGCTTCCGGGTCTCTCAGAATACAGTCGGCAAGCGTTTCATGAGCAGACAGAAGATTAGTGATGTCATCTTCCATGGTCAGTTCCGGATGGAGTTTAGTCCAGTAATGCGCCGTATGCACGAACGCCAGCACAAGATTCAGTTGCTCCAGGTTGCTCGGCCCTAGTGCGCTCCGCAAGGCGTCGTGGGCATTCGATGCGTCGGGAGTCTGTAGAAAGACGTGCGTGGCACAGGCGAAGAGCGCCTGTTCTTCAAGAGTGTCAGCTGCAGGGAAAGACGAGAGCGGGCTGTCAAACTCAGCACACATGGCGAGAAGGGGCAGCAAGTTGTCCCCGTGCGGAAGGGGACGCCGCAACAATGGCAGAATCAGCTCCACCTTCTGCGGCAGGCAATCAGAATCACCGGCTGGATAGCCCAACCCTGCCAGAAAACCGACGTGGCGGGCAATGCAGTAACGGATATCGCAAAACCGGGATAGGTACACGAACAACCGCTCCTTGAACAGAGACGGCAGAGGGTTGTCCAGATATGCAAACTGAGCAAAGCCCCAAAGGTTTTTCGCAATCGTTGGATCGCTGGATGCCAGCCTGAAGAAATTGGGCAATACGCCGAAGCGCTTAGCGATCTCGTCTTCTAGCGGAGTGTTCATACGGCATCTCTAAAGGAGAACCTGCCAGCGAACCCAAGGTGCGGAGCCTCAGTATACCTCTATGCTGCCAAGCAGACATTGGTGTCGAGGCTAAAACGACTTAACGGGGAGACTGAGCCGTTGGAACGCTGGAGGCAACCGAACTTCCGCTCCCGGTCTTACCTTTGGTGAGTTCAGTGCGGAGGCGAACCGCTTGTTCGGTCTGCCACAGCGACGTGGAGAGAGACGCCTGCGAAACCTTGCGGACGATCGGTTCTACGAGCCAGCGAAGTGAAACCGGTATGTCGCGGCTCAGTCCGATTGCTTCGAGTTCGACATAGACGCCCCCGTCGCGCTCGACGTAGCGGGTAATGCCGAATAACCGCCAGATGAGGCCCTGCCCCTCGCCCTCGCGCATCAGCCGTCCGGACGGTGAGCCATCCTGTTCTATCTCCTGAATCCGCGTCGTGCGGGAAATCGTGTACCCGCGCCGGTCGTCCACGCGAACGTAACAGGATTCGTAGTCTGTATCGAGCGCGGTTTTCAGAAATGATGACGTGTTAGTCAGCACTAACGAAAACCGGTCTTTCGTATCGCTGAACGCGATCACTTTAGAATCGATCACCGTCGGCTGGAAGATTTCTTTATAGCGCGCGTAATCGCCCAGGACCGCCAGCGTGTCCTTGAGAGACACATTCGGGATGAAGACCGCCCCAATCCAATCGTGAATCAGTCCCGCGGGAACTCGCCTGGGATTATGCGGGCCCACCGGCGAGATGACAATCTCGCCCTTCCGGACCCTGGCAATCCGATCAGGCTCCTCGTCCATCCACAGGAAAGTATTGCCGGGACGCAGACGCTGTTCCATCCGCGCGTTTGTGGAATCGACGTACTCGTCCCATGCCCTAACCGTAGCGGGCTCAAGGTTTGCGGCGCAGGCTAGTCCCGGAAGCAATACCGCAATCAAGATCCCACGGACCATTCATTCCGTTAGATTCGGCTGCCTGGCAGTTTGGTTCAGAAGATTTCATCCGAAGTTGCATTATCCAACCCGGTTTACGTTGAGAATGCGGACTCTAGCTGAACCAGTCGCCGGCTTAGGTGCAGGTTTGAACTGGCCTTTGCTTCGTTCTTCAAGCCAATGCAGTAACCGAACGCATTCACGAATCACGTCGTTCAACTGCGGCCTGGTATGCTCCACCTCGCTGACTTCAACGGATTCGTCCTTCAAGGTATCCGACAGAGCCTCCAAAGCCTCGGCCACTTCTTTGACTAGTTTTTGGACTGCCTTCAAATCGTCCTTCGCAATACTGTCTCCAGAGAAGGACGGAACGCGATAGGCGACGCGTCCAGCTCTCTCTTCCAGAACATTCAACGCGCTAAAGTCGCCGAGAGCCTTGCAGATGTCGGGCAAGATGAATGCAGGGATGTTGTTGCGAGCCGAAAGGTAGTAAGCGAGCGACTGGTAACCCACGCCGAGTTCGTCGGCGAGCGTCTTTACCGCGATCGGCCGCTTCCAGTTCTTGGGTGCGTTCTTGGGCCTAAGAGCGCTTTCAACGACGGAGCTGATCTTCTTGGAGAGAGGAGTTTTCGAGCTTCCGACGATCCTTCGTTTCCGCATTCAATCTTCCTCCAATTTTGAACGTGATTCCTCCATGTTGACTCCTCATACTGGAAATGGCGCAGATCTGGCCACTCAGATGCCGAAAGTCGCAGTACGGACTTATTTTCCGGAGTGACTTGAAAGGGACATTGAGCTTCCTGGATCGCCGGCCTCGGCCCGGACTGGCCTTGCTTGAGGAACGAATTGGACGCGGACCTCGGTCGGAGCTGGTTTCGGGTGAAGCGGAATCCCAGCCCGTCTTGGGCGGACTGCATCGGAATTGGATTCAACCGTTAATCCCGCAAGCCTCCAGTTCCGATGTGGTTTCTCGCGACCGCTGGTTGAAGGAGCCATCGACTTGGCGTGCCCTTGAGCTTCCTCCGAGCTCTCGGCGCTTTCCGCCCACTCGATGGCTCCTTGAATCAAGACCTCAGCGTTCGGCCTGTCATCACAGCTCATCCGGGAACGGCAACTTGAACTTGTGCGTGAGTTCGGGCCAGAATTCACGCAAGACATCGTAGCCGATGTCGAAAGCGAAGCTATATCCTATCCGGCGGGCCGTATTCCCAACGCCACGCGGATTGCCGGGATGATAAACGTTGCTCAAGGCGACCGCACTCGCGGTTCCCAGCCACTCCGAATAGTTGAACATGCGCGTTCCGTCCTCGTGATGAGCCACGAACAGGTGCGCGGCTGCATACAGCAGGCGTTCGCCGGTGCTGCCGCGCCCCAGGCGGTAATACCTTGGATTCTCAGAGAATATCGCAGGATATGCGAAGTCTTTAATAAACTTGGAAGAGGCCATGTCCGCAACGTCGGCTCCCAAACGCTTGGCGTACCCCTTGGCGCCATATCCGAATGTGGGATCCCTGTTCGAGGCGTGATCGAGTCCCGCGGAGAAACCTGCGCTGAGAAGATTTATTGGATCGATGGAATCCTGAGCGAATAACAACAGTTTGTCAATTGGCTTGACCGAGCATAATGCGGAGCTTGGTTTGTAGTGGTGCTGGTATCCCGTCTTTCGGTCCAGTACGCCTCCAAATATCCCGATCGTTTGTTTTAGCGGACCTTGATAGTCGAGAATACCTGGCAGGCGCGCAGGCTGGAGACAGGGCATGTCAGCGCTCTTCCTGTGGTCTTGTGTGAGCGGCTTGGCCGCTGGCATCGGCCGCGAATAGTACTCATCTGGAATCGATAGGCCCTGGCAGAATACGGAATCGGCGCCCGGCAACACCAGCATCCAAACCAGGGCAAAACGACGGCAGGCTGCTCGCGATCGATACAAGGTACTTTCCTCTTCGGTGAGACTGATGCACTGCCGCCATCGGGTGATTTATTCTTGCGATCCGGGAGGCATCCCCGCTCAGGATCGGAAGATCGGTCTGACGCTCCCCATGAACTGATTCATCGGCGCGTTTGTGAGACCAAGATGGGTATTCTGCCGCATCCACCGGAACTCGACAGGTTACAGCTCTCGCAAATCGCACGCCTTCAGAAGCGCTGGAGCTGACAGCATTGTCCAGTTTGGCGAAGATATCGGGTCGTCCGTCTGACCGATATCTCCTTCAACAGCTGAAGGTTGGCAACATCCCTCGCCGAGACGATGAGCAGAATACGCCAAGAGATGTATCTTTTGGCTGCTGCGGGGCTTCCCGTCCCCCTCAAACCTAAGGCATTCGGCAACTTTCTTTGAGTCTGCCTGACGCACCGGGCATCTGAGTCTAGGCTGGCATGGAGCCGGCCATTGAGGGATCTAATGCGCCTGCGACACTTCTTCCTTTTTTCTTTGCTGACAACCTGCAGTTTCGGCCAGAACACCAATCCCAACGTGGATCCGCTGGCGTTGCAAGTTCTGCGAGCCACAATGGATTCGATTCAAAATGCCGGGGCCTTCTCGTTCCGTGCGGTAGTAAACCGAGAACTCCTAGGCACTCACGATGAAGTGTTGACGTTCTCTCAGCAAAGTGAAGTAACCATAGCTCGCCCTGACAGGTTCCGTATCAGAGTCACATCCGACCTGCAGCCTTTAGACATCTACTACAACGCGGGGCAAGTTACTCTTTTCGCGCCCGACAAGAACCTGTACTCCGGATTCCTCGGCGGCCCGGTCCTCGATCTGTACATCAGCAAGCTGGAGGAACGCGGTATTCAGCTTCCGATGTCGTCCTTGTTCCGCACGGATCCCTACAAAACGCTAACCGATGACCTGGAGCGCGCGGCCGTGATCGGGAGAGACGAGATCGATGGCAAGACGTACCATCATCTGTCCTTCGGAGAGAAGCAAGCCGACTGGCAACTGTGGGTCGAGGCCGGAACGAAGCCGACTCCCCGGCGTGCGGAGATCGTATACAAGACTCTTCGGCGCGAACCGCGCGTGACGATCGAATTCTTCGACTGGAATCTGGCTGCGAATCCGCCCGCGAGCCTATTCGTCTTCCCGAAGCCGGATGACGCGAAGTACATCGACTTCCTGGAGGCCACCAACGCAAACCCACAGTCTGTGATCGCCCAAGTCAGCAGCCGCGGCGACACACGCGTCTACGTGCACAATCGCAGCACGAGCCAGGGCGGTGATTCTAAGAATGGAACCGTTGACCGCGATAGTGACTGGAATTGGAGCTCATTCGCAGTCGGAGGCGCTCCGGATACGACGCCGTCAACGGCTGCAGCCACATTGACCGCGCCTGCAGTTGGAACCGTGGTTTCCAGGTTACCCGGCGGCTGCTCGCCCGTGACCGGATCTAAAGTGGCGCTTTACGACTGCAAAAGCGTTTACTACCGGCCGTTTTATCAAGGTTCCACTCTCGTGTATCAAGTGACGGTTCGTCCCTCGAACCAAGGAGATACAAGATGATGACGAAAGAGTCAGCCACGCGCCGTCAGGAAAGGCCGTTCGGCGTTTTTCGGGGCCCGTTATCGCTACTGTGCGTATTTCTACTGGCGCCGAACTCGCTCTTCGTGTATGCGCAGGCACCGCCCGCTCAAGCAGAGGCGCCGAAAATTCCAAACGACCAGCTGGACTCCCTGGTGGCGCCCATTGCGCTCTATCCCGATCCGCTGCTGGCTCAAATGCTCGCCGCGTCCACCTATCCTCTGGAGATAATCCAGCTTCAGCAGTGGCTTCAGACGCACAAGAATTTGAAAGATAAGGCCCTGACGGATGCCGTACAGAAGGAAACCTGGGACCCCAGCGTCCAGGGCTTGGCGGCGCTGCCCGATGCGGTCAAGCAGCTGGCGGAAAACATCAAGTGGACTACGGATTTGGGAAACGCCTTTTTAGCCCAACAGGGCGACGTCATGGACGCAATCCAGCGCATGCGCGCGAAGGCCCAGAGCGCGGGGACCTTGAAATCCTCGGAACAGCAAATAGTGGAAACGAAGGTGGTGGAGAACAAGAGCGTCGTCGTGATTGAGCAGGCGAACCCACAGGTCGTATACGTTCCTAGCTATAACCCAACGGTGGTGTACGGTCCGCCCGTTTACCCCTATCCTCCGATCGTCTATCCGCCCGTAGGAGCCTACGTCGCGGGCGCGGCCATTAGCTTTGGCGTGGGCATGGCGATTGGCGCCGCTTGGGGTGGTGGAGGCTGGGGATACAACGCCGGATGGGGCGGCAACAACAACATCAACATTAACAACAACAACACTTTCGTGAACAACGCGAATAGAAGCGCCAATATCAACGGCGGCAATCGCAACAGTGTGAATGGCGGGAATAGGGTTAACAACAGCGGCGGAAACACATGGCAGCACAACGCGCAGCATCGCGGCGGCGCTCCCTATGCAAATCAGTCGACAGCCAATAAGTTCGGTGGCTCAACTCGGGATGCGTCCTCATCTGCTCGACAAAACGCGGGAGCCGTCCAACAGACGGGTGCTGGGAATCGTGCCCAACCTGGCTCATCCACTCGTGGTGGTGGCGGCGGCTCCGACCGCATCGGTAACCGAAGCGTCTCGAGCGGCAGTTCGTCGGGCGGTGGCGGCGCCTTCGGCGGTGGAGGTTCTAGCGGAGCCAGCGCCCGAGCCACCAGTTCCCGGGGATCCTCGAGCATGGGTTCCCGCGGAGGCGGGGGAGGAGGCGGCGGCAGATCCAGAAGCGGTGGCGGGCGGCGCAGGTAGCCAGATCGAGGACAAACATATGAAATCGAATACATTCTGCATCGTCACATCAAAAGCACTGCTTGCCGTTGCTCTGGCAACCTCAGTCCAGGCAGCGCCTCAATCAAAAACACCTTCGGTCGCAGCCACGCCACAGAGATCCTTTGCAAGTCCACAATTGGCCGCCGATGCTCTCTTCAAGGCAGCAGCCGATTACGACGTTCCCGCTCTGGTTGACATCCTTGGACCGGATAGCGGGGATCTGGTTGCCTCCGCGGATCCGGTTCGCGATAAGACCAATGCCGCCGAAGCCGCCGCGAAGGCCCGCGAAAAGCATGTGGTGATCATGGATCCGAAGAACTCGAAGCGCGCGACCATTACCATCGGTAACGATGATTTCCCCCTTCCGATTCCGATCGTCGAAAGAAATGGGAGATGGTATTTCGATACCAAAGCGGGTCGCCAGGAAATACTGTTCCGCCGCATCGGAGAAAACGAACTGGATGCCATCGCTCTGTGCCGCGGGTTTGTAGAAGCTCAGAAAGAGTATGCGCAAACGATCCATGACAATTCCGGAGTGAATCAATACGCGCAGAAAATCGTCAGCACGCCCGGAAAGCAGGACGGGCTGGCTTGGCGGAACCCCGACGGCAGTTGGGGAGGCCCAGTTGGAGAAACGGTGGCGAATGCGCTCGAAGAGGGCTATGTGGACAAGCGCATGCCCTTCCATGGCTATTATTTCAAGGTGCTGAAGGGGCAGGGTTCAGGTGCATTCCTAGGCAAGATCGACTACGTAATCGGCGGAGCGATGATCGGCGGTTTTGCATTCGTCGCGGTAC
>Ga0207674_10010637_pt1 | contig 10404 bp, 7 predicted proteins | sample KBSCornC72_FD_184303 | JGI IMG/M metagenome (GOLD analysis project Ga0207674, IMG submission 184303) | Corn rhizosphere microbial communities from Kellogg Biological Station, Michigan, USA - KBS Corn C7-2 (SPAdes) (version 2) | ecosystem: Host-associated > Plants > Roots > Rhizosphere > Soil ...
CTTACGATTTCGTAATCTCCAAGTTTTTCTCCTACTTTGTCTGCCAGATCAATGCATCTTCTTAGGTCTTCTTTCGCGTTCTTGTAAACACTAGAATCTTTAAATTTATCATAATTCATTTTGTCGTCATCTTTATCCCCATTTCTTATGTCCTTAACCAACTCTTTCATGCTTTCATAATCTCTCCAAATCCCTTCTACAGCGTATGCCTGGGAATTACTGACGAAAATAGAAATGATAGAAAAAGCAATGAACAAAATATAAAAGATGTGAAATTTCATTATATCTCCCGCTACCATATTGTATAATAGCACCATTACAAATAAAGATTTGAATCAAAGAATCTATGTATTACTCGATGGAAACCATATATCATCGTGGTAGATTTGACAGCCACTAGATGTGTGAGATTCTATTTGAAGTGGCAAGAGACCAGAATCTCATGATTGTGAGCGGATCAAAGTAGATGAATGTGTTCTTTCAATATAGTTCAATGCGAATATCTTAACTAATCCATTTCTTTCCAGTTTTAAAATATTAATTGTATTTTACTGTGAAGTCCCTACCAACAAATAATTGTAACACCCGTTGTTACATACCGAAAGTCTAGTCTTCTATAACAATCTTAGAAAATACTGATATCTCCCAAATGTGTTGTATAAATAAATACGGGCTTGGCAAAATGAGGACTAGTATTGGTACAGTATCATGATACTGTAAATGATGACAGCGCGCACCATCTCCAAGACTCCTCCTTTACCCAAGTCCATTTCAAGTATTTTGCAATTTGTTGGACTTGGTAATGATCATACAGTCGAATTGGCTACCTGAATAGAACCAGGACTCTCTCGATTAATCGCATTGACGGATCCACATAAGCCTTGCTTAAATTAGATCCTCAAATGTTAATAGATGAGAGATAATCGGAATATCGATGAATATGAAACAACAATCAACAACCAAATTCTTACTAGTGGTAGGGATTATTGCATCTGTTATCAACATTCCCTTACCTATACAAAGACTTCATAAAGAAACTGCACTGCTCAAAAAATATGATAAGCTGGAAGATTTAGTGAATGATATAAAACATGGTAAAGTGAATTAAGAAATATAGGAATAATTATGGAATATCTCCTACGGTAATGAAGGATTCGCAGATATACAAAGGGGCCGACAAGAATGTACAAGACTGCATAAATTTTGCTGGAAATATTGGAAATAATTTAAGGTGACCGTGAAGTAGTACATCGTTTTGATGATTCAAATTATTACAAAAACAAAAACTACAATGCTAACAATACAAGTTTTTAATAATCCATTTACTTGCTGGTCTTGGATTGAAATACGATGGTTGCCAAGCTTGAGTAACATCTAAAGAAGATTAGAGTAATCGAAATACATAGTAAATCTTCATTGATAGTATATTCACATAATTTAGACTTATTCAATTGTACCCATCAGCTTTTCAATCGACTACGGATTAGCAATTATATAAAACTCATCGTTGATTATCTATCATTCCAAAATCCTCTAGTGGTAACGTATTGTCTTTCCGCATCGTAAATATTCTTGTAGAGGTTCTCATCGTCAACATAGTTGCGGAGTATCCGTGCAGCAGTTTCAACTCCTATTCCATACCCAGATAATACTGTTAACGCCTTCTTTCCAAAATTATTAATCAATGACGCAGTTTTCCACGCCCTTTCGAATTTATGATTCTGTTCAGAATTAATCTGCGATCCTGATAATTTATTCAGTATTATTTTTGAAAGCTCATAATCGGAGGAAAATGTAGTCGTAATCAATCGTGAACCACATAATTTGCAGGAAATCGATCCGACCACCTCTCTTGTTTCAACCAGTCTTTCCCATTTGCCACATCTTATGCATATTAGACGATGTTTAGTCTTATCGAGTCTTTCCTTGATAAGTTCCAAGACTCCGCGCTCAATACTTACTGGGGAGGACGACGCTTTTGAATGATGTTCTATAATACTCCGAGCCAATGGTGAGAATTGTTGTAAATCAAGCCAGTGTATTGAGATTTCTTTGTTTCTTATTTTTCCAAGAATTTCTTGTGTCCCTTTTATGTCAAACTTATCATGAGTTAATTCTCTTATTGACTCTTTACTAATTGGCGTCTTAGAGTATCTATCGTATATAAAACGCGCCAATCTTTTATCATAAATTGCGTTTTTGTCTATGAGACCAAACTTCTTTGATACAGTCCAAACTCTCCAATTAAGATTATACGTATTAGTTAAAGAAGTAATGAGTATGGCTTCGACATCATACTCGTCGTACAATATCTTTTCTATATTTGCTCTGGAAAGCCTAACAGAGGAGCTCAAGAGAATTCGATAGGGGTCTGACTTTGTTTCTACTAGGTGTCCAATATATGAAGCGAGGAACGTTGAAAAAAGAGAAGATAGGGTATTGTTGATTCTCGTACCAAAAGTTGAATGGACTACAACAGCATTTCTAGATATTACGCTCTCTATTACTATATTTTGGAAATCCGGAACTATGGGAATTTTTTGTAAGATGTCCTTTATATCTGATTGAAGTTTAAAGTTATTTTGACCAAGCGCTTTGTTTCTGAGATTTCCAACTTCCCTAGCGGTCTCTTGATCCACTGGTATCATTTCGCCAACCCAATGAGGTATATTTATTGGAGATCCAAAAACTTGTTCTACGTTAACCTGCAATTTGTTCTCATCCACACTTATTATTCTCCACTGGGTTCCTTTCAAGATAAACACGTTTCCCCTTTCACCAAATTCGCCGATAAATTGTTGATCCAGAGTACCGATTCTCTTTTTTCTTATTACATCGATAACTTCAAACTTTACTATGTTTGGTATAGTCGAAATATTTTCAAAATAATATTTGTATGATTTTATTCTTCTTGCGTATGTTTGACTTTTTGAATCATACTTGATAATTCTAAAGCTATCCAACAAAACAGCGCATTGTTCCACTTCCAAAAAAGTAAGGTCTTTAAAAGGAAACGCTCTTGAAATGGTTTGATAAACGTCACCTAATTTTTTTGGTTCTGACGATGATATTACAGATCCGACAAGATGATGCGATAAGACATCTAATGAGTTAGTATGAGGTTTCTGAATTTCTATTGATCTTTTCCTCATTCTATTGATAATAGATATGGATTCAAGTTCATCATCTGCGCTATTTACTATTATCAATCCCTTGGCGGACTTATAATTGACATGTCTGCTTCTTCCTATCCTTTGAACTAGTTTTGAAACCTGTTTTGAAGATCCATAATGAATTACCAATTCTACAGATCCAATGTCCAGACCTAATTCCAACGAAGATGTGCACACAACTATACCCGTTAGGCCATCCCTGAGTTTACTCTCAGTTTCTTCGCGTGTTTCCTTAGAGAGAGATCCATGATGTACTTCAACTGGGATATCGTTTTGATTTCTTATTGTTGTACCTATGTATTCAGCTTCATCTCTAGTATTTGTGAATAATAACACTGATCCACAAATCTTGTTATCCTTGAGATAATTTAGCACGAATTTGGCTACGTTGCTTATAGGGCCATTTAGATATTTTACATCAATGTCGTAATCTCTAATTGTATTATCTACAAGAATGGAGCATTTTCTATTCCTGCCGCTAATAAAATTTGCAGCATCCTTTAAGTTTCCAATAGTTGCGGACAGGCCTATCCTTACTACATTGTGGGAACTTAGGTCCTGCAAACGTTCGAGGCTAACCGTCAAGTGGGTACCTCTTTCATTCCCTATTAGTTCGTGGACTTCGTCAACGATGACCCATCTGAGGTGTTTGAGAAAAGATTTGAATTTATCCTGCGTTAGGATTATTCCTAATGATTCAGGCGTGGTTATGAGAATGTGAGGTGGTTTTTGTATTAACTTCTGTTTTGCTGTTCTTGTTGTATCCCCATGTCTTATTCGAGCATCAAGATTCCTTTTTTTTGCATAGCTAATTATTCTTCGAAGTACATCGTTATTGAGGGCTCTTAGCGGGGTAATATAGAGTACAAGTATTGCATTATCATTTACAAAATCAACATTCTTTTTTCGTTCATTCTCTAGCTGAGAAAATATTGGAATAATTGAGGCTTCTGTTTTTCCAGAGCCCGTCGGAGCAACAAGGAGACAATTTTGCTTACGAGAGATTACTGGGGCAGAAATTTTTTGGATCTTAGTTAAATTTTGAAAACCCTCATTTCTGAAAGAATCAATTATATTTTCATCAATGGCACTCATTCAGCTTCTCGATTTTTCTGCCTCTGCATCTTGATTCGTCTTTGTTCTCATTTTTTCGTAGAATATAGTTGCAACCAACCCAACTATAAATAGTCCAACTGCGAGCGGAACTAAAGTATCAAAATTCATTGTTGTTTACTAAAACACACATTTCTCATTTATAAATCGATTGTAATTTAGTACACCATTGCAGATTATGAGTCAGGTTCAGCACAAGACAATGAATTAGTTTTATACTTTTCTGGCAGGACGGCCAATGATGTTATACTGATAGAAAAATACAATAGGGTCCTCTTATTATATAAAGTAGGTTATGTGAAAAATGCTTGAGTTTTGATAAACAAAACATCTAGGGATGAAAAAAGAATGGCTTTAAAAAAATTATCTGGACATTTAGAAAGTCATTCTACCTGAGTACGCCGACTAGATCTGAAATTAAAGAAGAATTCAAATTAGACATATTACGTTGACTGGGAGCATTCAATATTTAAGTCTGAATTTCATCATATCATATAACAAGGTTGACCTTTTATGAAAAAATCCATAAAATAAACAGGGCATTTTTCCTTTGGTTCAGAGCAATAAGGATAAAGTTTCTTCTTGCATCCGTTATTGCGGTAACCAATGGTATCGCCATCAATTATTGGAAGTCAGGTGAGTTTGAGTTTGGTTACGCTTTACTAACTTATTTCGGTATCCTGTGTTTGCATATCAGTGTAGATTTGTTAAACGATTATTCAGACTTTAAAAGAGGAATTGATACTAATACAAAAAGAACAAAATTCAGCGGCGGTACCGGTGTTATTCCCGAAAATCTGATAAATTCAAAATTGATATACTTGGCCGGGATAATTTTCTTAATTCTAGGGGGATTAATAGGACTATATTTTGTTACTATCAAAGGTATATTAATTGTAATTCTGTTGACCTTTGCAATCATTTCTATTTATTTTTATTCAACAAATATAGTGAACGTAGGTCTAGGAGAACTATTCGTCGCAATTAAGGGGTGCATGATAGTATTAGGTTCATATTATATTCAAAGCGACACAATTAATTTTACATCTGTCTTTGTTGGTATTATAGTGGGCCTATTATCGACAGTGATACTCTTGGTAACGTCATTTCCTGATTATAATGCAGATAAAAATAGCGGAAGACGCACATTAGTTATCCTCATAGGAAAAGAAAATTCGGTAAAACTCTTTGGCTTTATAATTGCTTTAACATATTCGATGATAGTTGGAGGCTCTATCATCGGTATAATCCCCATTTTTTCAGTTATGGGACTTTTGTCTATGCCATTTGCAATTAAGGCAGTATACAAATTGAGAAAATTTAATGAATCAACTCAATTAGTTTCAAGCATGGGAAATTCAATAATTTATTCACGGCTTTGCGGGATCCTACTGGCATTGAGCTTTTTTATATGAAAATAAATGAAACCCTTTAGATCGTACTGTGAACCTGAACGTTACTATATGAGAAATGATATAATCAATTCAATGAGTGATAAAAATGGAACTTTCAGGTGAATCTGTCTTCAAAACCAGGTTAACGAAATTGCTGTCTACAAGTAAATTAGTAAAATCAATTTATTTCTTTGAAAATCTGGATTCGACGCAGGATTATGCAAACTTATTACCGAATAACGATTCCCTTCATGGTACTTTAATAATTGCTAGGAGCCAAAAAATGGGTAAGGGTAGAATAGGCAGGCCCTGGATTTCACCACGTGGTGGATTATGGATGTCGATTGCTCTTGTACCTGATTTTAGTATTGATAATCTTCTTTTCACTCAGTTTATTGGTGCACTGGCAGTTGCAGAAGCCATAAAGGAGACGACAAAAATTAATTGCAGACTAAAGTGGCCCAATGATGTACTGATAAATGGAAAAAAAGTCTGCGGGATACTAGTAGACGTTAACCTAGAAAGTGAAAAAAAGAAAATAATCATGGGAATAGGATTGAATGCAAATGTTGAGATCTCTTTGATAAATAATTCAATAAATGTCAATTCCAAGGCAACTAGCCTCAAAGCGGAATATGGTAACGATATTGATCTTGCTTATATTACCAACTCTGTTGTTCGCAAATTTGAATACTATTACGATAATTTACTTAGGACTGGAAAAACTATGGAAATTTTGGATAGATGGAAACAAGAGTCCGATATTTTTGGAAAAAGAGCTATTGTTTACGATGGAACTCAAAAATTTTCAGGAGAAGTTATTGACCTGGACAATAACGGATCTTTAATTATGAGATTAGACGATTCTTCAATAAAGAAAATAATCTATTATAGTAATGTTTCTTTTTTCTAGATACTTTGCTAATATGACAACTATCCAAAGTAATCTATGCGCGAAATTTCATCCTAATAATAGAAACTATATTAAATCAAATATTTCACAGAATAATTCTGAATTTGGGAAAATGTTTCATGCAAAGATTAACCATAGATAAAGTGAAAATCTCTAGTTTTTTTCTTCCAGTGTCATTTCCGTTGTCCTTCTCTCATCCTTTACGTATTTTTCACATCGACAGGCATCCATCTCTGCAATGTGATGAACACATCTTCCTTTTCTATGCGTATCCATCCAATGACAACTCACTTCATGTCCGCAAATACAATTTGTCATTCTATAAAATTTAATTTGAGAATCTTATCCATCTTTGTCAAATTTGTTAGTCTATTTGATACATTTTTGTCATACGAGTTATTGTTGAAACGCTTCTATGCATACTTGAATAAACTTAGTATAAACTATGCTAGAATAATCTTTAGCGCTAATTTATCTACTAGAACTTTAATAATATTTATTGTACATTATTGCTGGGCGCGACTTTTTCTAGAAACAATGTCATTATTCTTCTTATCATTGCGATAATTGGTATTGGGCTTTCGATACTGTCATATCAGTATTCTTCTTTTACTGCAAATGAAATTGCCAACATTTCATCCCAAGATGTACGATCCAATGCAAAAATAGAAGTATACCAACTATCCCGCATTCTTGTCAGGAGCATGGAGTCTATTTCTAACAATTTGCAGAGCTTGAGCAATTCCATTTCACTATTGGACAACAAAACCGACAATATTCAGAGATTATTTGATTCGGCTCAGACATCGACTAAGGACTTAACAAATGGATATTATATGTTTGATATGAATGGAGAAATTATTTCTAATACAAGCAATAAATCTAATAAATCTATTGCTGCTGATTATACTGGTATCAGAACAAATTCAACAGAACTATTATCCACCAAAACGAGTAACAGCACATATTATAGTAGCATCATTGATGTTAATAACCAATTTCCGTTACTCTTTATGTCATACCCAGTACTTAAAACTAACGTTACTCAAGGTAATATCACGATTCAATCCAATATGTCAAAGTTTGAAGGGATAGTCTTCACGACAATTGATTTAGCGAAACTAGGCGATTTTTTACAGAAGGAACTTTCACCCGAGTTTGCAAGCAATGTAGGGTTAATAGATAAGAACGGTGTGATTTTATATTCAAAAAATAGAAATGTAGTTGGTAAAAATTACCTAAATCCAGAATTTCAAGATCTCATTCCTCCAGAAATCAAAAATGAGTACAATGATATCCTGGCTACCTCTCTGACTGGAGGATCAGGACTAAGAGATATCTCTTTTAACGATAATATGACTACAATTGCTTACCAACCTATAACTTTAGCCGGCGAATTTCTATGGTCACTGTACATTAGTACCCCGCATAGTCTGGCTTCAAATGTCGGCTACTTAATAAATCAACAAAAGAATTTCAGTACTATTGTAATTATCGTTGTTGGTTCTATGGCTTTTGGCATTGCATTTTTGATATTATCCTGGAATAAGCGATTAGAGGGGGCAGTCGAATCCAGAACAGTGCAAATAAAGAAAACAAATGAATCTCTGACAGAATCAAATAGTCTTCTTGCTTCGGCAAATAAACAACTAGAGATACATGATAACATGCAAAAGGAGTTTATCAATGTCGCAGCTCACGAATTAAGAACCCCGATAATGCCAATTTTAGGCGAAGCAGAATTAATAGAAAATGATATCAGCGACAGTGACTACGCAAAAGTTAGCAAAGAACAAATTTCTTCGATAATTCGCAATGCAAAAAGATTGGATAGATTGGCAGCAGACATATTGGATGTCACCAATATTGAAGGAAAATCACTAAAACTGAATAAAGCTTCCTTTGATATTGATGAAATTTTATCAGAATTAGTTACGGAATATTCAAGACAGATTGAAAGCGATTTTGCGAAAAATAAAAAACTCAAGATTTCTTATGAACCAATCCACGTAAAAATATTTGCAGATAAATATAGAATCACACAGGTCGTTTCAAATATTATCAACAATGCAATTAAATTCACAGACGAAGGAATCATAACTATAGTTGGTAACGTCAATAGCACTGAGTTATCTGTTCTAATTAGCGATACTGGTAAGGGAATAGATCGCGAGATAATTAGTAGATTATTCGACAAATTTGTATCAAGATCAGAACAGGGGACTGGCCTGGGTCTCTTCATCTCTAAGAACATAATCGAGTCTCATGGGGGGACAATAACCGGATTTAATCAAGAAAAAGGAACTGGGGCAACATTTATTTTTACTTTACCGTTGAATTCAAAATAAATTAAGATTGTATGTTAGTAACAATTCACACATTTCCATCCTATCGTAATCTACACACAACACATACATCATTTACATTGGTCCCCGTAATTTTCGTGCACAGTGCCCCATTTACTTTATTAAATAATACGTTACTATCATGGTTTTTGAGAACGTCTAATATTTTCAATTTCTTTTGTCTTATTTTATATAGTACCTTTGGATTTAATATAGCGCCTGCATCAAGGGAATTTCCATCAATTCCATCTGTTCCAAAACTAGCAATTGTAAAATCCATATTGTCGCCTAGGTCTTCAAAATGGGCTGCAGCTGAGAGTACTGTTTCTTGATTTCTGCCTCCAACACCATTAGTTCTATTTTTCAACTCAACAGTCGTTTCCCCACCAAGAATAAAAGCATATGGTGTTGAGACAGATGGAAAATCATCAACAAGTTTGAATAGAAACTTTCCTAGTGATCTGGAACTTCCTGTAAACTTTGAACCCAGATACATTGTTTTTATACCTTTTCCTTCTAAAAATAGTTTGATGCTATTGCAAGCTATATTGTTATTCCCAATGATAACATTTTGAATATTGGTAAATATAGTATTTCCAGGTTTTGGTGTATCCCTGATTCTTCCCAACACACCAGCAGTGATTAAATCTTTGAGTTTTCTAGAAATCACTTTTTGATTGTTCCACAGTTTGTATTTTATCAGTACGTTTTTTGTATCGCTGAATGTGGTCGTGTCCGGAACAGTAGGCCCTGATGCAATTACGTCAATTTTATCTTCAATTACATCGGATAGAATGAGGGTTATTAGAGGAAATTTTTTATTAATCATTGCTGCAAGTCTGCCACCTTTGATGTTAGATACGTGTTTTCTTACAGTATTCATTTCTTCAATTGATGCACCTGATGATAGGAGCCTTGTAGTTATTTTCTGTTTATCTGCAAGACTCATAATATCTAAGGGTAAAGGCATTAGTGCTGATGCTCCTCCTGATAGGAACATTACCACTAGGTCATTTCTATTTGCCTTTTCTAATAGTTTTACAATTCTTTTTGTTCCGACAACTCCATTGGAATCTGGTACTGGATGGGCAGCATTTGTCACCAAACACAATTTGCTTTTCATATTTATTCCATAGGGAATTGTAACGCAACCTTCCTTGACTCTCCTACTGTTAACTATGCTTATGAAGGAATCTGCCATTGCGGCAGTTGCCTTGCCGGCTCCAACCAGGTAAATTGAGCCAATTAACCTAGTATCATACTCCACACTCATTCCTTTGTAATCAAAAATCCTCAGACAATCATGCCTGAATTTTACCGAATTTTTCATTAACGATACGGGGTTTACGGATTTTAGGCCCACCTCAATGGCCTCCAGGGTTAAGCTTAAGGAATCAGAGTAATTACTTTTTAAAATCTGCGATTTGTTTCTAACAGTCAAATTGGGCATAGAATCACAATTGCTT
>Ga0207674_10010638_pt1 | contig 10404 bp, 10 predicted proteins | sample KBSCornC72_FD_184303 | JGI IMG/M metagenome (GOLD analysis project Ga0207674, IMG submission 184303) | Corn rhizosphere microbial communities from Kellogg Biological Station, Michigan, USA - KBS Corn C7-2 (SPAdes) (version 2) | ecosystem: Host-associated > Plants > Roots > Rhizosphere > Soil ...
CGAGGAGGTAGATCGAAAGTCCTACGTGGATCCCGCCGATCCTCCCAGTCGCCGATGAAGATGCGCTAGCTGCGATGCCTCCGGTTCGGCCCGGCGGCCACCTCGTGCCGCACCCGATCGGCCGACGCGCGGCTGCCCTTCGGGCCTGACCCCTCCGACGGTCCAGCCGCCCGCCAGTCCTCTCCGCGGTCTTGCGAAGCGACGGACCGGACGTCTCCCGTGCGCATCGGCCCGGTCATCGAGCCCTTGCGCCCCATCTCAGTTGATGACGAACCAGGCGACGTACGTCGCGCTGGTCACGCTCGTGTTCAGGTAGATCGTGAACGAGCCGGTCGTCGGGACGACCGCCCGGACGTACCTCGACGCCCGGTTCGAGTGCAGCACCGCGAAGACGCGACTGCTCGAGGTCGTGCCCTTGAGCGTGATCTTCACGCTCGACCGACCGGCCCCGATGGTGGTCCGGCCCGAACGCGAGAACTTCGCCTTGCCTCGGACGTCGATCGCGATGTCGTCGCCGGTCCCGTCGCCGCCCCACGCCCGCAGACCGGTGGCGCCGCCGCCGAACCCGCCCGCCGCGACCACGCCGATGAACCCCTCGCCGCGGACGCCGACGTCGCCGGTGCCGAGCGTACCGACATCGGGACTGTCCCCCCACACGCCCTGGGCGAAGCCCGGGCTCGGCGCGGACCAGGTCGGCGCGAACCCGTAGACGCCGGTGAACGTGGCTGCCCAGAACGGGGCGGCGTCTGTGGCATCCGCGGAGGTTGCGTAGACCCCGGCGGACGTGGTGATCCCGCCCGGATCCGTCGGATCGGTCTCGGCGTCCGTCGTCGCGACACCGGCAGCGTTGTGGACGACGAGCGCCGGGGCCACGCCGACATTCGTCGTCTTGAACCCGATCGTCCGGTCGCCGCTGTCGTCGAGCGACGTTTCCGCCGCGCTCGTGTTCGCGGTCTCCGTCTGCATGTTGGTCGCCGCTGCTGCGACACCGAGTGGGGCCGCGGCGGATGCCGCGAGCGCCGCCGCACCTCCGGCCGCGGCAGTGAGCAGCGAACGTCGAGAGCGGGGCGCCGTCGTGTCGAGTGCCATCCGTGGAGCCCTCCCGATCGTGGTCGACCGGTCGATCCGGCGACCTCGTCGGGCATTCTTGCAGTCGCCCGTCGTGCGTCCGCTGGCTAGCTCAGCCCGCCCAGATGCTCCTGGTCGTGATCGACGGCGAGCCGCAGCAGCCCGTCTGCGTCGAGGCGACCGAACGTGGCGTGGCGCCCGGTCCGGGACCAGCCGGCGTCGTCCAACGCTTGGTACATGCCGACCGTTTCGGCGCGAACCACGGCAAATCGGTCGAGCACGCCGTCGAGGCCGAGATCGGGCTCGTGCGGCCACGGACCGGGCTCCTGCCACGACCAGCTCGGATCGTCGTGAGCGGCAAGCTCACGGAGGCGTCGCTGGTGGACCTCGATGTCGACCGCGATCAGGTGACGCGCCACTTGCTCGGGTGTCCATTCGCCCTCGGGCGTCGGTCGCCCGTCGGCCGAGCGCGCGGCGGCCGCGACCACATCGGGGAAGCCGGCCAAGCGCCCGAGGCGCTCGTCGCGCTCCGCCATCAGGCTGCCAGCGTCTCGAGCATCGATCGCCGCCAGTCTTCGGTCGCCTCGACCGCGTTGAACGTGTACAGGTGGAAGCCGGTGACCTGGGCCGCGGGATCGGCGAGCAGCGGCGCGATGCCCTCGACGAACCCGGTCGGCTTGTAGAAGCCGCCGCTCTTCGCCAGACCGGTCACGAACCGCAGGTTCTTCACGAGGAACCGCTTCGCGTCCTTGACGCCGATACGCGCCGCGATCGAGAGCAGCTTCTGCGGGTCGGCGACACCGGGGACCCCCACGACGACCGCGGGTCGAAGCCCGGCGGCGCGCTCGCGCTGCACCCACGCCGCGATCGCCTTCACATCGAAGTCCATCTGCGTCGTGACGTGATCGACGAAGCGCGCCTTGTCGTGGAGCGCGGACTCGAGGGCCTCGTCCGGGATATCGGGATGCCCCTGCGGGTAGCCCGGGCAGCCGAGCGTCCTGAACGGATGACCGAGCTCATCCATCGCCGTGAGGAGCGACAGCCCGTCGAGGTACTCACCTGGCTCGTCGGCATCGCCACCGACGACGAATGCGTGCGTCAAGCCGCCCTCGCGAGCACGATCCAGCAACCCCGAGAGCGTCGCGCGGTCCGCGATCATCCGCGCGGACAGGTGCGGGATCGCGCGGAAGCCATCGGCCTGGAGACGGACGGCCCAGTCGAGCGTCGCGTCGATCCCCTTCGCGGGAGAGGCCGTCACCGAGACCCGGGCGCCGGCCGGCAGATGCGGGATCTGCTCGGGGAGATTCTTGAGCGGCAGCAGCTCGAAGATGGGATCGTCGAGCGCCGCGGCCAGCGCCGAACGCGCGTCAGCCTCGAGACCGCGGCGGCGGCCGAGCAGCGTCGCCATCAGACCTCCGAGTCCGGCATCGACGCCTTGCGGCGGATCATGAACTCGAGCAGCTCCTCGTCGGTCGCCTGCTCCATGGCCGGCTCTTCGTACTCGGCGAGCATCCGCTTCCAGATCGTGTTGGCGCGTTGGGCGGCATCGAGCGCGCCGTCTTCTGTCCACTGCTCGAATGAGTTGTTGTCGGCGACCTCGGACCGGTAGAACGCGGTCTCGAAGTTGGCCAGCGTGTGGGCGGTCCCGAGGAAATGTTGGCCCGGGCCGTTGTCGCGGATCGCGTCGATCGCCTGGCCGTTCTCGGACAGGTCGACGCCCTTCACGAAGACGGCCATCATCCCGCACTGGTCCGCGTCGAGGATGAACTTCTCGTAGCCCACGGTAAGCCCGCCCTCGAGCCAGCCGGCTGCATGGAGCACGAAGTTGACGCCGCCGAGGACCGTCGGCTGGAGCGTCGCGGCGCTCTCGTACGCCGCCTGCGCATCGGCGATCTTCGAGGCGCACAACGAGCCGCCCGACCGGAACGGGACGCCGAGCCGGCGTGCAAGCGACGCCATCGTGTACAGGACCAGTGCCGGTTCGGGTGTGCCGAACGTCGGCGCCCCCGACTGCATCGACATCGAGCTCGCGAAACTGCCGAGCACCACGGGGGCGCCGGGTCGCACCAGCTGGACGAAGGTCATGCCGGCCAACGCTTCGGCGAGGGTCTGCGCGGCCACGCCTGCGGCGGTGACCGGCGCCATCGCGCCGGCGAGGATGAACGGCGTGAGGAGCGTGGCCTGGTTGGCTTCCGCATACGCCCTCGCCGCCCCGAGCATCGTCGCGTCCCAGACGAGCGGGGAATTCGCGTTGATGAGCGACAGGATGACAGCGTGGTCCTCGAGGTATTCGGCCCCGAACAGGATCCGTGCCATCTCCACGGTGTCTCGTGCCCGCTCCGGGGCGGTGACGGACCCCATGAACGGCTTGTCCGAGTAGCGCATGTGCGCATAGACCATGTCGAGGTGGCGCTTGTTGACGGGGATGTCGACCGGCTCGCACACGGTCCCGCCGCTGTGGTGCAGGTGCGGCGAGACATAGGTCAACTTCACGAGGTTCCGGAAGTCCTCGATCGTGCCGTAGCGGCGACCCTTGTCGAGGTCGCGCACGAACGGCGATCCGTAATTCGGCGCGAAGACCGTGTGCATCCCGCCGATCTCGACGTCGTTCGCGTGGTTCCGTGCGTACTGGGTGAACTCCCGCGGTGCGGTCGTCTGGACGATCTTCCGGCACATCCCGCGCGGGAACCGGACGAGCTCGCCATCGACGTCGGCGCCGGCGTCCGCCAAGAGGCGCGTCGCCTCGGGATCGCCACGGAACACGACCCCGACCTCCTCGAGGATCGTGTCTGCGTTGTGCTCGATCAGCGAGAGGCCCTCTTCGCCGAGCACCTCGAACGGCGCGAGCGTCCTGGTCAGGTAGGGCGTGCGCTCGAGGTGCGCCTGGAGGCGAGCCGCTCGGCGGGCCTCGCGACCGCCACTGCGTCGACTCCGCGCAGGGTCGGTCATGCGTCGTCTCCCGGGACCGCGCGGAGGGCGGCCCGACGACGTCGTCGGTCGAGTGACCGGTCCGTGCCGCGTCGCTCGGCCGCCGGCGCGCGAGCCGGGAGCGGCACGACGCGCTCGAGATTGGTCGATGGAGCGGTCCGATGGGGGATCGCCATGGCCTCGACGAAGTGCTCCTGGAAGCGCGGCTCGACGGCCGTCTCGATCTTCTCGACGCGGCGCACGACCCCCTCGATCTCGGTGCGTGCCGCGCCCGATAGGAGCGCGATGAGCGCGCCCGTCCCGGCGGCGTTACCCGCCGCGCGGACCCGGCCGAGATCGCAGTCCGGGATCAGACCGAGCACCATCGCGTGCAGCGGGTCGATCTGGCTGCCGAACGCGCCGGCCAGCCGGACCTCGTCGACGGCGTCGATCCCGAGCTGGTCCATGAGCAGTCGCGCACCCGCGTACAGCGCCGCCTTCGCGAGCTGGATCGCCCGGACGTCGTTCTGGGTGATGACGATGCGCGGACCCGCGGCCTCGCCATCCTCGCTGGCGACAGGCTCGTAGAGCACGTAGCTGAACGTGCGACCGTCGGCGATGACGCGCGGCGTTCGCTCGGCAACGGAGCCATCGATCACGCCGTCGGCGGTGATGACGCCAGCGAGGAACAGCTCCGCGACGACCTCGATGATGCCGCTGCCGCAGATCCCGGTCACGCCGGTCCCGCGTCTACGGACCGCGTCCTCGAAGTCGGGCGCATCCGACCACGCATCGACGCCGATGATGCGGAACCTGGGCTCGAGCGTGGTGCGGTCGATGCGCACCCGCTCGATGGCGCCTGGCGCGGCCCGCTGCCCCGAGCTGATCTGGGCACCTTCGAACGCGGGACCGGTCGGGCTGCTGGCTGCCAGCAGTCGATCGCGGTTGCCGAGCACGATCTCGGCGTTCGTGCCGACATCGACGACCAGCGTCATCGCATCGGTCTCGTGCGGCTCCTCGGCGAGGATCACCCCGGCCGTGTCAGCCCCGACGTGCCCGGCGATGCACGGGAGCAGGTAGATACGGGCGCCCGGGTTGGCGATGATGCCGAGCTCGGATGCGGTCGTCTCCACCGCCGCGTCCGTCGCCAGGGCGAACGGCGCGGAACCGAGGGGCGTCGGGTCGATGCCGAGCAGCAGGTGATGCATGATCGGGTTCCCGACGATCGTGAGCTCCAGGATCTCGACCCGCTTGCAGAACGCCTTGTTGGCGAGGTTCGCGAGCAGGCCGTCGATGGCCTTGCGGACGGCCGCCGTCAGTTCTGCGTCGCCACCCTCGTGCATCATCACGTAGGAGACGCGGCTCATGAGGTCCTCGCCGAACCGGATCTGCGGGTTCATCACGCCGGCGCTGGCGATGACGGAGCCATCGCTCAGGTCGACCAGGTGGCCGGCGATCGTGGTCGAACCCACGTCGATGGCGACGCCGTAGGCACGATCGTTGTAGCCCGGCCAGATGGCGATGACGTCATGCCCGCCGTGGACCGCGACGGTCACTCGGTACTTGCCATCGGTCAGCGTCTTCTGCAGTGACTGGATGACGTGCAGGTCGGCGTGCAGGTCCGTCAGGCCCCACTCCCTCTGCAGCGCATCGAACAACCGGCCCAGGTCCCCCGTCGGCGTGGCGATGTCCGGCTCGGTCACGTCGACGGTGTGCAGCCGCAGGACGGGGTCCATCTCGAACGCCCGAGCGGCGAGCTCCTTGCGAACGACCTGGCGGTGGACCTGGCTCTCGGGCGGGACGTCGACGACGAGGTCACCGAGCACGCATGCGGTGCAGGACAACCGTCGGTCGTCAGCCAGACCCGATACCTCGCGGTACTCGGTCTCGACGGCGTTGGGCTGCGTCAGGTGGTCGGGGGATGAGGTGATGCCGTGCTTCGCGAACGATCCGAACGCCGGCGTGACGGCGCAGCGTCCACAGATGCCGCGGCCGCCACACACGGAGTCGATGTCGACACCGAGCGACCGGGCAGCGTCGAGGACGGTCGTGCCGGCGGCCACGCGGCCGCGCCGCCCCGAGGGCGTGAAGATGACCTGCGGATCAGCCGGGGCCATCGGCGTCTTGACCAGCGTCAGCCGGCAGCCGGGACGTCGAGTCCCGGCACTTCGACGCCGGGCACGTCGGCCGATGTCGTCGGGCCACTGCCGTTGCCGGCCGGCCCGCGCCGACGGTTGACGCGACGGCGGCCCCCTTCGCCCTCCGTCGGTTCCACGCGGAACTGGCGGATCCAGCGCGCGGCGTCACGGTCGTTGCCCATGAGGACGTCGCTGGCCATGACCGATGTGCGCACGCCCTCGGACACGGGATTCGTGATCGCGGACGTGAGCCCGGACGCGATGGCCATGTTGAGGAACGCGCCGTTGATCCCCTCCCGGTTCGGGAGACCGAAGCTCACGTTGGAGGCACCGCAGGTCGAATTGACCTTCAGCTCATCGCGCAGGCGGTTCAGGATGTGGAACACCTGGCGGCCGGCGCCGGAGAGAGCGCCGATCGGCATCAGCAACGGATCGACGACGATGTCCTCGCGCGGGATCCCGTGGTCGGCGGCACGTTCGACGATGCGCTTCGCGACCGCGAACCGGACGTCGGGGTCCATGGAGATGCCCGTCTCGTCGTTGCTGATCGCGACGACCGCGCAGCCGTACTTCTTGACGAGCGGCAGCACGCGCTCCAGCCGCTCCTCCTCGCCGGTCACGCTGTTGAGCAACGCCTTGCCCTGGTAGACGGCAAGCCCGGCCTCGAGCGCCTCGACGATCGAGGAGTCGATCGACAGGGGCACGTCGGTGAGTGACTGTACGAGTTTGATCGTGTCGGCGAGGATCGCCGGCTCGTCGGCCAGCGGGATGCCGGCGTTGACGTCGAGCATCTGCGCGCCGGCCTCGACCTGGGCGATCGTGTCGCGCTCGACCCGGGAGAAGTCACCGGCCTTCATCTCCTCCATGAGGATCTTCCTGCCGGTCGGGTTGATCCGCTCGCCGATGATGACGAACGGCTGGTCGTCCCCGATGACGACCTCACGCGTGGCTGAGCTGACGACGGTCCGGGTCACGCGTCGACCGCCTTGCCCTGGGTCTCGTCATGGGCGGGTGGGAAGATCTCGCCGCCCTCGACGCCGCCGGTCTGGATGAGCATCGCGAGGCGGTGCTTGTCGTAATCGGCCTCGAGGCGCTCGGCCTCTGCGGCGACCTCCCCGTCGATGTCCTCGCCGCAGCGCGCCTGTGTCCGGCGCCATTCCTCGATGTAGTCGTTGTAGGCGCGCTTGCCGGCGCGGCTCGCGGCCTTGTCGATGGCGACCTGGAAGCGAGGGTGGAGCACGATCTTGCTCTGCTTGCGCCCCTCGCGAGCGGTCACCTGGGCCGGGATGTCGCGCCACCAGATGACGGTCATGGTCCCCATCGATCAGCGTCCTCCGAAGTCGAGCAGTGAGGTGACAGGCGGCGCGGGCTGTCCCGCTGCCACTGCGGCGATCGTCGTCGCGAGCTCGCCGTAGCCGGTCCGGCGCCGCTCGTACCGCAGGCCGAGGCGGCGGGCCGCCCGACGTGCCGTCACGGTGAGTGCCGGATCGTCGGTCTGGGCGAGGTAGACGAGTCGCTGGTAGTTGCCGAAGTACTGGTCGCGCAGCTCCGGATGGCGGTCGAGCCCGAGACCCTTGATCACGAGCCGGTCGAAGTTGCGCGCCAGGAAGTCGGTCAGGAAGAACGTCGCGGGCTCGTCCTCGACGAGTTTCGCGAACTCAGGACTCGTGGCGTAGAACTCGTAGCAATGCGCGCCCGCGAGGCGCTCGACGCCCTCCTCGGCGATCACGGGATCGAGCAGTCCGCCCGTCCCGCAGTCCGCGTACGCGACGAAGACCCGGTCGTAGCCGGCCCGCCGCCGACGGATCCGCTCGCGGACCGCGGCAGGGATCCCACCGGGCCGGTTATGGAGCGTGGCCGGCAGGCACGTGATATCGACGTTCGGCAGGTCCTTGGTCAGCGCGACGAGCTCGCGGGCGAGGGCCCCGCAGCCGACGACGAGGACGCGGGGCTGGTCCTGCCGGTCGATCTCAGGCAGGGACGCTGGCACGGGCGCGTCGCTCGTCGATCAGGCGCCGAGCGGTCTCTGCCGCCACACCGGCGTCGCGGCAATAGGCGTCCGCCCCGACCGCCATCCCGAACTCCTCGTTCAGTGGCGCCCCGCCGACGAGGACGATGTAGTCGTCACGCATCTCGCGGTCCTTGAGCGTCTGGATGACGACCTTCATGTACGGCATGGTGGTCGTCAGCAGCGCCGACATCCCGAGGATGTCCGGCTTGTGCTCCGTCAGCGCGTTCAGGAACTTGTCAGCGTCGGTGTTGATGCCGAGGTCGACGACCTCGAACCCGGCGCCCTCGAGCATCATCCCGACCAGGTTCTTGCCGATGTCGTGGATGTCGCCCTTCACCGTGCCGATGACGACCTTGCCCACCGGCTCTGCGCCGGTCTCAGCGAGGAGCGGGCGAAGGATCGCCATCCCGGCCTTCATCGCGTTCGCGGCGAGGAGGACCTCGGGCACGAACAGGATGCCGTCGCGGAAGTCGATGCCCACGATCTTCATGCCGGCGACGAGCGCGTCGTCGAGGACCTTCGTGGCGCTGAAGCCGCGGCCGAGGAGGATCGTCGTCCCCTCCACGATCTCGTCCTTCATACCGTCATAGAGGTCGTTGTGCATCTGCTCGACGAGCTCGTCGTCGGACAGGGCGTTGAGATCGATGTCCTGGAAATCGTCCGTCATGGTGGTGGAGCTCCGGATCGCGTCTGTGGGGATGTGGGGAGGTTTCGCGACGGTGGGGTTCCACATCGTGGAACCGTGCCGTATGATGGAACTCTCGGACACCGAATCTAGAGCACGAAGGTACCGATGTCCAGCGTCCAATCCATCAGGCGAGCCTTTGCAGTCCTCGACGCCCTCGATGAGGGCCCGCTCGGGGTGACCGAGGTGGCCGAGCGAGCGGTACTCCCGAAGTCCACGGCTGCGCGGCTCCTGGCCACATTGGTCGGCGAGGGCGCGGTCGAGCAGGTGCCGGGCGATACGTCATACCGCCTCGGTCCGCGACTCGTGACGCTGGGCGGCGGCTACAGCCTCGTGCGATCGGTCGCGGCGGTCGGGCGCCCCGTGCTGCAGGAGCTTGCCGCTACATCAGGCGAGGCGGCCGGGCTCGGCGTCTCGGATGGCGACCAGATCCACTACATCGATCAGGTGGATACGCCGAACCCGGTCGTCGTCCGCGACTGGACGGGCCTACGGGCGCCCTTGCACGCGGTCTCGTCCGGCCAGGTGCTGCTGGCGTTCCGCGGCCAGGGCTCGATCGAGCGGTACCTGACCCAGGGGGCGATGGAGCGGTTCACGCCGAAGACGCTGGTCGAGGCGGATGCGATCCGCGAGCGGCTGCGCGACGTCCGCCGGCGGGGCTATACCTGGGCCATCGAGGAGTTCGACGCGGGCATCTCGTCGGTCGCGGCACCCATCGCCGACGACTCGGGCGAGGTGATCGCCGCGGTGCACCTCCACGGCCCTTCCTACCGCTTCCCGGTGCCGGGCACGGAAGGAGAGATGGCGCAGCTCGTGGTGACGGGCGCAGCGCGGATCGCGGCAGGTCTTCGGGAGCGCTAGCGAACCCCACCCTCGACGGCGATGTGAGATCCCGCTTCGAGGGGCTCTCCACCGAGTCCGGGAGTGTGGGCGTAGGCGGACAGAGCGGGCTGGCCGCCAAGGTGGGCATACAGGACACGAGAACCGGCCGGTATCTCGCCGGAGCGGATCAGGCCGATGAGGCCGGCCATCGACTTACCCTCATACACCGGGTCCGTGATCATGCCCTCCGTCCGGGCTGCAAGCTGGATCGCCTCGATCGTCCCTTCGTCGGGCACGCCATATACGGGCCCGGCATACCCGTCGACGAGGGTGATCTCGTCGTCGCGCACGTCACGCTCGACGCCGATCGTCGCGGCCGTGGCTCGCGCGATGCTGGCCACCTGGGCCAACGTCTTCTCCGGGGTCTTCGATGCATCGACGCCGATGACACGGCGGTCGGCTCTGCCCTCGAGAGCGACGCCGGCGATCATCCCAGCCTGCGTCGAGCCGGTCACGGTGCAGACGATGACATGGTCGAAGAACACACCGAGCTGCGCCTCCTGCGCCGCGACTTCACGGACCCAGTTCGCGAAGCCGAGACCACCCAAGGGATGATCCGAGGCGCCTGCCGGGATCGGGTAGGGCTTGCCGCCCGCGTCCTCGACCGACTGGAGCGCTTGACGCCAGCTGTCGCGGATCCCGATGTCGAAGCCGGCGCGGTCCATCCGGATGTCGCCGCCCATGATGCGAGTCAGCTGGATATTGCCGACGAC
>Ga0207674_10010641_pt1 | contig 10402 bp, 10 predicted proteins | sample KBSCornC72_FD_184303 | JGI IMG/M metagenome (GOLD analysis project Ga0207674, IMG submission 184303) | Corn rhizosphere microbial communities from Kellogg Biological Station, Michigan, USA - KBS Corn C7-2 (SPAdes) (version 2) | ecosystem: Host-associated > Plants > Roots > Rhizosphere > Soil ...
CACGTTGTCGTTGAGGCACACGTGCGACACCTCGACCGTGCCGAACGGGGTGTCCACTCTGGACTCCAGCGGCGCGTCGACGGCGAAGCCGTGGTTGTGCGAGGTGACCTCGACCTTCCCGGTGGCCCGGTCCATCACCGGCTGGTTGATGCCCCGGTGCCCGTACCCGAGCTTGTACGTCTGGAAGCCCAGCGCCCGCCCGAGGATCTGGCTGCCGAAGCAGATCCCGAACAGCGGCGTGCCCTCGGTCATCACGTCCCGGGCCAGCCGCACCGCGACGTCGGCCGTCGCCGGGTCGCCCGGCCCTGGCGAGAGGAACACCGCGTCCGGGTTCAGCGCGCGCACATCGTCCACAGTGGACGAGGACGGCAGCACGTGTACCCGTACCCCGCGCGCGGCCAGGCGGCGGGTCACGTTGCGCTTGATGCCGTAGTCCAGGGCGGCGACCGTGAACCGGTGCTCGCCGGTCGGCCCCACGGTGTAGGCCGACGGGGTGCTCACCTCGCCGGACAGGTCCGCACCGACCATCTGCGGCGAGGCCAGTACCCGCGCCCGCACCGCCGCCGCGTCATCGTCCACACTGGACACCGCACACCGCATCGCGCCGCGCTCGCGCAGGTGCCGGGTCAGCGCCCGGGTGTCCACGCCGCTGATGCCGACCACGCCCGAGGCGGCGAGCCGGTCCTCCAGCTGCGCGGTGTGCCGCCAGTTGGAGGCCAGCCGCGCGGGGTCGCGCACCACGTACCCGGCCACCCAGATCCGGCCGGACTCGTCGTCCTCGTCGTTGACGCCGGTGTTGCCGATGTGCGGTGCGGTCTGCACCACGACCTGGCGGTGGTACGACGGGTCGGTCAGGGTCTCCTGGTACCCGGTCATCGCGGTGGCGAACACCGCCTCGCCGAATGCCTCCCCCACGCTCCCGTAGGCCTCCCCACGGAACGTCCGACCGTCCTCCAGCACCAGAATGGCTGACCTTCTCATTTCACCGCTTTCCCATCGAGTACGGTCGGCTCGCCGCGCAGGAAGGTGGCGACGATCCGGCCGGGTAGTTCCATGCCCGCGAAGGGCGTGTTGCGCGACAGCGAAGCCAGGTTCGACGGCTCCACGACCCAGGTACCGGCCGGGTCCACCAGCGTCAGGTTCGCCGGTACCCCGGGCGCCGGGTCCTGACCGTGACCGGCCAGCCCCGCGATCCGCGCCGGTACCCGCGACATCCGCTCCGCGATGCCGTCCCAGTCCAGCGTCTCCGTCGAGTACACAATGGACAGTGCGGTCTGCAGGCCGAGCATGCCCGGCCGGGCGTAGGCCCACTCGCACTCCTTGTCCTCCACGGCGTGCGGGGCGTGGTCGGTGGCCACCACGTCGATGACCCCCTCGGCCAGCGCGGCCCGCAGTGCCAGCACGTCGGAGTCCGTGCGCAGCGGCGGGTTCACCTTGAACACCGGGTCGTACGACTCGGCCCGCGCGTCGGTCAGCAGCAGGTGGTGCGGGGTCACCTCGGCGGTGATGCGCACCCCGCGGCGCTTGGCCCAGCGCAGGATCTCCACGCTGCCCGCGGTCGACACGTGGCAGATGTGCAGCCGCGCGCCGACGTGCCCGGCCAGCAGCGCGTCCCGCGCGATGATGGCCTCCTCGGCCACCGCGGGCCAGCCGGGCAGGCCCAGCCGGGAGGCGACCTCCCCCTCGTGCAGTTGCGCGCCGACGGTCAGCCGCGGCTCCTCGGCGTGCTGCGCGATCACCCCGTCGAACGCCTTCACGTACTCCAGCGCCCGGCGCATCAGCCGCGGGTCGCTCACGCAGTGCCCGTCGTCGGAGAAGATCCGCACGTCGGCCGCTGAGGTCGCCATCGCGCCCAGCTCGGCCAGCCGCTCGCCGCGCAGCCCGACGGTGACCGCGCCGATCGGCTGCACGTCGACCAGTCCGGCCGTGCGACCCAGCCGCCACACCTGCTCCACGACCCCGGCGGTGTCGGCCACCGGATCGGTGTTGGCCATCGCGCAGATCGCCGTGTAGCCGCCCAGCGCCGCCGCCCGCGAGCCGGTCTCCACCGTCTCGGCGTCCTCCCGGCCCGGCTCGCGCAGGTGGGTGTGCAGGTCGACCAGGCCGGGCAGGACGACGAGGCCGTCGCCGTCGACCACCTCGGCGCCGCCCGCGGACGTCGCGTCCCGGCCGACCGCCGCCACGACGCCGCCGCGGATCAGCAGGTCGGTCGGCTGCGCGCCGACGATCGAGACCCCCTTGACCAGGTACCCGCTCATGACAATCCCCCCAGCAGTAGGTACAGCACGGCCATCCGCACGGACACCCCGTTGGCGACCTGCTCGACGATCGTGGAGCGGGGCGAGTCGGCCACCTCGGCGGCGATCTCCATTCCCCGGTTCATCGGTCCGGGATGCATCACGATCGCGTGATCCGGCAGCCGGCGCATCCGGGCGGCGTCCAGCCCGTACCGCCGGGAGTACTCGCGCTGCGACGGGAAGAACGCGTCGTCCATCCGCTCCCGCTGTACCCGCAGCATCATCACCACGTCGGCGGTGGGCAGCACGGCGTCCAGGTCGTAGCTGGTCTTCACCGGCCAGCTGTCCACCCCGACGGGCAGCAGCGTGGGCGGCCCGACCAGGGTCACGTTCGCGCCGAGGGTGTTCAGCAGCAGCACGTTGGAGCGGGCGACCCGGCTGTGCAGCACGTCGCCGACGATCGCGACGGTCAGCCCGGACAGCCGGCCCAGCCGCGAGCGCATCGTGTACGCGTCCAGCAGCGCCTGGGTCGGGTGCTCGTGGGTACCGTCGCCGGCGTTGACCACGCTGCCGTCGATCCAGCCGGCCAGCTGGTACGGGGCACCGGAGGCGCTGTGCCGGATGACCACCGCGTCCGCGCCCATCGACTGCAGGGTCAGCGCGGTGTCCTTGAGGCTCTCCCCCTTGGACACGCTGGAACCCTTGGCGGAGAAGGTGATGACGTCGGCGGACAGCCGCTTCGCCGCCGCCTCGAAGGAGATCCGGGTACGGGTGGAGTCCTCGTAGAAGAGGTTGACCATGGTGCGGCCGCGCAGCGTCGGCAGCTTCTTCACCGACCGGCCGGCCAGGCCCGCGAGCTCGGCGGCGGTGTCCAGCACCAGGGTCGCGGTGGGCGCGTCCAGGTCGGCCGCTGACAGCAGATGTCGGATCATGCCGTGGCCTCCAGCCGTACCTCGTCGGTACCGTCAGTCTCGGTCAGCCGCACCCGTACCTGCTCGGAGAGGGCGGTCGGGATGTTCTTGCCCACGTAGTCGGCGCGGATGGGCAGCTCGCGGTGGCCCCGGTCGACGAGTACCGCGAGCTGGACCGCCCGGGGCCGGCCGAGATCCTTCAGCGCGTCCAGGGCGGCCCGCACGGTACGGCCGGAGAACAGCACGTCGTCGACGAGGATCACGCGCAGCCCGTCGATGCCGCCCGGAGGCAGGTCGGTGTGGCCCACCGCACGGGCGCCGCGCAGGCGCAGGTCGTCGCGGTACAGGGTGATGTCCAGGGCACCCGCGGGCACCCGCACGCCCTCGAAGGCGTGGATCCGGCCGGCCAGCCGGTGAGCCAGGGGTACCCCGCGGGTGGGGATGCCGAGCAGGACGCAGTCGCGCGCCCCATCGGTCTTCTCGAGGATCTGGTGGGCCATCCGGTCGACGATCCGGGTCAGGTCGGGCCCAGTGATCACAGCCTTGCCAGCGGCCTGCTTGCCGCCAGCCTCCACCGCCGGTGGATATGCCACGGCGGACCTCCTTCCCCGCCTCACGGGACGGGTCGTTAAAGGACGTCTGGGGTGCAGATCGGGGCCGGCGAGCCGGCCTTCGAACGGCTGCCGCGAGCCTACCAGCAGGGCAGATCGCGAAACGGGAAGGTAACAACACTTGACCGGTTGTCGCTTCCCGGTTACGGTCACGCTCCGTAGCGACCGTCCGGATAAGAGCCGGAGCCAGCGACCTGGGAGAGACAAATGCCTTCTGAGTACGCCAAATCCCTCGGCGCCCGCTTGCGCTCCATCCGCCAGCAGCAGGGCCTCTCGCTGCAGGGCGTCGAGGAGAAGTCGGCGGGTCGCTGGAAGGCGGTCGTCGTCGGCTCGTACGAGCGCGGCGACCGCGCCGTCACCGTCTCCCGCCTCGCCGAGCTGGCCGACTTCTACCGGGTACCGGTGGCCGAGCTGCTGCCGGAGGGTAGCGGGATCCGCCACGAGTCGGCCGGCAAGATCGTGCTCGACCTGGAGAAGCTGTACGACCAGACCGACGCCGAGCTGTCCTACGTCGCCAAGTACGCCCGCGCCATTCAGCAGCAACGCGGCGACTACAACGGCCGGGTCCTGTCGATCCGCGCGGACGACCTGCGCGCCCTCGCGATCGTCTACGACTCGTCCACCACCGGGCTGGTCGAGCGCCTCACCGAGCACGGCGTCCTGGTCGCCGACCCGCGGGCCCTCTTCTCGTAACCGCCTACTTGGTGGCGTACTCGGCGATCCGGCCGAGTACGCCGCCGAGGAAGCGCGGCGAGTCGTCGGTGGAGATCTGCCCGGCCAGCTCCACCGCCTCGCTGATCGCCACCAGGTCGTCGATGTCGTCCTGGTACAGCAGCTCGAACACGGCGATCCGGGCGAGGTTGCGGTCCACGGCGGGCATCCGCTGCAGCGTCCACCCCTCCGCGTAGCTCGCGATCAGCTCGTCGATCCGCTCGAGGTGGGCACAGACCCCCTCGACCAGCTCGATCGCGTAGTCGAGGTACCCCGGCCGGGGACCCTCCATCCGGTCCACGGTCTCGGCCAGTACCTTCGGGATCGTCTCGCCGCGCAGGTCGGCCTCGTACAGCACGTCCAGCGCCCGCTTGCGCGCCTTGCGGCGGGCGGGCATGGGCGTTCTGGGACCCTCCGCCATCGGCTCAGGCGCGACCGAGGTAGCGACCGTCGCGGGTGTCCACCTTGATCTTCTCGCCGGTCGACACGAACAACGGCACCTGGACGGTCGCACCGGTCTCCACGGTCGCCGGCTTGTTCCCGCCGGTGCTGCGATCGCCCTGCAGGCCCGGCTCGGTGTAGGTCACCTCGAGGATCACGCTGGTCGGCAGCTCGATGTACAGCGGCACCGCCTCGTGCGTGGCCACGGTCACCTCGGCCTCGGGCAGCAGGTACTTCGAGTTGTCGCCGACCGTCCCGCCCGGTACGTGGATCTGCTCGAAGGACTCCAGGTCCATGAACACGAACTCTTCGCCGTCGGCGTACAGGTACTGCATGGTGCGCTTGTCGACGGTCGCCGTGTCCACCTTGGTACCGGCGTTGAAGGTCCGGTCCACCACCTTGCCGGACAGCACGTTCTTCAGCGTGGTGCGCACGAAGGCGCCGCCCTTGCCGGGCTTGACGTGCTGGAACTCGACAACGGACCAGAGATCGCCGTCGAGGTTGAGGACGAGTCCGTTCTTGAGGTCGTTGGTGGTGGCCATGTCCTGCCTTCAGCTCGCGGGTGTCCGCCACCCGGACGGGCCCGGGATGGACCGGACAAGTCTACCGGCGTCCGCGGACGGCGCGGCGGCGGCCGGTTGGGGTACCGCGAGCAGCAGCGCGAGGGCGACCCAGACGTAGGCGTTGCCGCCGATGAAGCCGTCGATCCCGTGCGGGTACGGCGACCAGAGCCATACCGGGCCGGAGACCAGAAGGACGAGGATGGCGATCGCACCCGCCAACCGACCCCACCCGGCGCCCTCCCGCAGCCGGGTCAGCCCGTCGTCGGCCAGCAGTACCAGCGCCGGAACCAGCCAGACCAGGTGATGTACCCAGGTGACCGGGCTCACCAGGCAGGCGACCACCCCGGTGAGCGCGAACCCGAGCGTGTCGTCCCCGGCCTGCCGCGCCCGGTACCCCCAGATGATCAGCACGACCAGCACGGTCAGCGCCCAGATGAGCCCGCCTCCGGCGGTCGGGTCGAGCCGGGCCAGCAGGCCGTTCAGGGACTGGTTCGACACGTACCCGAGTGAGCCGATCCGGCCGGTGTCCCACAGCGCCTCGGTCCAGAACACCCGGGAGGCGCCGGGCATGAGCAGCGCCGCGAGCAGGGTCGCGCCGGTCGCGGTACCCGCGGCCACCGCCGCCGCCCGGTACCGCCGGGCCAGCAGCAGGTACCCGATGAACAGCGCGGGCGTGAGCTTGATCGCGGTGGCCAGCCCGATCCCGACCCCGGCGAAGCGGCCCTCGCGCGACAGCAGCCACAGGTCGGCGTAGACCAGGGCGAGCAGCAGCAGGTTGACCTGCCCGAAGCTGTACGTGTCGCGGACCGGCTCGGTGGCGGCGAACAGCACCGCGGCGATGCCCATCGCGTACCAGACGGGCCACCCCCGCCGCTGCACGATCGGGAGCACCAGCCAGTAGAGCAGAAGCACCGAGGCGGCCGTGTTGAGCAGGACGCTGACCGCGACCGCGGTGTGCCAGCTGACCAGCTCCATGGGCAGCATGCTCACCACGGCGAACGGCGGATAGGTGAAGCCGTAAACGGTACCGGGGCGCAGGTAGTCGTAGACCTGGCCGCCGCTGTCCAGCCAGTAGTGCACGGTGCCGTAGTAGACGCCGACGTCGAACCAGCCGCGGTGCCCCGGCGCCAGGGCGACGGCCAGGACGAGCACGACGATCGCGGCGACCAGCGTGACCGGCCGGAACCCGGCCCGGCGACGCCTGCGGAGCCGGTTCCAGTCAGCGCTCAAGGGCCGCCCGGTCCACGAGCTGCCGGGGCCCGCCGCGCTCACGTCGAGTACCCCGGCTCCCGCTCGCCCCTGCCGAGGCGCGGACCGAAGCCGGGCGGCCAGGCCAGTACCGCCTCGCCGCGTACCCACCCCATCCATGCCCAGGCCGCGCAGGCGATCGCCACGCCCACGGCGGCCAGCAGTGCCCGGGTCGGCGTCGGCCAGAACCCGCTCGGCGGCACCACCAGAGCGAACACGGCGCAGACGATCGGCGCCCAGCGGCGGATCAGCCCTTCCGGCGCGGCGGCCGCGATCGGTACCAGCCCCCACAGCAGGTACCAGGGCCGGATCGAGGGCCCGAGCACCGCGAGCGCGGTCAGCGCCAGTCCCAGCGCGTAGAGCGCGCCGAACCGGACCCGGTAGACCCAGAGCAGCACGGCGACCACGCCGACCGCGATCATGCCGGCCATCCGCCACAGCGGTACGGCCAGCTCGGAGGTGCCGAGGTTGTAGGACTGCATCAGCAGCTCGGTCAGCCGGCCCAGCACGCTGGTGACCGACCAGCTGTGCGCGGACGCGGAGCCGCTCAGGGCCGCGACCCAGCCGAAGCCCGTCCCGGTCAGCGCGTTGACGATCACCGTGGTCGCGGCGGCCACGGCGCCGGTCGCCATCGCCGCGCGTACCACCCGGGAGCGGCCGATGAGCAGCTGGGACCAGAGCGCGGCGATGGCCGGTAGGCCCAGCACGGCCGGCGCCTTGACCAGCGCGCCCAGTGTCACCAGCACCGCGCCCCAGCCCGGCCGGCCGGACACGGCCAGCGCGAGGCCCGCGACCAGCAGGGCCAGCATCAGCGCGTCGTTGTGCGCGCCGGAGACCAGGTGCTGCAGTACCAGCGGGTTGAGCACGGCCAGCCAGAGCGCGCGGTCCGGGTCGGTGCCGCAGGCCCGCGCCAGCCTCGGCAGCAGCATGACGATCACGCCGACGGCCAGCAGCGCGAGCAGCCGCATGGCGAGTATCCCGGCGACGACGCGCACGGACGTGACCTGCGTGATCGAGGCCGAGGTGAACAGGAAGACCGGCCCGTACGGCGCCGGAGCGTGCTGCCAGGCGCCCGGTACCTCGACGGCCAGCGGGCCACCCAGCACGGCCGGCCCGAAGCGGTACACGTCGATGCCGGAGCCGGTCATCGCGCCCTGGGCGAGGTAGCTGTAGACGTCGCGGCTGAACAGCGGCGGGGCGACGACCAGCGGGGCGGCCCAGGTGGCCAGCGTGGTGAGCAGCGCGGAGCGGCCGGGCGGCGCATCGGTGTCGAACGTGCGGCCCAGCCGCCACCAGGCGAACACCATGACGACGACGCCCGCGTAGACGGCCATGATTCCGGGCGCTTCGAACTCGCGCAGCTGGTCGAGACCGGGCATCGGTGTCGCGCCGCGATCGGGCAGCGCACCCGCGGCCAGCCCGCCGAACGCAAGCAGTGCCGACCCGATGAGTCCGATCCGGCGACACTCCCGCACAGCAGCGGACTCGCCCACCCCCGGCACCCGGTAAGGATTCCAGCAAACGATGACCCGGGGGAGACGACCGTGCTAACGATTGGATAACTCAGGAGGCGGGAGACCGTGCCAGGTACTCCAGGGCCAGCCGGTACCCGTCGATGCCGAGCCCCGCGATGACACCGGTCGCGACGGCCGATACGACCGAATGGTGCCTGAACTCCTCGCGTGCGTGGATGTTGGAGATGTGTACCTCGATGAGCGGAGCGTTCAGCATCGCGCAGGCGTCCCGCAGGGCGTACGAGTAGTGCGTCCAGGCGGCACCGTTGAGCACCACGGCGGCGCCCTCGTCGGCGGCCGCGTGCAGCCAGCCGATCATCTCCGCCTCGGCGTTCGTCTGCCGTACCTCGACATCCAGCCCGAGCCGCTTGCCGTCCTCGACGCACGCCTGGGCCAGCTCGTCGTGCGTGGTCGCGCCGTAGATGTGCGGCTGGCGGGTACCGAGCCGGCCCAGGTTGGGGCCGTTGAGCACGTAGACCTTCACGCCGATACCTCCTGGTACGCCGCGGCCAGCAGCTCATCGTCGGGACCGGTGAGGATGCCCGGGCGGGCCAGGCCGTCGAGCACCACGAAGCGCAGTTGGCTGCCCCGCGACTTCTTGTCCACCCGGATCGCGGCGCGCAGCGCCGGCCAGGCGGCGGCCGGGTAGCTCACCGGCAGGCCCAGCCCGGACAGCACCGTGCGGTGCCGGCGCGCGGTCGGCGCGTCCAGCCGCCCCGACAACCGGCCCAGGGCGGCGGCGTAGACCATGCCCACCGAGATCGCGTGACCGTGCCGCCAGCGGTACCCCTCGTGCCGCTCGATCGCGTGCCCGAGCGTGTGCCCGTAGTTGAGGATCTCCCGCAGCCCCGACTCGCGCAGGTCGGCCGAGACGACGTCGGCCTTGACCCGGATGGCCCGCTCGACCAGCTCGCGCAGGTGCAGGTGCGCGCCGGACTCGACCAGGTCGAGGATCACGGGGTCGGCGATGAAGCCACACTTGACCACCTCGGCGAGCCCGGCCGTGAGGTCGACCGGCGGCAGACTGTCCAATGTGGACATGTCGCAGAGCACGCCGGCCGGCGGGTGGAACGCCCCGACGAGGTTCTTGCCGGCCGTGGTGTTCACCCCGGTCTTGCCGCCGACCGCGGCGTCGACCATGCCGAGCAGGCTCGTCGGTACCTGCACCGCGCGTACCCCGCGCAGCCAGCAGGCGGCCACGAAGCCGGCCAGGTCGGTGACCGCGCCGCCGCCCACCCCGACCACCGCGTCGGTACGGGTGAAGCCGGCCGCCCCCAGCCGGTCCCAGCAGTCGGCGGCCACCCCGATCGCCTTGCCCGCCTCGGCGTCCGGTACCTCGACCAGCATCGGCTGCACCCCGGCCCGCTCCAGCGACCCGGCGACCCGGTCGGCCGCCCCGCGCAGCGGCGGGGCATGCAGCACCGCCGCCTGGGTGGCGCCCGGCAGCAGGCCCGCCACCGCGTCCAGCAGGTCATGGCCGACGAGCACCCGGTAGGGCCGCTCGCCACCGACGTCGATCGTGGTTACCTCGTCCATCGGTGTCACAGCCTATAGACAGCGGGAACCGGCCCGGACGCCACCGCGTCATACCGGCATGAGAGCTGCCCGCCGGGGTACCGCGATCCCTCTCGCCGTGCTCACGATCCTCGCCTCGCTCGCCGGCTGCGCACGCACCGGCACGGGCACCGGCGGCCCCGGCGGAGTGCTCGACGGGGGCGGAGTCGCGGCGCCGCGGCCCGGCGACTCCGGCAGCCCCGAGGCCGCCCTGGCCGCGTGGAGCACCTTCCCCGTCGACCGGCGACCGCGCCCGATCGTACTGATCGGCTCGTCGCTGGTGCAGTACGCCGGCTACACCACCGGCGAAGCCAAGATCGCCGCGATGTCCGGCTCGTACCGGCTGGCCGTCACCCCGCCACCCGATCCGCAGCCCACGCCGGTCGACCTCCCCGGCGGCCGGGCCACGCTGCCGGTCATCGGCGCGGCCGCCGCGATCGACCGGATGAAGGTGGACGCCGGCGACAAGCCGGACCCGTCGGTACCGCCGCTGGCGATCGTCAGTTTCGAGCTCGGCACCGCGCCGATCGACACCGACCGGGGCACGCTCGCGCTGCCGGTCTGGCGCGTCCACACCGCCGACGAACTGGGCCCGGCCACGGTGCTCGCGGT
>Ga0207674_10010642_pt1 | contig 10402 bp, 12 predicted proteins | sample KBSCornC72_FD_184303 | JGI IMG/M metagenome (GOLD analysis project Ga0207674, IMG submission 184303) | Corn rhizosphere microbial communities from Kellogg Biological Station, Michigan, USA - KBS Corn C7-2 (SPAdes) (version 2) | ecosystem: Host-associated > Plants > Roots > Rhizosphere > Soil ...
GTCGTTGATGGAGAAGCTGCAGCGGCAGTTCAAGGACGCGCGGTTCGTGAAGGCGTACAACTCGGTTGGGTCGGTGCTGATGGTGAATCCGGAGTTAAAGGGCGGCAGGCCAACGATGTTTATCTGCGGAAATGATGAGAGGGCGAAGAAGCAGGTGTCGCAGATCAACGAGCAGTTCGGCTGGGAGACGGCGGACATGGGTGGCGTGGAGGCCGCGCGTGCGATCGAGCCCCTGTGCATGCTGTGGTGTATTCCGGGCTTTGCGCGGAATGAGTGGATGCATGCGTTCAAGCTGCTGACGAAATGATGGAGCGGGATGAGGTGCTGCGGACGGAGCGGCTGATTCTGCGGCGCTGGCGTGCGGCGGACCGGGAACTATTTGCAAAGATGAATGCTGATCCGAGGGTGATGGAGCATTTCCCGGCGCTGCTGTCGCGAGCGGAGAGCGATGCGCTTGTGGACTGGGCAGAAGCGCATTTCGAAGAGCACGGATTTGGGCCGTCGGCTGCGGAACTGAAAGATACGGGCGAGTTCATTGGCTTCATTGGGCTGTCGGTTCCGCGGTTCGAAGCGATGTTTACGCCGTGCGTGGAGATCGGATGGCGGCTTGCGGCTGAGTACTGGGGGCGAGGGTTAGCAACGGAAGGCGCGCGGGCAGTTTTGGATCATGCGTTTGCCCTACACGGATTGAAGGAGATTGTGTCGTTCACGACTGTGGGTAATGTGCGTTCACGGAAAGTGATGGAGAAGCTGGGAATGACGCATGATGCGGCGGACGATTTCGATCATCCTTCTGTGCCGGAGGGGCACGCGCTGCGGCGGCATGTGCTCTACCGGCTGCGACGGGATTCGTTTGGAAATTGACTTGGCCTTCATCTGGACGCCTTGACCGGCAGAAGCGAGGGTTCTATGCTCGGGCGATTGCGGGCCTTTGGAATGATTTGAGGTGGGGAGATGAGCACTGCGGCAGAAGCGGCAACGAATGTGGTTCATCGATTTGCGGCACAGCCTCTGCTGGTGCGGCGCGCGGCGGTGCTGGGTGCGGGGACAATGGGATCGCGGATTGCGGCGCACCTGGCGAATGCGGGGATTCCGGCGCTGCTGCTGGACATGGTGCAGGAGGGTGCGCGTTCGCGAAACGAGCTGGCGGAGAAAGCGTTGGTGAATCTGGCCAAGGCGAAGCCGGCTGCTTTCTATCAGGCGTCGCTTGCGTCGATGGTGACGCCGGGGAATTTCGAAGACGACTTGCCGAAGCTGAAACAGTGTGACTGGGTGATCGAGGCGGTTGCGGAAAATCTGGAGATCAAGCGGGCGCTGCTCGACAAGGTTAGGCCGCATCTTGCGCCGCAGGCTGTGCTGACGACGAATACTTCAGGGTTGCCGATTGCAAAGATTGCGGCGGGATTGAAGTCGCACCGGGAGAGGTTTTTCGGCACGCACTTTTTCAATCCGCCGCGTTATATGCAGCTGCTGGAGATTATTCCGGCGGCTGAGAGCGATGCGGGAGTGGTGGCCGCGTTTGCGACGTTTGCGGATCGTGCGCTGGGCAAGCAGGTGGTGTTCGCGAACGACACGCCGAACTTTATCGCGAATCGGATTGGAGTGGCGGTGATGTTTACCGCTGCGTCGTTGATGCTGGAGCAGGGGCTCACGATCGAGGAAGTGGATGCGCTGACGGGGCCGGCGCTAGGGTTTCCGCGGACAGGGACGTTTCGGCTTGCAGACATGGTGGGAATCGATGTGCTGGCGCATGTAGCGGCGAATTTTCCGGAGGGAGTGACGCCGGGCGGGTTCGGGACGGTGCTGCAGGAAATTGTGAAGCGCGGCTGGCTGGGAGATAAGAGCGGACAGGGGTTCTACAAAAGGTCGCGCGGGGCCGACGGAAAGGAGGAGAGGTTCGTTCTCGATCTGAGGACGTTTGAGTATCGGCCGCTGGAGAAGGCGAATCTGCCAGCGCTGGAGATGGCGAAGAATGCCGCGACTGTGCAGGAGAGGCTGAAGCTGCTGCTGGCGAACGATCCGAAGAAGGACAAGGCGGCGCGGTTCCTGTGGCCGTTTCTGTCGACGCTATGGAACTTCGCGGCGGAGCGGATAGGCGAGGCGGCGAATGATGCGCCGTCGATTGATGAAGCGATGCGAGCGGGGTTCAACTGGGAGCTCGGGCCATTTGAGTTGTGGGATGCGGCGGGGGTGCGCGGGACGGTTACGCGCATGCGGGAGATGGGAGTGGCGGTGAGTCCGGCAGTGAAGGAGCTGCTCGATTCGGCTCCGGAAGCTGCGGCGGTTTCGTGGTACTCACCGGATGGGCCGCAGTGCTACAACCCGACGACTGGCGCGTGGGAAGCGATTGCGCAACGGGCGGGGCACGCGCGGGTGGCGGACTTCAGGCGGAGCAATGGGGTGGTGAAATCGAATCCCGGAGCGTCTCTGGTGGATGTGGGTGATGGGATTGGGTGCATCGAACTGCATTCGCTGAAGAATGCGATCGGCGGGGATGTGGTGGCAATGATTTCGTCGGTGCTGAATCCGGCGTCGGAGGCGGTGAAGAACTTCCGAGGATTTGTGATCAGCGGGGATCGCGACCGGTTCAGCGTGGGCGCAAACCTAATGCAGCTTCTGCTGGGGGCGCAGGAGGGCGAGTGGGAAGAGGTTGAGGGTGCGATCAGGGCGTTCCAGCAGATGTGTTCGGCGGTGAAGTTCTGCCCTCGGCCGGTGGTGGTGGCGCCATTCAATCTGACGTTCGGTGGTGGGGCGGAGATTTGTCTGCATGGGGCGCGAAGACAGCCTTATGCGGAGACGTATATCGGGCTGGTGGAGACGGGAATCGGGTTGATTCCGGGAGGGGGCGGGACGAAGGAGATGCTGTTGCGGGCGGTGGATGCGGCGGAGTCTCTGGGTGCTCCCGATCCGAAGGACCCGCCTTCGCGGTTTGCGCAGTCGGCGGAGATGAATTCTGCGCTGAAGAAGACGCTGGAGACGATTGCGATGGCGAAGGTGTCTACTTCGGCGGAGGAGGGGCGCGGGCTGGGATTGTTTTCGGATTCGGACAGGATCACGATGAATCGGGAGCGGCTGCTGACGGATGCGAAGGCGCAGGCGATTGCACTGGCGGAAGCGGGGTATGTGGCTCCGCAGATGAGGACGGTTCCTGCGGCAGGAACGGCATCGCTGGGCGTGCTGAACACGGGGATCTTTCTGATGGGCGAGGCGGGATTCGCTTCAGAGCATGACATGAAGGTGGCGCGGTGGGTGGCGTACATCCTATGCGGAGGGAAGGTTACGGCGGGTTCAATGGTGAGCGAACAATATCTGCTGGATTTGGAGCGGGAGGCGTTTTTATCGCTGTGCGGGGAGCGCAAGACGCAGGAGAGGATCGCGTATACACTTAAGACCGGCAAGCCACTGCGCAACTAGACGGTAGTGAATGAACCGGTCTACGGCCGCGCGGTGCATGGGCGCGAGAAGGCGCGATGAAGATCGCAGCGGGCATTCTGGTTGGGCTGATTTCGGCTTTGATGTGCGGATATTGCAGCGCAGGGGCACAGGAGTCGACTCAGGGAGGGCCGGCGCAGTCGTTCAATGAATCGGGCAAGGCGACGGTAGATGGAAAGACAGTCTCTTATCTGATTCGGCGGCTCCCGGTGAATTCATTTCCTGATTTGCCGGATGCCGTAGTGGAGACACTGAGGCAGCGAGGGTGCCTGATTCCGCAGACATACGCGGCACACCGGCCGGAGAACGTGATCAACGCAAGCTTTGATCGAGCGGGGTCATCGGACTGGGCGGTACTGTGTTCAGCGCAGGGGAAGGTGGAACTGCTGGTGTTCTTTGCACGGAACCCGGGAAAGGCAATGACGGTAGCGTCTGCACCGGAGTTGGCCCGAATAGCACGGCATGACTCGACGGGCGTTTACGGGTTTGACTGGGGCATTGATTCGGCATCGCCGAAGCAGGTGCGGGAAGCGCAATCGGGGCTTGAGCATCATCCGGCGGCGGTGGATCACGATGCGCTGGCGGATTCGGTGCTGAATCAGAAGACGGTGTATCACTTCTACGCGCACGAGGAGTGGACGAAGCTGGATGTGCCGGAATGATTGGGTTGTTTCCCACATCTCCAAAAGAGGGAGACGTGGGGCACCCGGACCTATCGATGGGTCATCTCTTTGTCAGGAGCGAATTTCGATGGCAGAAGCTGTTGTTGTAAGCGCCGTGCGCACGCCGGTAGGACGCGCGCCGAAGGGAAGCCTTTCGACGACGCGGCCCGATGATTTGGCGGCTCTGGCAATTAACGATGCGCTGGGGCGGGTGAGCGGACTGGATAGGGCTGAGGTGGAGGACGTCATCCTGGGGTGCGCGCAGCAGGAGGGCGAATCGGGCTGGAACATGGCGCGGATGGCGGCGCTCCGGGCGCAGTTGCCGATCGATGTGCCGGGGATGACGGTGAATCGGCTGTGCGCGTCGGGGCTGGAGGCCATTGCGCAGGCGGACATGCGGATAAGAACGGGAACGCAGAAGGTGGTAGTGGCTGGAGGCGCAGAGTCGATGAGCATGCTGCCGATGGGTGGGCTGAAGCCGAGGCCGAATCCGTGGCTAGCGGAGAACTATCCCGCGGCGCTGCTGACGATGGGGTTGACGGCGGAGCGAGTGGCGAAGCACTACGGGATCTCGCGAGAGGAAGCGGATGCGTTTGCTCTGGGAAGTCACAAGAAGGCGCTGGAGGCGCAGAAGGTGGGGAGATTCAAAGAAGAACTGGTGCCGGTGACGGTCACGATGGCCACGCCTGGTGCAAAAGCGGGGAAGCCTGTGACCACGGAAATGATGTTTGCGGCGGATGAGGGACCGCGAGCGGATACGACGGCGGAGGCGCTGGCGAAGTTGAAGCCGGTGTTTCATGCAAAGGGAACGGTGACGGCAGGGAATGCTTCGCAGACGTCGGATGGCGCGGCGGCTGCGGTACTGATGGAGGCGGGACGAGCGAAGGAACTTGGGGTAGAGCCTCTGGGAAGGCTTGTGGCCTATGCGGTGGCCGGATGTCTGCCTGAGGAGATGGGGATGGGTCCGGTGTACGCCGTGCCGAAGGCGCTGAAGAAGGCGGGATTGAAACTCGAGGACATTGGGCTGATCGAGTTCAACGAGGCGTTTGCGGCGCAGGCTCTGGCGGTGATGCGCGAGCTGGGGTTCGATCCGGAGAAGGTGAATGTGAATGGCGGGGCGGTGGCGCTGGGGCATCCGCTGGGGTGCACGGGGGCGAAGCTGACGGCGACCTTGTTGAGCGAGATGCGGCGGAGAAACGTCAGGTACGGCTTGGTGACGATGTGCGTGGGCGGCGGGCAGGGGGCGGCGGGGGTGTTTGAGTCTCTTAGCTTCTAGCTGCTCACCACTGCTCGACATTCACTGTCAGGAGAGGATTTTTTGGATCTGGGAGATGTGGTTGGCGTCGTGGCCGGCCATGTGGGTGGCTAGGTCGCGCACTGTTATGCGGCCCCGTTCGGCGTGGATTCCGAAACAGTCCCATTGCTCTGGGGTGAGTGAGCCCAGGAAGAGCTGGTTGGCTTCGCGGAGCAGGCGATAGAGGGTAAGTGAATCATGCGGGTCGCGGGCGGAGTAGTTGCCGAGGTTCGCCCAGAGGTCCTGATCGAAGCCGGCGAGAACGCTGCCGCTGTGCTCGATCATCTGGCGGTAGCGCCATGCGGTGGCGATCTCGTCTTCAGCGAGGTGGGCGAGGATTTCGGCGACGGACCACTTGCCGGATGCGGGTCTTGAGGTGAGCCGGTCGCTGGGAAAGTTGGAGATGAGCTCAGCGAGGATTGCGGGGGATCGCGCCTGGACGGCGAGTGGGTCTTTGCCTGCTGAGAGGTTGCGGATGTGGGCGAGGTAGTCGGGTGAGTCGGGCATGAATTCGACCTTGATTCAATGTATACGGATCGAGGTAAGACGTTCCCGGTCTTTGAAACTGGAACGGCGCTGTCGGATAAGTGTCGGATCTTCGAACGCAAGGTGAAGAGAGTAGAGAAGGTGATGTATTGAAACTCAATGGCAAGGTCGTTTCGGGGATGGGAAATTTCGGCTACTGGATCGAGAAATTGGCGGAGCACTACGAACGAAAGACCGGCATGAAGTTATTTCCAGGAACACTCAATGTGAGGCTTGAAACACCTTACTCTCTGCCCTCAAGAGTCACTCGTCTCGAAGCGGAGGAGTATGGCGGTACGGTATCGGTCAATATCGTGCCGTGTTCGATCTTTGGCCGGAGTGGCTTCATTCTCCGCACGGACGCAAATGAAGCGGAGCGCGGTCACCACCCTAAAACCATCGTCGAAGTAGCCGCTGACGTGAGGCTTCGGGACTATTTTCATCTGACCGATGGAGATGCGGTTGAGATCGAGACTACAGAAGAGTGAATGGCCGGGGAGGCTTCCGGTGAGGTTCGGGCGGAGAGTGGTGAGGAGAATCGTTCAGTATGCGGGCCGGAGCTTGTGACTGCCGAGGAAGCTGTAGGTGAGGAACGCCCCCAGGAGTACACGCGCCCAGCATCATCGTTCCCATCCTAACCACGATGAAGCTGTGGTTAGGATGGGGTACCCACTTTATCAGCGATCTGACTGATCCAGCGGAGGACGCGGAGGGCTCGGAGCGTGTTCCAGCGGCTCGGCTGGCCGGTGGACTCGCCAGTCGAGATGGTGATGGCTTCGTCGTAAGCGCGGTCGAAGAGCCAAGTGCCGTCGGGCTGGCGTTTGCCCTCAAGGATGTGGATCGCGTCGCGGAGACGCGGGTCGATTGAATCGTGACCGGCCGCGCGAAAGTAGTCGAGCGCGCGGAGGATGTCGTAGTGGTAGCGGGGCGGGAAGGCGAACTCGAGAAATTCGGGGCTGGCGGTTTCGCCGGTGGAGAGGCGGCGGAAGAGATTTCGCTCAAGCAGATATTCTTCGCCACGATGACGGGAGATGGCGATCCTGCCTGCTAAGGGATGCGCGGGACCAATGGCGTGCTCGTATTCGAGCAGGCCTTCGAGGACGCAGATGGTGGTGTGGTAGGAGGAGCGGTGGCTTTTGGGCGCTTCGCAGTTCCACCCGCCGTCGGGGAGTTGTTCGTTGAGGAGGCGGCGTGCGAGGGGCTCGTTGGGATGTCCGAAGTATGCGCCGAAGGCGAGGACTCCACCGTTGATGCAGGGTTCTTCTTCCCCCTGGAAGAAGGGATTGCCGCCGAGTTGACAGCCGCGGTTGCCGTGGGCGGGTGCCGGGCCGAAGTCTGGGGCGCGGAGGTCCCAGCAGCCAGGATAGTCGTTCCAGCGGAGATTAGTTTCGGCGCGGGAGAGCGCTGAGATGACGGCGAAGTCGGCGGGGTCAATGCCAGTGGCGCGGAGAAGCTGGACGGTGAAGAGGGTAGTGAGCCAGGTGGGAGCATCGGGGCGGCGCCATGCGCCGTCTGGCTGCTGAGTGCCGAGGATCTGGGCACCGAGGCCTTCGTGAGGGATGCGGGCGCGTTCGGCGGCGATTTCTTGGGGAGAAGCGTCGGTGAGGTCGCGAAGGGCTTGGAAGCGTATGGCGGGGTCGGAGGTGAGGAGCCAGGGAAGGGGAGGTTGAGGATGCACGCAGCCATCTTAGCGAACTTCGAGTGCCGAATTCGGGGATAGGGAATGACGCTGTGCGAATTTAGGTCTGAGTTCGGGACGCCGGAAAGAGTCACAGCAACCCACTCACGTTTGCCCGGCATCTGAGCCTGTAGAAATCGCTCATGCGGTGCGGGTGCATTTTTGCGCCGTGGAGTGCTTCCGCTAAGTTCTCAAGTTCGGGATTGATGGGCTCTTCAAATTCAGGTCGGACCGTTGCTTTCGTCGTCGATGACGAGGACGTAATTGCGTCTACGCTGGAATTGATTCTTCTCAGCCGGGGATTTGCGGTGAGGTCGTTTGTGGATCCGACTGACGCCGCGGAGGCGGCGCGGAACGAGAAGCCTGATTTTCTGCTGACCGACGTGATGATGCCGAAGGTGAACGGAATAGAACTCGCCATCAAGATGAGAGAGATCAATCCTGAGTGCTGCGTTCTGCTTTTCTCCGGCCAGGCAAGCACGAGCGACTTGCTTGCGAAAGCCAGCGAGGAGGGGCACTGTTTCGAGATTCTTGCGAAGCCTGTGCACCCGCTTGAGCTGTTAAGCAAGATCGCGGAGCTGCTGGGGGAGACGATGCCGCGGCAGGGTGTGTCGAGGCCGATCGAGGCGACGGATTAGTTCGATCGGTATGGCTCTGTCCTGCCTTCATCTGCCAGATACCTTTACAAAACAAGTGCGGGTCTCTCTCGGGCCGTTCCCGATGGGAACGGCCTGCGGTGGGGATGACAGCCCGTTGATGAAGGCGAGGCTTCGTCAGCTTGAGTAGAGGTTTGTCTGGATGAAATCGTTGCGGAATTTGCCGGTGGGGTCGTGCTGGTTGACGAAGGATTTGAAGTCGGCGAGGCGGGTGTATTGAGCTTGTAGCTGTGCAGGCGGGATGGTGAAGAGCTTTGCCCAGTGGGGTCGGGGGTTGAAGGGCTTGAGCTGGGCTTCGATCTGAGGAAGGATCTGCTTGACGGTGTCCCACTCTGGTTTCCACGTGAAGTGGATGGCGAGGGAGTCGCGCTTATAGGCGGTGCTCATCCAGAGGTTGTCGGCAGCGATGGTGCGCAGTTCGGTGACGAAGAGATGCGGAGTGATCCTGTCCTTGAGTTTTTCGACGGCGAGGATGGCTTCGTAGCCGTGCTCGCGGGGCACGAAGTACTCGGTCTGCAGCTCGCGGCCGCTCGAGGGTGTGAACTCCATTTTGAAGTGGGGCAGTCGCTGATACCAGGGGCCCGGGGCACCCATTTGTTCGGTGCAGCTTTCTGCGGGATGGTCGGTGATGGGATGCAACTTCCTGGTTGCACGTTTGGCGTTGTAGAAGAGGTCCGGTGTGGTGTGCTGTTCACCGGAGGCGAGACGGCGCTTGATCCAGACCTGGGTGGCGCGGTGTTTCTGCCAGTCTGTGAAGAGGCTGACGCTGTAGCCTGCGCCGAAGATGCCGTCGAAGTTATGTTCGAGCTCGGAGAAGGAGAGGTCCTGGTAGACGGTCTGGGCGACCTGGAAGGTGGGTTGCAGGTCGAGAGTGACGCGGGTAACTACGCCGACTACGCCGAGATGGACGACTGCGGCGGCGAACTGATCGCCATCCTTATCGCGGGAGAGATTGAGGACGTCGCCGTTGGCGGTGGCGATCTCGAGCGCGCGAACTGGGGTGGCGAGATTGCCGTTATGGATGCCGGAGCCGTGGGTGGCGGTGGCGATGGCTCCGGCGACGGAGATGTGGGGGAGCGAGGCAAGGTTGGGGAGTGCGTAGCCCTTGGCGTCGATGACGGGGGCGAGCTGGCCGTAGCGGACCCCGGCGCCCACGGTGACGGTGCGGGCATGGTCGTCGATGTCGATCTGGTTGAGATGTTCGAGGGAGACCTGGTTGGCGTTGCTGTCGGCGATTCGGTTGAAGGAGTGGCGGGAGCCGAGGGCGCGGAGCCTGGAGTACTTCTTAACTACGTCGCGGACCTCGTCGAGGTTGGCAGGGGTGTGGACGTGGTCGGTGCTGTAGTGGATGTTGCCGGCCCAGTTCTCGTGCGGAGCTGGTTGCTGCGCGTGTGATTGTCCTAATGCGAACCGAGAGGCGACGGTGCCTGCCACGAGTGCTCCTGATGATTTGAGAAATTCCCGCTTGTCCATTTTCGGTGACGACCTCGACGGCGGATTTTGGGACGCGTCCGCGCCTGACAAGAATAGGCACGTGACTCCCGGGGTAGCAAGGAGTTATGAGTTAGAGCTTGGTTTCATATTGCGAAATCGTAAACAGATTTTCATTCTGGGTTATGCGTTGGAAGCAATGAAGATGCGGGGTTTCGCTAACAGAAATGGTACGGCGTGCATGTTATTGCTTTATTGGCATTTGACTATCTAGTAACCTTAAGAGAATGGCCAGTTATGTGGCGGATTTCAATACAGATCCGCGCTGGCCACAATTTCAGGAGGTAAGAGTCTGATGACAGAGACCACGAAGAAAACGACCACACGGAAGAAGACGAGCGCGTCGGCGTCTGCTCCGAAGGCAATTGCAGCGAAGAAGACCTCGAAGAACGTTCAGGAGATCCGCACGGTGAGTCGTGAGGAGATTGCAGCGTTGGCGCACAAACTGTGGGCGGAGCGTGGATACCAGCACGGACATGATGCTGAGGATTGGCTACGAGCTGAGCAGGCTCTGATTGGCAAGGCGTCGTAAGCAAGGATCAGCTGGAAAGATCAGAAACGGCCGCGATCGGGATACCCGCTTTTATACTTTTGCCCCTTGACCTGTCACTGGGGTGTTGTTGCTGCATAGGCTATCCGGCCCTCGCTGATCGTCCAACGAACT
>Ga0207674_10010643_pt1 | contig 10402 bp, 8 predicted proteins | sample KBSCornC72_FD_184303 | JGI IMG/M metagenome (GOLD analysis project Ga0207674, IMG submission 184303) | Corn rhizosphere microbial communities from Kellogg Biological Station, Michigan, USA - KBS Corn C7-2 (SPAdes) (version 2) | ecosystem: Host-associated > Plants > Roots > Rhizosphere > Soil ...
TGCTCTACGACAACGAGTCGTACGCGAACACCGACATCCAGCTGTCCGGGATGACGCCGTACGGTGCCAACACCACGTTCAGCCCGCCCGGCAAGGTGCACCGCATCATCCACAAGCGGTGGAAGAAGAACATGGCCGGTATGATGGCGGCCGGCCACCCCGAGTGCCGCTACGTGGCCACGGTGTGCGCCTCCTACGCCGTGGAGATGATGAACAAGGTGCGCCGCGCGCTCACCATCGGCGGCCCCACGTTCATCCACTCGCTCGATCCGTGCCCGAAGGGCTGGGACTACGACCCGATGCTGAGCCACGAGCTGGGCGAGCTGGCCATCGAGACCGGCATCTTCCCGCTCTACGAGGTCGAGGACGGTCAGCTCCGCTACTACGGCAAGACGAAACAAGGCAAGTTCATGTCCGAGGCCGACGCGAAGAAGGCGAATTACCGGGAAGCCAAGCAAGAAGTCGGCACGGCAAAGAAATAGATCGCCGGATACGGAGGATTCACTATATGGGACTGTTTGATATCGCACAAGAGCTACTCGGTGGCAGTCAAACGGGCGGAGCCGGGGGCATGGTCGGTACGGTCATGCAGGTATTGAACGGCCAAGCCGGAGGATTGGACGGCGTTCTTCAGTCGCTTCAACAGGGCGGCTTAGGGGACGCGGTCAAGTCGTGGGTCGGAACCGGAGGCAATTTGCCGGTCAGCGCTGAGCAACTGCAAAGTGTTCTGGGAAACGGAGTGGTACAAGACTTGGCGGCGAAAATGGGTATCTCTCCCACCGACGCCGCGTCTCACCTGTCGCAACTGCTTCCTGGGATCGTTGACCATCTTACGCCGAACGGAGAAGTGCCCGCGGGCGGACTTTCCGGCGTTGGGTTGGACTTGGTGAAGGGGCTGCTTTCTCGAGGTACCAGGGCCTAGGGATAAAAAATCAGGCGGGAACCGTCACTCATCCCTGGAACGAAGGCCCCTCTACGCCAATTGCAACGCCGTGGGCTGCCAAGCTCTCCAGATAGACGCCGATGGCCTCTTTGATGTTGCGCTCCGTCTCTTTCAGATTCTCAACCTTGCGTGTGGCAGCCTGGCAAGACCGGAACGAGTGCCACGTATCCGCCTTCAGGAGCCTGTTCATAGAAGACCGAATAAGAGAAGGTTGTAGATCGCTCACTTTTCATCGCCTTCATTGTAGAAGGTGGTTGTCGAATCGGCAAAGTCGTGTCGGTTGCGTCCCGAGCGAACGCGCTGGTACCGCAGTCGGCAGCGCTGGCATGAGCAATTTCCGTTTGCTGGTAGCTAGCGCGCTGCCAGACGCAGTGTTTGAATTTGCCGCACCCCTGCCCTGGAAGCGGGTCCTCCGGCTCGCCGTTTTCGGCCGGTTCTAAGCCTATGACCATGATATTCAGGTATTTCTCAGGAAACGCGCGTCACTTTCCGCAGATCGACATTTTGGCCGTTGAGAACCCGACTCCGACCCGCCAAACGCGCCATGAACCCCTAGCGCCGGTCGGCCGTTCACCACCGAGAAGGTCGCACTTCACAACCACGGCGTCCATCCCAATCCACTTACTATCCGAGCGGCGGCAATTGATCAAGTAAGGCAGATTTGGGAGCAATCCAGCCGCGGCTTCGAACATGCAGGCTGGCGAATCGTTCGCTCACGCCTGTCTTATGATGTCAGGCCGCCTTGAACTCGGGTTCGCGCAGCAGTTCGAGAAATGCCTGTGCCGCGGCGTGGAAGCGTTTCTTCTTGCGGTGGATGATGCCCAGCGGACGGTAGAGTTCCGACACTGCCAACGGGATAGCGGCAAGACGTCCCTGCGTCACTTCGTCGCGCATGATGCGCGCCGGCAGAATGCTGACGCCGGCGCGGTGTGCGACGGCTTCCTTGATCATCTGCAGGTTGTCGAAGTGCAGCGTGTGAGTGACCTCGATCTCATGCTCGCGCAGGAAGCGGTCCACCTCGCGACGGATCGGCAGGTCTTCATCGAAGCCAATAAAATCGACACCGTTCAGATCCTCCGGCCGAATCTTTCCGTGCTTGGCCAGAGGATGATCCGGCGCCGCCGCCAGCACCATTTCCTCCTGCCGCCAGGGGATCACGGTGATCTCCCGGCTGGGCTCCGGATAACTCACCAGGCCCAGGTCGGCTTGGTCTGCCAGGACAGACGAATACACTTTTTCGGGCCGCAGATATTCCACTTCCAGATGCGCCTTGGGCTGCCGCCGCGAGAATTCGTTTTCCAGCTGCGCCATCTCGCTTAAGCCCACCGAATAAATGGAAGCCACCTTCACGGTGCCGTCCACGTCCTGTTTCAACTGCTGGAGCGCCACTTCGAACTCGTCCTTGCGGCGCAAGACGTCGCGGCAAAAATCGCAGTACAACTGGCCCGCCGCGTTCACGACGAGAGGACGGGTTGACCGATCGAGTAAACTGGTACCTAGCACCCGTTCCAAGTCCTGAACGTGCTGACTGGCCGCCGATTGGCTTACATCGTTGAGCGCGGCCGCCCGACTGAAGCTTCTAGTTTGAGCAATATCTTTGAAAAGTTTCAGGTTCTCGTAGTTCACTGAAACCAGCATAACATCACTTATGCTAATATTGCAACCTTGCAAATTCTGTTGACGTGATAATAATCTCTAAGGTATTCTGAGTTATGCATTACCCTCCCGAAGAGCAGGGATTGTACCATCCGAGTCACGAGCACGACGCCTGTGGCATGGGCTTTGTGGTGAATCTGGACGGCCGCAAGACGCACGAAATCGTGCAGAAGGGCATTCAGGTCCTGATCAATCTTACGCATCGCGGGGCGTGCGGATGCGATCCGGAGACGGGCGATGGGGCGGGGGTTCTGATCCAGATCCCGCACGAGTTCTTCACGCGTGAGTGCTCGAAACTAGGATTTACGCTGCCGGAGCCCGGTTCCTACGGCGTGGGCATGATGTTTCTGCCCGTGGAAACCGCGCAGCGGCTGCTGTGCGAGGGTATCGTCGAACGCATCGCCCGCGAGGAGGGTTTGACGGTTTTGGGATGGCGCGATACCCCGCTGCATGGGGACGCCATTGGACGTCAGGCGCGCGCCACACAGCCGTATATCGAGCAGATCTTCCTGCAGAAGGGCGAAGGCCCCGACGGCCAGCCCATGACGCAGGACGAGTTCGAGCGCAAGCTGTATGTGGTCCGGCGCCGCTCCGATATTGAAATCGCCGCCAGCGAATTCGACGACAAGGGATTTTTCTACGTTCCTTCGATGTCCTCGCGGGTCATCATCTATAAAGGGCTGCTGCTGGCCCCGCAGATTTCCGACTTCTATACGGAGCTGGCCGATCCGCTGACCAAGAGCTCGCTGTGCATGGTGCACCAGCGGTTTTCGACCAATACGTTCCCCACCTGGCAGCTGGCGCATCCCTACCGCATGATCTGCCACAACGGCGAGATCAACACGGTGCGCGGCAACGTCAACTGGATGAACGCGCGCGAGTCGGTATTGCGTTCGAACCTGTTTGGCGAAGACTTGCCCAAACTTTTCCCGGTGATTCGCCCCGGCGGCAGCGACACCGCGTGCCTGGACAATGCCGTCGAACTGCTGACGCTGGCCGGGCGCGAACTGCCCCACGTGATGGCCATGCTGATCCCGGAAGCCTGGGATGCCGACACCACCATGCCCGACGATAAACGGGCTTTTTACGAATACCATGCTTCCCTGATGGAGCCGTGGGACGGTCCGGCTGCGGTCGCGTTCACCGACGGCAAGTGGCTGGGAGCGACGCTTGACCGCAACGGGCTGCGCCCGGCGCGCTACCTGGTGACCACCAGCAACGAACTGATCCTGGCTTCTGAAACCGGCGTGCTGCCCATCAAGCCGGAGGAGGTGCAGTATAAAGGACGCCTGCAGCCCGGCAGAATGCTGCTGGTGAATCTGGAAGAACACCGCATCGTCCCGGACGAAGAAATCAAGCACATGCTGGCTTCGCGGCAACCGTATCGCGAGTGGCTTCAGGACAAGCAACTCACGCTGGAACAATTACCGCCTCCGCCGCGGGTCTACGGATTCGATCCCGCCACCGTGCTCACGAGGCAGCGGGCGTTCGGCTATAGCGACGAAGACTTGAAGATGATCCTGGCGCCGATGGCGACCAACGGCGAAGAACCGGTGGGATCGATGGGCGTCGACACGCCGCTGGCGTGCCTGTCGGACCGGCCGCAGTCTCTGTTCCATTACTTCAAACAATTATTCGCGCAGGTCACCAATCCGGCGATCGATCCCATTCGCGAAGAACTGGTGATGTCGCTCACCAGCTACATCGGCACCGAGCGCAACATCCTGGAAGAGACGCCGATGCACTGCCACACGCTGAAGCTGCCGCAGCCCATCCTGACCAATCTGGATCTGGAAAAGCTGCGCCGCGTGAGCTGGGGCGATTTTTTGGCGACCACCATCCAGACTTTATATCGTGTCGCGGACGGCGAGACCGGCCTGGAGCGGGCGCTGGACGGGATGTGCCGCCGGGCGGATCAGGCGATACGGGACGGCTACCGCATTTTGATTCTGAGCGACCGCGGCGTCGACAAAGACTTCGCGCCGATTCCGTCGCTGCTGGCGCTGACCGCGCTGCATAACCACCTGGTGCGGGAGCGGACGCGGACTCAAGTCGCGCTGATCATCGAATCCGGCGAGCCGCGCGAGGTGATGCATTTCGCGCTGCTGATCGGCTATGGCGCGAGCGCCGTGAATCCGTACCTGGCCATCGAGACGCTGGAAGACATGACGCAGCGGGGACGGCTAGGCAATGTTCCCTTCGAGACGGCGCTGAGGAATTTCAAGAAGGCCGTCAATAAAGGACTGTTGAAAGTGTTCTCGAAGATGGGCATCTCCACGCTGCAAAGCTATCGCGGCGCGCAGGTGTTCGAAGCCATCGGGCTGAATCAGAGCCTGATCGACAAATACTTTACCGGGACTTCATCGCGCATCGAAGGCGTGGGCTTGGACGTGCTGGCGCGCGAAGCGCAGATGAAGCACGAGCACGCCTATAAGCCACTGACCCAGTCGGAAACCGAACTGGAACCGGGCGGCGCGTACCAATACCGGGTGCGCGGTGAGTATCATTTGCTGAATCCGCTGTCGGTAGCGAAGCTGCAGCATGCCGTGCGCAGCGAAAATTTCCAGACCTTCCAGGAATATACCGATTTGATCGACAAGCAGAACCGCGATCTGTGCACGCTGCGCGGGCTGATGGAATTGAAGCTTGCCCGAAAGCCCGTACCCATCGAACAGGTGGAGCCGGCCTCGGAAATCGTCAAGCGTTTTGCGACCGGCGCGATGTCCTTCGGCTCCATCAGTAAGGAAGCTCACGAGACGCTGGCGATCGCCATGAACCGTATGGGCGGGCGCTCCAATACCGGTGAAGGCGGCGAAGATGAAGCGCGCTTCGAACGCCGGCCCAACGGCGACTGGGCGCGCAGTTCGGTAAAACAGGTGGCGTCGGGCCGCTTTGGCGTGACCACGCACTACATGGTGAACGCCGACGAGCTGCAAATCAAAATTGCGCAAGGTGCGAAACCAGGCGAGGGTGGGCAGCTTCCGGGGCACAAAGTGGACGAAGTGATCGCGCGCGTGCGGCATTCGATCGCGGGCGTGCCGCTGATTTCGCCGCCGCCGCATCATGATATTTATTCCATCGAAGATCTGGCGCAGTTGATTTACGATTTGAAGAACGTAAATCCCAAGGCTCGTATTTCGGTGAAGCTGGTGGCCGAAGTGGGCGTAGGAACCGTGGCAGCGGGCGTGGCCAAAGCCCACGCCGACGTGGTTCTGATCAGCGGCTACGACGGGGGCACCGGCGCTTCGCCACTCACTTCGCTGCGGCACGCCGGCATTCCGTGGGAGCTGGGGCTGGCGGAAACGCAGCAGGTGCTGGTGATGAACGACCTGCGCAGCCGCATCATCGTGCAGACCGACGGCAAGCTGCAAACCGGCCGCGACGTGGTGATCGCCGCGCTGCTGGGCGCCGAGGAATTTGGCTTCTCGACAGCCCCGCTGGTTTCAATGGGCTGCATCATGATGCGCAAGTGCCATCTGAACACGTGTCCGGTGGGAATTGCCACCCAGGATCCGGCGCTGCGCAAGAAGTTCACCGGCACTCCGGAAAACGTCATCAACTATTTCTTCTTCGTGGCCGAGCAGATTCGCCAGTGGATGGCGAAGATGGGCTTCAAAAAGATGAACGACATGATCGGCCGCGCGGATATGATCCATATGCTTCCGGCGCTCGACCACTGGAAGGCCAAGGGCCTGGACTATTCGCAACTGCTGTTCGTGCCTCCGCTGCCGTCGCGCGTCAGCCGGCGCTGCACTACGAAACAGGACCATGGGCTGGGCGCGGCGCTCGACAACCGGCTCATTGAGCTGTCGAAGCCGGCGCTCGAAAACGGCACCGCAGTGGATCATAAACTTCCGATTCGAAATGTGGATCGCACGGTGGGCGCGATGCTCTCGGGCGATATCGCGCGCAAGTTCGGCAAACAAGGGTTGCCCGCCGAGACCATTCACTTTACATTCAGCGGCTCGGCCGGACAAAGCTTCGGCGCGTTTCTGGTGCCGGGCGTCACGCTGGAACTGGAAGGCGATGCCAATGATTACACCGGCAAGGGGCTCTCCGGCGGCAAGCTGATTGTGTATCCGCCGCGCAATTCGACGTTCCCGCCGGAGAAAAACATCCTGATCGGAAATACCGTGCTCTACGGAGCGACCTCGGGCGAGGCGTTCTTCAATGGCGTCGCCGGCGAGCGCTATGCGGTGCGGAATTCCGGCGCGACGTCTGTGGTTGAAGGCGTGGGAGATCACGGCTGCGAATACATGACCAAGGGTTTGGTGATTGTGCTGGGGGAGACCGGCAAGAACTTCGCTGCCGGGATGACAGGCGGAATCGCGTTTGTGCTGGATGAATCCGGCGACTTCCGCAAGACCCGCTGCAATCCGGCCAGCGTCGACCTGGAAGAGGTGGAAGACGCCAAAGATGTCGACGAGCTGCGCTACTGGATCGCGCGCCACGCGGAGGAGACCGGAAGCCCGCGCGCCAATTGGATTCTGGAAAATTGGGAGGCGCTGCTGCCCAAGTTCGTCAAAGTTTTCCCGCACGAATTCAAGCGTGTTTTAGGCGTGCCGCGCAAGGCGGTGGCGGCGCATGGGTAATATCACGCATGGGTAAAATCACGGGCTTCATGGAGTACGCGCGCGAGCTGCCTACGCGGCGGCCGGTGGCGGAGCGCGTCAACGACTGGTTTGAAATTTACCAGGACTTCCCGGTCGAAAAAGTCCGGGAGCAGGGCGCCCGCTGCATGGATTGCGGCATTCCCTTCTGCCACACCGGCTGTCCGCTCACCAATATCATTCCCGACTGGAACGATCTGGTGTATAAGGACCGCTGGCAGGAAGCGGTGCGGGTGTTGCATTCCACCAATAATTTCCCGGAGTTCACCGGGCGCATTTGTCCGGCTCCGTGTGAGGCGGCGTGCGTGCTGGGGATTAACGAGCCTGCGGTGGCGATCAAGCTGATCGAACGCTCGATCATCGACTATGCCTACGATCACGGCTGGATTGTGCCCGAAGTTCCAGAGGTGCGCAGCGGGAAAAAAGTGGCGGTGATCGGCAGCGGCCCGGCGGGTCTGGCGGCGGCCCAGCAACTGGCGCGCGCGGGCCATGCGGTTACGGTTTACGAAAAAGCCGACCGCATCGGCGGATTGCTGCGCTACGGCATCCCGGACTTCAAGATGGAAAAGCATTGGATTGACCGGCGACTGGCGCAGATGTCGGCCGAGGGGGTCGCGTTTGTCACCAATGCGCACGTCGGCGTGAACCTGCCGCTGGAGACGCTGCGGAAAGATTTCGACGCGATCATACTCGCGATGGGCGCCGAGCATCCGCGCGACTTAAGCGTGCCGGGCCGCGAGTTGAAGGGCATTCATTTCGCCATGGAATTCCTCCCGCAGCAGAACAAACGCGGTTGCGGAGATGAGGTTCCGGATCAGATTCTGGCCACCGGCAAGCGCGTGATCATTATCGGCGGCGGCGATACAGGGGCCGACTGCCTGGGGACGTCCCATCGCCAAAAGGCCGCGTCGGTGCATCAGTTCGAGATTATGCCGATGCCGCCGACGGAGCGCTCGCCCTTGACGCCGTGGCCGATGTGGCCCTTGCAATTGCGCATGGAGAGTTCGCATGAGGAAGGCGGGCAGCGTGAGTGGGCCGTGGCCACCACCCATTTCAGCGGCGACGCCGACGGCAATGTGAAGCAGCTTCACGGTGTGCGCGTGGCTAATTTTGAGCCTATCCCAGGCACTGAATTCACCCTCGACGTGGACCTAGTGCTGCTTGCCATGGGCTTCACTGGGCCGGTTAAATACGGCTTGGTGGAGCAACTCGGCGTGACCCTGGACGGGCGCGGAAACGTCGCGGCCAATGAGCAGGATTGGCAGACTTCCCTTCCCGGCGTGTTCGCGGCCGGCGACGTGCGCCGCGGGCAGTCGCTGGTGGTGTGGGCCATCGCGGAAGGGCGCAAGGCCGCTGCTGCCGTGGATCAATACCTGCGCGTGTGATCCCGCGAAAGCCGTCTGCTAGACTGAAATCATGAACGCCCTGAAGCGCTGGATTTTGTGGGAATATCCGCGGGCGAGCTGGCAATATGACGTGATTGTCGGCGCCATCGTAGTGTTTGTCTTCGTCACGCCGCACTTCATTTCCTTCGGCGACCGCCCTAAACCCGCCAGCGTCGCCATTGTACACGGCGGTTATTGGATCGATCCCCAGCAGCTTGCCGGGGTACCCGAAGCCATGCTGGCGGAGCGCGCGGCCGCCGTCATCAATGCCAAATTCAAAGCGCACGCCGACATCGCCAGTGTCGAGCCGATTTACGACGACAGCGAGCAGGAGCTGAAGGGCTACCTGGCGTTTCCCGAGAAATAGAAGAGGCGCGATCGTGAAGACCGCACTCAAAATTCCGATCTTTGCCGGCGCGCCGGTTTTTGCTGCTGTGTTGATGTTTGGGACCGTGCCGGCTGCGGCTGAGCCGCTCTCCGATGTCCTGGCGCGCATGGACCGCGCGGCGGCGGAATTCCATTCGCTCTCCGCCGGAATGAAGCGCGTGCAGTTTACGGCGGTGCTGAGCGAATCCTCCCAGATGGACGGCGTCGTGCGTCTGCGGCGCACGAAGAACGGGACTCAGGGCATCGTCGAATTTCAACAGCCGGAACAGCGAACTGTTTTCATCAATGGCAAGCAAGTCCAGATCTACTACCCCAAAGCGAATACGGTCGAGGTCTACGACGCCAGCAAATACACGTCGAACATGGATCAGATCCTGCTGCTGGGCTTTGGCACGTCGGCGGCGGAGCTAAAAAAATCCTACGACATCAAGGACGGCGGCGTGCAGAAGATCAACGGCGCCGATACCACGCGCATTGAATTGACGCCGCGCTCGGACGAGATGAAAAAACTGATTACCAAAATCGAGCTGTGGATTCCGGAAGGCCAGAGCAACCCGGTGCGAGCAAAGTTCAGCGAGCCATCGAAGAACTATGAGCTGGTGGATTACTCCGACATCAAGGTGAATCCGGCATTGCCTGGCTCGGCGTTTGACTGGAAGCTCTCGCGAAACGTCAAAAAGATCTATCCGCAGAAGTAGCGGGCGCACGCCGCCCGGTCACCCCGGGATCGGGCATCCGGCCGCGTTCAACGAATCTCAAATGTCGAGTCGGTTGAGACCGGCGCGTCCGTTGCGGTTACCCCTCGCACCTCAGCCCAGCGCGGGCCTTGCCGCAGACGCCCTTCCAAGTCGTCGAGTTGAGCGGTAGCGCCGTTGGCGTGCACTTCGACATCGCCGTTCGCCAGATTCCGGGCCCACCCGGTTGCTCCAATGGAACGCGCGGCCTGGCGGGCAAAAGCCCGGTATCCCACGCCCTGCACATTGCCTGAAATCACAAAACGCCGGGCGGTGCGGTGCTCCATTGCCGCCGATTTTACCAAACATCTTTTCCAAACATCTCTACGGGGTTATGATTCGGCTCATGTTATGATTCGGCCAGAGTGACAGGTGCCGATTCTCTCAACGCGCGGCCGCCGGCGAATTTTCGCGAGAAGCTTCCTCTGACGCCGGGCTTGGGCCTGATCTTCGATCTTGACGGAGTCATCATAGACTCCATGCCGTTTCACCAGCGGGCCTGGCAGCGCTACCTCGAAGTGACGGGCATTGGCTCGGTCGATAGTCTGGATTTCATGCACGGCCAGCGGAATGAGGAAATCGTGCGCCGCCTGCTGGGGCCGCGAGCAGACTTGCAGACCGTGATGGCGCACGGCGCGGCCAAGGAACAGATGTATCGCGACATGCTGCGCGGACGGCTCGGCGAAC
>Ga0207674_10010644_pt1 | contig 10401 bp, 7 predicted proteins | sample KBSCornC72_FD_184303 | JGI IMG/M metagenome (GOLD analysis project Ga0207674, IMG submission 184303) | Corn rhizosphere microbial communities from Kellogg Biological Station, Michigan, USA - KBS Corn C7-2 (SPAdes) (version 2) | ecosystem: Host-associated > Plants > Roots > Rhizosphere > Soil ...
GGGTGAGCGACGGCGCGGAGGAGACGGGCGCCACTGGCGGGGGAGCCAGCGAGGGGGCCGCGGCGCGGGAGGCCGACGCGCTGGCCACGGCGTCGCTGTGGCCGCCCAGCACGACCGCGAGCGTGATCGCTACGCCGGCCGCGGTCAGGACGCCGCCGGCCACGACGGCGCCGGCGCGGAAGCTCACCTCTTCCATGCGGGCGTAGAGCGTGCTCTTCAGCTGGCCCAAACCTGGTCACCCCCGTCCCTCACGACATAGCACAGTACATGCGTAACAACCGGGGCGGGCACAGGCGCACTCGCTACGGAAGGTTCAGGCGCGCTCGCTACGGAAGGTTCAGGCGCGCTCGCTACGGAACCGGCGGTGGCCACGCCCGGCCAGGCCGGCGACGGGACGCCGCCGGCCTGGCCGGGGCCACCTCAGCCGAAGTCCTCGCAGTGCTCCCCGGCTATCGGGCGGACCTCGATGGTCCCGTACCAGGCGGTCGGGTGCTTGGACGCGATCTCGATGGCCTCGTCCAGGTCGGAGCAGTCGATCACGTCGTAGCCGCCGACCTGCTCCTTGGTCTCGGCGAAAGGCCCGTCGCTGACCAGCAGTTCCCGATCGCGGATCCGCACGGAGGTGGCGTCGCTGACGTCGCTCAGCCGGTGGCCGTGCAGCAGCACGCCGCGGCCTTCCATCTCGCGGAACCAGTCGGCGTACGCGGGCAGCCCGGCCGGACGCGGGGTCGCGGGGTCGCTCCAGGCGGACTCGTCGACGCAATGGATCAGCATGTACCTCATGAGACGGCCATCTCAGCGACGAACAGACGAGGGCTTGAAGGACGACATCACGAACAGACGGGGATTAAAGGACGACATGACGAACGGACGAGGGCTTAAGAGGACGAGATGACGACGAGGGGGACGAGGTTTGTCAGAGGACGACATCCAGCATCATCGGGGTGGTGGGGCGCCCGGCGGGGTGGACGGCGCCGGAGGCGGGTTCGGCGGTGAGGGCCAGATGGTCGCCGGGACGGAGCCCGGAGGCGACGACCGGGCCGGTCATGCCGTGACGGGCGGGCGGGAGCATGATCACGGCCCGGTCGCCGGCCGGGCCGATCAGCCAGAGTTCGTAGCCGCGGGAGGCGGGCAGCGCGTGCAGGGCCGCGGCGGTGAACACCAGCTCGCGCATGGAGTGGGACATCACGATCGTGACCGTGCCGCCGCCGCGCACCGCGCCGGTCATCATGGTCGCGTCCCGCGCGGTCAGCACGGCGGCGACCTGCTGGCTGCTGGCCTGGGCCTGGCTGAGCTGGTCCCGCATGCCGCCGCTGCTGAGCCCGAACACCACCGCTGCGGCGACGGCCGCGGCCGCGGCCACCGCGCCCGCCGCCATGACCAGCCGCCTGCTGGGGGTGGGGCGGCCCTGCCGGGTTGGGAGGGGCCGGGTGCGGAGGGGCCAGGTGCGCAGGGGCCAGGTGTGAAGCGGCCGGGTGCGGAGGGCCGGTTCCGGCTCCGGCGCGGGCGGCCGCTGCCTGGTCGCCGCGGCGGCCGCCATCACCCGCGCCTTGAGTGCGGGCGGCGGGCTGACAGCGGCGGCGGCGGCCAGCCGGGCGGTGGCCTCGCGCAGGCTGGCGATCTCCCGCGCGCAGTCCTCGCACCGGGCCAGGTGACGGTCGAACCTGGCCCGGTCCGGCGGGGAGATCGCGTCCATCGCGTACGGCCCGGCGAGGGTGTGAACGTCGCGCGTGTGCCTCATGACGCCACCCCCAGGCAGTCGCGGAGCCGGATCAGCGCGTCCCGCATCCGGGTCTTGATCGTGCCGCCCGGCACCCCGAGCAGGCTGGCGACCTGGCTGTAGGTGTAGCCGCCGTAGTAGGCCAGGGTGACCGATTCGCGCTGCAGCTCGGTGAGCGAGCCCAGGCAGCGCCGCACCCGCTCGCGTTCGAGGCTCGACTCGACGGCCTCGGCCACCTCGTCGAAGGGGACGTCGGCGACCGCGGTGCGCCGCTCGCGCTCGGACTCCTTCTGCACCGAACGGACCCGGTCCACCGCCCGCCGATGGGCCAGCGTCATCACCCAGGCGGTCGCGCTGCCCCGCCCGGGGTCGAACTTGGCCGCGTTCCGCCACACCTCGAGCAGCACGTCCTGGGTGACCTCCTCGGACTGGGCCGGGTCGCGGACCACCCGCCGGACGATGCCAAACACCGTCGCCGCGACCTGGTCGTAGACGGTGTCGAAGGCGTCCGCGTCGCCGCGCGCCACCAGCCGCAGGTACGTGGTGAGGTCTGCGGCGGCGCCCGGTTCAGCGGCACTGGGCCGGGCGCGGTCCGGGTCGGAGCGATCGATGGCCGTCACACTTGATATTCGTAGCAGCGCCGGTCCGCGGATTGGCGGCAAATCTTGGCCGGGCGACCAAACCTGCGCGGCGACCGCGCCGAATAGACATCATGACCTTGAGCGGGGTGGGGCGCCCGGACGCGCGGAGCGCGGGACTCGGCGCCGTCGCGGGGGTGCTGGCCGCGGGCGTGGCGCTGGGCGTGGGGCAGTTGGTGGCCGGGCTGACCGGGGCCAGCGGGTCGCCGGTGGTGGTGGTCGGCGAGCTGCAGATCGACTTCACGCCGCCATGGCTGAAGAACTTCGCCATCACCGAGTTCGGCGCGGACGACAAGCTCGTCCTGGTCACCGGGATCGTGGTCGTGCTGGGCGCGTTCGCGGCCCTGGTCGGCGCGGCGGCGACCCGGCGGATGGCCTACGGCATGGCCGGCATCGCGGTGTTCGCGGCGGTCGGGCTGACCGCGGCGGCGACGCGGCCGGACGCGACGGTCGCCAGCCTGCTGCCCACCCTGGCGGCGACCGCCTCCGCGGTGGCAGTGCTCCACCTGCTGATCCCCCTGGCGCGGCCGCCCGCCCGGCCGGTGGCCCGTGCGGTCTCCTACGATCCGGTGACCGGTCCCGCCGAGCCGGGGACCGGCCTCGCCGAGACTGGCCTCGCCGAGACTGGCCCGGCCGGGACTGGCCCGGCTGAGACTGGCCCGGCCGAGACTGGGGAACCCGAGCTCATCGCGCCTGAAGGACCACCGCGGCGCAGCTTCCTGGCGGCCGGGGCGGCGGCGGCGGGCATCGGGGCCGGGGCCGGGCTGGTGGGGCGCCTGCTGACCGAGCGGGGCAGCGTGGCCAGGGCGCAGAAGGCGCTCCGCATCCCCAAGCCCGCGGTCACCACGCAGGCCCTGCCGTCCGGCGTCGACCTGAACATCCCCGGGCTCGCCTCGTTCGTCACGCCCAACGCGAAGTTCTACCGGGTCGACACGGCGCTCGTCCTGCCGCAGGTCGACCCGTCGAGCTGGCAGCTGCGGATCCACGGCATGGTGAACCGCGAGATCACGCTCACCTTCGACCAGCTGATCAAGCGGCCGCTGATCGAGGACTACATCACCTTGTGCTGCGTGTCCAACCCGGTGGACGGCCCGTACATCGGCAACGCCAAGTGGCTCGGTGCCAGCCTGGCCGCCCTGCTCAAGGAAGCCGGGATCAAGGCCGGGGCGGACCAGTTGCTGTGCACCTCGGTGGACGGGTTCACCTCGGGCACCCCGGTGCAGACCGTGATGGACGGCCGGGACGCGCTGCTCGCGGTGGCGATGAACGGGCAGCCGCTGCCGATCGCGCACGGCTTCCCGGCCCGCATGGTGGTGCCCGGGCTCTACGGGTACGTGTCCGCGACCAAGTGGGTGACGGACATCGAGGTGACCACGTTCGCCGGCAACTATGCCTACTGGGCGCAGCGCGGCTGGTCGCAGCGGGCGCCGATCAAAACCGAGTGCCGCATCGACGTGCCGAACGGCCTGCAGGAGATCAAGGCCGGCCGCACCGCGGTGGCCGGGGTGGCCTGGGCCCAGCACAAGGGCATCGAGGCCGTCGAGGTGCGGGTGGACCGGGGGCCGTGGCAGGAGGCCCGGCTGGCCGCGGTGCCCGGCCTGGACACCTGGCGGCAGTGGGTCTGGGAATGGGACGCCACCACGGGCGGTCACGTACTCGAGGCCCGCGCCACGGACAAGACCGGCTACACGCAGACCAGCGCGCTGGCGCCGCCGGAACCCAACGGGGCCACCGGCTACCCCATGGTCTCCGTCCCGGTCCGCTAAGCGGGCGGGGCGCTAGCTGTAGCCGTCCCCCGGGGTACGCGTGGGCGGATACGTGGGCCGGTCATAGCCGCCACGCACCACCCGCCGTCTCGTCGCGCGCCGGGAGACCTCGCCGATCAGCGACCCGATGGCGACACCGAGGATCAGGTTGAGCAGGCCGGTCGCGATCTTCTGCGACGTCGGGGCGGTGGTGCTGAACGGGAACACCACGGCGACCAGGGTGGCGAGCCCGATGATCCAGCCGAAGAAGACCCGAGGGTACGGGGTGGAGATCAGCAGCAAGTACATGAGCGCGGTAGCGGCCAGGGCGCACGCGGCGGCCGCGAGCACGTAACCCACGGTGGAGGCGTTGCCCCAGGCGCCCTCGCGGCGCGGGGACAGGATCGGCACTTTGAACAGCCAGCGGGCTACCAGGATCCCGACCAGCGCGATGAGCGCCGCGACCACCGCGGTCGCCACGCCGCCCGACCACAGCGGCCTGGCGTCGACACGACGCGTGGGCCTCGGATCCTGATCCTGCCTGGGCATCGGAACTGTCATCACTCGGCTCGCTTAGTCTAGAGAAACCCCGTCGCTACAGACGTAACCACCGGCGGCGATCCGAAACTCCCGGCCCGGGTCCATTTGCGATTCAAAATGCCGCCGCGCGGCAGTCAGATGGTTAGCCAAGGAAATGAAAAAGGGGGTCCCGGCTGTTAACGTGTCTGCGCGAATAAGGGGCACGCGCTGTCAGGGAGGACAGTGGACACGGCTGGGAAGCGGACGTCGGGGGACAGGTGGCTGCGGCGGCTGGCGGGTTACTGCTGGCATCATCGCCGGACGGTGATCATCGCGCTGGCGGGCGCGCTCGCCGCGACCGTCGCGACCGCGGCGATCCCGCTGGTGCAGCGGCAGATCATCGACAACGTGATCGTGACCCAACGGCAGTCCATCTGGCCGCTGGCCGGGCTGCTCGTCGTCGCGGCCGCGGTGAACTTCTACGGCATCTACCTGCGTCGCTACCGGGGTGGCCGGCTCTCCCTCGACGTCCAGCACGAGCTGCGCACCGACCTGTTCGACTCGCTGTCCCGGCTGGACGGCGCGCGCCAGGACGAGATGCGCACCGGGCAGCTGGTCGGGCGGGCCATATCCGACCTGAACATGGTGCAGGGCCTGCTGTCCATGGTGCCGGTCACGCTGGGCAACATCGTGCTGTTCGTGCTGACCATCGGCATCATGGTGGTGCTCTCCCCGGTGCTGACGATCGTGACCGTCGCGGTCGCGCCCGCGCTGTGGCTGATCGCGCTGGCCTCGCGGCGCAAGCTGTTCCCGGCGAGCTGGGACGCGCAGCAGCAGTCCGGCGAGGTGGCCGGGGTGGTCGACGAGGCCATCGGCGGGGTCCGCGTGGTCAAGGGGTTCGGCCAGGAAGAGCAGGAGCAGGAGCGGCTGGAGGCGGCGAGCAGCCGGCTGTTCGCGTCCCGGCTGCGGATGATCCGGCTGACGGCCAGGTACAACCCCGCGCTGACCGCGATCCCCTCGCTCGGCGTGGTCGGCGTGCTCGCGCTCGGCGGCTGGCTGGCCATTCACGGCTCGATCACGCTGGGCACGTTCCTGGCGTTCTCCGCCTACCTGGCCCAGATGGCCGGCCCGGTGCGCATGCTCACCTACATGGTCACATTGGGGCAGGAGGCCCGGGCCAGCGTCATCCGGGTGTTCGACATCATCGACTCGCGGCCCGCGATCGCCGACAAGCCCGGCGCGGTCGAGCTGCCGCCGGACGCGACCGGACTCAGCTTCGACGACGTCCGGTTCGGCTACGTACCGAACGTGCCGGTCCTTCGCGGCCTGTCGCTGCGCGTCGAACCGGGCGAGACCGTCGCCGTGGTCGGCGCGTCCGGGTCGGGCAAGTCCACCATCGCGCAGCTGCTGCCACGTTTCTACGACCCCCAGTCCGGCGTGGTCCGGATCGGCGGGCACGACGTCGCCGACGTGACCCGTGATTCCCTGCGCGCCGCGATCGGGCTGGTCATGGAGGAGAGCTTCCTGTTCTCCGACACGGTCCGGGCCAACCTCGCCTACGGCCGGCCGGACGCGACCGAGGAGCAGATCGTGGCGGCGGCCCGGGCCGCCCAGGCGCACGAGTTCATCGCCCGGTTGCCGCAGGGCTACGACACCGTCGTGGGTGAGCAGGGCCTGACCTTGTCCGGCGGCCAGCGGCAGCGGGTGGCGCTGGCCCGGGCGCTGGTCACCGACCCCCGGCTGCTGGTGCTCGACGACGCGACCTCGGCCATCGACCCGCGCCTGGAAGCCGAGATCCACGCCGCGCTGCGCGCGGTGATGCAGGGCCGGACTACGCTGATCATCGCGCACCGCCGGTCCACGCTGAACCTGGCCGACCGGATCGTGGTCCTGGACGCCGGCCGGGTCGCCGACACCGGCACCCACACCGAACTCGAGGAGCGCTGCCCGCTGTACCGGCGGCTCATCGTCAGCGGGGAGTACGACGACGAATCGGTCCTTACGGTGGAAGACGCGCTGGACGACCGGGCCTTGGCCGCAGCGGTCGCCTCCGGTGCCGGCCCGGCGCCGCAGACCCGGCGCCGCGCCGCCGCAACGGTAGCGGCGGCGGCCGGGCCCGTCACCGCGGCGTTCGCCAGCCTGCCGCCCTCCCCCGAGCTGCTGGCCCGGGTCGGCGCGCTGCCCCCGGCCAGCGACACGCCGGACGTGGCGGTGGCCCAGGCCCGGGCCGGGGACCGGCACTTCACGCTGCGCAGGCTGCTGCGGCCGCTGGCCGCCGCGCTGATCATCGGGCTGGTCCTGGACGGCCTGGACGCGGTGGCCGGGCTGGCGCTGCCCGCGCTGGTCAGGAACGGCATCGACCACGGCGTGGAGACGAAGGCCTTCCACGCGATCGTGCTCGTCTCGCTCATCGGGCTCGCCATCGTGCTGGCCGACTGGCTGGTCAACCGGGCCGAGACCATGGTGGTCGGGCGGAACGGCGAGCGGCTGCTGTACACCCTGCGGGTCAAGCTCTTCGCCCAGCTCCAGCGATTGGGCCTGGACTTCTACGAACGCGAGATGTCCGGCCGGATCCTGACCAGGATGACCACCGACGTGGACGCGTTGTCCACGTTCCTGCAGACCGGGCTGGTCACCATGGTCAGCTCGGTGCTCACCTTCTTCGGCGTGCTCGCCGCGCTGCTCATCATCAACCTGCGGCTCGGCCTGGCCGTGCTGTGCATCTTCCCGGTGCTGGTGGTGGCCACGCTAGTGTTCCGGTCCAAGTCGACCCGGGCGTACAACGAGTCGCGGGAACGGGTCGCCGCGGTCAACGCCAACTTCGCGGAGAACGTCGCCGGGCTGCGGGTGACCCAGGCGTTCCGCCGCGAGCAGGCCAACCGGGACCGGTTCGGCGCGCTGAGCCACGCGTTTCTGGTGTCGCGGTTGCGCGCCCAGCGGTACATCGCGATCTACTTCCCGTTCGTGCAGACCCTGTCCACCGCCGCGGGCGCGATCGTGCTGGTGCTGGCGACCGGGCAGATGCACAGCGGAGCGCTGACCACGGGCGCGCTGATCGCCTACCTGCTCTACATCGACATGGTGTTCTCCCCGGTCCAGCAGCTGTCTCAGGTCTTCGACGGCTACCAGCAGGCCATGGTGGGGCTGCACCGGATCACCGACCTGCTCCGGCTGCGCACCTCCACGCCGCCGCCGGGCCGGCCGGTCGACGCGGGCCGGCTGCGCGGCCGGATCGAGCTGCGCGACGTGGACTTCAGCTATTCCGGCAGCGACGGCAAGGCGATCGCCGGGATCAACCTGACGGTCGAGCCCGGCGAGACCGTCGCCCTGGTCGGCCAGACCGGCGCGGGCAAGTCCACGCTGGTGAAGCTCATCGCCAGGTTCTACGACGCGACCGGCGGGCAGGTCCTGGTGGACGGTACCGACGTCCGCGACTACGACCTGGCCAGCTACCGGCACCAGCTCGGCATCGTCCCGCAGGAGTCGTACCTGTTCGCGGGCACGGTCAGGGACTCCATCGCGTACGCCAGACCGGACGCCAGCGACGCCGAGGTCGAGGCCGCGGCCCGGGCGACCGGCGCGCACGACATGATCATCCGGCTGGCCGGCGGCTACGCCCACGAGGTGGCCGAACGCGGCCGCAACCTGTCGGCCGGCCAGCGCCAGCTCATCGCGCTGGCCCGCGCGCAGCTGGCCGACCCCGCCATCCTGCTGCTCGACGAGGCTACCGCCGCCCTCGACCTGGCCGCCGAGGCCGCGGTGAACCACGCGATCAGCGAGCTGACCGCGGCGCGCACCACGATCGTGGTCGCGCACCGGCTGACCACCGCGTCCCGCGCCGACCGGATCATGGTCCTGGACTCCGGCCGCATCGTGGAGGCGGGCAGCCACGACGAGCTCCTCGCCGCCGACGGCACCTACGCCGCCCTGTGGGACGCCTTCACCGGCGAATCCGAGCTGGTCGCGTAGCGGGGGCAGGAACCCGGCCCGTTCGGGATAATGCTTGCCGGGGTGAGGGATGTACCGGCTGCTCTACCGGATCGTGCTACGGCGGGTGCCCGCGGAGGCGGCGCACCTGGCGGCGTTCGGGCTGATCCGGGTCTTCGGGCGGGTCGCGCGGGTGCCAGGGGCGGCGTGGTTGCTCAGACGGTGGCTGGGGCCGCGGGACCCGGTGCTGCGGGTGCGGGCGCTGGGACTGTCGTTTCCCGGACCGGTCGGACTGGCGGCCGGGTTCGACAAGGACGCCCGCGGGACGCGCGGGCTGGCCGCGCTCGGGTTCGGCTTCGTCGAGGTCGGTACCGTGACCGCACGGGCGCAGCCGGGGAACCCCAGGCCGCGGATGTTCCGGCTGACCGCGGACCGGGCGCTGGTCAACAGGATGGGCTTCAACAACGCCGGGGCGGCCGCGGCCGCGGCCCGGCTGGCGCGGGCCCGCGGCGGCCCGGTCGTCGGGGTGAACATCGGCAAGACCCGCGCGGTGCCGGACGCCGACGCGGCCGCGGACTACGCGGCCAGCGCGCGGGCGGTGGCCGCGGTGGCCGACTACGTGGTCGTCAACGTCAGCTCGCCGAACACGCCAGGCCTGCGCGACCTGCAGGCCGCGGACCGGCTCCGGCCGGTGCTGGTGGCGGTGCGCTCGGCGCTCGACGCAGCTGTTCCCGGCCGGCCTCAAGGGCGGGTCCCCCTGCTGGTCAAGATCGCGCCGGACCTGGCCGACGCGGACGTGGACGCGGTCGCGGACCTGGCCCTCGAGCTCGGCCTCGACGGGATCATCGCGACCAACACCACCGTATCCAGGGACGGGCTGGCCAGCCCGGCGGCCGAGGTAGCGGCGGCCGGGGCGGGCGGCCTGTCCGGGCCGCCGCTGCGCGCCCGTTCGCTCGCGGTCCTGCGCCGCCTGCACGCACGGACCGGGGACCGTCTGGTGCTCATCGCGGCCGGCGGGATCGAGACGCCGGACGACGCCTGGGAGCGGCTGCGGGCCGGCGCCACGCTGGTCCAGGCCTACACCGCGTTCGTCTACGGCGGACCGCTGTGGCCGCGGCGGATGCACGCCGGGCTGGCGCGGCGGCTAGCTCAGGGGCGGGTCGAGTAGCCGGAGGGTGGCGGTGGTCGCGTCGAGTTCGGCCGCGATGCCGTAGGGGAAGGCCTGGAACAGGCCGCCGTGACCGACGTTGGCCCAGGCGATCATCGGGACGTTGAGGTCGCCGAGGCGTTCGGTGAGGATGTCCTGGATCGTTTCCGGCGGACCGCAGCCGGTGAAGGTGCCGGCCACGATCCCGGCCACCCCGTCGAGGTACCCCGAGCGCCGCAGCTGAGTCAGCATCCGGTCGACGCGGTAGTCCTCCTCGTTGACCTCCTCGAGCAGCAAGATGCCGCCCCGGGCCGGGCGGGACGTGCCGGTGGCCAGCGAGGAGGCGAGCAGGCACAGGGTCCCGCCGGTGGTGACCCCGCGGGCCAGACCGGGGGCAAGGGTGACCGCCCGCGGGTAGCGGATCAGGGTGGCCTGTTCCGGCCGCATCAGGGTGCGCAGCAGGGAGCCGAACGAGTAGTGCGATGCGCCCTCCCGGATGGCGACCATCGGCCCGAACACGGACGCCCATCCGAGCCTGACCGCCACCGCTTCCAGCACCGCGGTGATGTCCGAGTAGCCGGCTAGCACCTTCGGCGGGATTCCGGCAAGGCCGTCCCAGTCCATCGCCTCCAGGGTGCGTTGCGCGCCGTAGCCGCCGCGGGCGAACAGGATCCCGGCGATGCCCGGTTCGGTGAGCGCGGACCG
>Ga0207674_10010646_pt1 | contig 10400 bp, 10 predicted proteins | sample KBSCornC72_FD_184303 | JGI IMG/M metagenome (GOLD analysis project Ga0207674, IMG submission 184303) | Corn rhizosphere microbial communities from Kellogg Biological Station, Michigan, USA - KBS Corn C7-2 (SPAdes) (version 2) | ecosystem: Host-associated > Plants > Roots > Rhizosphere > Soil ...
AGATCGTCGTCGGTGAGATTCTTGTCAGCTTCCCGAACGTGTATGGGCGTGTCGCCTGCTTTCTGCAGCGAGTCGTTCAACTTCTGCAGTTCCTGGTAGGCGATCGTGAGCGGATTGACATAGATTTCTTTCCCTGCGAGTTCGTCGAGGGCGGAAAACGAGCCGAACCCGGGTCCGCTAACTACGATCCGGGTTACATTGGTCTGAATAGGGACGGAAAAGGCAACCCGATTCTGACGGTCAGGAGTAACAGCAATGGCGTTCGCGACGAAGTCACCCATTCCTTCGCTGAGGGCGGCTTCCGCTTGAGGCTGAGCGACCGGCAGGTATGTGACTTTTAGCTGTACGCGCCCAGTCTTAAGCCTCCTGTTGGCAAACCTCTGGAACTCTTCCAGCGATTCATAGATTGCGCCTCGGGGCCGTCCCTTGTCATAAAAGAAGCCGATGGGATTGAGAATGACAAGAGCACGGATGTTGTGTCGCTTCACCATTTCTTCGAGATCACCGGTGTGTTGTTCGAAGTGAAGCGGTAACAATAGAGCTTTTGTTGCGGTGGACGATGTCGGACTGGGGGCAGCCGCTCCATGCTTGGTCCGGTCGGTACCGGCTTGCAGCGTAGCGTCTTTTTTGTCACAGGCAATCAGCAACAGAGCACACACAATTGCGATCAAGAGAGCCCGGAGGGAAGAATTTGGGTTTGTGAACATTCTTGTCCCCGATCAGCTTTAGCAAACCTGCTGAGAATGGATAGCGCACAATCGCCATCGCTAACAATGTCAGCCGCGTCATTAGACTCACTACGCTTTGGAGATCCGACACTCGGTGGCGAGGACCTCTGGAATTCTCCGCTCGCTTTCTTCCGCCCGTCCGCTCCAATGCTGCCATGTCTTGAGAGCACTTGTGTGAATGTGCCTCACCGTTTCCCAAGTGACACAACCTTCGGAATGTGGCACGTCCTTCAGGCTGGAAAACTGCTCAGCGGTTGCTTAACTTGGCCACCAATTTGACCATCCCGGGGTCGGTCACCTGACCGCACTGGTCCTCGTGCTGATCATCGGAAGGACGGAGCGGTTTAGCTCGGGGAAACAAGGCAACGCGGTCTTGACCTTCCTGCTGCTGCGGACGGAAAAACTGGAAGTTCTTGTAGGTCCGACCCCAGAATGAGTTCCTGTCAGAACCGCAAAGTAATTCCACCAGTAAAATCGAACTCGTGTAAGTAGTGGTTATTACCCACAACCCAGCATCCGCCCCAGAAAGGATCGCACCAATATCCGGCGTCCGTGGTAGTGAGGTATGTGGGAGACCACTTGGCCTGACCGCGAAAACCTAAATGCTTGCTGACGTTGTATTTCGCGCCAGCACCAAGAGCAAAGGCAAAACGAGTGACGCCGCTGACGCCGCTACGGTCGGGTGACAAGTCACTCGCCCCCAAGCCGAAGAATCCAAAAGGCCTCAGCTTCGATTCGCGGTCTGTGAGGTGGAAAAGAAAGTTGCCCATGTACTGATCCTGCTTCAACTTGAATACGTTCACGTCGCTGCCGCCGCCTACGGGCTGGGCAACGGTGTCTGCTTTTGTGTGATTCCATTGGAACTCTATGCCGTAGTGCTCACCAAGCAGGTAACCTGCCGTGACGCCATAGTTCGTGCTGTTTCCGACCTCGATTCTGCGAAACAACGAAGTCGACAGGTCAAGCCCGCCATTAAATTGGCCGCCCACGTGGCCTGTGATTTCAACATTTTGAGCGGAAGCAGCCGGAAGCAGAAGAATGAAGCACAGCAGCGTGGAAACGAAGGTCGTTTTTGCATTCATGGTCATTCCAGTCTTCTTTCTATTTTGTATTTCTTTAGAGATAGGATAGAGAGTGTGATGGGCAGGTCAACTGTATGAAATGTCAGGTCGAGCGCCACAACTGTCACAAATCGGGACAACCTTACAACACCAATCCCAGCTCAACGGCGGTACGATGGCTGCACAATTGACTACGAGGAGGCCAGCCGGGCTCCGCCCGTGTCACAAGATGAGTTTTGACACCGCTAGCTTGCCCACCGTTTCATGGTGCTTCTGATGTAATTCGTGGGTGCCTTCTTGCTTTGCGCCGGAAGTACTGCAGGCTGGAGCTTGATCGGCGACAAGTGTTGACGCCATTCGGTCAAATACGCGATCTGCTCTTCCAGCCGCCGCAGTGCTTGCTGGACCGTCCGACGGCGCGTGGTGAATGGGACGGGATCCACTTCGTTGGTTACGGGCGCGAGGTCAGCGAGACTTAACGCCTCCTCCAATGCCGTCCGCATCCTTTCCTTCGAAGAGTCAATTCGCTTCCCAGAGGCCTCCGGGCTTCTCCGAAGAAGGTTATCGAGGACCGCTACATGCACCTTGGCATTGAGGCGGTCTTCCTTTTGTTTGCAGGCCGCTTCGAAATCGGCGTACGCCTCCCTGTCGCGTACAAGAGCTTCTTCCAGGTCCTTCTTCAGCTGCTCCAACTCCGCACGGTCCTGTTCCAACTGATGTGTTGCTTGAACTCGATACGCGGGTTCCAACTGATTGACGACCCACCGTGCAACCTCCCATATCCCATAGCGATGGTGTTCCTTGTTTTCGGAATTTGGTGGCAATGACGAGGTAAGAAAAATCTGAAAGCGATACGTCTGCCCCAGCGCCGCCGCAATGAATCCCCGGAACCGTTCCAGAAACTCAAAGATGAAAGCCTGCTGGTTCATATCCTTGCTGTTGCTCAGGGTATTACGTATGCAGTACCGCAGCCTGCCGAATGGGTCATCAGGTTCGCCTGGGTACTTCAGCCCTGCATGCACCAGTTCCATCTTCACTTCCTCCGTGATCAGGAACGCCGGGTCCGGCGGCGGCAAGTGTGACCCTCCCAGAAGCAAGTCCGCTTTGCTCACAACTAGTCCAACCGGCAGATGAATTGCATCAGTATTCACATCATAAAACGCTTGTAGGATACGGGTGTACGATGCCGCCAGGCCCACAGCGTCCTTGGGCCATTCCTCCATCGGGTGGCTGCCACCCAGGACATCTTTCGAAACTCGATCGGGGAAACAGCAGCCGTCGACAAAGAACAAAAGCGCCTTGGCGGCACGCAGCCCCTTCAGAAACTCCGGACGCAATTCCGGTCGTGCGAAATGTTCACTGTCATGGTCCATCAAGGTCAGTCGCATCCATCGGGCCACTTGTGGGTCCTGATCGTCGCGAATGCGAAGGTGATATCCACTCGGCTCAGCCTCGATGGCATGCGTGCGTGGTTCCCAAAGATCGCTGGTTGAATTCCAGAATCCATGCGGCTCGCCGGGCTCTAGGTGAAGTCCTTTCCCTAGGGTGCCGCCGGCGGCGTGGTCCAGGTGCCGAGCAAGCGCGCGAAGGAATGCAGTCTTGCCTACCCCCGGCCCACCGACAAGCAACACAGGTACGGGCGAGAATCGCTGCCTTTGGCCTGCGCTCAGTACGCACGGGAAACGGTCCTCGCTGCCCGCGCCACTTCCGGGCAATTCTCGCTGGGCCAGGCCTGCGGGAGCACCCAAACCACTTCTCCACGCGCTGTAAAGCATACCTCCGCGCTCCTTGAGCACATCTGGACTCAATTTCGACTCGTCGTACCGAATCGGCTCAAGCCATTGCCAAGTCTTCAGCAGATAGCGTACTAGTGGGTCTTTGGATGCCCAATATACCAATGTTGCTTCTGACGACCCGTTAATCTTGCCGCACAGCCTCATCAGATCGTCCGGGCCCCGCCTCGACAACACAAACACTTGTATTGCCAGAAGCTGAGCGGAATCAGGTCCCTGTGCTGGGAGAATCTGCCGCAAGTGTTCTTCTGACTTATAACCGCCTGCGAGAAGTATCTCGGCCGTGCGTCTAAGAATGCGGTGCTTTAGCAGTTGGACCTTGGAGTCGGTGAATGTTGGCGATTGCCCGAGTGTCATGGCCATCGTGATGTTAGAAGCCAAGCAGTCATAACTGCTAAAGCGTCCAGATGGAAGACCTTCCTGGCGCATACGCTTCCACTCACGATAACAGCGCGGGTCGTCTTCGCCATCATGTAAGAATGCGCCGGCGAACATCGATGTGTGATCCAAGAGCAACTGGAGGAGCGGCGCCCGTTCCTTCAGTAAGCCCAGCGGAAATTCATGTTCGGTCACAGCGCTGAACTCGGCGGCCAAACCCGGGCCTACGATAGAGGTAAACTGCTCAGGCGCGAGAAATTCGAAGTACTCGAGCAGCGCGACTACATGGGCTTCGTTCAGCGGAACGCCGTTGTCGATCTGCCGCGACGCTGAAGACGCCAACTTTGCCGCGCGCTGGAACGCGACTGACTTAGGGATGTAGATTCTTGGTTCGGTCATTTAACACCCTGAAGGATGCAAAACACCACCTATCAGGCACGAAGCGAAGCCTGGAAACTGGCAGTAATAACAGGTAGAGAACCTGACCTGCCCCCATTTTTAGTCCACGGATAGTGAGACTTTCTTGAACCTTGGACCGCTCCCATTTTCTGTCACAAACGAGATTAGAGGTTTGGGGCAGTGTAAGTCCTTTTCTCCTCGATTGACGCGGATTTCGCGCACTCCAGAGGCTCCATCAAGAGACTCTGGAGTGCGCGCCCCATCAATTATTTATTATGGGCTCAGTCAACTAGGCCGCGTCGGCAGCTGCTTCGGCGCTAAACGATTTGATTGCGCCCGCTTCGTCGTCCTTCACATCAAAGACGGTATACAGCTTGGTGATCTGCAGGACATCGTGGACTTTCTTGGTCAGGTTAAGCAATTTGAGTTCGCCCCCCTGGTTGCGTACGGTCGTGAAGGCACTGACCAGCTCGCCAATCCCGGAGCTATCGATATAGTTTACGTCCCCGAGATTGAGCAGGATCTTTGTTTGCCCCTTAGAGAGCAGTTCGCGAACTGCGTCCCTTAGAACCGCGCATTCCTCGCCAAGAACGATGCGCCCGCGGCAATCCACGATGGTGACGCCATTAGCCTGCCGGATACGGGTCTTCATGCTCATTGGGGAGCCTCCCTGACACCCCGAATTCTATGACGTGAGCGTAACGAGAAACAGTGTCAATTGTGACAGGGAGGGGGCTGGCTCGGTCTCCTTCGGAAGGGCAATTTCCCATCTAGGCGCGCCCAAATGATCGGGTTCAGCCCCCTGGAAAAGCCCTGGAGTGCTGGCAAAAGCGACAGATGCAAATGGACTCTGGAGGAGAGACACTTTTCACATCACATGGTGTCGTTGGGAGCTACAATGATAAAACAAATTCTGCGCGTAGCTTTCTTGCTCCCCTTACTGAATCCGGCATGGGGTAAAGCCACAATGAAAGTTCCATTAGGCCGAAACCCCTGTACGGTTTTCACTGTCGGACCCGGCACGATTATCTCCGTTCACCAACTAAACTTACCACTGATCGAGCTGCACTACGCCGTCAAGTACAAGACGGACGACGGCCAGCTGATTGAAGTGTGGACTCCTGGGGCGGGCCTTGTGTTGTTAGAGGGCATGCACGGGGAACTAACCTATTCCACCCATCCTGAGAGGATTCTTAACTTTCGACCGGTCAGGCGAGAGGTAACAGACCCACGCGGTCTTTTGCCTGGTTCCAGTGACAGTCCTAAATGACAGTCGGAAGGTAGTCGGGCTGACGTAGATAAGCATCACAACGGAAGGTATAGCCCGGGCGGCGGACCACTTGGGAAAGTAGGGTATCCCGTCGGAGACCGGCGTTCTCATCTCATCTGTTTACAACAGTCAACCCGGCTCTTCTTGCAGGGCGAAAGAGCGGACTTCCTAAAAGGTTCGATGTCCTCCACCACCAGACGCGGATTGAGCGGAACATCTGTCCCTTGGCGAACTGGGGCGACCTGGCATATTGCGACAGGTCACCATCTAGTAGAGGTTTCCGCTGTTCCCACTAATTGTGCTACTTCCCTTTGTTGAGGGACCCTGCTCTAATTCGGGTTAGCTACCCGCAACTAATTGGGAGCTAACATCACGAGACAGCTGAGTGGTGTCCTAAACCGCACACTTACTAAACGATCAAGGAGAAATGACATGAATCTCAGTACTGTAGAACGCGAGGAAGTGGCGACCGAATTGAAACGCTTTGCTAGTGACCTAAATCTCACCGACGATCAAAAGGAGAAACTTCATGCCGCTCTTACGGAAGCGAGAGAACAAATCGCAGAGTACATGGAACAGAATCCCAACACGACCAATGCCGACGTCATCAGCAAGGTTGTTTCAAATCGCGACGCGATTCGTCAGCGCGTCGTCAGCTTCCTTAGTCCCGAACAGTTGAAGAAGTGGGACGCCGAAAAAGAAAAAGCCAAGGATTTCCTGGGCCAGCGGATCGCCGCCTAAAAAGGATTCACTTGTACTGAAGTTGCTAAATTCGAGTGGCCGACAATCGACTCTGCCGGCCACCGATCCTTTATTTTATTTCAAGCTTGGTTGGCAGGCCCACGGCGTTCCCGATCGAATCTCAAGGTGCTCTTACATGCGGTCAACGGTCACTTCGGCCGGGGCTAGGCTCAGAAACTCCCGGATGCGGCGCCTGGCTTTGTACAGTTGCGACTTGGAGTTTCCCACGGAGCAGTCCATAATCTGGGCAATTTCCTCGTGGTCATACCCTTCGACCTCGTGCAACAGGAAAATGGTTCTGCAACCAGCCGGCAAATCCCTAATGGCCCGGGCTAGCGTGATGCGTTCTACCGTATTGGCTAGCCTGTTGTCTCGGCCGCCAGGTTCCAGGTGCAGCGGAGTTGAGTTTTGGCTGGATGAGTCCTGGTTCAATATGTCGTCCAATGAGACCTGCTTCAGAGCTTTCTTGCGGAAATGCAATAGCACGGTGTTCACCGCGATCCGGTGCAACCAGGTGGATAGTGCCGAGTCTCCACGAAACGTCGAGAGCTTACGGAACACCTGCAAAAACGCATCCTGGGTGAGGTCCTCAGCTTGTGCTGTACTGTCGGTCATGCGCTGGCAGATGGAGTAGATCTGCTTCTTGTGAGCGTGGAACAGGGCAGCAAAGGCTTCCGAGTCACCTCGCTGGGCGCGTTTCACGAGCTCAGTACAAACGCTCTGGCTCTTCATAAACACAGTTCCCTTCCTGGGCTGTCGCACCCCTGCCTGGTGTTCTCATCGCGTGACAGACGAGTGTGAGCGCTACACCAGCGTGCCTCAACGGAGGCAATCTACGGATGATTCTTAGGGAGAAAAAGTGTCAGAACAACCAGTTCGCCCAAACAAGGGCTATGGCACTGGAAAGTAAGATCACGGCTGCTCTGTTCGCATAGCAAACGCTGCCGCGCATTCCTTATCTGCGGCCTAAAGAAAACCCCCACCGGAACAGGATTGGATTGGAAGGAAACCGCGGGGACTTCAGCGGTAGTCTCAGTTGACCAAGTTTAGCCAGACAAGAAGGATTCCAGCCACTAGCAAAAGTGACAGGCCTCGGCGGCGTATCTGTCAGACCTAACTATCACCGCACCTTCGAGGTCAAGCAAGACCTCGCTCGTTGCCTGGTCAAGTGCCAGAAACTCGACCACAAGATCGCTCAGCTTCAGCCGTCATCAGGTGATTTGTACTATCCCTGCGCCGACCTGGATCAAGAGAGTCTTCAGAAGCCCGTCGATTGCGTCGTCAATGCGGACTAACCTAAAGGCATTTCCGCGTTATTGCGCCTCATTCTGAATAGAAGCTATTGGCGATGACTATGAGCGAGCTCAAAAGAAAGCATGGAGGCCTGCTCTTCCGTGTGGCCATTCTCAGCATCGTCTTGGTCTTCTCTCCCGGACTCTTGCCTCACTTACCTCTGCTCCTCTGTGCCAGTTTCTGGGCTTTGGTCATCCGACAACCCCTCGGTGACCTGCACGTATTGACAGTTACCGGACTCGCTCAAGTGACCTAGCCTCATCTAGCCTCATTAAGGAAGAATCAAGCAGCAGAAAGGCTGTCTTCTTATCTGGAGGGACCCAAACAGCTGATATCAGCCCGTTTCGTGCAAACCGCGTTCTAAGAAAATCGAGGCGGGCAGGAACTCTTACAAGGGGAACTCGCCGAATATTCGTGTTTTTGCTCAGGAGTGGCTGATGAATAAGCCGATTCGCATCCTGGTGGCCAATCGGCCGAAGGTCATGCGCGAAGCGCTTCTGGATTTGCTTTCCGACCGGTCTTGGATCGAAGTTATCGGAGAGGTTTCCAATGACGCTGATATTCCTGACTTTGTGGACAGAACGGTGCCCGATCTGCTCGTGATGGCCGTGGATGAGCCGGGCAAAAGGCCCGGTCTCTGCGACGCTTTGCTGCGGGAGCACCCGGAACTACGCATCATTGCCGTCGCGCCCCACCAAGACTACAGCGTGTTCTATTGGGCTTCGGTGGAGATCCACTCAGACGATATCGAGACTTCGGAAGCGGGCTTTATTAATGCCTTGCGAAGCGTTGCCGAGAGGGTTCGCCATCGCAGCGGTGTGAATTGAAAACGAGGGCAGGATGAAGTTAGGCAGCACCAGATTTCTGCTTCTTATTCCGCTTGTCGCCTGCATGTTTTATGCAGGCATGTCGGCGCAGGAAGAAAACACCCGGCACGATGCCCAATACGCTGCCCCGCCGGCGCGCTCCTCCGAGGTTTCCGATCTTGCCAAAGAGAACCTGGCGCGTGTAGCTGCATCCGCCTCGCAACTTCAGGCTGTCTTGGTGAGAGACCCAGGAATCCTAGTAGAGCTGAAGCTGTGGGTGGCCAAGGAAGCGACCGACAATGGACAGATCGTAGAAGACAGTGCCCTGACCGGTCAGGCCATCCTCGACCGCTTGGATCACGACGTGAAATTTCGTTCCATTGCTACCCAGTTGGTGCAGCGCTATGGTTACCTGCTGCCGATTTTGAACCCGGACTCGGAAGTAGCCAAGGAGCAGGATCTTCTCCTCAAGCAGCGTGCTCGTCGCCTGGTGCAGTTGGAGGAACAGGGAGACTCGGGAGCCGCTACAGCTCGACAAGGCGACGGGTATCAGCAAGCGTGGGAGCCACGCACAGAGCACACTGCGTGCGATCAATTAACCAAATCGGATTGCGGCCAAGCTACCTCAAAGCGTGGACCTCCGGGAGGTTCACTTAACGCCCCAGCAGCTGAACCGTCGGCACCGATCTTGCCCGACCGCAGGTCGCCGATTGATCCGATCCGCACGCTTTGGACGTCCAGCGGCCGGGAGGTGCAAGGAGCTACAGAAGATGGCAGTGTAAATCTGAGTCTGGCTCCAGATGCTTCGCGGCAGTCGCCCTTAGCTTTCCGAAGCATTTCTCTCGGCATGGCTAGTACCGGCCCGGATGATGTCGACGGCCTCCTGCGACAACGCAGCTTAGACGATGTTCCACCTCTCACAATGGGTAGTGCCCCGGAGTCGACGCCTTCGACGAGAGCAGAAGCGAATCGAGCCTACCGGCTTTCGAGCGAAACTGGGCCGCTGTCCAGCGCGAAACTTGCGCCAGTGACCATGGTTCACAAGAGCAATCCTTACGCTGACATTCCATCGCTGTATGACATGTATGTGCAGGCTGCTCCCCGGGATCGCGAACCGGAACGGTTCGGCATGGAGATCTTCCGCAACGGGATTCGTCAACCGGACGCCATCCCGATGGATCTGCCAGTCGGCCCCGACTATGTGGTGGGCCCGGGTGACGGCCTGGCTATCAATCTTTGGGGAGCTGTTTCAGAGAGACTGGTTCGATCCGTGGACCGTGAAGGCAGAATCAATTTGCCTGAATCCGGACCGCTGCTGGTAAGCGGGCGGACCCTGGGAGAAGTTCAGGACTCGGTGCAGAAGGTTCTGCGCACACAATTCCGGGACGTTTCGGCCGATGTCGCGCTTTCGCGTCTGCGAACCGTTCGGGTGTACGTCGTCGGAGAAGTGGCGGAGCCCGGAGCTTACGACATCAGTTCGCTTTCCACACCACTCAATGCGCTGTTTGCGGCTGGAGGAATCACCCAGCGTGGGTCGCTGCGCGGCCTGAAGCACTACCGTGGCAAACAGCTAATCGAAGAAGTGGACGCTTACGAACTGCTCCTGCACGGTGTCAGCTCCGAGGCCCGGAGACTGGAAAACGGCGACTCTTTGCTGGTGCCGCCGGTTGGCCCGCAAGTCACGGTGGGCGGAATGGTGCGGCGGCCTGCGATTTACGAATTGCATGGCGAAGAGTCGTTGGCTGACGTTCTCGATCTGGCAGGTGGAATTCTCCCCGCGGCGGCGTTACGCCACATCGAGGTGCAACGGCTCGAGGCGCACGAGAAGCGCACGATGTTGACGCTCAACCTTTCGCCTGACAGCAATTCCACTGCGGTCGCTGAGCAGCTTGGCTCCTTCAAGGTTCGGGACGGAGACCAGATTCATATAT
>Ga0207674_10010650_pt1 | contig 10398 bp, 8 predicted proteins | sample KBSCornC72_FD_184303 | JGI IMG/M metagenome (GOLD analysis project Ga0207674, IMG submission 184303) | Corn rhizosphere microbial communities from Kellogg Biological Station, Michigan, USA - KBS Corn C7-2 (SPAdes) (version 2) | ecosystem: Host-associated > Plants > Roots > Rhizosphere > Soil ...
CTGGATCGGAGAGGAGCACCGCGTTGGAGGGCAGCTCACGGATGGCATCGCGCAACGCGGGCGCAACCGGAGCTCCGGAACGCGCGGGCGCCTCTGACTGCGCGCGGACCTCGCGCGCGAGCGATCGCGTCGCCGGTCGCGCGAAAATCAAAAGCCACACCAGAGCGGCCGGGATACCGATCAGCAGTGCACCCCGGTGCCGGCGCCGCACGCCCTGTGCCAGCCACACGGCGCAGGCAACGATGGCCGCGTAGACGGGCACGTTGAGCAATGTGCGAAACACCATGTAGCTGCCGCGCGCAAAAAGCGGCGTCGCCACCCACGGGACGAACGCGAGCGCAAACGGAATCGCGGCCATGGCCGTGATGGCGCGCGCATCGGCACGATGGCGCCACACCGGCGCCAGAACCGGTATCAGCGCGAGACCGCCGAGGAAAAGCATTCCCTGCAGTCGCAGAATTTCCATCGGGCTCACGACGAACCACTTCGATGTCACGAACAGGACACCCTGCGTGTGCGCATGGATCGCATTGGTGCTGCCGCCGAGATCGAACGCTCGCAGAGCGCCGCCGAGCGCCACGCCGGCTGCAAGCGCGAGTGCCACGCGCATGCGCTCTGTGCGCTCGATGCCCCACGCCGCGCCCAGGCACACCAGGGTGGCCGCAAGCACGAGCGCGTGAGCGGCGACACCGATGTGCACGAGCACACCACCGGCGGCGAGTACCAGCCAGACGGGCCAGCGGGTATTGACGCGAACACCGGACAGCACCATCGCGCCCAACATCCAGCCCCACATGGCAGCGACACACTCGCCGTGCGCGCTCGAGGTCGCGAAACGAAACGGATTGCCATGAAACGTCAGCACCGCGAGCGCGGCGGCAGCGATGGCAGCCGCGCGTGAGGTGAGAAACGCGACGTTGAACGCACACAACGCCAGCACCGCGGCGGGAAACATCAGCACGTGCAGCCACCTCCACACCACCACCGGTTCGGTGGCGGAGAGCGCGGCCGTGAACGCCATGACCGGGTGCAGGGCGCCTTTGCGCGGGTCGGAGTAGCTCGCGCCGGCGGGGGCATCCGCGGGTATGACAAGCACACCGCCGGGCCGCAGCGAATCCTCGCTCAGGATGCGGCGTACATATCCGACGTGGTCGAGGCTGTCGTCCCCCACCGAAACGCGCTGCGGAATTACGGCAGCGAACAACAGACACGCGCCGATGACCGCAGCCAGCGCTCGCGACACGCGTACACGCTCGCCTTCGGCGCCCGCGCGCAGAAGCGGCGCGACGGCGGCGGCCGCATAGAGGATGAGAAAGAGCCAGGTGGTGGCGGTGGCGTAGACATGAAACGGCGCGCGCGCCAGCACGAACCCGGCGCTCCACAACGCGACGAGCGAGAGCCAGCCCAGAAAAGCGACCACGGCGCCGAGGTAAGAATTGTCGATGGGAACGCGACGGCGGATGGCACCGTGCACGAAGAGCGCAGGAAGCGCGAGCACGACGATGAGAGCAACCGCCGCGCGCAGCGATTCGGGCAGGCCTCCTCCGAATCCCGCCGCCATGGCGCCGAACCCAAGCAGTCCGGCGGTGGCCGCGAATCCGGGACGACGCCTCACGCGAATCGTTTCTTCACCAGGAAGAACAGATTGTGGAAACCGTCCCGCCACTTCTGCAACTTCACTTCACCGATGCGCGGATGATAATTGATGTGGTACTCGCCGAACCTGACGCCCTGCGCGCGGATCGCTTCGATCTTGATCTCTTCCGAAAACGCCATGCCGTCCGAGGTGAGCTTGAGTTTCCGGTAAACCGGCGAGCGGTAGATCCACATGCCCGACTGCGAATCGCGCACGGGCTTTCCGTACAGCACCGCCATGCCGATGGTGAGCACGCCGTTGCCGATCTTGTTGGAGAAATTCATGGCGCGCGGATTCTGCAGGGGAAAACGCGACGCGCTGATGAAGTCGAGCTTGCGATCCTCCAGATGGTCCACGATCTCTGCGATCTGTTCCGCCGGATAGGTGCCGTCGCCGTCGAGTGTCACCGTGATATCGCCCGTGACCGCCGGCAATCCGGCCTGATAGGCGGCGCCGTAGCCCTTGCGCTTCTCGAACACCACGCGCGCACCGAGCGACTTCGCCACTTCCGAGGTGCGATCCGTGCTGTTGTTGTCGACGACGATGATCTCGTCGACGATGGGCGGCAGCATGCCGATGGTGTGACGGATTCCGTCCTCTTCGTTGTAACACGGAATCACCACGCTGATTTTTAGACCGCGATGCATTCGTTACCTTTCACGTCCGAGATAACGCGCCAACCGCGCCGCCGCCGGCAGCGGTACGGAGCGGAGCGCCGCGAGCTCGCTGCCCTGGAAGATACCGGCCGCGCGATAGGTGACGGGCAGGATCGCCAGCGCCACCAGAGCCGCCGCCACGAACCCCACCGTGCCGCCCACCCAGTGCAGGATCGCGATCACGACCAGACACGGCGCGCAGGCCGCCACACAGCGCAGGATGAACCCGAATGGAATCGAGATGCCGGGGATGTGCCGTTTCACCACTGTGTAATAGAGCACGGGCTGGGCGGCGATGGCCAGCGACACCGGCACCATGGCACCCGGCACACCGAACTTTGGGATCAGGATCAAATCGAGACCAACATTGATAACGGCGAGTACACAATAGATTAGCAGATTGAGCGAGGTTTTTTCCAGAACGTACAGCGCCATGGAGAGCGGCGTGGAAAGAAACGATACCGTGAAGATCACGAAGAACAACTGCGTGGGCAGCGCCGCGGGCTGCATCTCGGCGCCGAAGAGCACCGGCACCGCGCGGCCCGCCAGCAGGGCGCCCAGCACGCACAGCGGTGTGCACAGCGCGAACAGCATGCGGTAGTAGCGCTGTATGGCGCCCGCGAGGCGCGCCGGGTCGCGCGCATATGCTTCCGACATGCCGGCCATGACCAGCGGCCACACCGTGCCGGGCACGAATTCCAGGATGGTTTGCGGCAAGCGATACGCGAGGTCGAAGTATCCCGTTTCCTCCGGGCTTCGAAAGTGCGCGAGCATCAGCGTCTCGGACTGGCGCCACACGATGAGATTCAGGATGCCGATGGCTGCAAACGGGAGCGAATAGCGCCAGAAGCGTTCGACGGAAACGGTTTCGCTCGAGGTTTGCGGCCCCCAGTCGAGCGCCGCGCGCAACCGCGGCCACACCATCGCGCACGCGAGCGCATTCCCCGCCGCGGCCGCCACCAGCACGCCCACCACCCCCCAGCCCAGATGGAGCGCCGGCACCACCACCGCGATGTAGACCACGTGGCTCGCCAGCGACGCCGCCGACATGCGCGCGGTGTCGTAGGTGGCGTTGAGCACGTTGGAGCACAGCGCGAACAAGACTTCGAAGAGCGAGAGCCCGATGCCGATGGCGCAGAAGGTTCCCACGCCCGGCGTTTTCAGGACGCGTTCGAGCGGAGCCTTGAAGAAGAAGGAAAGCCCGAGCAGTGCCAGCCAGCACACGGCGTGCACGATCACCACACGCCGCACCAGGGAGCGCGCGCTTTCGCGCGCGTGTCTTACACGCAACGCGGGCAGAAAGCGCAGGAGCGCCTGGCCCGTTCCGAAGCCCGCCACGAGTGTGGCGAACATCAACACCGAGCGCACCGCGCTCAGCACACCGTAGTCGTGGTCACCCAGGCCGCGCACCACCACGATGCTGCTGGCGAATCCCAGCAGGAAGCGTCCTGCGCGCGCGCCCACCGACCATGCCATCGCGGTGCCGATGCGTTGCGACGTGCTTTCCATCAGTGTCTCGCGCGCACGATTCGCTGCAGGTGCGACTTGAAACCCAGGATCGATGCCGGCGCCGGCATGGGCGCGTCGGTCATGAACACGCCGCGCGAAAACCTGTCTTCGGGGTGGTAGCCGTGCATGGCGGCGATGCGGCGCGCGCCCATGAAGCTGGGCACGATCAACACGCCGGGATCGGCGAGAAAAATATCGTCTCCATAGGATCCGTCCGGAAAGTAGCAGCCGAAGGCGCGCAACTGCGGCGCGTCGAGACGACGGCCCTTGCCCTCCAGCGCCAGGGTCACGGCATCCGCCACGCCTTCCCCGCCCCACGTGCGTGCCATGGTGGAATCGAAGAACGCGAGATAATCGCGGCCGACCTTCCATCCGTGCTTCGCGAGCGTCTGCCACACGTCGACGGTGTCGGTGACATCGGTCATGCCATGATCGCTGAGCAGAACGATCTCGAGCTCCACGTCGTTCGCGCGCGCCGCGTTCTTTACGGCGTCGAGAAATGCCGTGTAGGCGGCGAGACGCTCACCCACCGACGCATGAAAGATGCCCACCCGGTGCATGAGCGAATCGAGCTCGGCCGTGTACACGAACAGCACGTCGTAGGGCTGAGACAACGCCGCCACCGCCGCGCGCATGTTTTCGCTCTCGCCGGTGCGGTAGTCCCACAGTTGATAGCGGATTCCCTCTGCATGCATCCAGTCGAACACGGTTTCGCGCGCAAGACCGCCGGGACGGAACGGATCGCCGGTCTGCCCCAGGTCGAAGCGATGCAGGAGGTGAGCGGGAATCTCGTAGAGATCGTAGTACGATTTGACAGCGCCGCGCCGGTCGAGCCAGCGCCGGATGTACTTGCGCGCGCGCCAGTCGACCTTGTGCGGGAGAGGCGGAATCCAGCGCAGGGATTGGAATGAGCCCGTCGCGTCGGAGCGCCGGAACATCGCCCACGAGCCGTGCTCCGCGGGCGTGGCGCCGGAAAGAAGACTGGGGATGGCAGCCGCGCTGTAACCCAGAACCGTGCCCAGGGACGCGCGCGTGCCGAAGTGCTCGCGGCCAAAACCGAAATGCTCCGCGATCTCCCAGCCGAGCGCGTCGACAAGAAATACCAGGGTGACCGGACGTGACATGGACTATGAAACCGCCGCGTGCATGTCGCGAACGCGCTCCTCGAGCGAGCCCTGGAACTGGAATCGCGCCGTCAGCCCGTCCACGTAATCAAAATGAGAGTCGATGCGCGACTCGCCGGTGCCGTCGGATGCAAGAGTCCCGACGAGCGCATGGAGACGCAGCGCATCCATGGGCGAACGGCGCGCAAGCAGCGGGAGCGCCAGCGCGATGCGCGCGAAGGGCCGCCCGAGACGGCGCTGCAGACGCATGACGTCGCGAGCGTTGTCGACCCACGCTCCGGCGCGCGAACGCTGCGCCACGAGCGACGCCGGCGATCCGGTCGTGTTCAGAACGCGCGGCGCCAGCACACGCCACGCCTCGCACAGCGCATCGCGCGCGCGGTCTCTTTCCGTGTCCGTTCCCGGCCCGTCAATCCACGCGCCGAAATCACGCACGGCATCGAACGCCCGGGAGACCCGCTCGCGCACGCGTGCGTCCATGGTTGCCGGCGGCCGGTCGCGAAAACGTTCCGCCCGCTTCGCGAACGCGGCCTGAAACGATCCCTCCACGATGGCGTGCGCCGAGTACACATCGAGCTGCGCCTTGAGAGCCTGCGCGCGGCCCAGCCTTCCTGCGGCGCTGCTGTGACCGGCGGCGAATTCCCACAGACGATTTTCGATCAGGTACAACCCTTCCTCCGCGGGAATGCGGGCGGCGCTCCGCCCCTGGAGCCCGCGTGGAATGGATTCATCTCCGTAGAGCATCAGGTGCTGCGTGTCCAGCTCCACGGTACCGGGGCGCAGCGGCTGTCCGGCCAGATCCGCGCGTGTGTAGACACCGATGTCGGGGCTGCGCAGAAAGCTGGCTTCGGGAGACGCGGCGAGCTCCGCCGCCACCCCGGCACTCTCACGCAGCGCCGGGAGCGTGTCATCCCGCGCGGCCACGACGTACAGATCGATATCCGAGTACACCTCGAGCTTGCCGTCGATCGCGGCCGCCCACACTTCGCCCCGGCCCAGGCTTCCCCCCGCGAAGATGCTCGCAATGGAACCCGCGGGGGCATGGGACACCAGCTCGCGCGCAAGCGACGCCGCGCGCTCGCGCTGTATGTCGAGCGCGGATCTCACCGGGCGAATCCGTTCGCGGCGCGCACGCGCCGTCTACAGACGTTTGTAAATGAAATAGGGAATGTAATAGCGCTTCCGGTTGAGGACGACACCGAGCACACGTCCCTGGAATTGCTGGATCTGTTTGACCGACCGTTCAACGGTTTCACGTTTCGTGCGGCCGGAGTGTACCACCAGCACGGTTCCATCAACAAAGGGAGAGAGCGGTGTTGTCTCCGGGCACACCACGACTGGCGGCGCGTCCACGATGACGGTGTCGTATGTGCGCAGCGCTTCTTCGACCAGATGGGGGAAGGCGCGTTCCAGATTGATTTGGATCTGGGTGGCATCGGCGCTGCCCGCGTGCATCACGTCGAACGATTCTCCCGCCGGGCGGGAAACGAGTGACGCGAGCGAACGCCGCGCCGCGAAGTAATCCGTCACACCTTCGTGAGTGCCGAGTCCCAGGCGCGCAGCCAAAGCCGGTGTGCGTGCATTGAGCTCGACCAGGAGCACGCGGTGCTCGTTGTGCATGGCCATGAGGCGCGAATATGCGATCGCCAGCGTGGTGACACCCTCGCCGTGCATGGCCGAAGTGAACATCAGCACGCGACCGCTCTTCTTTTCCAGCTTGGATTCGATGGAGTTGCGCAGAATCCCGAGCTCGCGCAGCATTTCCGCCGGAAACGCGTCGGCGCCCACGGCCGGCGTCGACCCCGGCATCGCGGGCAAGGGTGACATCGGGGCAACCGGCGCCGGCGCTTCGCGATGCGGCAGGCGGGTGATGGGGGTGGCGGCGTCCCGCGCCGGTGGCGGAGACACGGCCTCCAGCGCAGTGGGCGCAGGATTCGATTGTTCCTGCTTCTTGCGCCGCTCGGACTCGGCGCGGCGCAGCGCGTCGAACATCTTGCTCACGCCGCACCTCCGTTCACGACGCGGCGCGGAGTGCTCGTGCTGACCAGCCCGAGCTCGTGCGCGCTGGCAATCATCACGTCGGCGTCGATGGCGCGCGATTTCTGGAGGTAGGCGTGCAGGAGTGCCCGGTCGCACAGCATGTTGACCAGGCGCGGCGTGCCCATGGTGTAGTCGAACACCTCGTCGATGGCACTCTCCGAGAACACCAGTTGTCCGTTGGCGAGACCGGCCACCGCGAGGCGGTAGCGGATGTAGCGATACACTTCGTCGCGCGAGAGAAGCTGCATGCGGCACACGCCGGGGATGCGCTGCCGGAGCTGGCGCAGGTCGTCGCGCTGCAGGATGTCGCCCAGCTCGGGCTGCCCTACCAGAACGATCTGGATCAGCTTCTGCTGGTTGGTCTCCAGGTTGGAGAGCATGCGCAATTCTTCCAGCACGTCGGGCGAGAGATTCTGCGCTTCATCGATCACGAGCACCGGATTCTGGTTCTCGGCATAACGCTTGATCAGGAATTCGTTGAGCTGCGAGAGCATGACCACTTTCGACTCGCTCTTGATCTCCACGCCGAAATCGGTGAGGAGCATGAACAACATCTCGCGGAAATCGACGCGCGTGTTGATCACGAACGAGACCTCGAGACACGGGTGGAACGTCTGCACGAATGCGCGCACCACCGTCGTCTTCCCCACCCCCACCTCACCGGTGAGCGCAAGAAATCCCTTCTTGAGGAAGATCCCGTGCGCGAGATACGCCAGCGCCTCGCGGTGCGCGCGGCTCTTGTAGAGGTAGCGCGGGTCCGGCGTGGTGCCGAAGGGATTCTCCCGGAGTCCAAAGAATGCTTCGTACATGACTAGCCTGCCGCCGCTTTCTTGCGGCGCGAGCGCGCCAGGCCCGTGTCGGCGATGGTCGCCAGCACCGGCACTTTCAGATACTCCTCGGCCTCGGCGCGGCTCTTGACCGAATGATCCATGCTCTCCAGGAAGAACGCGATGCCCAGCCCCACGATGATCGAGAGCAGCGGTCCCAGCGCGAGGCGCACGTAGTCGCGCGTCTTCTTGCTGTACGGATTGCTGGCGCGGGAGAGGATGGTGACGTCCTCCTCGGGACTGCCGACCGCGGTGATCTGTGCCGAGGTCTGCTGCTGGATGAGGTTCTTCTCGCTGGTCTCCAGCACCGCGATGTTGTTGTCGATCTCCGCCAGCTGTCGCTCATGGTCGGGCACCGTGGCGAGCTCCTGCTTGGCCCGGTTCAACTCCTCGAACACGGCGGAGCGCTTGGCCTGCGCTTCCTCGAGGCTCCCTTTTTCCACCTTGTAGGCGTTCTCGACCTCTTCCTTGAGGTTCTCGTGGAGCTCGGCAATCTGCGCGTTGACGGAAATCACATCCGGGTGCTTGTCCGTGTATTTCTGCGTGAGCTCTTCTTTCGTCATGTTGAGCTGCTGCAGGTTGAACTTGATGTTCTGCACCACCGCCGACTGCAGCACATGCTGCGAAACCGAGAAGGAAAGCTCCTTTTCCAGCTCCGCCCCCGACTTCTGCGACAGCATGGCCAGGTTGTCCGTGCGCAGTTTCTGCGAGCTCACGTCGCCGTCGAGCTGCGAGAGGTTCGTTTCCAGCCCGCCGATCTTGTTGAGGAGGAAGCGGCTGGTCTCATCCGCGCCGAAGAACTTCTTGTCGTTCATGAAGCGGTTGCGTTCTTCGCGCGCCTGCACCAGCTCCGCGCGCGTGTCATTGAGCTGGTTCACGAAGTAATCGCTCACCGGCGGCGGCGCGTTGTTCTCGCGGTAGAACTCGCGGAACGCGTCCGTCGCGACGTTGCAGCCGAGCTTGCAGATATCGGGACGGGGATCGCTGTAGCTGATCGTGAACACGTTGGACTCGCCGACCACGCCCGAGTGCACCGCACCGGCGTTGAACACCCAGTCTTTGGGATAGCGCCCCGTGTTCACCGAGTCGGCGAAGGCCTTGCGCGACTTGGCGAACACATCCTCGGAGAGAATGAGCTGCACCACCGACGCCACGTCCTCGGCCCACGGCAGGATGTAGACGTTGGTGGTCAGAATGCTCTGCTGACGACCGCGCTTGACCATCACGCGCGAGGTCGACTCCCACATGTCGGGACGCTGGGCGTCGATGGCGAACACGAGCAGCGTGGTGGCGATCACCATCGAGATGATCACCCATTTGCGCCGGAACACGACATCGAGGAAGTCGCGGAGGCTGGTTTCCTGGCGAGTATCGATGCGCTGGTCGGTCATGGCGCGCTGATCACCGGACGCGTGGTCTTGAAGTATTCGTACGTCGCCGAGAGGTTGGCGATCTGCCAGCCCTTGAACACGGCGTCGAGCGGCGTGTTGATGATCATGCCCACCGCCTCCATGAAATCCGCGGCGGTGAATATCGGATGCTGCGGAATGAACACGATGTCGTAGTTGCGCAGCGGAATGTCGTTCGCGAGCACGGCTCCCTGTGTGACCGCTTTCAGATCCACTTCCACGCCGACGATCTTGGACACGCTCTGGCGCCGGATCAGTACGGCGTGCTGGGACATCGCGCCCTTCTTGAATCCTCCCGTCGCGGCGATCGACCCCAGCATCGTCATCTGGTCGTCGAAGTCGATGCGCCCGGGCGTGTTCACCTGGCCGAGCACGTAGACGCGCTGCGGCGCGGGGTTCGAAATGATCACGGACAGATTGGGCTCACGCAGGATCTCGGCGTATTTCACCGTGAGCAGAGAATCCAGATCCATGGGCGTGATGCCGGCCGCCATCTGGTCGCCCACGTACGGGAGCGAGATGCGTCCGTCGCGGCGCACGACGATGTCGCGCTCGGTGAGATTGGTGTGATACGGGAACACCACTTCGATCTCGTCTCCGACGCCGATCACATAGTCGGTCTCGAGAAACGGCGTCACCTTGCTGGTTTCCTTGACGAAGGTCTGGAGCGAGTCCCTGTCGTACCATCCCTGGGCACGACTCGACCCCTTGATGCCGGACGAGCAGCCCGAAGCCACCATCACGGCGCACAGGAAAACGAGCGCCATCGCGCGTGGTGCAAACGCGGCGCCCGCACCGAACGGCATGCGGCGACTCACCCAGTCAATACCTCGGGTCATGTTGTAACTCATTGTAATTCCACGTCAGCGCGAAGAGCGCGCGTCGCGCCAGTGCCTTCCCCGGCAATCGGCGTGCCACGCGGTAATCCGGACTGCCCTTCGTTAATATGCTCCGCGCCGCGCCATGACTGCGGGCAGGGTTTTCAAGAAAATCGCCAGATCCGTGCGCAGGCTGCGTGTTCGCAGGTACTCCATGTCGAGCCGCATCCATTCGTCGAAGCCGATCTGGCTGCGGCCGGCGATCTGCCACAGACAGGTAATGCCCGGCTTCACGTCGAGCCGCCGCCGGTGCCACGGCTGATAGCGCGCGACTTCCACGGGAAGCGGCGGCCGCGGGCCCACGATGCTCATGTCCCCG
>Ga0207674_10010651_pt1 | contig 10398 bp, 7 predicted proteins | sample KBSCornC72_FD_184303 | JGI IMG/M metagenome (GOLD analysis project Ga0207674, IMG submission 184303) | Corn rhizosphere microbial communities from Kellogg Biological Station, Michigan, USA - KBS Corn C7-2 (SPAdes) (version 2) | ecosystem: Host-associated > Plants > Roots > Rhizosphere > Soil ...
CCTCGATTCCGTAGATCGTTCCCAACGTACCGACGATCACTTCGCGCGCCGCCAGGGAAGTAATCAGTCCGATGCCGATCTTCCAGTTGAAGCCCAGCGGTTTGATAGCGGGTTCCACTGCGTGCCCGATCATGCCTACGACGCTTTGTCCGATTTCGGGCGGTTTGCCATCGTGTACGGGAAGGTGCGCCAGAACCCAAATGATCAGCGCGACCGCCAGGATAACGGTCCCGGCGCGGCGCAGGAACACTTTCGAGCGATCGATCAACCTCAAAGCGAGTCCGCGGAGAGTGGGCCAGCGATAGGGGGGCATCTCCAGCATGAACGAGGATCTTGCGCTCTTCATGACTGTGGATTTGAGCAACCGAGCGGTTACAACGGCGGCCAGGAGACCCAACACGTATAAGCCCAGGTACGCTGCCGTCTGCGTGCTCAGAAAGCGGCCCAACAATGGCCGGTCCGGTATAAAGGCGGCCACCACTAGAATGTAAACGGGCAGGCGGGCCGAACAAGTCATGAACGGAGCAATCAGAATCGTGGCGATACGGTCGCGCTTATTTTCGATGGTGCGCGTAGCCATGATGGCTGGCACGGCGCAGGCATACGCCGAGAGCAGCGGTATGAAGCTCTTGCCTTGCAGACCGAAGCGTGACATGGTGCGGTCGGCGATCAGCGCGGCACGGGCCAGGTAGCCGGAATCCTCCAGGATTCCGATGAACAAGAAGAGCAGCAAGATCTGGGGCAGAAAAACGAGGACGCTTCCGACGCCGTTAAAGACTCCGTCGACCACCAGCGAATGCAGAGTAGGGTTGGGAATCATGGAGCCCACCCAAGCTCCCAGCGACGCGATGGCGCCTTGTAGCTCGTCCATCACCGGTTTGGCCCAGGAAAAAATCGACTGGAACACAGCGATGACCACCAAGATGAAAATTACAGGTCCCATGACCGGATGCAGGAAGACTGCGTCCAGACGCCGTGTCCAGTGGGGCGGAGCGGGCGCCTGATATTTTCCTTTGGTGCCGACGTTGGCGGCCCAGGCCCGGCACTTCGGGATGTCCTGAATCACCGGCAACTGCATTAAGGGTGCTGCCTGCGGTGCGGATTGCGTAGTGCCCGACAGGAACTGAAAAACCTTATCGAGTCCGTCGCCGCGCGATGCGCTGACCAGCGCAACCGGCGATCCCAGTTGCATGCTCAGCTCGGCTACATCCACGCCGCCGCCGCGATTCTTAAGGTCGTCGGCCATGTTCAGGATGACCAAAGTCGGCAAGCCCAGGCTCAACACAGGCGCAGCCAAAACCAGGTGACGCGCCAGGTTGGTGGAATCCAGAATCAGGAGAACGGCGTCCGGCTTGGGAAGATCCTTCATCTGGCCGAGCAGAACGTCATGCGTAACCCGCTCGTCTTCCGTGCGCGGCTCGAGGCTATAGACACCAGGAAGATCGACGGCGAAAACATCGCGGCCCGATTCGACCTTCACCTTGCCCATGCGATGCTCCACCGTCACCCCGGGGAAGTTCGCAACCTTTTGGCGCAGACCGGTGAGGCGGTTGAACAGCGTCGATTTGCCGGAGTTTGGCGGACCTACAATCGCCACGATGTGCCGGCGGGTTGGTATCGCCGGCGGAGGCGGGAGGGTCGCAACAGAGCAACCGTGGCAATCGCTCATAAACTCAGTTACGCTTTCCTTAAAAGTAGCTTTCGCGCCGTCTCGCGCCGCAGGGCGACTTCAGACCCGTCTACGCGAAACACCCTGGGATCGCCGCCCGGAGCCGAGTGGCCCGGAGTAATCGCGTGACCGGGAAGAAAACCGAGTTCCATCAGCCTTCGCGCGTCATCTTCCGGCAGATCCAAACGGTCCAGAATTCCCGATTCCCCATGTTTCAATTCCATGAGGTTGGCGGCCTCCGGGTTGTGCTTCGCGAGCCGAACCTTTTTGACATTCGCTTGCATGTCGAACCAAGTATCTATCTGGAATGGTGCAAAGTCAAACTCTTGGAACAGGCTCATATCGACATCCACTTGCAACTGGCCTTCAAATCCATGATCTGTCCTTAAGTCCATTCTCAGGATACACCATCTCGGACTGAAGTGGTCGGGTATCCCATCGAGTTGGGCGATCTGACCCTTCAAAAGCTAAAATCCACAGGTGAGCTGGCGCAGATAATGGATAAGATGACGCTGCACCTGCCGCCCCTGCTTTCCGCGATCGTGCGGAGCTTGGGCGCGGCCGGATACCGAGCCCTGGTAGTAGGTGGGGCGGTGCGTGATGCGCTTCTGGGCGGCCAGCCCAAGGATTTCGATATCGAAGTTCACGGAATCGGCTATGACCGGCTGGCCGGATTCCTCAGCGAGCATGGCCGGGTGGACCTGGTGGGCAAGAGCTTCGGCGTAGTGAAGCTGAATGCCGATGGCCACGAGTATGACTTCAGCGTTCCTCGCCGGGACAGCAAGTTCGGCCTTCATCATCGCGACTTCCACGCCACGTTCGATGAGGAGATTTCGCCGCAGGAAGCCGCCAGCCGCCGCGATTTCACGATCAACGCGATGGCCTACGATCCCGTGGAGGAGCAGCTGCTCGATTTCTTTGGCGGCGCGGATGATCTTAAGACTCGCGTGTTGCGCGCCACCAGTCCGGCGTTTACCGAAGATCCCCTGCGCGTGCTGCGCGGGATGCAGTTCGCGTGCCGCTTCGATCTGACGCTGGATCCTGAGACTGCGGCGATGTGCCAGAGCATTTCGGATCAGTACGTAACGATTGCGAAAGAGCGCGTGGCGGATGAATTCATGAAGTGGGCGGCCAAAAGTTCGCGTCCCGGACGCATCTTAGACTACCTGGCGGCATCCGGCTGGGGTGTCCACTTTCCCGAGGTCGCGCGCCTGGCGGGCGTTCCCCAGGATCCGCACTGGCATCCGGAAGGCGACGTCGGCATCCACACGATGTTTGTACTCGATGCCGCGGCGCGCGTTGCTGACCGAGAATTTCTCCAAGGCGATGACCGTGCAGTGTTGCTGTTCGCGGCGCTGTGCCACGATTTCGCCAAAGCCACGACCACCGCGCTGCGCCAGCGCGAAGGAAAGCTGCGCTGGACATCCTGGGGCCATGAAGCCGACGGCGGGCCTATGGCGCGCGGGTTTCTGGAGCGGATCGGGATCAAGAATTCGATCGTGGAGCGCGTTGTACGGATGGTGGAGAATCATCTGGCCAGCTCCAGCATCGGCCGCGATGTTACGCCCCGTGCGGTCCGTAGACTCGCCATGCGCCTGGCGCCGGCGACTATCACCGATCTAGTGCGCTTGATCGAAGCGGACTACTCGGGTCGTCCGCCTCTGCCCGTCGGATTGCCTGAGGGCGCGATGCGGATTCGCGACATGGCGGAGGCTCAGGCGGTCCATCATGGTCCGCAGCCGCCGCTGATCCTGGGCAGGCACGTACTGCCGTATTTTGACGATCGTCCGGGAAAACACATAGGCGAAGTCACAGCGGCCGCGTATGAAGCACAGGCCGATGGTGCGTTTTCAGACCTTGCGGAAGGGATGGAATGGTTGGACCGATATATGGCGGGGTTAAAACCCCGCGCGGACTGAAGTCCGCCCTCCGACACCTTACTTCTTTTGCTGATTCAGTCGCCGATCCATCTCGCGGTCGCGCTCTTTCATGCGCTCATTCCTGCGATCGATACTGTCATCCGATGGCGGCTGTTTTTTGGCGGGTTCGGCCTTCTTCTTATCGTCCTGCTTGTTCTGTTTGTTCTGCGGAGGCGGATCCAGCGCGACAACAGCGGGAATCGTCGCGCCGAGGCCAATCCAAAAAGCGAACCTTGCATAACGTAGCATTTGGCTCACCCCTGTCTATCGGATGATCGCATCTGAAACTTTGTTTCAATTATTTGCCTGGACTAGACTAGTACTATGCGGCGGATTGTTCTAGCGTTTCTATGTGCAGCGGTATTCTCTGTCGCGCAAAAGCAGCCGTTTACTGTAGATACAATGCTAAAGCTCGCGCGAATCGGCGAGCCAGTACTTTCACCTGACGGAAACCAAGTCGCGTTCACCGTTCAGACCGTGGATCTGGAGAAGAACTCAAAACCATCGCAAATCTACCTAGTACCAGTACAGGGCGGCTCGCCGCGTCAGATCACGACAGAAGGAACGACGAATGAACGGCCACGCTGGTCGGCCGATTCCAAGCAGATCTTTTTCGTTTCGAATCGCAGCGGATCTTCTCAAGTGTGGGTAATGAACGCCGAGGGATCGAACGCGCACGCGGTCACCAAGCTCGCGGCTGAGGCCGGTGGGATTTTGCTTTCGCCTGATGGCAAGAAGATCGTGTTCCTCTCCAGCGTCTATCCGGAATGCGGCGCCGATGACGCCTGCAACCAGCGCAAAATCGACGAGGAATCCAAGAGTAAAACCAAAGCTCGCATTTACACTTCGCTGCTGTACCGGCATTGGACCCAGTGGCAGACCGCGCGTCGCCAGCACCTGATGGCGATGAACGTGGACGGCACGGAAGTGAAAGATCTGACGCCCGGACCGAACGACGTCCCGCCGTTTTCACTAGGCGGCCAGGACGACTATGCGATTTCGCCCGACTCGAATGAAGTAGCGTTCTCGATGAACGTTGATCCGGATCCCGCCATCAGCACCAATTCAGACATTTATGCCGTGCCCATTGCGGGAGGCGATGTTAAGAAGATCACCACCGGGCCGGGTGCGGATAGCACTCCTCTATACTCGCCGGATGGAAAGCTGCTGGCGTTCCGATCGCAGGCGCGCGGAGGCTACGAGAGCGATCGCTGGCGTCTGATGGTGCTAGATCGCGTGACAGGTCGCACGACAAACCTGACGGAAAACCTGGATCGCTGGGTGGGAAGCGTCACCTGGTCGCCGGATTCCACGCGTTTGTTCTTCACGGTCGAAGATCGTGGGCGGATCGGCCTCCAGATGATTCAAGCATCGGGCGGCGGCTCGCGCAACATCATCGCGGGGTCGTCCAGCTTGGACGATGTGCAGTTCACGGCCGACGGCCGGACCATGATCTATACCGAGGTCAGCGGCTCGCATCCGACGGAGATTTACCGTGCCACATCCAACGGCGGCACGGGAGTCGCCCTGACTCATCTGAACGATGCGGTGCTTGCAAACGCAGCAATGACGCCGCTCGAAGATATGTTCGCCGATAGTCCGGATCGCACGCGCGTGCACGCCTTCGTGGTCAAGCCGCCCAATTTTGTGCCTACCAGAAAATATCCGGTTCTATTCCTGATCCACGGTGGCCCGCAGGGTTCCTGGGGAGAAGAGTGGACCTATCGATGGAATGCGCAGGTGTTCGCCGGCGCCGGGTATCTGGTAGTGATGCCCAACCCGCGCGGGTCCACTGGCTATGGGCAAAAGTACACCGAAGAAATCAGCGGTGATTGGGGTGGCAAAGCCTACGAAGACATCATGGCTGTGGTGGATAGCGTCGCTGCGTTGCCCTATGCGGACGGCGCTCGTATGGTGGCGGCGGGCGGGTCCTATGGCGGCTACATGGTCGATTGGATGCTCGGGCATACTGACCGCTTCAAGGCATTCGTCACGCACGCCGGCGTGTTCGATTTGCGCAGCATGGCCGCGGAGACTGAGGAGCTGTGGTTCGTCAACTGGGAGTTCAAAGGGATGCCCTGGGACAATCCAGAGCTGTATTCCAAATGGTCGCCCAGCAATTTCGTCAAGGAATTTAAGACGCCCACGTTGGTGATCCATGGCGAGCAGGATTTCCGAGTTCCCGTGAGCCAGGGAATGCAATTGTTCACGGCGCTGAAATCGCAAAAGGTTCCGTCCAAGCTGGTCCTGTTTCCCGATGAAGGCCATTGGGTGTTGAAGCCGCAGAACACCGTGCTGTGGTACTCGCAGTTTCTGGACTGGATCGGGCAGTGGACCAAGGCGCAATAGCTGCTCTTTTGGCCGCGGTGCTGTTAGCGGGATGCAGCGAATCGCCTGAAGCTCGCCTTCGCAAAACTCTCGCGACGCAAACCACGGGCACCGTCCAGCTACCTAGGGGGCTCGTCGAGATATCCTCTGAGTTGAAACTGGCCACCGGCGCCCACGATCTGGAGATCGCCGGCGAAGCGACCATGCTGAAGGCCAGCGATCGGTTCCAGGGCAGGGCGGTGCTGGTTCTGGAAGGCGCCCAGCGCATCCGTCTGCGCGACTTCACGATCGACGGCAATCGCGCGAAACTTGCGAAGATTCTTGAGATGGCCCCGCCCGAGAATGCCTTCCGCGTGTGGTATCCGAACAACGGCCTGCTGGCCGACCAAGTGGACGGATTGGAGGTGAACGGTCTGCATCTGGCTAACGTCGTCAATTTTCCGATCTTGATCAGCCGGTCGAAAGGCGTCCGCATCCGCGACGTCACGATCCAGGATTCCGGCTCGAAGAATGCGCGTGGCCGCAACAATCTGAGCGGCGGGATCCTGCTCGAAGATGGCGTCACTAATTTCGAGATTCGCGATTCCAAGTTTCGCGGCATCCTGGGCAACGGACTGTGGACGCACTCGCAATTTCGCGCACCTCGCCAGGAGGATGGCGTATTTGCAGGCAATGTTTTCGATACCATCGGCCGCGATGCGCTGCTGGTGGGCCATGCCACACGAGTTCGCCTGGAGAATAATTCGGGCGTTCGAATCGGCTATCCGGGGGAAGTCGTCGATGTCGAAAACGGCGGTATTCCCATCGCCATGGACACAGCCGGCGATGTGGACCACACGGACTACCTGCGCAACACGTTTGAAGAGATCGATGGTCAGTGCGTGAACCTGGACGGATTTCACGATGGCGCGGTGCGCGACAACCGCTGCACCAATCGCAAGACTGCCGAGGATTATCCTTTCGGGAGCCTGGGCATGGCGATGAATAACACGCATCCGGATGCGCATTCGAACAACATCGAAATCAGCGGCAACCTGATCGATGGCTCCAAGTTCGGCGGCCTCTATTTAATGGGCAGCGGCAACAAGATTGTCGGGAATCGCTTCGTCCGCGTGAATCTGGCCGGATGCAATGAGTCCGTCGGCAAGTTCCCGTGTATCTACAAGCGCGATGAACCGCAGATGCTCGACACCGGAATCTATCTCGGCCGTGGCGTGGCGCGGTTGGAGGAAACTCGCGCGAACGTGATCCGCGGTAATCATATTTCGGGCCACATGATGAAAGCCCGCTGCGTGGGATTCGGACCCGGCGTTTCGCGCGCTTCGAATACCGTCGATAGCAACAGTTGTTCTGACGAACCACCCGCCCGGTAACGTATCCTGATTGGTAATGTCGCTCGAGTTTCGTAACGCGGTTCTAGCACCGCTCAGTGGGATCTCTGTAGTGGCCCCGCCGGGCGTAATTATCGGAGTGATCGGCGAAAAGGGATCGGGTATTACCGAACTGCTCAAGCTCGCCGGTGGTGCGATGCAGCCCCAGACCGGCGAGGTCGTGGCCGGTCCGGAGCGCCGCTATGTCGCGCTGGGCGAAAGCTTGAATCTGGCGCCCGCGGCGGTCATTGCCCTGGATCATGCTCTAGCCACGCAGGATGCCGTGGTGCGTGCGCGGACGCTAACGGGTCTTGATCGGATGCGGCGGGGAGGCGCGACCGTCCTGCTGGCATCGCATGAAGACAGTTTGCTCGAACTGTTGTGCGATGAAGTGTGGTGGCTGGATGGCGGACGCATCGCGGCCAAAGGCGATGCCAAAGAGACTCTTGCGAAATACCGTCGGCACGTCGCCGAGCGCGTTCGCGCCTGGGGCGAAACGATTCCTGCTCGCCTGGCTCCGGCATTCCGGCATGGCGATGGCCGTGCGGAGCTGCTCTCGATCGAAACGTTCGGTCCGGATAATAAGCCGACTATCGTTTGGAAAAGCGGCGACATGGCCACTGTGCGCGCCACCGTGCAATATAACGCGGCGGTCGATAATCCGGTGCTGGGGTTATTGATTCGCACGCAAGTGGGGTTCGAGGTTTACGGTACGAACACGGACCTAGAAGGAATCAAGCTCGGTCCGCGCGCTGTCGGCGACTCGGTGACAGTCGTCTTTTCATTTCTCTGTGACCTGTGCCCGCGAGCCTACACGCTGACGATGGCGTCGCATGATCCCGATGGCACGGTGCACGACTGGCTGGACGATGCCATCGCCGTCACGGTGACAGACGATCGCTCTACTGCCGGAGTGGCGAATCTTCGGGCAAAGGTTACGGTAGAACCCGCTCCATAACTGTCGCGGCCCTGACGCGCTTCTGAGCCGCGAGAGTAATCGAGCGGTCTTACTTTCCTTCGAGGAGGAAAGTCGGCGCAAGCCCGGTTAGCGTCGAGAATCCATTGGACCCGGCCGGACTCAACCAGCTCGACGCGCCGTGCACTTTACCCAGGAAAGCATGCGGGTGCAGGTGCACCACCATATCCTTCATGATCAGGCTGCCATACTGCATCAGCGGGAATACGGCGTGCGCGGGCTCGACGGATTCCTGAACCACGAAAGGAGTCCGCATCGCCTGGCGCAAGGCTTTTTCCCAGGCCGCGTCGTCCACTTCCGCGCCTCGCACTGGATGCAGATCTGTGGAATCGTCGTTCGGCTTCAGCACCAGCTTGTTGCGATGCTTCAGGACGAACTCCGGCAGATCCACCATGCGGCCGTTGTGCGATGTGCGGACGGCTTGCACTAACCTCGTCCACGGAACAAATTCCTTGATCGCGCGGCGTTCCGCAATCGGGAACTTGGCCGTGATCTTCTCGTCGGTAAGCAGGTCGAAGATAACCTTCTTGGAGCCGATATCGGCACGGAAGCTGTTCACCATGCATACGGCGCGTTCTTTGTATGCCCGTACTAGAGGATGGTTAAGATCGAACCGCACCAGGAATTCCTGAACCTTGATGCGGCGATACAGAATGTCGATGGTGAAATCGCCGCGCCGCAGCACGTTGTTGCGATATTCCAACTGCTCGGGCGAAACTACTTCGGTCGGATATCCTTCGTTGGTGAAGAACTGCGCCAGCAGGGCGTGATCGTTCGAAGCGGTGGAAAACTGCTGCCGGAATTCGACAATCGCGATATTGGGTTTCTTGAGCTTTCCGCCGAATTCCTTGTACGCCTTGAGCATGCCGGTCAGCAGATGCTTGGCGCCTCCCAGCTTTTGGAGCTTGTATTTCTTGCGGAATTGTTTGACCGGCGGAGCTTCGAAATACAAATCCGCCAGTGCGTCGCCGTAGAGAACTCCGGCGGGAGCCTCCGCGCTGAAACTGGTGATCTTCAGCGAGCCATCATGAACCGCCGCATCCAGTAGCGCCGTAATTCCTACCGTGGAATAACCCGGGTCTACGGTCGCCAGCATTTTTTCGGCCGGCAGCAACTGCATTCGCCCCAGCAGGGCGGGCGTCTCCAATGCTAGTTTTTCCACGCGCGCGATGGCCGAAAGCAGGGTCTCGGATGCACGCACCAACGCGGCATAGTCCTTCTGCGTGATCAAGTGCGGACGCAACACCGGCGACACAGGCCTTCCGTCCAGTTTTTCGGACTTGATGCGCTCTTGTAGCGCATGGGCCCATGCCAGATCGATGTAGGGTTCGCTCTCGATGAGTTTGTGAAACCGGGCGGTTGCCTCACTCACAAGGGTCATCTTTATTGTCGTTTAGTATCGCACTGCGCTAGCCATTTGCAAAGCCTCGCAATGTCAATAATACTACTTAACATTATGATATTAAAGAACTTTTAGATAAAACAAAATACTCTAACGTTGATTTGCTTTAAGCACTTTTTTGCGCAGCCGGATGGAAGTGGGGGTCACTTCCACTAATTCGTCGTCGCGAATGAACTCAATGGCCTGTTCCAGGTTCAGCAGCCGTGGAGGCACCAGGCGAATGGCTTCATCGGCCGACGACGCTCGCATATTGGTGAGTTTTTTCTCTTTGACGATGTTCACGTTGAGATCAGTGTCGCGCGCGTTCTCGCCGACAATCATGCCTTCGTAGACTTCGGTCGCGGGAGAAACAAACATGTCGCCGCGTTCCTGAAGATTGAAGATTGCGAACCCGGTGGTTTTGCCCGCGCGATCGGCCACCAGCGATCCTGTGGGTCGTGTGGGGATATCGCCCTGCCATTCGATGTAGCCGTTGAACAGCGAATTCATGATCGCGGTGCCTTTGGTGTCCGTCATCATTTCGCTGCGCAATCCGATCAGGCCGCGCGAGGGAACCAGGAATTCCAGACGAACGCGTCCGGATCCGTGGTTGATCATCTTCTGCATCCTGCCCTTGCGGGTGCCCATTTTTTCCATCACCACGCCGGTGCAATTTTCCGGGCAGTCGATCACCAGCAGCTCTTCCGGCTCGTTTAGCTTTCCCTCAATCTCTCTGGTAAGGATTTCGGGCTTGC
>Ga0207674_10010652_pt1 | contig 10396 bp, 7 predicted proteins | sample KBSCornC72_FD_184303 | JGI IMG/M metagenome (GOLD analysis project Ga0207674, IMG submission 184303) | Corn rhizosphere microbial communities from Kellogg Biological Station, Michigan, USA - KBS Corn C7-2 (SPAdes) (version 2) | ecosystem: Host-associated > Plants > Roots > Rhizosphere > Soil ...
CCCAAGGCCGTGGCCGCGGCGCCGTTGGCCGAGCTACGCGCTCCGACCGACATCGCGCCGTCGCCGGTCGCCAGCGTGTTGGAGCCGAACACCAAGGCGTCATTGCCGTTGGCGGTCGAGCTCTCGCCGATGACGGTCGAGCGAACGCCGATGGCCTGCGCGGCGTCGCCGATCACCACGCCCTGGCTGGCGGCGACCGTGTTGTTGCCGATGGCGATCCCCTTGAAGCCGTTCGACACTGCGTTGGCGCCGATGGCGATGGTGTTCAGACCTTTCGATCTCGCGCCGGCACCGATTGCTACGGTCAGCGTGCCCTGCGACTGGGCGCCGGTGCCGAGCGCGACCGCGCTCGCGGTCGTGGCCGAAGAGTCGGAGCCGATGGCAATCGAATCGACGCCGCTCGCCGTGGCCGCAGTGGTTCCAACGTCGGCACCGTCGCCGCCCATCGCGATCGCTCCGGCGGCCGACGCATTGACGTTGTTGCCGATGGCGATCGCTTCGCCCGCCACGGCATTGGCATTGTGACCGAGCGCGGTTGCTCCCGTCGCGGTCGCGTCCGAATTCATGCCGATCGACGTGGAATCTGCTCCGCTGGCGGTGGCGAAGGTGCCCAGAGATGTCGCCTGGCTCATGTTCGCGATCGACGACGTACCGATCGCGGTGCTCGACACGCCGGTCGCGTCTGCGCCCGTGCCGAACGCGACAGCGTTGCTTTGCGTGGCGGTGCTCGAGCCGCCGACCGCGGTTGAGGCCGTTCCGCTCGCCAGCGCGCCTTCGCCGACTGCCACCGTGTCGCTGTTGCTGGCCACGGCATCGCCGCCGACGGCCGTCGACCGTGCTCCGGTCGCTTCGGCCCCGAGCGCGTCGACGTCGTCGCTGTCGCCGCCGATGGCAACCGAGCCGGCTGTGTTGGCGTCGCTTCCGGCGCCAACGGCAACCGCGCCGGTTCCGATCGCGCTCGCGGTCCCGCCGACCGCAGTCGCGTTCGCTACCGTTGCCGAAGAGTTCCGCCCGATTGCGGTGGTATTTGACCCGGTCGCGTCCGCAGAACTGCCGACCGCAGTGGAGTCGGTGCCGGTCGCGGTCGCGCTCCCGCCGACCGCGGTGCTGAACGACCCGGTTGCCGTGGAACCGACCCCGCAGGCGAGGCGGGCGTCGACGCCGAAGGTCTCAGCCCCGCCGTCGGTGTCGAGCGTGTCGTCGGCGAGCCCGTTGTCGGTGGTGTCGAGCAGGCAGTCGTCGGCGTGCGCCGGTTGCGGCGCGATGAAAATGGCCGCGCTGGGAGTACCCAACGCGAGCGCGATGACGGCAGCGCTACTGCCAAGCGTTCCGAGCTTGATCATGGTCAGTACTCCCCTGTTCCGCCGATCGGACATCGATCGGCGCAGCGGAGCTCGACCCCCCGGTCGCAAATGAATTGCGGAAAAGCCGCAATCCTCCCTCGGCTCGCTGGAGCCGAGCGATCCGTGCCGCGAGATTAACAAAATGTAATCTTCGAAATCAACCGTAGTGCTTCGGCGGCCGTCTCCAGCCGGTTACTTGAGCTTGATCTCGCGCAACCGCTCCTGGAGGTAGTCGTTGGCGGTGATCGGCGGCCATTTCGGCTGCTCGCCCGCGGGCACCGTCCCCGGCAACGGCTCGATCAGGAAGTCCGAGCGGAAGTGCAGGAAGTAGGGCATCGAGTAGCGCGAGAAGCCGCGCCGCTCGGGCGGCGGGTTGACCACGCGGTGGGTGGTCGAGCGCAGCTGGCCGTTGGTCAGCCGCTGCAGCATGTCGCCGATGTTGACCACCAGCTCGCCTGGCTTGGGCGAAACCGGGATCCAGCGGCCGTCCTTGGTCAGCAGCTCGAGGCCCGCTTCCTCGGCGCCGAGCAGCAGGGTGATGGTGTTGATGTCCTCATGCGCCCCGGCGCGGACGTTGCTGCCCGGCTCGCCCTGGATCGGCGGGTAATGGAGCAGGCGCATCACCGAATTGCCGTCGCGCACGGTGTCGATGAAATAATCCTCGTCGATCTTGAGGAAGCGGGCGATGGCTTTCAGGATCTTGAGGCCGGTCCGGTCGAAGGTCGCGAACAAATCCTCGAACGTCTCACGGAAGCCCGCCACCTCGGCCGGCCAGACATTGTCCGGCATGTGGTCGCGGAACGGGTGGCCGTGCGCCAGCTCGCGGCCGACGTGCCAGAATTCCTTGAGGTCGAACGCCGTCGCGCCCTTGGCCGTCTCAATCCCGAACGGCGTGTAGCCGCGAGCGCCGCCGCCGCCCTCGATGTGATAGCTACGCTTGGTCTCGTCGGGCAGGGCGAAGAACTGCTTCGCTTTGTCCTCGGCGCGGTGGATCAACTCGTCGGGAATGCCGTGGTCGGCAATGATCGCGAACCCATATTCGGCAAAGCTGTGCCCGAGCTTCTGCGCGAACGCGTCGGGGTCGCGGTCGGCGTCCGCCAGAGAGACGGACGCAACGTGGTCGTCGGTGATCGTGGCCATGGCGCTAATTTAGGGTCAAATCATCAGTCCCGCCAGCGCCGCGCTCATAAGGTTGGCGAGCGAGCCGGCGAGCAGGGCGCGCAGGCCGAGCCTGGCGATCACCGGCCGCTGGTTGGGCGCGAGGCCGCCGGTCACCGCCATCTGGATCGCGATCGAGCTGAAATTGGCGAAACCGCACAAGGCGAAGGTGACGATCGCCCGGCTGCGGTCGGACAGGACTGCCGGGCCCATCTGGCCGAGATCGATGAATGCGACGAACTCGTTCAGCACCAGCTTGGTGCCGAACAGCCCGCCGGCGGTCAGCGCTTCCTTCCACGGGATGCCGATCAGGAACATGAAGGGCGCGAACACGTAGCCGACCAGCCGCTGGAAGCTGAGGTCGGGAATCCCGACCATGTTGCCGAGCCCGCCGAGCAGTCCGTTGGCGAGCGCGACCAGGGCGACGAACGCCAGCACCATGGCGCCGACCGCGACTGCGAGCTTGACGCCGGTCTGCGCGCCCTGCGCCGCGGCCATGATGATGTTGGCGGGCTTGACGCCTTCCTCGAACGTCTCGGCGACCTCGACCTTCTGGTCCTCGAGGGCGTCGGTGTCCTGGGGATCGTCGGGCATGATCATCTTGGCCATCACGATCCCGCCCGGCGCCGACATGAACGACGCGGCGAGCAAATAGGGCAGATACTGGGCGCCGAGCAGGCTGGCGTAAGCGGCGAGGATCGTGCCCGCGACACCCGCCATGCCGACGCACATCACGGTGAACAGGCGCGAGGGCGGAAGCGCGGCGAGATAGGGCCGGACGACCAGCGGCGATTCCGACTGGCCAACGAAGATGTTCGCCGCGGCGGACAGGGACTCGACCCGGCTGATCCCGGTCACCCAGCCGATCGCCCCGCCGACCCAGCGGACGATCCGCTGCATGATGCCGAGATAGTAAAGGATCGCGACCAGGCTGGCGAAGAAGATGATCACCGGCAAGGCGGCGATGGCGAAGGTGTGGGCGAGGGGGTTCGACTCGCTCGGCCCGAACAGGAATTCGGTGCCCTTGGTGGCATAGCCGAGCAGATTGGCGACGCCTTGCGACAGCCCCGCGATCGCGGCCCGCCCGCCGTTCGTCCACAGCACCAGCCAGGCGATGAACGCCTGCAGCGCGAAAGCCGCCCCGACGACGCGCAGCCGGATCGCCCGGCGATTGGCCGACACCAGCCAGGCGAGCGCGAGAATGGCGGCGATCCCGGCGACGCCGAGCAATTTCTGATTCAGCACTGTACAGGCTCTCCCCGCCCTACCAGACCATGCCTTGGGTAGCGGCTGCGGCGGCTTCGTCCAGCAATTTCAATGCTTCGTCCGGAGTCGCCGCGACCAGCAGCTGTCGGCGCCGCTGCGCCGACAGGAACCCGCTTTGGGTCGCTTGGTCCATGAACGCGATCAGGCCGTCCCAGAAACCCTCGACGTTGAGCAGGCAGAAGGGCTTCTTGTGGAAGCCGAGCGCATTCTCGCTCCACGCCTCGAACAGCTCGTCGAGCGTGCCGATGCCGCCGGGCAGGCACAGGAAGCCGTCGCTAAGCTCGCTCATCACCGCCTTGCGCTCGCCCATCGTGTCGACGCGGTGAAGCTCGGTGAGGCCGGTGTGCGCGACCTCGAGTTTGACCAGCAGCTGGGGGATCACGCCGTAGACCTTGCCGCCGAGCTCGAGCACGCGGTCCGCGACCAGGCCCATCAGGCCGAGGCGGCCGCCGCCGTAGACCAGCTCGACACCATGCTCGACCATCGCCTTGGCCGTCGCCCGAGCGCACTCCGGGAACGCGGGGTCGGCGCCCGCAGCCGAGCCGCAATAGACGGCGAGCCGCTTGATGTTGTTCACAGGCGGACCAGCGTTTTCAGGTCGGCCTCGGGCCGCGCGCCGAAGTGCGAGATGATCTCTGCCGCGCACAGCGACCCGGCCTCGAGGCAGCCGAGCACCGGCCGGCCGCGACACATGGCCGACAGAAACCCCGCTGCGAACAGGTCGCCGGCGCCGGTCGTATCGACGATCCTCGCGACCGGCGCCGCCGGAATTTCCGCGACATGATCGCCCCATGCCGCGAGCGCGCCCTGGGCGCCGCGAGTCAGCACCAGAGTATCGACCTTCGGTCCCAGCGCGGCGATGCAATCACTGACATCGCTGCTGCCGGTCAGTTGGCGAATCTCATCCTCGTTGCCGAACAGGATGTCGACGACACCTTGATCGATCAAGCGTTCTACACCCTCGCGACGATCGCCGATGCACAGGCTCTCGGACAGCGTGAAGGCGACCATCCGTCCCGCCGAATGGGCAATCTCCGCCGCCTTCAGCATCGCCTGCCGCGGCCGCTCGGGACCCCAGAGATATCCTTCGAGGAACGTCACCGAGGCAGCGCGGATCATGTCCTCGTCGAGCACGTCGGCCGTGAGCTCATGGCTGGCCCCCGGCGACGTGTTCATCGTCCGCTGGGCATCGGGCGTGACCAGGATCAGGCAGCGGCCCGTCGGCGGCGGGCTCGTCATCCGCCTCGTCTCGAAATGCACGCCTAGCGAGTGCATGTCGTGAGCGAAGATTTCGCCGAGCTGGTCGTCGGCGACCTGGCCGACGAAGCCGGCGTTGAGTCCAAGCGCGGCGACCCCCGCCATGCTGTTGGCCGCCGAGCCGCCGCTTATTTCCCGCGCCGGGCCCATCGCCGCGTACAGCTCGTCCGCCTGCTCGGTGGTCAGCAGCTGCATCGAGCCCTTGGTCAGGCCGCGCGCGACGAGGAACTCGTCGTCGCAGGTGGCGATCACGTCGACGATCGCGTCACCGATCGCCACCACGTCGAGATTGGGAGAAGTCACGGGTCGCGTGGCTAGCGGCGCTTGCGCCGCCGCGCAAACGCGTTACGCCTCGCGCCATGACGACCGAAGTCGAAGCCGCCGCGCGCGGGCCGCAACCCGCACCGCCGATCCCGCTGTCGCTGTTCGCGTTCGCGCTGTTCTACGGCGGCATGGTGTGCATCGCCGGAGTGCTCGGCAACAAGCAGGTGGCGCTGGGCCCGCTGGCGGTCGAGGCGGGCATTTTCGCCTTTCTGCTGCTGGTGGTGACGTCGAGCTCGGTTGCCGAGCTGCACGGCCGCGCGACCGCCAACCGGCTGGTCCTAATCGGCTTCGTGCCGCTAATCGTGTCGCTGCTGTTGAGTCTGCTCGTGCTGGCGGTGCCGGCATCGCCCGAGATGGACCCCGAGCGCCTCGCGGCGTTCGAGACGATGATGAGCGGAACGCCGCGCATCTGGCTCGGCGGAATTCTCGCCTACGGCATTTCGACCTTCCTCAACGTGACCATCTTCAGCCGGCTCAAGGCGAGCGAGGGCGCGGGCCTGCTGTGGCTTCGGGCCGCGGTCGCGAGCGTCCTTAGCCAGGTGGTCGACACCCTGATCTTCATCTCGGTGGCATTCTACGGGGTGTTTCCGATCGGCCAGCTGATCCTCGGCCAGATGCTCGCCAAGGTCGTACTGTCGGCCGTGCTCGTCCCGCCGCTGGTCTATGCCTTCGTCGCGCTCGGACGCTCGCTCGACCGGCGCGGGTAAGAATCTCGATCCCCCTTGATTGACTCGCTCATAAGTGCTGCTTTCGTGTCGAGTCGCGGGGGCGACTGAACGGGGAAGCGTGTTCTTAAAGCAACGGTTTAACGGATTCGCCTGAAGTCCGTTAACGGCTGTCACGGAACTGCCTTTTGACGGCTATAGCCGCCCCAGCATCATAACGTACCGCGTCCAGCCGGGGGGTTGATTCCGTGAAAAAATTTGCAGTTCTTCTTTGCTCGACGGCCGCCTTCATGCCGGCCGCCGCCTACGCCCAGTCGACCGGCACGGTCGAAGCCGAAAACAAGGCGATCGTCATCACCGGCAGCCGCGCGCGCGACGTCGGCGGGGTCACCACGCCGGACACGCCCAAGGCCAAGGTCGTCCTGACGCAGGAGATCATCTCGCGCAGCAACCCCGGCCAGACCATCCTCGACACCATCAACCTGGTCCCGGGCGTCAGCTTCCAGAACAACGACGCCTACGGCTCGTCGGGCGGCACGCTCAACATCCGGGGCTTCGATTCAACCCGCATCAGCCTCACCTTCGACGGCATCCAGCTCAACGACAGCGGCAACTATGCGATCTTCTCCAACCAGCAGATCGACCCCGAGCTGATCGAGCAGGTCAACGTCAACCTCGGCTCGACCGACGTCGACTCGCCGACCGCGTCCGCGGTCGGCGGCACGGTCAACTACCGGACGATGACTCCGACCAAAGATTTCGGGGTGCGCATCAACGCCGGGTTCGGCGACTGGAAATATTGGCGGCTGTTCGGAGTGGTGAACACCGGCGAGATCGGGCCCTTCCACACCCGCGCCTTTTTCGCCGCCTCGCGGACCAAGAACAGGCTGCCGTTCAACAATTACGGCAAGATCAGCAAGCAGCAGTATAACGGCAAGATCTGGCAGCCGATCGGCAACAATGGCGATTTCGTCTCGATCTCCGGCCACTACAACCAGAACCGCAACAACTTCTTCGGCTCGCTACCGCTGCGCCAGGACCTGGATATCGGGATCACTAACAGCCCGGGCGACCGGCTTGATCGACTCGTCGGGCCGAACGCGAACAACCGTTATCCGCGCAACCGTGACGAGCGGTTCTACAGCATCAACTTCCCGTGTCAGGTCGACACGCCGCAGGCAGGAGCCCCCGATCAGCCGGCGCCCGCGCCGTTCGCTCAGGCGAGCTGCGGCACCGAGTTCGACCGTCGGTACAATCCATCGAACACCGGCAACATTCGCATCGCGTCGAAATTCACGCTGATGGACGGTCTCGTTCTGACGGTTGACCCCAGCTACCAATATGTGAAGGCCAATGGCGGCGGCACGGTCACCGGCCGCGAGGGTTTCGCGACCTTCGGCGGCGCTCCGCACACCGGTTTCATTGCCGGAAACTACTGGTTCGGCCGCGACTTGAACGGTGACGGCGATGTGCTCGACACCTGCGCCTCGACCGCGACCGGCGGCTGCACCACCCCGACCAACCAGCGCGGCGTCACGCTCCTGGCGCCCAGCCAAACGCACACCGATCGCTACGGCGTCATCGCCGGCCTCCGCTGGGACTTCGCCCAAGGGCAGATGGTGCGCGTGAGCTACACGCTCGACGATGCGCATCACCGCCAGACCGGCGAGGTCGGCCTGCTCGAGGCCAACGGCGAGCCGGTCGACGTGTTTCCGATCAACGACCCGTTGCGGGACGCAAACGGCAATCTCATGGAGAAGCGCGATCGCAAATCCCTGGCGATCCTGAATCAGGTCTCGGGCGAGTATCGCGGCGACTTCTTCGACAACAAGCTGACGGTGAACGTTGGCATCCGCGCGCCGTTCTTCGTGCGCAAGCTGCATAATTTCTGCTTCACGACGTCCGCGTCCGGCTTCTTCGACTGCTTCGGCCAGGATGCCGTCCAGGAAGCGGCGTACCATCTGGCCTTCCCGGCCGTCCAAGGCCCGCAAAAGCGCAAGTTCAAGTACGACAAGCTGCTTCCGAACGTCGGGTTAATTTATGACCTGACCCGCCAGCTGAGCGTCTTTGGCAACTATTCTAAGGGCTTGTCGGTGCCGAGCACGGACAACCTCTACAACAGCTTCTTCTTTGCTCCCGATACGGAGCAGGCGAAGCCGAAGCCCGAGGTCACCGACAGCTTTGACGGCGGTTTGCGCTACCGGCGCGCCAACATCCAGGCTCAGATCAGCGGCTGGTACACACATTTCACGAACCGGCAGGCCCAGGCCTTCGATCCCGAGCTCCAATCTTCGGTGTTCCGCAACCTGGGGACGGTCAACAAATGGGGAATCGACGGGTCGATCGCCTATGAGCCCATCCGCCAGCTGACGCTCTATGCCTTCGGCTCGTGGAACAAGAGCAAGATCGAGGACAACATTCAGGTTGCGGCGCTTCCCGTTGGCGTGACTTGTGACAATATTGACCCGGCGAGCCCGCAAGCCTTCCGCAGCTGCGCCTTCACCAAGGGCAACCGCGAATCCGGCTCGCCGAAGTACACCTATGGCGTGTCGGCGGTCGGCGACCTCGGTCCGGTCACCCTCGGCGTCGAGGCCAAACGCACCGGCCCGCGCTTCATCTTCGACAACAACCAGGCGATGTTCCGCGGCGACGTCGACTGCCCGGGTACGGTGGCAGCAGGCTGCCCCGCCACGACTCCGCTGGCGACGCCTCAGGTGATCTTCGGGAAGACTGCCCCGGCTTACTGGCTGGTCAACCTCGATGCGCGGGTCAGACTCGCGGCCTTCTCGCCATCGCTCAAGGACACGTACCTCCAGCTCAACGTCTACAATCTGTTCGACAAATTCTACGTCGGCGGGTTCACCGGCGGCCTCAGCCAGTCGATCAGCGCCTCGAGCGGCGTCTGGGGCAACCCGCCGTTCGTCCAGATCGGCGCGCCACGGACGGTCTCGGCGTCGATCAACGTGCAGTTCTAACGAGGGGCGCGCGGACGGCCGCCCGCGTCGGGGGGCGGGGCGGTGCACCGCGCGAAGCAGGCGGCGCCTCCACCATGGAAGCGCCGCCTTTGCTTTGCGCCCTGAGCTTTGGCAAAGGCGCGGGCCATGACCGAAGACGCCCGGCCGCCGCGCCGCAACCTGAAGCAAGTCCGAACCCTGTTGTGGGTGCTCGTCGCCCTCGCCATCGCCGGTGCGGCGGCGCTGATCCTCCTCCCGCAGGTCAGGAGCGGCACCTCGGCCCAGGCGGGCTTCGGCGGGCCGTTCACTTTGGTCGGCGGCGACGGCCAGCCGTTCTCCAGCGCCAGCCTCGCGGGCAAGCCCTATGCGATCTACTTCGGCTTCACCCGGTGCGGCGACGTCTGCCCGACGACGCTCGCCCGGCTGGTCAAGCTGCGCAACCAGAGCGGCGGGGACGCGGCGTTCAACATCGTCTTTGTCACCATCGATCCCACGAACGACGGGCCGAAGGAAGTCGGCCAATATGCGACCCTGTTCAACGCGCCGATCATCGGCCTGACCGGCTCGCCGGCGCAGATCGACCAGGTCAAGAAGCAATATGGGATTTTCGCCGAGCCCGCCCCGCATGCGATGCCGGGCAAGGAGATGGAGCACACTGCGACGGTGCTGCTGTTCGACCGCGACGGCAAGCTCGCCGGAACCATCGCCACCGACGAGTCCGACGCCGCGGCGCTGGCCAAGCTAAAGACCGTGGCCGCCTGACCGGTCAGGTGCCAGGCTATCGCCCCGACCCGAAGATCCTCGAGCTCGGCGGCGATTTCTACGATCCCGTCGAGCCGGCGCGCTTCCCGCAATGCACGCCGCGCTTTTGCAACCGCCGCTGGGCCGAGCGGGTCGGGTTCGATGGCGACTGGGAGCGGCATTTCTGTCGCTTCGAGCCGCTCCGCGACAACCTCACCGAGCCGCTCGCGCTACGCTATCACGGCCACCAGTTCCGGGTTTACAACCCCGACATCGGCGACGGCCGCGGCTTCCTCTTCGCCCAGCTGCGCGACGCTCGCGGGCGCCTGCTCGACCTCGGCACCAAGGGCTCGGGCCAGACGCCCTACAGCCGCCATGCCGACGGCCGGCTGACCCTCAAGGGCGGGGTCCGCGAAGTGCTGGCGACCGAGATGCTGGAGGCGCTTGGAGTCAACACCTCCAAGACGTTCGCTGTGTTCGAGACCGGCGAGGCGCTGGAGCGCGGCGACGAGCCCTCGCCGACCCGCTCGGCGGTGTTGACCCGGCTCAGCCACGGCCACATCCGCATCGGCACCTTCCAGCGGCTCGCCTTCTTCGGCGAGGCCGACAACATCAAGAAGCTGACGCGCTACTGCCTGGCGCAGCTCTATTCCGAACCGCCCGCGGCGGACGACCAGGAGAATGCGCT
>Ga0207674_10010657_pt1 | contig 10394 bp, 8 predicted proteins | sample KBSCornC72_FD_184303 | JGI IMG/M metagenome (GOLD analysis project Ga0207674, IMG submission 184303) | Corn rhizosphere microbial communities from Kellogg Biological Station, Michigan, USA - KBS Corn C7-2 (SPAdes) (version 2) | ecosystem: Host-associated > Plants > Roots > Rhizosphere > Soil ...
ATGTCGCCGAAGTACGTCTCGACCTTCTGGCGCGCGGTCTCGGCATCGATGTCGCCGGCCACGACCAGCACGGCGTTCGACGGCCCGTAGTAGGTCTTGAACCACTCCTTCACGTCGTCGAGCGCGGCGGCGTTGAGATCTTCCATCGAGCCGATGACGGTGTGCGAGTACGGATGCTCCGCCGGCCAGACCGCCTTCGTCACCAGGTCTTCGCTGATGGCGTACGGCTCGTTGTCGCCCTGCCGCTTCTCGTTCTGCACCACGCCGCGCTGCTCGTCGAGCTTCGCCTTGTCGATGGCGCCGACCAGGTGGCCCATGCGGTCGGACTCCAGCCAGAGCACCATGTCCAGCGCGGAGACCGGGACGTTCTGGAAGTAGTTGGTGCGGTCCTCGTTGGTGGTGCCGTTGAGGTCCGTGGCCCCCACTTTCTCCAGCGCCTTGAAGTAGTCGGTGTTGAAGTTCTCGCTGCCGTTGAACATCAGGTGCTCGAAGAGGTGGGCGAAGCCGCTCTTGCCGTTCGGCTCGTTCTTGGAGCCGACGTGGTACCAGATGTTGACGGCGACGATCGGCGCCTTGTGGTCCTCGTGGACCACCAGCGTCAGACCATTCTTCAACTTGAACTGTTTGTAGGCGATGTCGACCTGCGGCACTTTGGCCGGGGCCGGTTTGTCTGCCGGTTTGGCGGCGAAGGCAAGAGCGGTGACGAGCAGAAAAGCCACCGAAAACTTCACTGGGCGCATGAAGCCTCCTATCGAGCGTTTTGAGCGCGGGTAACGATATACGAAACGTTTGGTACTTCGCCGTCACCATGTTGTGAAGGAGGAGTTCATGAGACATTTGTGTTCACTGGTTTTCACTGTGGCGGTCGCCGCGGCCGGGCTGGCCCAACAGCCCCAGATCCCGACCCTGCAGGTCTGCAACGGCACCAAAGCCACCGGCGGCGCCACGGTCCACCTCACCGCCCGCACCGACGCGCTCCATAGCGGCGACTTCACGCTGAAGATCTCCGCCGGCTGCGATCCGGCCGGAAGCGGCTACCCCAGCGGCTCGATCGACATGACGTTCAACCTGTCGGACTCGTCGATTTCGAACCTGAAGGTGACGTTGATCGAACAGATGACCACCACCGGCAAGCACACCCCGACCATGGTTCTCAACGGCCGCTGCCTGGCCAACGGCGGCACCATCCCCTGTCACGTCTGGCTGATGATCGCCGACAACCGCCAGCCGAACAGCAGCGGCACCCCCGACGTCATCGGCGTGCTGGTCGTGGACAAGACCGGCAAGCGGATCACCTACGGGACGGGGCCGACGTCGTCGGGCGACATCAGCGTGGCCGCGACGGGGAACTGAGTGTGGGCACCGGCTTCAGCCGGTGCACGACCGGCTGAAGCCGGTCGCTACACTTTTTCCAGCCCCATCGACTCCGCGTACATCTCGTGAAAGTGATGCACGCCGTTCTCGCGCACCGGCGAGTAGCGGCCGGAGGTGTACGTCGACGACCGGAGCCCGCGCTGCACGGCCTCACAGATCTCGATGTCCTCGAGCTGGATCTCGTCGCTGAAGGCGACAGTGTCCTTGACCGCAGGGTCGTCGGGGTCGCGGAAGTACCACTCGAAGAGCGTCAGCGTCCGGTCGGGGCCGACGGGGACGATCAGGTTGGTCGAGAAGTTGTCGGGGTAGACGTTGAGCATCAGGTTCGGGTAGACCCAGAAGTACTCCGCCTCATCGCCCGGCGAGGTCACGCGGATCTTGTCCGGGCGCTTGAGCGGGGCGTGCTGGATGGAGTAGTTGCGCCGCGTCTCGGTGCGGTAGCTCGGGTAGTCGATCTCCCGGAAGAGACCGGGGTGAACGATGGGGATGTGGTAGCCCTCGAGGTAATTGTCGACGTAGACCTTCCAGTTGCAGTCGAGGGTCCACTCCTTGCGCGCGGCGAGGCGGTAGCCGGCGTAGCCGCGGCGGTCGAGCTTCTCGCCGAGGTCGCCGAGGAACTCGCGGAGCGGAGGAGCGTCGCGGTCGAGATTGACGAAGACCAGCTCGTTCCAGACCTCGACGCGGAACTCCGGCAGGGCCATCGACCGCTGGTCGAAGCACTCGATGCCCTGCATCTCCGGGGTCTTGAGCAGGCGTCCATCCAGGCCATACGTCCAGCCGTGGTAGCCGCACTGGAGGACGGGGCGCTTCCCCTCCCCTTTCGCCACCGGCCCCGCGCGGTGGCGGCAGACGTTCGACAGCGCGCGCAGCTCGCCATCATTTCCTCGGACGATGAGCAGCGGCTCGCCGGCAATCGAGGCGGTGAAGAAGGCGCCCGCCTCGCGCACCTGCTCGGCGCGGCCGGCGAGCTGCCAGGTGCGGGCGAACAGACTGCGATGCTCGTTCTGCAGCACCGCCGGGTCGATGTAGTAGCGCGCGGGGATGGTCGCGGCGCGCTCGAGGCGCGAGTCGAAGCGGTATTCGTTCATCGTCGTTTGACCAAAAGGTAAACCGGAACGGTCAAGGCCAGAACGACCAGGGCGTAGATCGAATTGCGGGTGTCGCTGACGACCGCGCCCACCAGGAAGGCGAGCGAGGCCAGGAGGGCCAGGGCGGTGGTGAAGGGATGGCCCTTGGCGCGATAGACGTCATCCGCCGACGCGCTCCGCCGCAACACGAACAGCGAGATGAACGACAGCGCGTAATTGGCGACGAAGAAGAACGCCAGCACGGCGATCACCTGCTCGAAGCGTCCAGAGACGACGAAGACCGCCGCGAGGAGGCTGCTGAAGAGCAGCGCGACGTCGGGCGTCCCGCCCTTATTCACCTCGGTCGCGCCGCGCCAGAACAGGCCGTCGCGGCTCATGGCGAACAGCACGCGCGGCGCCATCAGCACGTTCGAGTTCAGCGCGCTGATGAGGGCCAGAATCGTCAGCGATCGCAGCAAGGTATCGCCGTACGGGCCGAACAGATGATGGGCCACCACGCCCGCCGCCAGGTTCGACCCGGCGATGCTCCCCAGCGGCACCACGCGCAGGAACGCGATGTTCAGCAGCAGGTACAGGGCGATGACGCTCACCACGCCGCCGAGCATCGACCTCGGGATGTTCTTCCGCGGCTCCGTCACCTCCTCCGAGAAGTAGATGATGGCCGTCCAGCCGTCGTAGGTGTAGATCACCGCCTGCAGGGCCACGATGTACGCCAAGAGCAGCGAGGCCTCGCGCAGCGGCACGATGCTCGCCGCCGCCGGGTTGCGCCCGCCGAGCCAGAAGCAGGCGGCGATGAGGAAGAGGAACGCCAGCGCCTTGAGGAAGCTGGTGAAGTCCTGCATCCACCCGCCCCACTTCACCCCCATCCACTGCACGAGGGTCAGCAGGGCGATGAAGGCCAGGGAGATGGCTTCCACGGCGCGCAACTGCGGGAAGAGGACGACGGCGTACTCGCCGATGACGATGGAGACCGCCGCGGTCGTCCCGCAAGTCGATACCCAGTCGCTCCACCCCACCACCAGCCCGGCGTAGTCGCCGAGCGCGCGGCGGACGAAGACGTACTGCCCGCCCGAGCGCGGCACCCGCGTCCCCAGCTCCGCCAGCGCGTTCGCGCCGAGGAGGGCGTAGAGACCGCCGATGATCCAGACGGAGATGAAAGGCCAGAAGGTGGGAAGCCGCGCCGCGATGTCGCCCGGCGTGCGGAGGATGCCGGCCCCGATAACGTTGCCGACGGTCACCGCCAGACCGAAGGTCAACCCAAGGACTTGAAGGAGTTTTGTGCGCTGGGACAATGCGCAGAGTTTACAAGGCTTAGTGCTGAGTACTGAGTGCTGAGTGCTGAGCCGCCAAGCCCCCCTCAGGACTCAGCACTCAGCACTCAGCACTTTTCTTAGTCTTCCTTGACCGAGATCGGCCCGTTGGTCGTCGACAGCGTGACGGCCTTGGCGCCGGAGCCGAGCTCGATGCGGCGGGGGCGGTCGTCTTCGCCGTCATCGTTGAAGCGGCGGACGTCGCGGCAGCCTTCGGCGCGGCAGGTGACCGGGCCGTTGCCGTCGGACTCCACGACCACGCCGGAGCGGTAGCCGCGCGGGAGCTTGACCGACAGCGGGCCGTTCTGCGTGGCGGCGTCGAGGCTGCCGCCGGTCCAGGCGGAGCCGCCCAGCCTGACGGAGATCGGTCCGTTGTTGGCGTGCAGCTTCACGTTGCCGGAGTTGCCGGAGAAGGCGATGGGGCCGTTCTGGGTGTCGATGTCGAGCGTGCCGGAGGATTCCTTCACCGAGATGGGGCCGTTCTTGGCGCGCGCCGTGACGTTGCCGTCGACCGAGTCGATGCCGATCGGGCCGTTGTTCGCGCTGAGGTCGAGCGTCGCGCCGCGCGGCGCGCTGACCAGGAAGTAGACGACGCTCTTGTTGTCCTCGTCCACACCCGTGGCGCTGACTTCGTTGCCGCTGATGCGGGTCTGGATGTCGCGCACGCTGCCGAGCGCCGAGGCCTTGCAGACCTTGACGGCGAACGCGCTGGCGCCGCCGGTGACGCGGATGCCGCCGTTGCGGTCGCTGCGCACTTTGAGGCTGCGCAGTCCGCCCACGCCCGGCAGGTCCTCGGACGTCATCGGCACGACGCGGCCGTCGTAGGTGACGCGAATCTGGCTGCAGTCGGTGATGTCGCCGTAGTCGTCGTCCATGGTGATGGAGAGGCCGCGGTGATTGCCCCAGTGGTCGTGCCCGTCGCCGGCGAACGCCGGGAGGGCCAGCGCCAGGGCGGCGATGAAGATCAGGTTTCGTCGCATGTTTCCTCCGTTCTCGACTGGCTTAGACGCCATACCCATGCCGAAGTTAGTATCGCGACATGAAAGCCGCTGCCGCCCTCGCCCTACTGCTCGCCGCCACCACGCCCGCCAGCACGCCGAACGTTCAGGAGACCAACGACCGCCTCGCCCAGCAGGTGCTCAAGTCCATCGCCGGCCACGAGAACGAGCCGGCGGAGCAGGTGTTCATGGACATCCAAATCGAGTCGCTGAAGAAAGTTCCGGCGGCGCGATTCCTCAACATCATGAACATGGGCTACGCCAAGGCCCTCGGCGTGGCCTGCACGCACTGCCACAACGAGAAGGACTTCTCCAGCGACGAAAAGCGTCCCAAGCGCGCCGCGCGCGAGATGGCCGCCATGCACCGGATGATCAATCAGACACTGCGGGAGATGAAGGAGCTCGAGGACCCGGCGGACAAGCGAGCGATCAATTGCTCCACTTGCCATCGAGGGTCGGTCGATCCGCACGATAACCGGTGAGGCGGGGTTACGCGGTCTCGCGGTCTCGAAGTCTCGCAGCGGAGCACCGCGAGACCCCGAGACCCTGCCGAGACCTCGCAACTACTCCGTGATCACCAACTCCACCCGCCGGTTCTGCTGCCGTCCGGCCGCGGTGTTGTTCGTGGCGACGGGCTGCTCTTCGCCGCGGCCGACCGACGTGATGCGGTCGGCAGGGACGCCGGCGCTGACCAGGAAGTCGCGGACGGCCTGCGCGCGCTTCTCCGACAGCGTCTGATTCGTCGCCGTGCTGCCGGTGCTGTCGGTGTGGCCTTCGACCACCACCTTGACGTCGGTGTTGGACTTGAGCTGCTCGGCGATGCGGGTGAGCGTGGCCTGCGCTCCCTTCTTCAGCGCGCTCTTGCCGGTATCGAAGAAGACGCCGGACGACAGCGTGACCACCAGCCCGCGCGGCTCGCGCTTCGTCGCGGCGATACGCGCCAGCTCGTTCTCCAGCCGCAGGCGCCGCGCCTCGGCCTCGTGCTGCGCGGCAGCCGCCGCGGCTTCCTGCCGCGTCTTCTCCAGCTCGGCGCGCTGCTGCTCGAGCTGCGCGGCCGCGGCGGCGTCGCGCTCGGCGGCCTCCTTGCGCGCTTTTTCCAGCTCCGCGGTCGCCGCCTGCGCCGCGGCCGTGGCCTCCTGCGCGGCGGCGGTGGCCTGGGTCGCCTGCTGCTGCGCTTGGGTCGCCTGCTGCTGCGCCTCGAGCGCCTGGCGGCGCGCCTCCTCGGCCTGCTGCGCCAGCGCGGCGGCGCGGGCCTCGCGGTCCTGACGCGCGGTGGCCGCGGCGGTGATCGCCGCCTGCTGCTGCCGCTCGATCTCGCCGCGGCGCGCGGCGCTTTCCTCGCGCTCGCGGCGGAACTGCTCGAACTGCTGCTGGCGGCTCAACAGGTCGGCCTGCCGCTCGGAGAGGACCTGCGGCGACATGGTGTTGGCCTGCCGCGCGCCTTCCAGGTCGCTGCGCAGACGGTTGATCTCCGCCTCCATCCCCTCCTGCCCCAGGCGCTCGCGCTCCTGCGCGGCGTGGAGCGAGATCTGCGCGTCTTCGAGCGCGCGGCGGGCGGTGTCGATGTCCACCGCCGTGGAGGACGCCGAGGCGATGGTGGCCTCGTAGTTCCGGAAGGCGTCGTCGGCGCGGCGCTCCAGCGCCACGCGGGCCTCGCGGTCGGATGCCCGGCGCTCGTCGGCGGCGCGGCGGGTCTCGTCGATCTGCTGCCGCAGGCGCTGCACCTCGGCGGCCTGCGCCTCGCGGTTGGCTTGCTCCGTCGCGAGCTGCCGCTGCAGCTCCGCGGTGCGGCGCTCGGCCTCCTCGCGCTGTGCGCGCTCGGCGGCGGCACTCCGCTCGCTCGCCGTCTGGGCCAGGCGGGTGCGCTGGAGCTGGATGTCAGGGAGCGCGCGGTTCGACTCCGCAAGCCGCGCCAGGTAGTAGGCGCGCCGCCCGATCATCTCCGCGCGGTAGGCCAGATGCTCGGCGGCCTCGCTGTTGGTGTTGGCCTGCGCGATCTTGCGGGCACTGGAGAGGTAGGCGTCGGCGGTCTTGAGATCGCTGTCGGCGACGAGCTGCTCCGCGCCGGCGGCGCGGGCCTGATCGATGGCCGCCTGCGCCGTGGCCAGGCGATCCTTGGTGGTCGCGCCGCGGTTGATCTCCATCGACGGCGACTCATCGCGCAGCGTGACGCCGGACGTCCCGCCGAAGCGGCGGATGTCGTCCTGCAGCGTGCGGATGGCGGCGTTGGTGCTCAGCCAGCGCGCCTTGGCCGTGGCCGCGCGGGCGGCGGCGATGGCCTCGATGGCCCGCATGGCCGCCTGGTTCTTCTGCTTGCCGTTCGAGTTTTCCTGCGCGAAGCGGAGGCGGTAGGCCGCGTCGTCGTACAGCGTCTTCGCGTAGTTCGGAGCGCCCGCCGCCTCGGCGGCGGCGAGTGCAGCCTTCGCCTGTTCGAGATCGGCCGTGCTGTTCTGCGCCAGCGCGGCGAATGCAACCAAGAGGATCAGCGAGGCGAGGCCAGTCGCTTTCGATAACCGCATGAGGGACCTCCTTGCAGAGGTCCCCTTGCAAACGCGGTGCGCAGAAACTATTCGGGATGCGAGGTGAAAGCGCCGCCGGTCCCGTGCCTGGCGACCTCTTTCAGAGTGTGCTCGGCCAGCACGCTGTGCTTCCGCCCGTAGAGGAAGTAGATGACGAATCCGATCAGCAGCCAGACGAACAGCCGCCACCAGTTCGCCGCCGGCAGCGAGAACATCAGCATCAGGCAGCTCAGCACTCCCATCACCGGCACGAAGGGCACCCACGGGCAGCGGAACGGCCGCTCCGCGTTGGGGTACTTCTTGCGCATGATGAGCACCGCCGTGCAGACGATCACAAACGCCAGCAGCGTCCCGATGTTGGTGAGGTGCAGGAGGGCGTCGATGGGGAGGAAGCCGGAGAGGCAGATGACGAACAGACCGGTCAGGATGGTCGACTTCCACGGCGTGCGGAACTTCGGATGGACGTCGGCGAAGAACTTCTTCGGGACCAGGCCGTCGCGGGCCATGGCCAGGAAGACGCGCGGGCCGGAGAGCATCATCACCAGCATGACCGAGGTGATGCCGGCCACGCCGGCCACGGCGATGACCCCCTCGGCCCAGCCGATGCCTCGCGACTTGAAGGCCAGGCTGACCGGCGCGTTGACGTCGAGCTGGTTGTACTTGACCATCCCGGTCAGCACGGCGACCACCGCGATGTAGAGGATGGTGCAGACGATGAGCGAGGTGACGATGCCGATCGGCACGTCGCGCTGCGGGTTCTTGGCCTCCTCGGTGTGCGTGGAGACCGAGTCGAATCCGATGTAGGCGAAGAAGATGATCGACGCGCCGGCCAGCATGCCCAGCGGCGATCCGCCGGCGTCGGCCTGCCCGGCCACGTGCTTGCCGAAGAAGTTGATGCCCGTCCAGCCGTAGGGGGCGAAGGGGTGCCAGTTCGCCGCGTCGATGTAGAAGACGCCGACGCCGATGACGAAGAGCACCGCCGCGACCTTGATCATGACCATCGCCGCGTTGAACGAGGCGCTCTCCTGGATTCCCTTGACCAGGATGATGGTGATGATGGTGACGATGACAATGGCCGGCAGGTTGACGATCGAGCCGGTGCGGACGAAGTGTCCGGCCGCCGCGTCGTAGGCCCACGGCGACGAGCGCAGCGTGGCCGGCAGGACGATCCCGATCTTCGCCAGCACGTTCTGGAAGTAGCCCGACCAGCCGGTGGCCACCGTGGCGCTGCCGACGGCGTACTCCAGCACCAGGTCCCAGCCGATGATCCAGGCGAACAGCTCGCCGAGGGTGGCGTAGGCGTAGGTGTACGCCGAGCCGGCCACCGGCACCATCGACGCGAACTCCGCGTAGCAGAGCGCGGCGAAGACGCAGGTGATGCCGGCCACGGTGTACGACACCATCAGCGCCGGCCCGCCCACGTTGTGCGCCGCGGCGCCGGTGGCGACGAAGATCCCGGCGCCGATGATCGCGCCGATGCCGAGGGCCGTCAGTTGCACGGGGCCGAGAACGCGGCGGAGCCGGTGCTCGCCCTTCAACTCGTCGAGAAGGAGCTCGAGGGGCTTACGCGCAAAAAGTTTGCTCATGAGCCCGGCAGTGTACAACGACGGGGTTGCGGGGTCTCGCGGTCGCGGGGTCTCGCGGTCGCGGGGGACAAAGCGGCATCGAGGGACTACAACGCCTAAGCGTTTCGCGCTGCGAGACCCCGCGACCGCGAGACCGCGCAACCCTATCCCCCGAGGTACGCCTTCTTGATCCGATCGCTCGCCAGCAGGGCCCGCGTCGTGTCATGCAGCACGATCCTCCCCGTCTCCATGACGTAGCCGCGGTTGGCGGTGACCAGGGCCATGTGCGCGTTCTGTTCGACCAGCAGGATGGTCGTCCCCTCGGCGTTGATCTCTTTGATCACCCGGAAGATGGCCTGCACCAGTTGGGGGGCCAGGCCGAGGGAGGGCTCGTCGAGGAGGAGGAGCTGCGGCTTCGACATCAGCGCGCGGGCGATGGCCAGCATCTGCTGCTCGCCGCCCGAGAGCGTGCCGGCGTTCTGCTTGATGCGCTCTTTCAGAACCGGGAAGAGGGTGAAGATCCGGTCGTACTCGTGCTGCGCGACTTTGTCCTTCCGCAGGTAGGCGCCGAGCTCCAGGTTGTCGTTGACGCTCAGGTTGGCGAAGATCCCCCGCCCCTCCGGCACGTGCGACACGCCGCGGGCGGTGATCACGTGCGGCTTGATGCCGGTGATCTCCTTCCCCTCGAACGTCACGCCGCCGCGGCGCGGCTTGAGCAGGCCGGAGATGGTGCGCAGCGTGGTGGTCTTCCCGGCGCCGTTGGCTCCGATGAGAGTGACGATCTCCCCCTTCTCCACCTCGATGCTGATGCCGTGCAGCGCGGTGATCGCGCCGTAGGCCACTTCGAGGTCGTGCACCGCCAGCATCGCCGTCATGCCTCGATGCTCTCCGCCGGCTCGCCGAGGTAGGCCTCAATGACCACCGGATTGCTGCGCACGTCCGCCGGCGTCCCTTGCGCGATGGTCTTGCCGAAGTTCAGGACCACGATGCGCTCGCAGATGCCCATCACCAGCTCCATGTTGTGCTCGATGAGGAGGATGGTGATGTCGAACTTGTCGCGGACGTCGTGGATGGTCTGCATCAGGTCGAGGGTCTCGCGGTCGTTGAGGCCCGCGGCCGGCTCGTCGAGCAGCAGCAGCTTCGGCCGCGCGGCGAGGGCGCGGGCGATCTCCAGCCGCCGCTGGTCGCCGTACGGGAGGTTCTTGGCGTAGTCGTCGGCGCGGCGCTCGAGGTCGAAGATGTGCAGCAGGGCGAGTGCGTCGCGCTCGGCGACCTCCTCCGCCTCGTGGAAGCGGTTGGTGTGCAGCACCGCCGAGGTGCCGGAGTACTTGTAGTGGATGTGGCCGCCGATCTTGACGTTGTCGAGAACCGTCAGCTCCTTGAAGAGCCGGATGTTCTGAAAGGTGCGCGCCACGCCGAGGGCGGTGATGTCGTACGGCTTGCAGTCCTTGGTCGAGTGTCCGTTGACGAAGATCTCTCCCTCGGACGGTTTGTACACGCCGGTCAGCATGTTGAAGATGGTGGTCTTGCCGGCGCCGTT
>Ga0207674_10010659_pt1 | contig 10393 bp, 11 predicted proteins | sample KBSCornC72_FD_184303 | JGI IMG/M metagenome (GOLD analysis project Ga0207674, IMG submission 184303) | Corn rhizosphere microbial communities from Kellogg Biological Station, Michigan, USA - KBS Corn C7-2 (SPAdes) (version 2) | ecosystem: Host-associated > Plants > Roots > Rhizosphere > Soil ...
ACTCGATGGTGCCGCCTCGGTGTGCTCGAGCGCATAGGCGACGTTGGCGCGCACCCAGTCGGCGGCGGGCCCGTCCGGCGGTCGCACCACCAACACGGGCGGGAACACCCGGAGGCCGGGGTCGAACAGCGGGTCCCGGGAGTGCAGATAGCCGCAGACCACATCGGTCAGTTCGCCGTCCGCTCCGTGGCGGATCACCGGCATCTGCCGCCAGGGCGGCATCTGCAAGAACGTGGATATCGAGACCAGGCCCGCGTTCTGTACGCCGCCCATGCAGTGCTGGTCGCCGTACGGAAGCACGATGACATCACCCCGCCGCGCCCAGTGCTTGTCGCCGTCATCGACGGCAACCCAGCAGGTGCCGCTGGCGACGACGTGGAACAAGATGACGCGGTCGGAATCTGGCCGGAGGATCTTCGCTGTCTCCCGTGCGGTCAGCGACTCATACGCCCATGGCTCGCGGTACTCGGCTCGGAGGAATACTGCTCCTTCCAGCCGCAGCCGCTCAAGCGCCGACTGGAGCGCCGCCGATGACCGGTCCTGGTCACGCGCGGTCACGCGATCAGATGCGCCGGTGTCGTGGTCATGGTCAAGCGCCGGACCCCCCATGAGACTGATGGTGTCATGAACATCCGCAGGCCACCACCACGGCCAGGAAAGGACAAACGATGGCCCTATTTATGGACATCCACACCATGGACGGCCCGGTCTCAGCCGAGCAGGTCGCCGGAGCCCATTGTGCCGACCTCGAAACACAGGGCCGGTACGGCGTGGACTACCGGCAGTACTGGGTTGACGAGGAGCACGGCAGGATCTTCTGCCTCGTCGAGGCTCCGGACGCCGACGCCGCGATCTCCGTCCACCGCGAGGCGCACGGCCTGGTCGCCGACGCGATCTTTCCCGTCACCGAAGGCAGCTGAGCCGGCCCGGCAGCTACCCCAGACGAAAGTCCCCCATGCCCGGCCATGTCATCATGGCCGGGCATCGGCATGTCTGCGAGCAGGCGGCGAACGGGAGGGCCGCTGAGCGTTCGCAACCCGCGCGCGACGGCAGGTCACTGCCTATGCTCGGCAGGCTAAGATGCCGGCCGGCCGGTCCCCGTGCTGCCCAGCTTTCTCAACAGGCCCTGACAATGCGTAGCGCGGGCCGAATCTTCCTCCATGAGCAGGTGGATGAAGTACGCCACTTCCGGCAGCCCTGCGTTCTCCGCGTTGCGCAGATAACGGCTGTAGTCCCGGATTGCCTCCAGCGCGTTGGATTGAATCGCCAGCAGGTCTAGCGTGACATCCGCGGCACCGGTCTCTTTCTGTGTCATCGCGGGCCCTCCCTCCCCAGGTCCCGCGGTTTGCGCTACCCGGATCCCGCTCCCGTAACCCCCGACCGCTGCGGTGGCTCCGTCATCGATGGGTCGAAGGCCAGGACGGCTTGCAATTCGTGTCGGCGCCGCGCGGCCAGGTCCGTGAAGAGCTCCGGCGCGTCCTCGAACGGGACGACTGCGGTTATCAGGTGCTCTTGGATCGCGGTGCCATCCGCACGCAGAAGGTCGATCGTCTCGGCGCAGAGCCGCTCCCGGTCCCAGGTATGCGCCAGGCCCCGCGGCACCCGGCCGATCTGGGCGCACCGTACCGCCAGGCCGTTGTGGTGGAACTCCGCGCCTAGCCGGAGCTCGGCTGCCCCGTCTTGGTAGAAGGCCAGGTCGATCACTGTCGCCTGCGGGCGGGCCACCCGCAACGCCAGGTGCAGGGCGGCCGGCTGGCCGCGGCACTGGAACAGCACGTCCGCCCCGCGGTCGCCCGGGCCGTGCCGCCATCTGGTCTTCAGGCTGGCGGCCGGGTCGTTCGGTCCCTGCGGGTCGAGTGTCTCTAGCCCCAGGGCCTCGGCCACCGCCCGGCGCCCGGGAGTCGGATCGAGCACTACCACGGAGGCGGCGCCGTGCCGGCGGGCCAGCAACGCGGTAAGCAGGGCCACCACCCCGGCACCGACCACCACAACGCGCCGGCCGCGCACCCCGTCGCCGAGCGAGCGGACGTCGGGCCCGCACAGGTCCGCGGCGGCGTGCAGCAGGCCGTTGGCGCAGATCGGGCCCATGTGCGCGACGTAGATGCCGAGCAGCGGATCGAGGTCCTCCGGCAGGGGCACCACCCGGTCCGCGACCGGGTCGCCGGTGTACCCGGTGCGGTGGCCGTAGGTCATGGCCACGGTGCCGCCTACTCCGATCACGGGCGTCCGGGACTCGGCGACCGTGCCGATCTCCATGTATCCCAGCCGGGTGACCGGGTAGCCGGCGTTCGGCTCGCCTGGCACGAAAAGGCCGAGGCCCGGGTCCCAGCGCTCGGACAGGAACGGGTTCGTGCCCTTGACGTAGCTCAGCTCGGTGCCGGCGGAGATGCCGCTGAACACCGTGGTCACCCGGAACCCGCCTGCCGGCACCGGCGCGCGCGGCTCGTCCCGTATCGCTACCCGGCCGGGGCCCTCCACGACGATGGTGCGGTCGGTCTTCACCCCGCCTCCGGGCCGCCGGCCGGCCGCGCGGGCTGCCCCGTGGCCGCCGAAGAGGCCAGCGCGCACGCCAGCCGGTGTGTCCGCAGCGCTTCCGCGTACGATGCCCGCACGTCGTTCCCGATCCCGCGGACCGCGTCGACGAAGGCCCGGTCTACCGCGACCCGGGCCGCGGCGGGATCCGCGGTGATGAGCTCCTCGACTGGATCGGCGCCGCCGTCCCGGATCGCCAGCCCGTCCTCACCCACCGACAGCCACAGCCCCTCGGCGACCAGCTCCAGGCCGGCCCGCTGCTTCCAGCCGAGCAGGCACGTAGTGCTCAGCGTTCCGAGCGCACCGCTGCGAAACCGCAGGGTGGCGGTGGTCACCCCGTCGACGTCGGCTCCTGGCACCGCGGGGGGCCGCCCGTCGCCCATCGCGAACACCTCGGCCACCTCGCCGGCCAAGAGCCGTGCCAGGTCCAGGACATGCGCGGCCTGCTCTATCACCGGTCCGCCGGACCGGTCCCGGACCGGCCACCACCCGACGGGGGGCACCTTGTCCAGCCACGTCCCGCCGACCAGGCGCACCGCCCGCCCGTCGAGCAACCGCCGGGCACGTTCGACCACCTTCAGGTAGCGCCAGTGGTGACCAACGGCGGTCAGTACGCCCGCCGCGGCGACCTGAACGCCCACTCGCTCGGCCGTTTCCGCCGTCGCCGCTAGCGGCTTCTCCACAAACAGCGGCACCCCCGCGGACAGGACAACGGCCTCGGGCGCCCCGTGCGCGAACGGCGGCACGCAGACGTAGACCGCGTCGAGCCCGGCGGACAGCAACTCGCCGGTGCCGGGGAACGGCCGGCATCCGACGTCCCTGGCCAGCGCCGCCGCCGCCTCCGGGACCACATCGGTAATCCCGGCGAGGTGAACGTCCGGGAAGCTCCCGAGCACCTGCGCGTGGCGACGGCCCACGTTCCCGGCACCGATCAGCCCGATCCGGCAGATTTCCATGGGCCTCGCTTCCATCGCCCTGCACATTGGCTCACCTACACGCGTTATGCCTCAGTTCCTGCGGGCAGTACGCCTCTCCCCAAGATCGCCGGACAAACGAGATCGTGCCGGAGGATGCATATGCGCAGCACGGGCATGTCACCTGTCGTCGAGGCGTGGTCAACCTGCCGGACGAGCAGTGCGCAAGACTGGCCGCCAGGCCGGCTGCTGCAGGCCAAGGGCCAGACCACGGTGAGCGTCGTCATGCCCGCCCGCAATGAGGAGGCCACCGTCGGGACGATCGCGACGGCGATCCGGAGTGCCCTGATCCAGGCGGTTCCCCTGGTAGATGAGATCATCGTGGTCGACTCGCGGTCCGCGGATGGCACCGCGGCCGCGGCCCGGGCCGCCGGCGCGGTGGTGGTGTCCCAGGACGACATCACCCGTGGCCTGCCGCCGATGCACGGCAAGGGCGACGCGATGTGGGCCGGGCTGGCCGTGGCCTCAGGTGACATCGTCGCGTTCATCGATGCCGACGTCGAGCCGTTCGATCCGCGTTTCGTCACCGGCCTGCTGGGGCCCCTGCTGACCGACCCGGCCATCTCGTTCGTCAAGGGCTTCTACCATCGCCCGCTGACATCCGGTGGGTACTCCGAGCCTGATGGCGGCGGCCGCGTCACGGAGCTGCTCGCCCGGCCGCTGGTCAACCTGTTCTGGCCCGATCTCGCCGGCTTCGTGCAGCCGCTCGCCGGGGAAGCCGCCGGCCGGCGGGAGGTGCTGGACCGAGTGCCGTTCGTGTCAGGCTACGGCGTGGAAATCGCCATGCTGGTGGACCTGCTCGGCCTCGCCGGCCTTGACGCGCTCGCCCAGGTGGATCTCGGCGAGCGTACCCACCGCAACCAGAGCAACGAAGCGCTCGGCCAGATGGCCGCGCAGATCCTGCTCACCGCTTGGTCGCGGCTCGTGCGTCAGGGACGAGCTGACGCGAGTACCCCGCTTCCGAGCGTGCTCACCCAGTTCCGGCGCGGGGGAGAACAGCCGCTGCCCAGTCTCGGCCGCGAGATCGTCGTTTCTGACGTCGGCATCGACGAGCGGCCGCCGCTGATTACCGTGGATCTCCCCCAGCCGGTATCCCGGACGGCGGCCCGGTGACGCGCACTGTGCTGATGAACGCCGGCCCGTGGCTGCCGGTGCCGCCCGACGGGTACGGCGGTATCGAGAACGTGGTCGCCGCTCTCGTCCCGGAACTGCGCAGGCGGGGGATTCGCGTGTTGCTGGCCACGGTGGCCCGGAGCACGCTGCCCGCGGACGAGCGCCTGACGTCGTTCCGCGGCGGCCAGTTCGAAGTGCTGCAGCGTCCGTACAACCAGGTGTCCGGGGTGGCCCACGCCCACCTGCACGCCGTCGTACGCGCGCTGCGCGACCGGGACGACATCGACCTGGTGCACGACCATGTAGAGGTAGTGGGTCTGGCGGTGCTGGCCGCGGCGGCGCTGGCGCCCGGAACCCCGCCCGTGCTGCATACCCTGCACTGGGACCTGGGCAAGCACGCCGACTTCTACTCCGGCCTCGACGCCGGGCCCAGGGTACGGGTCAACGGCGTGTCTGCGTCGCAGCTCAACCGGGCCCCAGAGGCTCTGCGCCGGCACTCGGTGGGACACGTGCACCTCGCCACGCCGCTGGCCGTGGGGGCCGACCGGCGACCGCCGGCCGAGAAGGCCGGCCACGCTGTCGTGATGGGCCGGATCACTCCAGGCAAGGGTCAGCATCTAGCCGCCCGGCTTGCCCACGAATGCGGTTTCGACCTGGTCCTGGCCGGCCCGGTCGGACCATACCGGGAGCCGGCGGACCTGACCGCGGCAGGGGGTGGCGAGGCCGCCAACCCGGACGTCCGCTACTGGAACGACGAGGTGCGCTCCCTAGTGGACGGCGTCCGGGTGCGGTGGATCGGCACCGTGGCGGGTCAGGAGCGGGACTCGCTGGTGGCGTCCGCGCGGGTTGCCCTGTTTCCGCTGCAGTGGGAAGAGCCGGGAGGGACGGCGGTAGTCGAGGCACTCGCCCTCGGCACTCCCGCGGTAGGGCTGGCCCGCGGCTGCCTGCCGGAACTCGTCGAGCACGGGCGCACCGGGTGGCTGGCGAAGTCACCGGACGAACTCGCGTCGCTGGTCCAGGCGGCCGGGACGATCGACCCGCGAGAGTGCCGTGAGCAGGCCGCCTGCAGGTTCACCCCCGCCGTGATGGCGGAGCGGTACGCGGACCTCTACGAGCAGCTGATCTCTGGAATCGTTCCCCGAGCGGCGGGAAAAGCTGTTCCTGATCGTGCCGTATAGGGTGTCGGCCGGACCGGTGGTTCGTCCCGGAGGGCTTAAGCAGGGTCAGGCCAGCGGTGGCGTGAGACCCGGCCCGTTCGGCGGAAAATAGACCTGGAATGGACCGAACGACCGGGGTGGTCCGCCCCCCGGCCGGCCGTCAGCCACCGTCGGACGCCCCCGTAGCGATCGATACGTCCAGCGAACTCATGGCCATCCCTCTGAGCGAACTGCTTAGTGGCTTTTAGTATTATTTAGATGACGACGTGTCCGGGCACTTCGCAGGCCTGCCCGTTCACCAGCAAAGCGAGGGAGGCGCGATGCCGAAATCAAGCCGTTACTCCATTACCGAGCTACCGGGAACGCTGCAGCGCTCGTGCCTGGAGGCACAGGAGACGTTCCTGTCGGCGCTCGATGACGCGGTACGGATCCACGGGGCGGGCGATCAGGCTCATCGGGTCGCCTACCTGGCGCTGAAGCAGAAGTTCGAGAAACGAGGCGACCACTGGATCGCCAAGGACAATCCCGCGGACCGCGGCGGGGGCGGGCAAGCCGATCGACGTGCTGCCCGCAGGAGGAGCGGCGGCCAGCAGATCCAGCAGTCAGCGTCGTGACCCGCGTGCTCAGCCGCCGCCGTGTACCACACGTCGGGACGACGCCTGCAGGCTCCGAAGTGCGCTAACAAAATCACGCGGTGCCGGGTTTGCCCCCGTCAGCGGGGGAAGTCCGGCCGCTACGAGCGCCGGTACCGCAAACCATGCGTCAGCACAGCCTTGAGGCACAGCGTGCCGCCGACCATGGCGAGCGTCGTGCTCAGCGCGCGCTAACTAGTGATCGGCCAGTGGAGGAAACGATGATCAAAGTGCTGTACAAGCCGACAGGAATGCTGGTCAGCGTGCTGGGCGGGGTGCTCGCCGGGGCCATCTTCAAGCAGGTCTGGAAGGTCGCCTTCAGTGAAGACGATGCTCCCAAGGCTACCGATGCCGACCGAAGCTGGCGAGAGGTCCTGCTCGCCGCCGCGGTGCAGGGCGCGATCTTCGGCCTGGTCAAGGCGGCGGTCGACCGTGGCGCCGCCGAGGGCACCCGCAAGGTGACCGGTGTCTGGCCGGGGGACGAGGGCCAGTAGAAAGGCATGGCCAGCCACGGGCCGCAACCGCGACGCTCGCGCCCGGACCGATGCGATTGGATTCGAGCGCCGTCCTTGGCCCCCGCTTCTCAGTCCTCAGCCGGGAGCTTCACCAAGGTGAGGAAGAAGTCATCAACCTGCCTGATCGCTTCGGTGAACAGATCGAGACTCACCGGCTTGGTGATGTACGCGTTGGCGTGCAACTGGTAGCTAGCCGCGATGTCCGTCTCTGCCTGGGAGGTGCTGAATATCACCACGGGGATCGTCAGCAGGTCAGGGTCGGCTTTCAGTTCGGCTAGCACCTCGAGGCCGTTGCGGCGCGGCAAGTTGAGGTCAAGCAGGATCAGGCCGGGCCTGGGCGCGCCGGTGAACTCGCCGGTCCGGCGGAGGAACCGCAGGGCCTGCTCGCCATCACTCACCACGTGCAGAATGCTGTGTACAGAGGACATCTCGAACGCTTCGGTGGTCATCAGCACGTCCCCTGGGTCGTCTTCGACGAGAAGCACGCCGATGACCCGGAGCCCGGCTCGATCGAGGGAGCAGGTCACCTCGGGCATCTACCGACCTCCGAGTCTGGATAAAGGGTGCCGGAAAACCTGATGGCCCGCCTGAGACAGGAAAACAGGAAGCCATCCCGGAGGACGACCGGAACGGCTGGGTTTCAGCTGGTGCGGCGATGGTACTGCACGTCAGGGTGACGGTCCATCTGCTCACCATCGCAACTGGCCGCGTACGATGTGAGCTGAATTGCGACCGCGCTTAGACGGGAGATGCCGTGGCTACCGGGACCGGGGTCCTCGATGTCGGGCGCCGCGACCATATCGTCCTTTTTTACCGTGACGAGCAGGAACTCACCGAGCGGGTAAGTGAGTATCTCCTTCCCGCCATCCAAGACGGCGGTGTGGCGATCGTGGTCGCGACGCCAGAACACCGCCGGTCCTTCGAGAGATACCTTGCCGACGCCGGCGTCGACGTGGCTGCAGCTTGTGCGCGGGGTTACCTTGCGCTTGACGCAAGCGAGACGATGCGCGGCTTCATGGTCGCCGACCGGCCCGATCCCGCTGGTTTCTGGCAGGCGATCAGCCCCATGCTCCGGCAGGCGGCCAAGGCAGGGCGGCCGGTTCGCGTCTTCGGTGAGATGGTCTCGCTGCTCTGGGACACTGGCCTGATCGACGCCGCCATCGAGGTCGAGGCGATGTGGAACGAGCTGGGCGCCCAGTATGAGTTCTCCCTGCTTTGCGCCTACCCGGCGCAGCCGGCAGTGTGTGCTCACCAGCTTGACGCCCTGACCGAGGTGTGCCGCGCCCACACGCAGGTCACCGGCGTCTCGCCCGAGGCAGACTAATCCCGGCACGCCGTGTGTGACCCATTCACGCCCTGCACCTGAGTCCTAGGCCAGGCTCCTTCCTCCGACGGTGGCGACCACCAGCGGACAGACCTGCTGCCGAGGAACCGGAGGTCACCCCGGAGCGGACCAGGCCGCGGTGAACAGGTTCTAGGCGAGGCCAGCCAGGATGGTACTTCAGCGGTCGGGGTCCGTGGTTCGGTCCCGGGTGCGCCGGGCTTGGTCGACCCGGCGTTTCTCCGGGTCGTTGAGTTTGCGGGTGTCGCGTAGTTCGGCGAAGGGCTCGACGTCTTCGGGCAGCCCGGCACGGATGGCGCGTTCGCGCTGGATCTCGGCGTTGAACTCGGCCCCGAGCAGGATCGCGATGTTGGAGATCCACAGCCAGACCAGGAAAATGATCACGGTGGCGAGCGATCCGTAGGTCTTGTTATACGAGCCGGAGAAGCTGACATAGACGGCGAACAGCCCGGAGGCGATCAGCCAGATGATGACGGCCAGGATGCCGCCGGCCGAGACCCACCGGAAGGCGGGTTGCCTGACGTTCGGGCTGGCTTTGTAGAGCAGCGAGAACATCACGCTGACGATGATCAGCAGCACCGGCCATTTCGCGATGTCCCAGATCAGCACCGCGGCGTGGCCGATGCCGAAGGCCGTGCCGACCTGGTTCGCGATCGGTCCGGTCAGCACCACGATCGCGGCGGCGATCACGAGCATGATGACAAGCGCGAGCGTGGTGAGCAGCCGGACCGGGCCGGTCTTCCAGACCGGGCGGCCTTCGTCGACATCGTAGATGGCGTTCGAGGCGCGCATGAAGGCCGCGACATAGCTCGACGTGGACCACAGGGCTATCACGATGCCGATGATCCCCGCGACACCGGCCGCGCCCGCCTTGCCCTGGACCTGGGTGACGACGTTCGTCAGGAAGGTGTGCACCCCGCCGGGGGCGACCTGGCCGAGGTTGCTGAGCACCTGCCGGGTGGCGGACTTGCCGAGCAACCCGAGGATCGAGACCAGCACCAGCACGGCCGGGAACAGGGCGAGCACGCCGTAGTAGGTCAGCGCGGCGGCGCGGTCGGTGATGTCGTCGTGCTTGAACTCGCGGATCGAGCGCTTCAAGATGGCGAGCCATCCTGCCTTGGGCATGTCAGTGAGTGTCCGTGGCACGTGTTTTGATCGTGCGGCCTGTGCAGCGGCAGTGTCGTTCTTGCCGTTGGAGCCGGCGGGGCGGGCCATCATCGCCTCCGTCCGCAGGCCGGTGACTGTTGCCGTGTCTGCCTGACGTCCTGCGCGGCTGACTTGGCCGGCGCGCCGCCGGCATGGCCCAGCTCGCCGGGAACCGGCCTCGTGCCCTCGTACTCTCTTGCCACGTGCTCGCTCATTACCCTCCCTATGGCCGATCTTGTCGCCTCCGGGACGATGGCGGCCGTGCTGATGAACCGATACGGCCCGAGCGCCTACCCCTCGTTACCGCTTCAAACCGTCTCTTGAAATCCCGCGTTGCAGTCCACGAGCCGGATGAGTCAGCTGCTGCACGAGTGGGACGCGCGACTGCTGGTGCTGGTCTCTCGTCCCGCGCATAGCTGCCAAGCCCGCCGACCGCTTAGCGCACCCTTGGCGGTATCACGGTGACCGCACCCCGCCTCCTGCTCCAGGTCCGCACCCACGTCCTCAACGACCAGCCGCCGGCGGCTTCCGCCGCTCGTGCCCCGGCTTCACCAGGTGCCACCTCCAGCGGCGCTCACGGCGTGGCCTCCCCGCTTTGTCCGCTTTTCCTCCGACTGCCGTGGCGTACCTGCGTTAGCGGAAGCCGGAGGTGTATCAAGGATGCGGCAGCACGTCTCTGACTCATTGAAGAAACCTCGGCATACACAAACGTCACCCTCTGCGCAGAGGGGACCAGTGAGCAATCGTGATGATCACAACGACACCGGGCCAAGCGGCTACTGATCCTGGAGGGAGTCATCATGACGGCAGGTACGCAGACGGACTCGGACTTCGCGTTCGCGGGGCTCGCCACGCCTGAGGCAGAGGCGACGGAGGCGGTCAAGGCGCTCGCGGCGGGACCCGATCCACTCGGGGCCCTGGCAGGCCTGCTGGGCACGTGGAAGGGCCATGGCTTCAACGCCATCTGGAGGCCGCACCATCC